>Ga0208079_1000747_pt1 | contig 17787 bp, 16 predicted proteins | sample NGESurdeep092012_5_FD_184474 | JGI IMG/M metagenome (GOLD analysis project Ga0208079, IMG submission 184474) | Arctic peat soil microbial communities from Barrow, Alaska - NGEE Surface sample 210-2 deep-092012 (SPAdes) | ecosystem: Environmental > Terrestrial > Soil > Wetlands > Peat ... | reverse complement strand
CGTCGTTGATCCGTCGGTGTTTGCATACGACGACGGAATGGTTGCGATTCCGGACGGGCCAGGGCTGGGAATCGAGGTCAACGAGGAGTACGTCGTGGAACGCTCCAAGGAGGGGCATCGGTGGCGCAATCCGATCTGGCGCCACGCCGACGGATCAGTTGCCGAGTGGTGACTCGACCTGGGGAGTCGGGAGACGCGTAGAGGTCGTCCGTATCGAGGGTCACTCGCCAACCGGGCCCGCAAGCTGCGCATCGAGTTCGGACCTGAACCGTCGACCCGCTGAGACCAGTCAGAAGGGGGCCGATCAGGGCAGGCCCGGTGCAGGAGGCAACCCAAGGGTCGGAGCCAGCGGCGACAGACGCGGCAGGGGCGCGATCACGATGGGCGACGGGCTGACGGTGAGGGACCCGACGGTCACTGGAGGCAGGAGCACACCCCCTGTGCCGTTCTTGGTGATCGCGGCGGTGGGCGCGACGGGACCCACCACCACTGCACCGGATCCACTGTTGGCCGGCACCGGGCCGACAACAGGCAGACCGCCAGCTGGCAGTCCTGGCATCGGAAGACCTCCGCCCGGATGCGTGGACGGCGGGCCGGGGGTGCCTGCCGAAGGGGGCGGGTGCCCGGGCCTCACGCCCCCGATCGCAGCGCACCGCTGCCCGCACTTGACGATCTTGAGGGCCAGCGTGGTCCGGGTCCGGCCGAGCAGTGCGATCAGGGCGTCGACATCAGGTTTGGATGCTGCCGGGACCAGGGGTCGCAGCGCGTTCAGCTGAGGCATCGCCCGAACGGTGAAGTCCTGGATAGAGATCAGTGCCCGAATGTTGCCGGTACGGTCGAACGCCCTCAGTAATGCCTGCTGGCCACCGATGACCGCATCGTTGGCGCTGAGCACAGACTGGTCCACCGATGTCGGATCCGCTCGCGCCCCGTCGCGTTCGACGAGCGACCTCGCATCACCGATATGTTCCTGGGCCTGGGACAGCAGGGTCACCCCACGGTCAAGGTCGGAGCCGGCCAGCTGGACCGCAGCCGAGTTGAGCACCTGCTTCACGGGGTAGAGGAGGCCGCCGGGCAGGGCGGATCGTGAGGTGACTCCGAGCACGGCGCCGATCAGCAGCAGGGACGCAGTGGCGCCGGCGATGACCCGCAGCCCCTTTCCGATCACGAAGACCATCGGCTTTGTGCCGGGGCGGCGTGCCACCGGGGCCGATGGCGCGCGACCAACCTCACGGGCGGGCAGGGCCAGCGCGCCGGCGCGCAGCTGAAGCCCGAGGGCGCTGACGAACTCAGCGCGCGGACCGCAGGCCGGGGAGGTCAGTGCGGGAATCCGGGCCGCGGTCGCGATGAGGCCTCGGACCTCCTGATCCGCGCACGGAAGGCCTTGGATCGAACGTTCGAGCAGGTCTGCACGCTTGCTGACGAACGGCATCCGACCCGACCTCCTTCCTTCCGTGACGGTCAGTACTCGAAGTCCGACCTCTACGACGCCCACGACTTGTGGATCTGGCTGCCCGCTTGATGGTGCTCTGCTGCTGTGAGAACGAGCGCTTGCGCTCGAAGTTACGTGGCTGTCGGGGTGTCGAGTCTCACGCCATCTCGCCCTTCAGGTCGCGGTGAAGGGCGCGCATTGCGCGCAGCTGGAGCTGCTTGACCGCGCCCTCCGACTTGCCGATGATCAGCGCGGTCTCGGCAAGGGACATACCTTGTAGGAACCGCAGGACCACGCATTCGCCCTGCTCGGGTCTAAGAGCCTTGATCGCCTCGAACAGGGCCGTGTCCCGCAGGTGCGTGAGCACCTCGTTCTCCGGACCCTCGACCCGCCGGTCGGCGTCGATCATGTCGGCGGTGGTGACCTCCATCCGAAAGCGCGCCGACTTGACGTTGTCGGTGATCAGGTTGCGCGCGATGGTGACGAACCATGCCGCGATGTCCTTGCCCTGCCAGCTGAAGGAGTCGATCCGACGCAGAGCTCGGATGAACGTCTCGGAGGTGAGGTCCTCAGCCAGGTGGGAGGAGCCAACCCGTACGTAGACGTAGCGGTAGACCAGGTCGACATACCGTTCATAGAGCTGTCCGAAGGCGTCGGCATCCCCGCCCTGGGCGAGCTCGACGAGGGCGGCCACACGCTCCATGTCTGCCGGCGGGCCGGCTGGTGCCTGACCTGAGGCGCGCGAACCCTCGGCCGTGGCGATGCCGTCGGTTGCCGACAAGGCGATCCAGAGACTGTCCAGGAACGCGCGGGTCGCCACAGGAAGGCCGTGATCTGGCGCCGCAGGAACGGGGCCACCACACGCACCCGCACCGATGGTCAGGGCGGTGGCGTAGCGAAACGGCGTCGACGAACCCACCCCGCCTGTGCGTTCACGCCAACCGATACTGACCTCCTGTTCGGGACAGTCTCCCCGACTACGCGGGGTTTGTCTGCAGTTGCGCCAGAGTTTGGTACGGACCGTAACCTGTGGCCCCCCTTGTCGTTCTTCTCTACAACATGTCGAGAACGACGCGGGAGGTGTCGCAGTGGGTGTCGAGATCAGGGTCGAAGGTCTGACCAAGTCGTTTGGTTCACAGGTCATCTGGAAAGACGTCACGCTGACCCTGCCGGCCGGCGAGATCTCGGTCATGCTCGGCCCCTCCGGGACCGGTAAGTCGGTCTTCCTCAAGACGCTGGTCGGACTGCTCAAGCCCGAGCAGGGCTCCATCTGGATCAACGACCGGGACCTGACCACCCTGCGCGAGCGCGACCTCTACGCAGTCCGCAAGCTCTTCGGTGTGCTGTTCCAGGACGGCGCCCTCTTCGGGTCGATGAACCTCTACGACAACATCGCCTTTCCGCTTCGTGAACACACAAAGAAGACCGAGGCGGCGATCAGGTCGATCGTCGGCGAGAAGATCGAGCTGGTTGGCCTGCAGGGTGCCGAGGCCAAGCTGCCGGGAGAGATCTCCGGCGGCATGCGTAAGCGGGCCGGCCTGGCCCGAGCGCTGGTTCTCGATCCCGAGATCATTCTCTTCGACGAGCCGGACTCCGGGCTAGACCCGGTTCGGACCAGTTACCTCAACCAGCTGATCGTCGATCTCAACGCCCAGATCGAGGCGACCTTCCTGATCGTCACCCACGACATCAACACGGCGCGCACGGTGCCCGACAACATCGGCCTGCTCTATCACAAGCACCTGGCCATGTTCGGGCCGCGCGAGATGCTGCTCTCCAGCGAGGAACCCGTAGTCCGCCAGTTCCTCAACGCCCAGCGCATCGGTCCGATCGGCATGTCCGAGGAGAAGGACGCCGACGAGCTCGCAGCCGAATCGGGGCAGGAGCTGCCGCCACTGCCACCCATACCGCTACAGCTGGAGACGAGCAACGGCTTGGGCCGCCCGTCGGCACGTCCGGCAGGGCAGTGGGGTCGAGCCAACGGCGTGACCCCACCTCCGGGATCCTTCATTTCCTCGAACCCCGCAGAAGGGCGGGCGCAAAGATGAGCCTCACCGCAGGGACCACCGGAGCCCTGAAACAAGCCGGTTCCCTGTTCGCGTTTGCCCTTGACGTTCTGCGGGCACTTCCACGGCGACCGTTCCAGGGCAAGGAGTTCATCCAGCAGTCCTGGTTCGTGGCCAGCGTCACGATCCTGCCGACCACATTGGTGTCCATCCCGTTCGGGGCAGTCATCGCCCTGCAGCTCGGCACTCTCACCCGCCAGCTGGGCGCCCAGTCCTATACCGGTGCGGCCAGCGTCCTGGCGGTCATCCGCGAGGCGTCCCCCATCGTCACCGCCCTGCTCATCGCCGGGGCCGGCGGGTCGGCGATCTGCGCCGACCTTGGCTCGCGCAAGATCCGTGAGGAGATCGATGCCCTGGAGGTGCTCGGGATCAGCCCCATCCAGCGCCTGGTCGTTCCCAGGGTTCTCGCCATGATGCTGGTCGCCGTCCTGCTCAACGGCCTGGTCTCGGTGGTTGGCGTGTGCGGCGGCTACTTCTTCAACGTGATCATCCAGGGAGGCACGCCCGGCGCGTACATTGCGTCGTTCACCGCGCTGGCCCAGGTGCCGGACCTGTATGCCGGCGAGATCAAGGCCCTGATCTTCGGCGTCATCGCGGCGGTGGTCGCCGCCTACAAGGGCCTGCGGGCCGGCGGTGGTCCCAAGGGCGTCGGGGATGCGGTCAACCAGAGCGTGGTCATCACCTTCATGTTGCTGTTCGTGGTCAACTTCGTGGCTACCGCCGTCTACTTCCAAGTCGTTCCGCAAAAAATCTGACTCTCGATCTGTCCTGCTCCTTCATACCTGTCTGCATATCGCCCCAAGGAGGTGAACCCATGACCAGTCTCAAAACCCTCGCCGGCCGGCCCATCGAAGCCCTGGACGACCTCGGCGGTCAACTGCGCTTCTACGCCACCTCCCTGGCCTGGAGCGGGCGAACACTACGCCGGTACAAGAAGGAGGTCATCCGTCTGCTCGCCGAGGTAAGCCTGGGCACCGGTGCCCTCTCCGTCATCGGCGGCACGGTCGGGGTCATCACGTTCCTGGCGTTCTTCACCGGCACCGAGGTGGGACTGCAGGGCTACTCCTCCCTCAACCAGCTGGGCACGGGAGCCTTCACCGGCTTCATCTCCGCCTATCTGAACACCCGAGAGATCGCACCACTGGTCGCCGGCCTCGCGCTGGCCGCCACGGTGGGTTGCGGCTTCACAGCACAGCTGGGCGCGATGCGCATCAGCGAGGAGGTGGATGCCCTCGAGGTCATGGGTATTCCGAGTGTTCCGTTCCTGGTGACCACACGGATGATCGCCGGTCTCGTGGCGGCCATGCCCCTCTACGTCCTGGGACTTCTGTCCTCCTATGCGGCCACCCGATTCATCACGACGAGCTACTTCGGGCAGTCGGCGGGAACTTACGACCACTACTTCCACCTGTTCCTGCCGCCTGTGGACGTGTTCTGGTCCTTCGTCAAGGTGATGGTCTTCGCGGTCGTGATCATCTTGATCCACTGCTACTACGGCTACACAGCCTCCGGTGGTCCGGCCGGGGTGGGCGTGGCCGTCGGCAGGGCCATTCGCACCTCGATCGTGGCCATCAACATCATCGACTTCTTCTTCAGCCTGGCGGTATGGGGCGCCACCACCACGGTCCGGATTGCGGGGTAGTGGTCGTGAGTTCCCACATTGGCGGCGCTTTGTCCCGCGTCGGCAACCATGCCTTCGGCGTGGCCTTCCTGCTGACCCTCGCCCTCCTGGTCGGGCTGTCCGTGGCCACCTTCCAGAAGAAGTTCACGCCGGTCGTGATGGTCACCCTCATGTCCGAACGGATCGGCAACCAGCTGCAAAACGACTCAGACGTCAAGATCCGCGGGCTCATCGTCGGTGAGGTCAGGTCCATCAGCAGCACCGGCAACGGCGCCAGGATCGAGCTCGCGCTGCAGCCCGACCAGGTAGCCAACATCCCGCTCAACGTGTCGGCCCGGATCCTGCCCAAGACACTGTTCGGTGAGCGTTTCGTCGACCTGATCATCCCCACCAACCCCTCAGCCCAGAGCATCGCCGAAGGCGACACCATCGGCCAGGACCGCACCAGCGTCGCGATCGAGATCGAAAAAGTCTTCGACAACCTGCTCCCGCTGCTGCGCACGGTCAAGCCTGAGAAGCTTGCGGCCACCCTGGGCGCACTCGCCACAGCCCTGGACGGACGCGGCACCCAGCTAGGCACCAACCTCGTGCGGGCCGACAAGTACTTTGCCGCGATCAACCCAAAGATGCCGACCATCGCGACCGACATCAGCCGGCTGGCAGACGTCGCCACGACCTACGCCGACGCCACACCCGACATTCTGAGGATGCTGAAGGCGATCACCACGACCAGCAACACGCTGGTGGCAAAGCAGGACGCCCTGGCCGGGTTCCTCGCCGGAACAGCAGGATTCGCCAACACCGCCACAACGTTCCTGAACGCCGACGGCGACCGCATCATCCAGGTCGGATCCGTGCAGCGCCCCACCCTGGCGCTGGCGGCACGCTACGCACCGGAGTACCCCTGCTTCGCACAGGGACTGGCGAGCTGGATCCCCCGGGCAACCCAGATGTTCTCCGACCACTACTTCCACATCACCCTCGAGGTGGTCAAGCCGCGCGCGGCCTATCAGCCCGGGGAGGAGCCGGTCTGGGGCGAGCACCGTGGCCCCAGCTGCCGGGGTCTGCCCACTCCGAACCACAACCAGGCGAACCCCGGCCCTGGCTGGGAGCTCGCCGATGGCACCAAGGGCTCTGGCAGCCAGTCGCCCAGCGCCTTTCCTGGGGGAGCCTCTGGGCTCCCGTCCTACTTCGCCTCGCCGACGGCCTACAACATTCCTGGCGCCGACTCGGGTCTGGCCGGAACCGCAGGCGAACAGCACGTGGTTGCAGCGTTGTTCGCCCAGGATGGCATGGACACTAGCCCTTCGGCCATCACCACCTTGCTGGCCGGCCCCATCCTGCGGGGGATGACGGTGAACCAGACGTGAGAACCACCTCGAGCCTGGTCAAGCTGATCATCTTTGCCCTCGTGACCGTCGTCACCTTCGGCACGCTGGCGGCCACCATCGCCAACATCTCCTTCGCCGACCGCCCCACCTACCGGGCTGTGTTCAGCGATGTCACGGGCCTGGCGGCCGGCCAAGACGTGCGAATAGCCGGCGTCCGCGTGGGAGAGATCTCCAAGATCGGGGTATACAAAGACCGCACCAGCGCCCTGGTCGAGTTCACCGCAGACAGGACCAGCGTCCTGACGCGAGGCACTGTCGCCACGATCAAGTACCGCAACCTGATCGGCGAGCGCTACCTGGCCCTGGACCAGGGGCCGGGCCCGGCCACCACGTTGCGCGACGGCGACATGCTCGCCAGAGACCACACCCAGTCTGCGCTGGATCTGACCGTCCTGTTCAACGGTTTCAAGCCTCTCTTCGCAGCGCTGGCACCCCAGGACGTCAACCAGCTCTCCGCAGAGATCATCTCGGTCCTCCAAGGCGAAGGGGGCAATATCAACGCATTGCTTTCACACACCGCTTCCCTGACCTCCACCCTGGCCGATCGTGACCAGGTCATCGGCGCCACCATCGGCAACCTCAACGCTGTGCTGGGCACGGTCGACGCCCACGACAAGGCTCTGGGGGACTTGCTGGACCAGCTCCAGCGGTTCGTCACCGGCCTGGCAGGGGACCGCGCCGCCATCGGCTCTTCACTGACCAACATCAACAACGTGGCAGGCCAGACGGCAGGCCTGCTCAGCAAGGGCCGGCCGGCGATTCAGCAGGACGTCGCCAACCTCGGGTCGCTTGTCACCATGCTGAACAAGCCGTCCAGCACCGCGGCATTCGAGAAGTTCCTGGCGACCAGCCCCGGCAAGATAACCTCCCTCACCCGAACTGCGACCTACGGCTCCTGGTTCAACTTCTACCTGTGCCGCGCCAACGGCAGGGTGGTCCTGCCGACCGGTGCGACCATTACGCCCTCCTATGCCGTGAGCGCAGCGCGGTGCTCGTGATGATTCCCTTCCGCGAAAGAAACCCGATCCCGATCGGGGCGATAGGCCTCGGCCTGATCGGCTTGCTGCTGTTCAGCGCGTTCAACGCCCAGAACCTTCCGTTGATCGGTAGCGGAGACGCCTATCACGCCGCGTTCACCGAGGCTGGCGGCATCCGCAAGGACGATGACGTGCGGATCGCCGGCGTCCGGGTTGGCAAAGTGACCGGGATCGAGCTCGAGAACGCCCATGTAAGGGTCGATTTCAAGATCACCGGAGACGCCGCGTTCGGTCCCCAGACGAGCGCGTCGATCCGGATGAAGACCTTGCTGGGGCAGAAGTACGTCGCCCTCGTTCCGGCCGGGGCAGGACAGCTGCCTCAGGACTCTGAGATCCCGCTGGCCCGCACTGTCTCGTCCTACGACATCGTCAACGCGTTCTCCGACCTGACGACCACGACCGAGCGGATCGACACGGGGCAGCTGGCTGGGTCCCTTGACGTGATGGCCAGGGAGTTCAGGGACAGCCCTGCACAGGTGAAGCTCGCCCTGAATGGAATGTCCCGTCTCTCCCAGACGATCGCCTCTCGTGATGAGGGACTGCGCACCCTGCTGACCCGGGCCAACCGGGTCAGCGCCACCGTGGCATCCAGAAACGGGACCACCGCCAAGCTCATCAATGACGCGGACCTGTTGCTTGTCGAGCTGCAGGCACGACGCGAGGCGATTCACACCCTGTTCACCAACACCTCCGACCTGGCCATTCAGATCACTGGCCTGGTGCGGGACAACCGCGCGGCGCTGAAGCCGGCTCTTGACCAGCTGACCGGAGTCCTTGCGGTTCTGACCAGCCATCAGCGGGACCTCGACAAGATCATCGCCGAGATGGCTCCGTTCACCCGGGTTTACGCCAATACGCTCGGTACCGGACGCTGGTTCGACACCTACGTCGCCAACTTGACGGTCCCGGTAGGGGTGCTGAAGCCATGAGGATCCCCAACCCGCTCAATTCGATCGACGCTCTGGCCGGCAAGGTCGGCGGTAGGCGAGCTCGCGGCGCCAAGCCCCGGACCATCGCCGTCCTGGGCCGGGTCGTGGCTTCGGCTGTCGTGGTGGCACTGGTTGCCGCGGGCTTCGCCGTCTGGCCCCACACTGACGCGGTGCACGTCACCGGGATGTTCTCCCGTGCCGTGGGTCTCTACCCGGGTTCTGACGTCCGGGTCCTCGGCGTGCCGATCGGCACCGTCACGTCGGTGACCCCCAAGGGCGACCAGGTGGCAGTCGAGTTCGAGTACGACGCCTCAGTCAAGGTCCCGGCGGATGCCAAGGCAGCCGTTGTGTCCCCGTCGCTGGTCAGCGATCGCTACGTCCAGCTGTTGCCGGCGTACTCGTCAGGGCCGGTGATGACCAGCGGCTCCACCATTGCCCGGGACCATACCGCTGTCCCGGTCGAGCTGGACCGGGTCTCGGCGAGCCTGGACGACCTCATGGTCGCCCTCGGTCCTGACGGTGCGAACAAGAACGGCGCACTCTCCCGCTTGCTGGACACCGGCGCCAAGAACCTGAAAGGTCAGGGCAGCGCGATCCACGACACCAACCACGACCTGTCCCTTGCCCTGCAGACACTGGCCGGCGGCAAGGACGACCTGTTCTCAACGGTCAAGAACCTGCAGTCCTTCACCAGCACCCTGGCCAACAACGACTCCCAGGTACGAAGGCTCAACGGCGACCTCGCCAGCGTTTCCGACCAGCTCGCAGGGGAGCGAGGTGACCTTGGCGCCGCACTGAAGAACCTGGCCATCGCGCTGAACGAGACGTCGACGTTTGTGCACGACAACAGGGCCGCGCTCAGGACGAACATCGACCAGCTCACGGCCGTGACGACCACCATTGCCAAGCAGCGCGATGCCCTGGCCGAAACCCTGACGAATGCTCCCGTCGCGGTGAGCAACCTGAACCATGCCTACAACCCGACAAGCGGGACATTGGACACACGCAACAACGCCGCCCAGCTCGACGACCCGGCCCTGTTGATCTGTGCGCTCATCAACGGTCCGACCGGCACCGGCAACACGGACCTGTGCAAGAGCATCCAGAAACTTCTGAAGGCTCCAGCCGCACCAAAAGGGACTCCCTGATGAACCGGGCCGCTGGTATTCGGCGCCGCGTGGCGACAGCCGCGGTCGCCGTCGTGTCACTGACAGCTCTGACTGCCTGCCAGGGCATCTACGACCTGCCCCTGCCGGGCGGCGCGGCCAGCGGGGGCGACGTCTACAGGGTGACTGCCGAGTTTGCCGATGTCCTGGATCTTGTGCCCCAGTCGTCCGTCAAAGTCAATCAGGTCACCGTGGGCACCGTGGAGAAGATCGAGCTCAACGGCTGGACAGCCCGCGTCACGGTTCGCCTCCCGAAGTCGGTCAAGCTGCCGGAAAACGCGGTGGCCGAGCTGAAGCAGACCTCGCTGTTGGGTGAGAAATACGTCCAGCTTGAGCCGCCGGCGGCGGTCGTGCCGGTCGGTATCCTGCGCGAGGGTGACAACATCCCCTTGGCCCGAACCGGGCGCAACACCGAGGTGGAAGAAGTCCTCAGTGCGTTGTCACTGCTGCTCAACGGTGGTGGCGTCGCACAGCTCAAGGTGATCGAGACCGAGCTTTCTCATGCGCTGGGCGGCAACGAGACCCAGATCCGCGACCTGATCGTCCAGCTCAACACCTTCGTGGGCGGCCTGGACAAGCAAAAGTCGCAGATCGTTCGCGCGATAGAGGGCATCGACGCGCTGTCGGCCAAGATCGCCGCGCGCAAGAGCGACCTCGCGGCGGCGCTGGAGGCACTACCCAAGGGCCTGAAGGTGCTGGCCGACCAGCGAAAGCAGCTGACCCAGATGCTGACGGCGCTGAGCAACCTGGGCGCGGTGGGGACAAGAGTCATCACCTCCACCAAGGCGGACACGGTGGCTAATCTCCAGGCTCTGGCTCCGGTGCTGGGCCAGCTCGCCAGCGCCGGTGACAGCCTCCCCAAGTCCTTTCAGCTGTTGCTCACCTATCCGTTCCCGGACGAGGCGACCAACACCATCCGTGGCGACTACACCAACCTCTTTGCCACCGCGGATCTGGACCTGCACACTTTGCAGCAGAACCTGGGCGGGCCGGGTCTGCCAACGATTCCAGTCCCGGGACTGCCTAAGGTCCCGCCGCTGCCGGTGCCGCTGCCACCCCTGCCAACCCCGTCCGTCCCGCCGCTGCGCCCGCTCGGACCGAAACCTTCACCGACACCATGCATCGGGGTCCTGTGTCTGGGACTGGCTGGTGTGGGGTCCCCGCAGGCCTTCGGGTCGGGGTATGGGTCGCCGGACTACTCATGGCTGTCGCTCATGCAGACCGGGGGTGCCGCATGATCGCGCGAGCGACCAAGGTCCAGCTCCTGGTGTTCGCCCTGCTCACTCTCGTGACCGTGTCGATCCTCTCGGCCCAGTACGTCGGGCTGACCGACAAGATCACGGGCGGCACCTACCTGGTCTCTGCTGACTTCGCGGACTCCGGCGGTATCTTCCAGGGCTCCGAGGCGACCTACCGCGGAGTCACCGTCGGCAAGGTCGAGGCCCTGAAGCTGGAGAAGGGCGGTGTCCTGGTCCAGGTGCGGCTCAACCGCGGCACCCAGATCCCCAGGGACACCCTTGCGGTCGTCGAGAACCGCTCAGCAGTCGGCGAGCAGTACATCGACTTCCAGCCCAACACGGCCCATGGCCCGATGCTGGCCGCCGGCTCCGTCGTGCCACGCGTCGACACCCGCTCGCCCGTGCGCATCGACAACGTCCTGCTGCACCTCAACAACACCGTGCAGTCAGTGAACCAGAAACAGCTTGGCATCGTGATCGATGAGCTCGGCACAGCGTTCGCCGGCGGCGGCACGGACCTTCAGCGCCTGCTGGACTCCGGGGATGCTCTCACGAAGTCGGCCACCCAGGCACTGCCACAGACGATCAAGCTGATCGACGACGGCAAGATCGTTCTGGACACCCAGAAGGCCACCTCGGGCAACATCAAGGACCTCTCCAAGAGTTTCGCCGACCTCTCCGAAACCCTGCAGAGCAGCGACGGCGACCTGCGGCTGGTCCTGGACCGGGGAGCGGTTGCCTCCAGAGAGCTGGACGCCCTGATCCAGGACAACCAGAGCTCGCTGGCCACCCTGCTCACGAACTTCATCACGATCGGCCAGGTCACCGACGCTCACATCAATGGAATCGAGCAGCTCTTGGTCACCTATCCCGACGTCGTGGCAGGCGGTTACACCGTGGTTCCCGGTGACGGCACCGCACACTTCGGCCTGGTGCTCAATGCCAACGATCCCAAGGCCTGCACGGCTGGCTACGGCGGCACCCAGCGGATCGGCCCGGACCAGACCAAGAACCTGCCGCCGGTGAACACCCGCGCAAGCTGCACCCTGCCGCGTGGGTCCTCCTCGCTGGTCCGAGGTGCGCAGAACGCTCCTCCAGGTACGGCGGGAGCCGGCTCGTCATCCCCCTCGTCATACCCGCTGGCTCTGTCTGGCACGCCGGTTCCTCTCGGAAGTGCGCTGGTAACCAACGACAGCCCGTACTCAACGCCGGTGATCTCCATGCCGACCGCACCCGAGGGTGCTACCGGCAGCGCCCCTTGGATTTGGCTCATGACAGGAGCAGCTCGATGAGAAACACCATGACCGCCCGGATAACTCCGAGTCTGGCTCTCGCGGTGGCCGCAGTACTGCTGCTGCTGTCTGCAGTGATTGGCGTGACCAAGGCCAGGCCCTATTTCGCCGAACGCGATCGCGCGGACCAGGGTGCGGCAGCCCTTGCCGCAGGCAAGCAGCTGGCCATCAACTTCGTGACCATGGACTACCGCACCTTCGACTCCTATGGCACTCAGGTGCTCAACGGCGCGTCCGGTTCCTTCCGCGCCGACTACGCCACCAAGCTGGCCGAGCTGAAGAAAGTGGTCGTGGCCAACCAGACGCGCTCCTCGGTCAAACAGGTCGAGGCAGGGCTGGTGTCCTCCAACCTGGACTCAGCCGAGGTGATCGTCGGTCTGGTCGCACCCACATCCAACACTGCCACTCCGAACGCCGTCGACAAGACCTACCGACTGCGCCTCGACCTCCATCGGACGACCAGTGCCAAAGCACCCTGGAAGGTGATCAGCCTTGAATTCGTCGAGTAACCGCGCCCGACCGCGCCGCCGCCTGGCCGGAGAACGCCGCCTAGCCGGTGATCGGAGGCGAGCGCATGCGGCTGGCTCCGGGTCAGTCGTCGATCACAGCTCACCACCCAAGACGTTCACGGCTCTTCAGAATCGGACGACACCAAAGCCGGTGCCCGATGCCGAGACTCAACCCAGCACAGGGGCCGGCCGATTCGCGCGGGACCCGAGCTGGATGTTCGCCAGCCTGTCCTTGTTGCTGGCCACGGCGATCCTGGTGACGTCGATGGTCATCTGGAAAGCGTCGCAGGAGCGGCACACGATGGCCAGCGGTCAGGTGGCGGCGTCGTCAGCGGCGCGCACCATCGTCGAAAAGCTACTCGGCTACGACTACCGGACCTTCGACCAGCACACCAACCAGGTCAGTGCCCTGCTGACCGGGCACTTCAGGAACGAGTTCGTCCAGGCGGCGACCACGGTCGTGAAACCTCTGGCGGTCCAGAATCAAACCGTGGTACTAGCCAAGGTCAGCGAGGCGTCCGTGATGAGCACCCCCGGCCAGGCCGACGTCAAGATCCTCCTGTTCGTCGACCAGCACACAACTTCAGCCAAACTCCAACACCCTCAGATCGACCAGAACCGCGTCATCCTCACCATGTCGCACGCCGACGGTCGCTGGCTTGTCTCCAAGATCGAGGCGTTCTAGCGCCTCGGGCTATCGCCGCCGGGGTAGATCGGGGTGGGCGACCTGCAAGCAGAGGGACCGCTGCCCACTGTCGGTAGGCTTCTTTGATGTCGAACCGCCTTGCGAACTCAACAAGCCCTTACCTTGTGCAGCACGCCGCAAACCCGGTCGACTGGCAGGAATGGGGCGAGGAAGCATTCGCTGAGGCGCGTATACGCGATGTGCCGGTGCTGCTCTCGGTCGGTTACTCGGCCTGCCCTGGTGCCACGTGACTATCAAGTAGAGCAAAAGCCCGGCATTTCGGGCAGGAACGTGCATCCGTGCAGGTCAGCGACTTACAGAACGTGCCACGGAGTGCCGGATGGTCCATTCCTATGGCGACCCGTCCATGCCTGGCGACGGGCCTTGTTTGCTGGCCCTGAATGCAGACAGACGGTCGGTGGGCGAATAGTTCCACCCGGGAACTAGACCTCACGATTGCAGCGGCGGTCGCAAGTTCAGGTAGTAGTGGGGGGACCTGGCAAACCTTGGTCCACGGAGTTGCGCGTCGGTCATAACCCCTGGTCAACCGGGATTGCCTGGGCATCTGCACCCCCTGCGCTCGGTCGTTGCTGTACATGTCGCGATTGAACCAGACGCTCCGGACATCGGCGTGATCTCGGTCCGCCAGTAGCACCCGGAGGATGGGGACATAAGCCATGCGTTGGATGTCTGTCCCCGTAAATGCTACTGGCATACGGGAACCAGCCCACCTGAGTTCCGCCTCCGCACCGCGCGCCCCGGGGACGAACCACGGCTGGTTCGCCTATCGGGACTCACTCATAGCCGAGTTGAGGATGTCGGCTATGGCGTAGATCCGGCGACTTCGGACTTGGACGACTCGTCTCTCGCCAAACTGGTGAACCATAGGCACGTCACAAGCGCGTTGAGCCATGGGGCATCGGGTCCTACGTGATCGCGCACACATGACGAGACGTCACGTCGTCGAGCCACTGGACGTCAAGAAGCTCGCCTACATGGCGCAACTTGTCCCGGGACCAGTCGGCGAGATTATCGTCCAGAAAGTCTCGGCCGACGAGCCAGTCGTCGAATCCACCGTCGGCAAACATCATGTAACCGCGACGGCGCCTCGGATGTTCGAGGGGATCTGCTTCTCCTGCGAGTCCCCAGATGCGGTCCTCCCGCCGTCGGCCGAGGTGCGACGGTCGCCCCATCCGGATATGATCATCTGATCCCGAGTGGACCTGGGGCCAGTCAGTCACAGGGGTGTTCTGCAGTGAAACGGGTCGATGGCATCAGCAACAACGCCCTGGATTCCACAATCAGCCAGGCCGTTCATGGCCTCGCCGAGATTCCCAGGAGGCCGACCGACCCCGGCAGCCGCCGAACACCACGGCGAAGACACCCATTCCCCAGCGTCTAGAGTCAACACCAGAGACACTCGTTGGCCGCGATGGCCGGCCACCTGGCCCGATGGTTCCCTTCTGTCGCGATCACGGGAACCACGCCAGTAGCCAGACCGGTCGAGACATCCCAGAGCTTGAGCTGATACTCCGATCCTTTCCCGGTTAAAGCCTTGCGTTGTAGACGTCCAGTCCGAAGCGGTTCAGGCCTGGTGAGGCGGCGTATCCGAGGTAGGGCAGCCTGAAGAGGTCTTCGATGCTGGCCAGGAGGCTGTAGTGGTTGTAGGGCGTGGTCGACCACGTCCCGCCCTTGACGAATGGGGAGAGCACCAGTGCCCCCACCCGGCCACCGCCAAGGCCGGCGATCCCCGGCAACGGTGAGTTGGGGCCTGGACCTTCACCGCAGCAGGCGGAGGCGTCGGAGGCGGGGCTGTCGGACTCATCGAAGGTGATCACCAGGACACCGTCCTTGCGGAAGGCGGGCGAGCTGGTGATGCGGGGCACCCACTGCCTCAACCACGTGTCGTCGCTGGCCAAGCCACCAGGTTGTCCATCCACGCACGGGGTGTCGTGTCCGTCATGGCACAGGTCCGGGGTGATGTAGGACAGCGTCGGGGTGTTGGACGCCGATGCCAGGTCGGTGGGCAGCCGGCTCAGGTCAACATCGCGTGTGGAACAGTCCGCGGACGCCGTGATGGAGGCGAAGTACACGAAGGGGTTGTGTCGGGCGGCGTACTGGTCACCGACTTTCGCGGTCTGGGTGTCATCGACAGCGCCGAGGGCTGGATGGCGACACGGTGCGCCCATGTCCTCCATGTACCCCTTCCAAGTCCGACCCGAAGAGGTGAGCTGGCTGGCCAGGTTGGGCACGCTGGCGGGGTATACGCATCCCTGACCCACAGCCTGTCCCGGCGCCACCGTTTGGGCGCCGACGAAAGGCGAGTAGGTCTGACAGTCACCCTGGGTCTGCGGGTTTGGCCCCTGGCCGGAGATCTGCCCGATGTAGTTGGGCAGCGAGTTGTGCGCCGTCCCGAAATACTGGTTGAGCAGGACGCCCTTGCTGCGCAACGTCGTTGAAAGGTATGGCGCGGCCGAGCCGGGTCCCCAGGTCTTGTCGTAGCCCTTGTTCTCCAGGTTGATCACGAACACGTGACCGGCTGCGGGAAGGTAGGCACTGCCCGCGGCGTCGGCCTTCTTGCCGCTCGTCAGCACGGCGCCGGCCACTGCGGCCATGACAACTCCAGCAACGAGCGCCCCAGTGAGCAACCGTCTGCCGTGAGTCTGTGCGATCGAGGTCGATGTGTTTCTCATGCGGGCAGGCTCCATCCGTCGGCGATCGCTTTGTCTTTGAGTCCGCCCCATTCCTCGGCCGACTCCAGCTGTGCAGGCGCACAGGCGGGACCGGCCACGAAAGGGGCGACGAGGTATCGGGGTGCGGCAAGTGAGGGCGGTTGGGTGAAGTCCAGGACCTCGGCGATGTTTCGGGCCTGCGCGTCCCGTGGTGTCAGCGGCGTGAGTCCCCAGCGCCACTCGATGGCCCGCAGGACGGAGGTGTGGTCGTAGGTGCCGTGTGCGACGTGTCGGCGTCTGGCGCGTGGGGAGACGACCAGGGAGGGTACCCGGAACCCGCGCAGGGCCGTTGCCGGGTCGGCATCCGCAGCACTGCCCGGCGCGACGTGGTCGTAGAAGCCGCCCCACTCGTCGTAGTTGACAACCAGAAGGGTTCGCTCCCAGTTGGGGCTGCTGACGACCGCGTTGTAGACCTCCGCAAGGAACGTCTCACCGCTGCGGACGTCCGCATGCGGGTGGTCGTCGCCCGAGGTGCCCGACCCCTCATCCTCAAACCGCGGGTCCACGAACGAGACCTCGGGCAGGGTTCCGGCGGCGCAGTCGGACAGGAAGCTCGGGTAGGGGTGGGAGATGTCAAGGTACTTGGTGCCCCACAACGCCGTGAACGGGATGTCACCGAAGTAGTAACGCCCCCGCAGCCCGGCGTCAGCCAGCCGGTCCCAGATCGTCGGCAACGTGCTCGTCACGCTCGAGTTGTGCAGCCGGTCCGTGCGGGCGGCGTGCTGGTAGAAGCGGTTGGGGTAGGTCTCAGCCATGCTCGAGGCGAAGTAGCGGTCGCAGACCGTCCAGTCCGCTCCGGCCTGGCGCCAGAAGTCCAGGTCGCTCGAGTCGTAGTAGCCGATCGCGAAATCGTCATTCTCACCTGCCTTCAGCCACCCGTCGCACTTACCTCCGTTGAGCTCGATCCGGCCACCCTCATAGGAATGATCGGGGTCCGGGCTCGCACACCCCTGGTGGGTTGCCAAATGGTGGGTGCCGTGCGTGATGCCGTAACGGTCGACGTAGCGCATCCCGGCCTGCTTACCGTCGGCCCCCGGCATCCACCCGAGGAAGTGGTCAAACGAACGGTTCTCCATCATCACGACAATGACGTGGTCGATTCCGGAGGCCGCAGGATCGGGAAGCGCGGCAGCCACGGCGGGGCCGGCGCCGTTCGCCCGGTCGGCAACCACCATCGAGGCGGCCGCAGCCAGCCCGGACGTGGCAAGGAAACTTCTGCGAGAAAGGGTCACACCCAACACAACTGCCGGCAAGACCCGAAGGTCACGGCCCTCCGAGTTGGTTCACCGGCTGTTCACGCGGCGTTTGCCCGAACCAAGGTCGTGAGCCCACCAATCTCGAACTCACACCCTCAGGTCTCACCGGGGTCAGTCGGGGTTCTGGAGTCTCCCACAGGTCGACCTGGGGTAGGCGGGAGCAGATGCCAGTAGGCGAAGAGTCTTGGCTGGTGCTGACGAACGGCATTCAGCCACTCCCAGGCGGTCAGGCACCAGTCTTCCCAGACGATGAGCGTGTCGAGGCGGTAGTTCCCCCCGATCGGTCGGGGAAAGCCGGCCTTCTTCAGTTCGAGGTAGCCACGGGTGCGACCCCAGCGGTACCTGGCGATGACTTCCTGCGGCTTCAGGAAGGTGTGGCGGGGTCGCCCCCCGGATGGGTGTTTGCCATTGTTGGGTTCATGACCAGGAAGGT
>Ga0208079_1000742_pt1 | contig 17824 bp, 13 predicted proteins | sample NGESurdeep092012_5_FD_184474 | JGI IMG/M metagenome (GOLD analysis project Ga0208079, IMG submission 184474) | Arctic peat soil microbial communities from Barrow, Alaska - NGEE Surface sample 210-2 deep-092012 (SPAdes) | ecosystem: Environmental > Terrestrial > Soil > Wetlands > Peat ... | reverse complement strand
CCAATCCAGGCAATGCCGCGGCCATCAAGTTCAATTTGTGTGGCGAAGACGGCAGTCACGGCTTCTCTCCTGGCACCAGTATACGCGAAGGAAGAACGTCTCGTAGAAGGGGAAGTCGCGCTGCCCACGGGATGGGGCCCCGGACTACCCTGCGGCGGAAGAGCGCCGTGCGGCGGAGTCAAGGTTCGCGAGCTTGTTCAAACCGTCGATATAGGCCTTGGCGCTGGCTTCGATGACATCGGTGGAAGCGCCACGCCCCACGACCTTGCGGCCTCCTTCTTCGAGTTGCACGGTGACCTCTCCCAGGGCTTCGGTGCCGCTGGTTACCCCATGAATCTCATACCTCTGGAGCTTGGCGGAGGTGTTCGTGACTTGCGCAATGGCCCGGCAAACCGCGTCCACGGGACCGTCTCCAATGGCGGCGCCTTCTTGCGTGGCGCCCTTCACGCGCATTCTCACCGTCGCGGTGGGAATGGCCGACGTGCCGCTGTAGATATGCAGGTACAGCAGTTCAAAGGTGGCCGGCAGGGGGTGGATCTCGTCATGCAGGATGGCCATGAGATCCTCGTCGAACACCTCCTGCTTCTTGTCGGCTACAATCAAAAATCTGCGGTACGCCCGATCCAGTTCCTGTTCGGAGAGCGGGTATCCCAGCTTCCCGAGGCGGTCGAGGAGTCCGTGACGCCCCGTGCGGGCGGTGAGCACCACGCGACTTTCCATCATGCCCACGTCTTCGGGCCGCATGATCTCATAGGTCTCCCGCTGTTTGAGGAATCCGTCGACGTGGATTCCCGAACTGTGGGAGAACGCATTGGCGCCAATGACCGCCTTGTTGGGTGGCACCTTGACGCCGAGCAGGTCGGCAACCAGGCGGCTGGTTCGATATAGCTCGCGGGCATCGACGCCGGTGTGCACGCCAAAGTAGTCCGCGCGCGTGCGGATCGCCATGACAATCTCTTCCAGCGCGGCGTTGCCGGCCCTCTCGCCGAGTCCGTTGATGGTGCCTTCCACCTGGCGCGCGCCGTTGAGCACGCCATGGAGGGTATTGGCCACCGCCATGCCCAGGTCGTCATGGCAGTGCACGCTGATCACGGTCCGCTCGATTCCCGGCACGTTCTCCCGGATGCCGCGGATCAAAGCGCCGTATTGTTCCGGCACGGTATAGCCGGTGGTGTCGGGAATATTGACCACGGAGGCTCCCGCGCCGATGACGGCTGCGATCATTTCAAACAGGTAGGCTGGATCGGCGCGCCCGGCGTCTTCCGCGTAGAACTCGACGTCATCGGCGAACTGGCGCGCTAGCCGAACGGCATCGACCGCCATTTGCAGAATCTTGCGCTTCTTTTCGGCCAGCGTTTTGCCGTAACGTTGATCCTGGAACTTGCCGCCGATGTGGATGTCCGAGGCGCCGATTCCGGTGTGGATGCGGGGCCGCTTGCACTGGGCCAGCGCTTTGCCGCAGGCCTCGATGTCGCCGGCCACGGCGCGGGAGAGGGCGCAGATCGCGGGTCCTTGGATCTCCCGGCCAATCAGTTGCACGGCCTCGAAATCCTCGGGCGAAGAGTTCGGATAGCCCGCCTCGATCACATCCACGTTCAACAGCGCCAGTTGCCTGGCGATGATGAGTTTCTCGCGGCTTCCCAGGCGGGTTCCGGCGGCCTGTTCTCCGTCCCTCAGTGTGGTGTCGAATACCGCTACTTTTTCAGACATGGTGTGGCTCACTGTGACGGAGCCCCGACCGGGGTAGCCCCCTGGGGTCAGGAGGGGTTCTCGCACTCAACAGGCCGGCCGCGGCCCACGCCACTACGATACCGCCGAACTGGCGCCTTCGGGCGGCGATTCCCATACCACCGGGCGATTCTGCCTCAGCCAATCGTCGACGCAGGGTCGATAGCGGCTTTCCAGAACGTTGCGCTTGATTTTGAGCGTGGGCGTGATGAAACCATTGCCGACCGTCCACGGTCCCTGGGCCACGGCGACGAAGCTCAACTGCTCGTGCGGATCCAACTGGGTGTTCACCAGGTTCATGAGGTCCAACAGAGTCCGCTCCACGGCCGCCCGCTCCGTGGGAAGCCCGGAAACCTTGCGTGTCTCCTCGGCCAGCAGGACCACGGCGAACGGGTGGGGCATGCCGGCGCCCATGAGACAGCACGCATCCACCACGGGGTGGGCGAGCAGGTGACCCTCAATGGGAGTGGGAATCACGAAAAGGCCCTTGCTGGTTTTGAACTGCTCCTTGACGCGGCCGATGATTTTGAGCTGGCCGTCTGGCTCCATGCGGGCCAGATCGCCGGTGCGGAAGAATCCGTCCGCCGTAAAGGAAGCCCGCGTGCTTTCCGGGTCCTTGTAGTAGCCCAACATGTTCATCGGGCTGCGGATGAGGAGTTCCTGAACCTCATTGAGCTTGGCCTCCACGCCCGGGACGGCGCAGCCGACGAAGCCGGGGCGTACCGAGCCAGGGGCGGGCAGGTGGGTGATCAGGGTTTCGGTCATGCCATAGCCCTCGGCAAGGTTCAGGCCGAGCTTGCGGTACCACAGCAGAACCTCGGGGGGCAGCGGGGCAGCGCCGCAGGCGGCGTTGAGGACGGTGTCCAATCCGAGCTTGCGCAGGACGCGTTTCCTGACGGAGCGGTTCAGGATGGGGATGCGCAGCAGGCGTTCCAGTTTGTGCTCCGGGATCTTGGCGAACACGCCCTGCTGGAACTTCAACAGCAGCCGCGGCACGGAGAGGAAGATGGTGGGCCGGGCGCGGGTCAGGTCGGTGAGGAAGGTCTCGATCCCTTCGCTGAAGAAGACGCGATATCCCAGGTAGATGGCAGTTCCTTCCATGCCCGCCCGCTCCACGATGTGGGCCAGCGGCAGATAGGAGAGCACGCGTTCCTTGGCATTGAGCTTGATGAGCTCGGCGAGGACTTTGGCGTCGAAACCGAAGGTGTCGAAGCTATGCATGACCCCTTTCGGCGTGCCCGTTGTGCCGGACGTGTAAATGATGGTGGACAGATCGTCTCCGGGGCGGGCCGGGTTGCCGGAAATGGGCCGATTGGCCGTGACGAGAACTTCCCAACTGGGCCAATCGTTAGGGCTGGCGGTGGGAAAGCGAACACAGGTTACACCGGCGGGGATGCCGGCATCGGTGGCTTCCCGCTCGTCGGTGGCGCCGAGGAAGCAGGCTTTGGCTTCGCAATGTTCCAGAATCTGGCGGATGGATTGAGCCTTCAGCGAAGGGTAGATCGGGACCGTGACATGTCCCGCCATCCAGATGGCCAGGTCGGCCATGATCCACCAGGCGCAGTTGCGGGACAGGATGGCCACGCGGCTTCCCGGTTCCCAATCCTGCGCCTTAAGCCAGGTTGCGATGCGGCGGATTTCGGCCACGGCCTGGCCCCATGTCCAATCGCGCACGTTGCCGCCGCCATAGGGTTGTGTGAGGAAAATAGTTTCGGGCCGCTCGCGCTCCCATTTGTAGATGCGCTGAAGCGGCAGGTCGTCCGCACTGAGATTACCCGGCATAGCTCATGCACCTCTGGCCCGGATGGTCTGGCCGGCGCCAACGCAAGTAATCCTCTTGCGTTTTTTTCTTACCGGTGGGTAAGATATCAGGAGCGCCGCTTCATGTCAATAGGCGTGCGTACGATTCATCATGCCAGAAGACGCCTCCGCATCGCCATCGCCCCGCAAGGTATTCGCCGACCGGCGGCGCGACCCTGCCACCAAACGTGAGGCGGTGTTGAAAACCGCTGCACAATTATTCCTCGAAAAGAGCTATGGCCGGACGTCGATGAACGACGTGGCCGATCGGCTGAACATCACCAAGCCGGCGCTTTATCATTATTTCGACAACAAGGAAGATATTCTCCTCGAGTGTTACCGCCTGGGTGTCGGGCTAATTGAGGAGACTCTCAACGAGATCGCCGATCACTGTGGAAATGGACTACAGAAGGTAGAAGCATTTATCCACTCGTATGCCAGCGTGATGACGGTCAACTTCGGGCGATGCGTCATGCGTCTGGACGAGGGCGACCTCACCAGCGACGCGCGCACCGAGGTGCGGACCTATAAGAGAAAGATTGACCGCCGTTTGCGCTGGTTCATTCAGGAAGGGATTGAGGATGGGTCGATTGCTCCGTGCGATACCAAAATCGCCGCGTTTTCCATCGCGGGAGCGTTGAACTGGATCTGCATGTGGTATGAACCCGATGGCGCCCTGTCCCCGGAAGAGATTGCCAGTCAGTTTGCGCGTACTTTGACGCAGGGGCTGGGGGCCAGGAAGCGGAGTAGCAAGTTGCGCATAGTTTCCAAAGAGGAGTAATTCGCATGAGCGTTGAAACAGATGTCAAACCGGTCGCGGCCGGAGTATCTTCGCCAGACCACGCGCCCGCCGCGGTCATCCGCAAAGCGGCGGTGCTGGGGGCGGGGACCATGGGATCGCGGATCGCGGCGCACCTGGCCAACGCCGGGTTGCCGGTGGTTCTGTTGGATATCCCCGCACCGGGAGGCGCGCGCAGCGCGATCGCGTCGCAGGCACTGGATGCCCTCAAGAAGAGCAAACCGGCGGCGTTTTACGACCCCGCGTATGCGGCACACGTGTCCGTGGGCAATTTCGATGACGATCTGGCGTTGCTGGCGGATTGCGACTGGGTGATCGAGGCGGTCACGGAGAACCTGGCGATCAAGCAGGCCCTGCTGGAAAGAGTCGTGCCGCACTTAAAGCGGGACGCGATTCTGACTACCAATACCAGCGGCCTGCCGGTGGCGTCGATTGCGGCCAAACTGCCGGAGCCGGTGCGGCGCCGTTGGTTTGGAACTCACTTTTTCAATCCGCCGCGCTATATGAGGCTGGTGGAGATCATTCCCACGCCGGAGGCGGACCCGGCGGCAATCGCCGCCATCGCGCACTTCGCCGACGTGTTGCTGGGCAAGGAAGTCGTGTTCGCCCGCGATACGCCCAACTTCATCGCCAACCGGATCGGCGTCTTCATCATGTTGGAATCGGTACGCCTGATGCAGGAGCAGGACCTGACCATCGAAGAGGTGGATGCCCTGACCGGAAGCGCGATCGGCTGGCCGCGCACGGGGACGTTCCGGCTGGCGGATATGGTGGGCATCGATGTGCTGGCGCACGTGGCCGCCAACTTCGAGGGGTCGGGCGCGATGCCGCCGTTCGTCGCTGAGTTGCTGGAGCGCCGCTGGCTGGGAGATAAGACCAAACAGGGTTTCTACAAGAAAGAGAAGGACGCCGAGGGCAAGGAGCTCCGGCTGGTGCTGGATTGGAAGACGCTCGAATACGTTCCGGCGATCCGGCCCAAGATCCCGTCGCTCGAAATGGCGAAGAATGCCGAGAAGCTGCCCGAACGCCTGGCCCAACTGCTGGCCGGCGATGCGCGCAAGGATAAAGCGGCGCGTTTCCACTGGCGGCTGTTGAGCGCCCTGTGGAACTACGCGGCGGATTGTTTGCCCGAGATCGCCGACGATGCGTCGAGCGTGGACCGCGCCATGCGGGCCGGGTTCAACTGGGAAATGGGGCCGTTCCAGCTCTGGGATGCGGCCGGCGTGGACACCACCGTGCAGCGCATGCGGGCGGCTGGCGAACCGGTGAGTCCGATTGTCGAACGACTGGCAGTCGCGGGAGCCGAGAGCTGGTACCGCGCCCACGGCCGCGAGTGTTTCGATGTGAACAGCGGGGCGTACCGGCCGGTCACCGAGGCCGAGGGTATCGGGCGCATCGCCAAGTTCCGTGCGGCGAACGGTGTGGTGCGGCACAACCCGGGCGCGTCTCTAGTCGATCTGGGCGACGGCGTGGCCTGCCTGGAACTGCACTCGAAGAAAAATGCCGTGGGCGAAGACATCATACGGCTGGTGACCGAAACATTCGCGCCACAGAGCAGCGCCGTGCGGGATTTCGAGGCATTCGTGATCTCTGGCGACGCCGAGCACTTCTCCGTCGGCGCCAACCTGATGCAACTGCTGTTGAGCGCCCAGGAAGAGGAGTGGGACGACGTCGATTTCGCCGTCCGGGCATTCCAGCGCATGACGGCGGCGATCAAGTTCTGCCCGCGTCCCGTGGTGGTGGCGCCGTACTCCTTCTGCCTGGGCGGCGGGGCGGAGATCGCGATTCACGGCGCCCGGCGCCAGGCCCACGCGGAGTTGTACATGGGACTGGTGGAGACCGGCGTCGGCGTGGTGCCCGCCGGAGGCGGCTGCAAGGAAATGCTGCTGCGCGCGCTGGATGTGGTGGCCGCGGTTCACGGCGTCGCCCGCAATGAGTCGCCGGAATTGCTAGGAGCGTTGCGGCGGACCTTCGAAACCATCGCCATGGCCAAGGTATCCACCTCGGCCGTAGAGGCGCGCCACATCGGCATGCTGCTGCCTGCCGACCGCATCACCATGAATCGCGAGCGTCTGCTGAACGACGCCAAGCAGTCGGCACGCGAATTGGCGGCGAGCGGTTACTCCGCCCCGGTGCCGCGCAGCGATATTCCGGCGCCGGGGGAGAACATGCTGGCCTCCCTCAAACTTGGGGTCCACGTGATGCGCCAGGGCGAGTTCATCAGCGACCACGACGCCAAGGTAGCCAATTGGGTGGCGTACGTTCTGTGCGGCGGGCCCGTCACGCCCGGCACCCTGGTGAGCGAGCAGTATCTGCTGGATCTGGAGCGGGAAGCGTTCCTCTCGCTTTGCGGCGAAAAGAAAACCCAGGAGCGGATCGCCTTCACCTTGAAGAGCGGGAAGCCGCTTAGGAATTAAAGTATGCAGTTGTGGCGCAGGCACTCCTGCCTGCCGTGTCGAGACTCGTCTCGACACGTGTTCGCGGCCTGGCAAGCGTCGGCATGAGTGCCGACGCGGCAGGCAGGAGTGCCTGCGCCACAGAGGAGAAATATCCATGAGAGACGCAGTGATTGTGAGCGCCGTGCGGACGGCCGTGGGCAAGGCTCCCAAAGGTATGTTGCGCGCCACCCGGCCCGATGACCTGGCGGCCCTAGCCATACAGGGCGCGCTGGGGCGCGTGCCCGGCCTGGATAAAAAAGAAGTGGAGGATGTGATTATCGGCTGCGCCATGCCGGAAGGCGAGCAGGGCATGAACGTGGCGCGGGTCGCCGCTCTGCGGGCGGGCATGCCGATTGCATCCTCCGCCATGACCGTCAACCGCTATTGCGCATCCGGGCTGCAATCCATCGCCCTGGCGGCGGAGCGCATACGCGGTGGGGGAGCGGAGGTGATCGTGGCCGGCGGGACGGAATCCATGTCCTTTATCCCATTCGGCGGCAACAAGATTTCCATCAACCCCTGGCTGCAGCAGAACTATCCGGATTCGTACCTGTCGATGGGGCTGACCGCCGAGCGGGTGGCGCGGCACTACGGCATCACGCGCCAGCAGGCGGACGAGTTCGCCCTGGCCAGCCACACCAAGGCGCTGGCCGCACAGGCCGCGGGAAAATTCCAGCAGGAGATCGTGCCGGTGCCGGTTACCTTTTCGGCGCCGGACGCGAAGTCGAAGATCCGCCAGACCGAAGTGTCGTTCCAGGTGGATGAGGGGCCGCGCGGCGATACCTCCATGGAGGCGCTAGGCAAGCTTAAGGCCGCCTTCCACGCCAAGGGCACGGTCACAGCGGGTAACTCCTCGCAGACTTCCGACGGCGCCGCGGCCGCGGTGGTGATGTCCGAGGAACGCGCCCGCGCGCTGGGAATCCAGCCGATGGCGCGTTTCGTGGCCTTCGCCTATGCGGGCTGTCTGCCGGAGGAGATGGGGATCGGTCCGGTGTACGCCATCCCCAAGGCGCTCAAACTGGCGGGCCTGAGTCTGGACGAGATCGACCTGATCGAATTGAACGAAGCCTTCGCGTCGCAGTCGCTCGCCGTAATCAAGACCTTGGGGCTCGATATGGACCGCGTGAACGTCAACGGCGGCGCGATTGCGTTGGGGCATCCACTGGGCTGCACCGGGGCCAAACTGACCGCCGGGCTGCTCCAGGAACTGAAACGGCGGAAGGCCAGGTACGGTATGGTGACGATGTGCGTGGGGGGCGGCATGGGCGCCGCGGGAATCTTCGAAAATTTCAACTAAGAGCGATCAGAGGAAATACATATGGCAACCAGCAACGTGCAAGTGATGGCGAAACGGGTCAAAGGCGGCAGCTTCCTCACCGAGGAACGCGACCCGCAAGACGTATTCACACCAGAGGACCTCTCCGAGGAGCATCGGCAGATTGCGAAGACCGCGATCGACTTCACCCAAAATGAGGTGATGCCGGCGGCGGCCGAGATCGAGGCCAAGAACTTCGAGGTGACCAGGGGCCTGCTGCGCAAGGCAGGCGAACTCGGGCTGATGGGCGTGGACATCCCCGAAGCCTACGGCGGACTGGAAATGGACAAGGTAACCTCGGCGCTGATTGCCGAGTCCATCAGCAAGCTGGCCAGCTTTTCGGTGGCCTTCAGCGCGCACGTCGGAATCGGCACGCTGCCCATTGTCTGGTACGGCACCGAGGAACAGAAGCAGAAGTACCTGCCGAAGCTCGGGACGGGCGAGTGGATCGGCGCCTATGCGCTTTCGGAATCCTCCTCCGCCAGCGATGCCATGAACTGCCGGACGCGGGCGGTGCTCTCGCCGGACGGCCGGCACTACATCCTCAATGGCGAGAAGATGTGGATCACCAACAGTGGTTTCGCCGACCTGTTCACGGTGTTCGCCAAAGTGGATGGCGAGAAGTTTTCCGCCTTCCTGATCGAGCGCCATACGCCGGGCTTCTCGATCGGCTCGGAGGAGCACAAACTCGGCATCCGCGGCTCTTCCACCTGCCCTCTGATTCTGGCCGATTGCCAGGTGCCGGTGGAGAACCTGTTGGGCGAGGTGGGCAAGGGGCACCACATCGCGTTTAACATTCTGAACATCGGGCGCTTCAAGCTGGGAGCGGCTTGTGTCGGCGGGGCGCGCAACAGCCTGCAGGACGGCATCGGCTACGCCAAGGAGCGCAAGGCCTTCGGCAAGGCAATCGCCGAATTCGGTCTGATCCAGGAGAAGCTGGCCGAGTCCGCCGCCGGAATTTACGCCGGCGAAGCCATGGTCTACCGCACTATCGGCATGATCGATAGTGCCCTCGCCGATGTGGATACGGGCGCCGCCGGAGCCTCCCGGGAAATCCAGAAGCGGATCGAGGAGTATGCGGTGGAGTGCTCCATCCTCAAGGTGTGGGCCTCGGAGATGCTGGATATGGTGGTGGACCACGTCCTGCAAATCTACGCCGGATACGGCTATGTGGAGGAGTATCCGGCGGAGCGCGCGTACCGCGATTCGCGCATCAACCGGATCTTCGAGGGCACCAACGAGATCAACCGGCTGATCATCACCGGCTGGCTGATGAAGCGCGCGGTGGCCGGCCAGTTGCCGCTGCTGGCGGCAATCAAGAAACTGATGGATGAGGTGATGGCCGGTCCCAGCGCCGCGGCAGTTCGCGAGGGCCCCTTAAGCGCCGAGTACCAGTTGCTGGCCAACGCCAAGAAGCTCGCCCTGTTTGCGGCCGGCGCGGCGTCGCAGAAGTACATGATGGGTCTGGCGGACCAGCAGGAAGTGATGGGCGCCCTGGCCGACTGCATCATGGAAGTATTTGCGCTGGAATCTTGCATTCTGCGCGCGGAGAAACTGATCGCCGCCAAGGGCGAAGGGGCGGCGAAGCAGGCGATTGCCATGACCAGGTACTACGCTGCCAAGGCGGCGCAGACGGTGGAGCTTTCGTCGCGCAAGGTGATCGCCACGGTGGCCGAAGGCGATATGCTCAGGACCCAGATGGCGATTCTGCGCCGCCTGTCCAAGCACGAGCCGGCGGACACCATCGCGTTAGGCCGGCAGATCGCCAAACACGTGCTGGCCGCCGGGCGCTACGCGCTGTAGGACAGGCCTCCTGGCCTGTCGAGCTATTACGGGTGGGGAATGATGTCCACGATCAGGTACGCGTCGTTCTGGATCAGGAAATAGAAGCGCCAGTCCTGGTTGACGCGTGCCTGCCAGAGGTTCCGCCGTTCGTCGTATTTCTTGGCGCGCAGCGACGGGTGATGGAGATTCTGCAGGAGCAGCGCCGACTGTTTGTCGAAGGCACGCTGGATTTGCGGTGGTGCCCTGACGTAGTTTCGCTCGAAATGGGTGGTTCGGAGGAGCTTCATTACGCCGAGCGCTTGGTCTTGTTGCGGCTCAACTTCTTGGCTTCCTTGTGGAGCGACGCGATGAATTCTTTGTGGGTGGAAAAAGGGCCGTGCACTCGCCCGGCGTCGACGTCGGCCAGCCCGTCGGCAAGTTGGGCATCGATCAGGCGGCGCTGCTCGGCAGTGTATTCGCCGTCCGCGGTTGGGAGTTTGGGATGAATGCTGATGACACCGCCGGAGACCTTGAACTCGATCTCTTGGCCACTCTTAAGACCGGCCTGCCGGCGAATGGCAGGAGGGACCACGAGGGGCGTTTTGTTGTTGACGGTGACGGTCATGGCAGACGCTACAATCGCGATGCGATTTCTCTTTCAGTGTAAGGCTGCAGGGACAGGTAGTCAAACGCCGGACCAGCGGGCCGTTTGTTTCAAAATGGGTAAGTTTCGGGACGCGAACGGAACCCCCGCAAAAACAGGGCTTGCGCCGTCCCGTTTTGTTGTCCCATTATGGGCGGCATGGAATACGGTTACGCCGGCTGTAGTATCACTTCCGCCGCGTAAAAGCCTCCGCCTTCCGGATGAACTTTTCGCGCAGTTCCCAGCCGTCGATGGCCATCTGCGCCCCTTGGCAGGCCATGCTCGAGCTCATGCGGCGGTCGGCCTCGTCGAATTGGGCTTCGGCCGCGTCGTGGGCCTGGCGGGCTTCCTCGTCGGCCTCGTGTAAGCGTTCGAGCGCTGCCTTCACTTCGGGATCGAGATCGGCATTGCGTCTTGACTTGGGATGGCCGTAGGCTTGCCGCCACTCCTCAGGCCACCCGGCCCTCACTTTCTCTTCGCAGGCTTCCAGGGCCTCCCAGGCAGCGTCCGCGGTGGTCCGCGCGTGTTTCTTCTCGATGAGCCATCGCCAGACTGACCAGTCCTTGGCTTCGTTGAACAACGTCTTCGCGTCTTCCACGGGGGTAAGCTTATGCATAGGGCAGACGACTTCCTGTTTCCAGACTACGCAACATCGCGCCCGGAATCCAGCCGATTCGTGTCTGAAAATCTCGCTTTGCAACCGCCGCGTCCGGAGCGATAATCAATCGGACGCCTTCCTATGAAACTAGCCGTTGTCTGTTGCCTGCTATTTCCCGCCGGGCTCCCCGCGCAGCAGCTCAAGCCCGAAACCGCACAACAATTCGATTGCTACGTCCAAGCCGCCGAAGCGCGGATGGATGCACGCAAGGCTTTCCTGCGGGCCGATACCGACACCGCACTCAATGAGCAGACGGTTCGCGGCCAAAAAATCCGGACCATTGAGGCCAACGGCCCGAACCCGCACAAACTGGCCGGCGGTCAGCTCTACGACTGGATCGGGGCTGCCTTTATTCCCGGCGCCACCCTGGACAAGCTGATCCGCATGCTCCAGGACTATGACCACCGCCCCCAGTATTTCCCCGAGACCATCTCCGCCTCCAAGCTCCTCTGCCTTACCGGAACGGACCGCTTTCAATATTCCATGCGCATGAAAGAACCCGCCATCCTGGATGTCGAAAGCGACGTGGTCTGGGAGCGCGTCGACCCGCATCGTTGGCGTTGTCGCTCTTTGTCCACGCGCGTTGCCGAGGTGGGCAAGGACCACGGCTACCTGCGGCGCCTGTACTCCTACTGGCGCTTTGCCGAAACCGAAAAGGGCGTCTATGTGGAGGCGGAGACCATCACGCTGAGCGACGAATTCGGGGCCATGACGCGCGCACTCGGGTCCGCCTTGATGGGGATCAACCCGGAGAAATCCCTCCGGCACTCCCTGACGTCCATGCGCGAGAGCGTATTAAAGCCGGGACTCGAAATCCCCAAACTGCCGGCGGGGTTGCCGCCGTGCGGGGCGCCCGTTGCTCCGGCCGCATGCGCGGCTACGCCTGGCAAGAAGTGATGGACTTCGATTTCATCGTGATCGGCTCCGGATTCGGCGGCAGTGTCTCCGCCCACCGGCTCACCGAGAAGGGCTACCGGGTCGGCGTGATGGAAATGGGCTGCCGGTGGACGCCGGAGAACCTGCCCACGACGAATTGGAAATTTTGGCGCTGGATCTGGCGGCCGGGCCTGGGGTTGCGCGGGTTCTTCAACATCGAGCCCTTCCGCCACGTTCTGATTATGCATGGCTGTGCCGTGGGTGGCGGGTCCATCACCTACGCCAACACGCTGTTGGTGCCGCCCGAGGCGATCTGGCAAAACGGATCGTGGGCGGGGCTGGCGGACTGGAAAGCGGAGATGCCGCGGCACTACGAAACCGCGGTGCGCATGTTGGGCGTGGCGGAAAACCGGATTATGGGTCCGGCGGACCACATCCTCCAGCGGGCGGCGCAAGAGCACGGGACAGGGGAGACCTTCTATCGCACCAGAGTTGCCGTCTTCGAAGGGCCGGAGGGTGAACCCCCGGGCCTTACCTATCCCGACCCCTACTTCGGCGGCGAGGGACCGGAGCGCGCCAGTTGCATCGGCTGCGGCGGCTGCATGATGGGGTGCCGTTATCGCGCTAAGAACTCGCTGGACCAGAATTACCTCTACCTGGCGGAAAAGGCGGGGGCACGGGTATTCGCCGAGACCAAGGTGGTAGATGTACGGCCTCTGGGCGGCAGTCCCGATGCAAGCCCCGATGGAAGCCCCGATGGAAGCAAAGGCTACGAAGTATTCACCGTTCCCTCCACGGTCATGCCTGGGGGCCGGCGCCGCTTCACCTGCGGCGGCGTGGTATTCGCGGCCTCGGCGCTGGGCACGCTGGATCTGCTGTTCCGCCTGAAGGAAAAGGGCTCGCTGCCGGGGATCAGCGGGCAACTGGGCAACCGGGTGCGCACCAATTGCGAGTCGCTGATCGGCGTGCGCGTGCCCGGTAGCCGGGAGGACTTGTCGCAGGGGATTGCGATCGGTTCGGGCTTCTACCTGGATCAATACACGCACATCGAGGCCACGCGCTACCCGGCGGGGTCGGACGCCATGGGGCTGCTGGCGACCGTGCTGACGGGCGGGGAACCCGGCCGGAAACGCATCCTGCTCTGGCTGTGGGTGCTGGCGAGCTCGCTTTTGCGGCATCCCATCCGGACCCTGCGCAGCCTGCACCCGTTTGGCTGGGCGCGCGAGTCCCTGATCCTGCTCTGCATGCAGACCCTGGACGGTCATATCGAGATGCGGTTGGGACGCCCGTGGTTCTGGCCGTTCCGGCGAGTGCTGCGCAGCCAGGGGCGGCGCATCCCCACCTTCATCCCGCAGGCCAACGAATTCGCGCGCAAGGTAGCCCAGGCGGCCGGTGGAACACCTATGAGCATGGTAACGGAGATCCTCTTCAACGTGCCGGGCACGGCGCACATACTAGGGGGGTGCCCGATGGCCGTCGCGCCGGAGGTCGGCGTGGTGGATTCGCGAAATCGTCTGTTCGGTTATCGGAACCTGTACGTCTGCGACGGCTCCGTGATCGCGGCCAACCTGGGGGTTAACCCCAGCCTGACCATCTGCGCGCTCACGGAGCGGGCGATGAGCTACATCCGGCCCGCCGCGGAAACGGAGTGGAACGGCGCTCCGTGACTGAGCCTCACTTCACGATGTTCTTGCCGAAGTTGAAGGCCGGGCCGCAGGAGAAGCGCACCGTGAAGCGGGCATCCTTCAACAGGTCGTTGAACAGGTGATCGTGCACCAGGTCGGCCTGCGTTCTCCAGGCGAAGTGATGGCCGAAGTTAATATCGAAGCCGCCGCCGAAACCGAAGAAGAGGACATGGTCGGTCTTGCTCGGCCCGGTGATCAGGCCGGTTACGAGGGCTGCGACGACTGGATCCTGCGGTTTCGGCGTAGCGGTCTCATGGATGATCCCCGCATAGACCGGACGCACAAAAATCGTCGCTCTGGTGAAGTGCCGGTAGACCAGCTCCGGTCCGAGGGCGAAGGTGTGTGTCGTGGAATGCGCCGGAACGTACAATCCCGCGTAATTGTAGTTGGTGGGGAGGGGGAGTTTCCCAGCCGCGATCCCCAGTCCTATCCCGGTCTGTAGCTGCGTCTGCAACGCGGGAAGCAACTGGTCGGGCGTGATCTTCAGATCGCCAGCGGCGAAAGTGTAGTCGAAGCCCAGGGAGAGCCAGGTCTTCGGCCGGACGCCGATCTGCGCCGCAAAGCCTTGCTCGAAGAGGTTGACCTTTGGGCTGTCGAGAAAGCCGTAGCCCCCGTACACGTCGAAGCGCGAAACATACGATTGTTGACCGGAGAGCGGGAAGGACAGAAGGAAAAGAATACCAAGGGTGACGATCACCCGGCGTTGGTCGAGCATAGAATCCTCCTCAGGCTGCGGTGCTTCCACGAATCTCGCTGTTGGACCGGGGGAGGCGTCCCGGATTTGATTCGTGGTCTCGACGGACACCGCGCAAAACGTCGTATCACAGACAGATTACAACAGGTTGTGGATATTTGCACCTAATTTGAGGATATTCGCATCTTAATTTAAGATTGCTAGTGTGCAGGCTGTCTTTTACAATGCTCTTGAGGGCACGCCGCAATGATCCCTACAGCCATGCTCAACTCGCTTTACACGGCGGGCAGCCTGAAGAACACCGATGGCGGCGTCGAGTTCGCCATCAAGAACCGGCTGGCGGACGCGGAAGTCATCGGCATTTCAGGCATCGCGATCGACGGGCAGCCGGTGGCCATGGATCATGTGCGCCTCGACCTGGAAGACGGCCGGGGGCTGGCCCCATTCGAGATCAGCGCGGCCCACCCGATTTCCTTTCCATTGCGCTGCACGGTAAAGGTTTACGTGGGCGGCCAGGCCTTGCGCCCAACCAGCCACCAGATCGAGCTTGCGTTCGATACCCGCCCGTTTGGAAAACTGAAGCTGCACGCCGAGGATGCCGTTGCCGAAGACGGACAAGGTGCGCACTCGATTCCGCGCGCCGACGACGACGATTACAGCCCTGAGATCATCGGCCGGCGCCGCGCGCTCATCGAAAAGGAAACCGGCGTTCGGTTAAAGCACGTGGTTCACCATTCGCTCGATCCGCATGCGGCCAAGGGCAACTGCGAGAATTTCGTCGGGGTGGCGCAAGTTCCCATCGGCCTCGCCGGCCCGCTGCACGTGTGCGGTGAGCACGCGCAAGGCGACTTCCTGATTCCGCTGGCGACCTCCGAAGGCACGCTGGTGGCATCCTACAACCGCGGCATGAAAGTGCTGAACCTTTGTGGCGGCGTGAAGGTAACCGTGGTGGGCGACGCCATGCAGCGGGCGCCGGCCTTCATCTTCCAGGATGCCCGCGCCGGCCGCGATTTTGCGCTCTGGGTGCAAGCCAATCTGGCGGCCATCCGCCAGCAAGCCGAAGCTACCTCGTCGGTGGCCAAGCTGCAGTATATCGACACATTCCTCGCCAGCAAGTTCGTTTATCTGCGCTTTAACTTCTCCACCGGGGACGCCGCCGGACAGAACATGGTGGGGCGCGCGACACTGGCGGCTTGCCAGTGGATTCTGGATCACCACCCGGGCGTCGTCAACTTCTACCTGGAATCGAACTTCGCCACGGACAAGAAGGCTTCCGACATCAACCGGCTGCGCACGCGCGGCAAGCGGGTCACCGCGGAAGCGGTCATCCGCCGCGAAGTCCTGATCCGCCATCTGCGGGTGCAGCCGGAGAAGCTCACGTACCACTACGGCGTGGCCAATGTGGGGGCTCTCCTGTCGGGGGCCAACAACAACGGCGGCCAATCGGCCAACGGGATCGCGGCCATGTTCATCGCCACCGGGCAGGACGCGGCCAATGTGGCCGAATCCTCGGCGGCAGTTCTGTACACCGAGCTGACCAGCCAGGGCGACCTGTATGTTTCGCTGACGATTCCCTCCCTGATCGTGGCCACCTACGGCGGCGGGACGGGCCTCGCCACGCAGCGCGAGTGCCTGGAGATTCTGCAATGCTACGGCCGCCACAAGGTCAACCGGCTGGCGGAGATTGTCGGCGGGGTGGCGTTGGCCGGCGAGATTTCGCTCGGGGCGGCGATTTCGGCTTCCGACTGGGTCTCCAGCCACGAGAAGCACGGGCGGAACCGGTAGAGTGGGGCGGACGCCCTCGTCCGCAGCCGGCCCCCTGGCCGGCTTTTCGCTGGTGGCAAGCACTTGATTCTTCGAGAGGAGAGCGAGTCCAGGGGGACCCGCGCGGACCGGGGGGTCCGCCCTACCCTTACCCAAGTCTCCGGACTGGATAGAGCAACGCGTTCCACTCGATGGCGGCGAAATCCTTCCATTCTAGAGGGGCGTGAAATACGCCCAGGCTGGCGGCGCAGCGCGTCAGGAACTCGCGGGCGATCACCTCGTCGATGCGCACGCCGGGACCGGCGACATCGTAGAGCACGCCATCCAACGTCAGCACGATCTTGCGGAACAGGAACAGGGGCGGCGGAAAGTGTACGCCTTCGAGAGCGATCCGGTCCAGCAGCCGCATCGCGTCCAGCGTGCCCGGGGAGGCGTCGGGGGACATCTCGTCGAAAAACCGTTTGACGCAGCCATCGATCACCCCGAGCCGCGCGCGATTCCGCCGGTCGGCGCTGAGGCTGAGATCGCGGATTGCCTGGCGGACGCCATCGGGGCTGCGCAGCGTCATCATCACCGACAGCAGCACGAGCTGGCGCCGGGATTCGAGGCTCAGCCTCTCGGCCAGGGCCCAGTCGAGCACCACGAGTTCGCGGTTGGTCTCGTCGTACAGCAGGTTTCCGGCATGCGGGTCGGCGTGGAAAATGGCGTCCTCCTCGCGCGAAAAGAGCGGAACGGCCACCAGCGCTTCGATCAATTGTTCGGCCACCCGGGCGCGGCGGACGGGCGAGCGCGGGAATGCCTCGGTCACTTTCACGCCCGCCTCCGCGCTCATCGCGGTGATGTCGCTGGTGCACAGCGGCTCAATCAGGCGGGGGACGCGAATTCCGATGCTGGCGCGATACATCTTCACGGCTTCCAACAGGGTGGCCTGCTCGCGCCGGAAATCCAGCTCGTGAGCCAGCAGCAGCAGCACCTCGGCAAGCATATCCTTCACGTCGTGGATGGCGAATCCATAGCCGCGTTCGGGGGAAGTGAGGAATTCTCCCAGGTCCTGGAGCAGCGTCATGTCTTCGCCGAAGCACTCCGGCACGTAGGGCTTGAGGACTTTAAACACTCCCTGTTCGCGCTCCCGTCCGGGCTGATTCCAGGTGAAGCGGATGACCGTGCTGACGCTGGCTTCGGAGAGGATGGCGGGTGCCAGTTCGACGGCGTAGGCGGTCAGCCGCTGCCCCAATCGCTCCTGGATCAGGCCCCGGACCTCCTCCAGGGTCACGTCCGACATGCCGTTTTCTAACTCCGAGAGGGCGCGCCGCAGCTTCGGCGCCAGGCGGCGGTTGCGCGCCAGCACCTGCCCCACCTTCTGCAAGCCCGGCATCTTATTGACCAGGCGCAGCAGGCGTTGCTCCGGCGCCGTGTCGGCGGAAAGTTCGAATTGCTGCACCACCTTGGTGGCCAGCCGCCGGTCCGAGAGGCGCTCGAAAACGAATTGGAAAGCGTCCCGAACCAGGGGACGCCATCGCTGGGCGGAATCGGGGACCAGGATTTCGACCGGAACCAGGCGGCCGATCCACTTGCCGATTTCGCCCCGCCAGTAGGCGCCGCGCCGGCCTTTGAGCGCGGCCTCCACCGTGGAGATGCGGCCGGCCGAATCGCCGCCGGC
>Ga0208079_1000739_pt1 | contig 17849 bp, 19 predicted proteins | sample NGESurdeep092012_5_FD_184474 | JGI IMG/M metagenome (GOLD analysis project Ga0208079, IMG submission 184474) | Arctic peat soil microbial communities from Barrow, Alaska - NGEE Surface sample 210-2 deep-092012 (SPAdes) | ecosystem: Environmental > Terrestrial > Soil > Wetlands > Peat ... | reverse complement strand
CAAATGGACGCTCGCGGGAATCGGCCCTTGGGCACGGCGGCGCCATGTGGGCAGCATCCTGTTCAGCCATGAGCGGCTCGACGACATGGCGTCCGACTTCCTGCGCGTTCCCGTGCGCGGCCTGGTCCACCTACGGAACCGCGCGCTGGCGAAGGACTTCGATCGCGTCGTCGTCACCACGACGTACTCGGCAGGCGAATGGGACGGTACGAGCGCGCGGCTGGTCACGGTTCCGTTGGGCGTGGACCTCGAGACGTTCCGGGCATCTGTTGAGCGGCCAGATCCCGGCCCCGTGATCCGGTTGATCCACGCCGGCCGGATGTCGCGCGAGAAGTACCCGCAGCTTGCGATCGCGGCAGCCGCCGAGCTCCACCGGCGCGGCGTGCCGGTGGAGCTCACCGTCGCCGGCACCGGCCCACACCTTGCATGGCTCCGGGAGCAGGCAGAGGAAGCGCCCGTGCGCTTCCTCGGCTACGTCGACGGGCGCGAGGAGCTGGCCCGCCTGTACGGAGAGGCTGACATCTCGCTCTCGGTCGCGCCCACGGAGACGTTCGGGTTGGCGGTGCTGGAGGCTCTGGCATGCGGGACGCCTGTGGTCACGGCCGACGTGGGCGGTGCCCGCGAGCTCGTCGACGACACCTGTGCGGAGTGGGGAGCGCCCCGCGCGGCGGCCCTTGCCGATGCCGTACAGCGCCTGCGGACGCGGCTCGTCGCCGACCCATACGGCCTGCGTCAGTCGGCTCGTACCCGCGCCGAGCTGTACTCGTGGGACACGTCGGCGGCCCGGATGCTCGCGGTCCACGCGGACGTCTCCGCCTAGGGCGTCTCGCACAGCCCCGACGTCAGCTGGTCGGCCGCCACTCCTCGGCCAGCAGCGCGTAGCCGTACCCGTCCAGCCAGCGGCCCGACCGGTGCAGGGAATCGGACACGGTATGTGCCTCCCGTCGCATCCCGAGCCGCTCCATGAGCCGCCACGATCCCATGTTGTCGGCGAAGCAGTTCGCGACCACGCGGCGCAACCCGAGCTCTTCGAAACAGATCCGCAGCATGGCGGCGACCGCCTCGGTGGCCAGGCCCTGACCGCCGTAGGAAGGGTCCAGGACCCAGCCGATCTCCGCCTGGACGCCGCGGGCGGCCTCCTTGACCTCGGTCTGCGCCCAGGGGTCTTCGATGTGCAGGTAGAGGTCGCCGATCACGACCCCTTCGTGCTCGACAGCCAGCGTCACGGAGAGCCGATGGGGATCCTCGAAGTACGCCGTGAACGTCTCCTCGTCCGCCGGTGCCGTGGTGATCCAGTCGTACACCTGGGGCAGCCTGCGGTAGCGCCACACCGCGGCCGCGTCGTCGGCTGTGACGCGGCGGATCTTCAACCTGGCCGTACCCGCCGGCCAGGTCACGTCTGCAAGGGTTCGGGGCACCGGTCCACTATGCCAAACCAACGGGATGACGATCGGGCGTGCCGGCTGAAGACGACGATCCCCGCCAGCAGGTCGCTGACGGGGATCGTGAGGCGGAACAGGTAAGTCAGATCAAGCCGGCGGTCTGCGTCACGGCGCGGCCGTACCGGGCCTGGACGTCAGCCCAGTTGACGACGTTCCACCAAGCCTTCGCGTAGTCGGCCTTCACGTTCTTGTACTGCAGGTAGAACGCGTGCTCCCACATGTCGAGCTGGAGCAGCGGCACCTGGCCGGCGGGCAGGTTGCCCTGCTGGTCGTACAGCTGGTTGATGTTGAGGCGCCCGCCGAGCGTGTCCCAGACGAGCATCGCCCAGCCGGAGCCCTGGATGCCGTTGGCGGTCTCGGTGAAGTGGCGCTGGAACTTGGCGAATCCGCCGAACGTCTCCGCAACCGCCGAGGCGAGGGAACCCGTGGGCTCGCCGCCGCCGTCGGGCGACATGTTCTTCCAGAAGACCGAGTGGTTGATGTGGCCACCGAGGTGGAACGCGAGGTCCTTCTCGAGCTTGTTCACCGCGGCGAAGTCGTCCTTGTCACGCGCTTCGGCGAGCTTCTCGAGAGCCGTGTTCGCGCCCACCACGTACGCGGCGTGGTGCTTGCTGTGGTGCAGCTCCATGATCTCGCCGCTGATGTGCGGGGCCAGTGCGCCGTAGTCGTAGTCGAGATCGGGCAGGGTGTAGACAGCCATGTTGTCTCCTTCTAGCGTCGGTTTTCGTCGGTGTCTGGGGTTCCATTCGTTCTATACCCATCTGCTGGGGACAACCCTGTCCCGGGCGGGGCTATTCCTCCAGTCCTTGCGGGCGTTCCAGGCAGTGGATCGTGCGCTTTCATCCACTAACGGGGCCCCGGCTATCGCCTAACGCACGGTCGGGTGTTCAATTCGGCCTGTGCCAGCACTTCGGGTCACCGACCTCGTCAAGACGTACGGTGACAAGCGTGCGGTGGACGGACTCTCGCTGCTCGTGCCCGCCGGGTCGATGTACGGACTCGTGGGCCCCAACGGTGCGGGCAAGACGACGACGCTGTCGATGGCCACCGGCCTGCTGCGTCCTGACGCGGGGACGGTCGAGGTGCTCGGCCATGACGTGTGGTCGGATCCGGTGGCGGCCAAGGCTCTGATCGGCGTGCTACCGGACGGGCTCCACGTCTTCGACAGGCTGAGCGGACGCGAGCTCATCCGCTACGTGGCCCTGCTGCGCGGGCTGGACCGGCGGGTCGCCGACACCAGGGCCGAGGAGCTGCTGAGCGCGCTGGGCCTCGCGGACGACGCAGAGCTCCTCGTGTGCGACTACTCGGCGGGCATGACGAAGAAGATCGGTCTCGCGTGCGCACTGGTTCACGCGCCTCGGCTGCTCATTCTCGACGAGCCGTTCGAATCGGTCGACCCGGTGTCCGGCGACATGATCCGGCAGATCCTCAAGGCGTTCGTGACGTCGGGCGGCACCGTGCTGCTGTCGAGCCACGTCATGGAGATCGTCGAGGCGCTGTGCGACTCTCTCGCGATCGTCCTCCACGGGCGCGTACTGGCAGCGGGGACACTCGACGACGTGCGCCAGGGCGACAGCCTCACCGACCGGTTCCTCGACGTGGTCGGCGCCCGTCACCTCGAGTCGGAGTCGCTGGCGTGGTTGCACTCCTCGTAGGACTCAGGTTCCGCCTGCTGCGGCGCGGCCTCGCAGGCCCGAGCCGGCATCGGGTCGCGGTGGCCGCGGTCGCGATCGTGTCGTTCCTCTTCACGGCGCCCGTATGCCTCGTGCTGCTCGTTCTCGGCGGAACGGATCTCGTCATGGCACGGGCGACGACCGTACTGATCGGCTTCTCGCTCATGCTCGCCTGGATCTGGCTGCCGCTGTTCCTCACCGGCACCGACGACGCGCTCTCGCCGGGCCGGTTCGCGCTGCTGCCACTCTCCGCCTTCCGACTCCTGCCCGGCCTGTACGTCGCCGGCCTGATCGGGCTCGGCTCCGCCCTGTCGATCCTCGTGGCGCTGTGCAGCGTCGTCGGCTGGGCGAGGAGCGTTCCCACGTTCATCGCCGGAGTAGTGGGCGCCCTGCTCGGGGTGGTCACCGCGACGCTCATCCCGCACCTGCTCACCACCGTGTTCGCCGGCGCGCTCGGTTCACGCCGGTTCCGGGATCTCACCGGCCTTGCCGTGGTGGGATTCGCGGTCGGCATCACCATCGTCATGCAGGTGGCCAGCTCGGCTATCTCTCACACCAACGGTCCGGAAGCGGTCGTGGGCGCGCTCGATCACGCAGCCACCGTGCTGTCGTGGACCCCGTTCGGTGCGGCGTGGGTGCTGCCGGCCGATGTGGCACAGGGCGATATGGCGGCTGCGCTTGGTCACTTTGCGCTGGCCGTGGGCACGCTTGCAGCCCTCGTCGTGGGCTGGTGGGCCGCCCTTCGTCGAGCCCTCACCACGCCGCTCGATGTCCCCGACGTCGTGGGCCGCGTCACTCGGGAGAGCGCGATCGACCGGTGGTTCTCCGGGTCGACGACGGCCGTCATCGCGGGCCGGTTGCTCCGCTACTACCGGCGGGACCCGCGTCGTCTGCTGTCGGTCTTCTCGATGATGTTGGCCCCGGTGCTCGTGGGCGTCTCGGTCGCTGGCGTCACCGTGGCCGGTGGCCGGGCCGGGGGCATCTCGCTCCTGCTCGTCGCGCCCTTCCTCGGTCTCCTGCTCGGTCCGACCTTGGCGTTCGACATCTCATACGACGACAGCGCGCTGTGGACACACCTCACCACGTCCGTGAAGGGGTGGGAGGACAGGCTGGGCCGGTTAGTTGGGTTCAGCGCCATCGCGCTGCCCATCGTCGCCCTCGTCCTCCTCATGGGGGTGATGTCAACCGGATCCGAGAACCTGCTCCCGTGCGGAGCGGCGACCATCGCGGTCACTGGCGCCTCGCTCGGGGTCGGGTCGCACCTCGGCAGCATCATCCAGGTCCCGGTGCCACCCCCTGGTAGCAACCCGTTCGGCAAGGGCTCCGGCGGCGGACCGATGTCGATCGTCGTGAGCCTGCTCACGGTCGTGCTCGCGTTGCTCGTAGCCGCACCGGCGCTGGCGGCCGCGGCCCTCTCGTACAGCTATCGCTGGGCCTGGTACGCAGCCGTGCCGATCGCCCTCGTGACTGCTGCGGCCACGATCGTGTGGGGCGTCGTCATGGGTGGCCGGCGCCTCGATCGCCGCTGGCCGGAGGTGCTCCGGGAGGTCACCTACAGGCGCTGAGACAGCCGAGAGGGCGCCGACCGTACGATCGGCGCCCTCTCCGGTGTTGCGTCAGTTGGTGGCGTCGTCGACCGCGTCGGTCCCGGTTCCGGCGGCATCGTCCGCGACGTCCTTCGCCGTGTCGGCGACATCGGCTGCGCTGTCCTTCACCGCATCGGCGGCGTCACCGTGGAACACGTCCTCGACCTTGTCCTTGGCGCCCTCGTACAGGTCCCCAGCCTTGTCCTTGGCGCCTTCGTAGAGGTCGCCGGCCTTGTCCTTCGCGTCCTCGAAGACATCCTTGGCGTCGTCCAGCAGCTCGGCAGCCTTCGCCTTCAGCTCATCAGCGAATCCCATGTGTGCTCCTTGTGGCCCGGTGGTGACCGCCGCCGACCGGCAAATCATCCGTGTCCGTTCATAGCATCAGCGCATGGCCATCGGCGGTGCTTTGGACAACTCATCCGCGCCGTACGGCGAAGACTCTGAACCCCTTCGCGCTCGCGACGCGCTCGCACTCCCAGCCCTGGTCCGCGAGCCAGACCGCGAGCGAGTCAGCGCCAAGGTTGCGGGCGACCACCATCCAGGCGGTGCCCTCGGGACGAAGCCGGGCGAGCCAGGTGTCCAGGAGCTCGTGCAGCGCCTGCTTCCCGATCCGGATGGGCGGGTTGGACCAGATCTCGTCGTAGAGCTCATCCGCAACTACGTCCGCGGGCAGGGCCGTCGTGACGCGCTCGCCGATGCCGAGCCGGTCGGCGTTGGCGCGCGTCAGCGCGAGGGCGCGCTCGTTGACGTCGACCGCCGTGATCCGGGCGTCGGTGTTCGCGAGCCCGAGCGCGATCGTGAGCGGCCCGACCCCGCAGCCGAGGTCGAGGAGCCGTACGGGACCCTCGGGCGGCACGCAGGAGCGCAGCAGCACCGCCGTACCGACATCCAGGCCCCCACCCGAGAAGACGCCGCGCGAGGACTCGAGCTCCACGTCGGCGTCCCAGAGCCGCATCGGGACGAGGAACGTGTCGGCCTTCCCGCGGGGAGTCTCGAAGTAGTGGCTCATGGACAGTCCTCCGGCAGGCTGCGGGTGGTCCGGGCCTCGGCGGCACGGATGGCGAGGTCGGCGTCGTTCGGATAGCCGACCTCTTCGAGCGTGAGACCGGCCGCGGGAAGCACCGTGACATCGCCAGCGCGTTTTCCGAGCGTGAGGAGGCTCCGCAGCCAGGCGCGGTCTTTGCGTCCTGCGGCGACCGCGGTCAACGCGCCCATGAGCGAACGCACCATCGAGTGGCAGAACGCGTCGGCCTGGATGGTGACCTCGATCGTGCGGTCGGGGAGTCGTACGGCCTCCACGCGTTGCAGGGTACGAATCGTCGTCGCCTGGTCGCGGCGCTTGCAGAACGCGACGAAGTCGTGCAGCCCGAGCAGGTCGGTGCCGGCTTCGTGGAGGAGCGCCACGTCCAGTGGGTCCAGGTGCCGTACGACGTGGTGGCGGCGCAGGGGATCGGCATCGGTTGGGTCGTCCCACAGCCGGTACGCGTACCGGCGCCAGATCGCCGAGAACCGGGCGTCGAAGCCTTCCGGAGCCTCGGTGACGCGACGTACGACCAGGTCCTCGGGCAGGGCGCGTGGCAGCTGCCGCGCAAGGACTGTGCCCGTGTCCTGCGGCCCTCTGCGGCTCGTCTGCGAGATCGCGGGCAGATCGACGTGGACGACCTGGCCACGTGCGTGGACGCCCGTGTCGGTGCGGCCGGCGCAGGTGAGCCGTGGCGGCTCGGCCAGGCGGAGCACCCGCCCGATCCAGTCGCCGAGATCGCCTTCGACGGTACGCAGCCCGGGTTGTGCGGCCCAGCCGGAGAAGGCGGTGCCGTCGTAGGCGACGTCAAGCCGCCATCGGACAAGGTCGGTACTCATCGGCGGTAGCACAGGTCGTACACCGTCCTGCCCGCGGCGATCCCGCGCGCCTCGTACTTGGTCATCGGGCGCTCCTCGAAGCGGGGCGCCCAGCGAGAGTACTCGTTGGTGAGCGGCGACGCGTCGAGCACCTCGCGCATCGCCAGCGCGTAGTCCTCCCAGTCCGTCGCCACACGGAGCAGGCCACCGGGACGTAGGCGGTCGGCGACCAAAGCGCAGACCTCCGGAGAGATCAGGCGTCGCTTGTGGTGGCGCGACTTGTGCCAGGGGTCGGGGAAGAACGCGTGGACGGCGTCGAGCGAGTCTGGCCGTACGAGCCAACGCAGGCCCTGGACGCCGTCGGCGAGCACGACCCGAGCGTTGGTCAGGTTCTGAGCCGCGAGCTTGCCCAGCGTCGACGCGATCGACGGCTCGAAGACCTCGAAGCCCACGATGTCGATGTCGGGATGAGCCGCGGCCGTCGCCACGAGCGAGTCCCCGTTGCCGGCGCCGATCTCGACGATCAGCGGGGCCGTACGCCCGAAGATCGCGAGCCAGTCCATCGCCTCCTGCGGGGCGACAGAGGTGGACATGGGGCCGCGGGGGATGTCGAGGAGGTAGGGCACGCGGTGGTCGCGCCAGGCGCGCTGCTGGGACGGGTTCATGCGGGCGCTGCGCCGGACGAAGCTCACGACGTCCCGCTGCGGACTCGCCTCGCCTTTCACCACGCGCGACACCCTATCCAGCGGGGGACCCTGATCGCAGTCCACGGGTCCCGGGGTAGGACCCGGGCAGCCCATGACGTGCTGTACCGGCGAAGCGTGTTCACTGGACTCAGGAAGGGCGCGCCACCTCGGCGCGGGACACATGCGTACGCTGCTCAATCTCATCTGGCTGATCTTCGGCGGGCTGTGGCTCGCCCTCGGCTACTTCTTCTTCGGTCTCCTCGCCTGCGTGTTGATCGTGACGTTCCCGTTCGGGGTCGCGTCGCTGCGGATGGCCAAGTACGCGCTGTGGCCGTTCGGCAGCGCGGTCGTCGAGAAGCCCGGCGCCGGCGCGGCTTCGGCGATCGGCAACGTCGTGTGGTTCGTGGCCGCCGGTATGTGGCTCGCCGTCGGACACGTCGTCACCGCCCTCGCGCAGGCCATCACGATCGTCGGCATCCCCGTCGCGCTGGCGAACCTCAAGATGATCCCCGTCACCTGCTTCCCGTTCGGCAAGGCGATCGTCCCTCGCTCGAGCCTCGCTCCCGGCCAGCGTCCGCTGCACTCCTTCTGAGCCCCGAACCCCCGCTCGCTTTGGGCGGGGAGGGGGACCAGCGTCCGGGGACTGAGCGCGCTCCACTAGCGTGATCCCTCGCGAAGGGAGTGCTGTGAACTCGTACGGGTATGTCTTCACCTCGACTGTGCTGACGTTGTGGGTGATCCTCGACCCGCCCGGACTGCTGCCCGTCTTCCTCGGGCTCACGCGCAGGATGTCGCCGCGGCAGCGGAACGTGGCGGCCCGACGCGCGACCCTGGTCGCCCTCGCTGTCACGGGTCTTTTCGGCCTGTTCGGGCGGTTCATCCTCAACTACCTGCACGTGTCCGTGCCGGCCCTGCAGGTCTCGGGTGGTCTGCTGCTCCTGCTCGTCGCACTGCAGCTGCTCACCGGTCACTTCGACGAGTCACCCGCTGACGACGCGCCCGAGGCGAACATCAACGTGGCGATCGTGCCACTGGGGACGCCCCTGCTGGCCGGCCCAGGCGTCATCGTCGCGATCATGGTGGCCGTGCAGTCGTCGTCGACCCTGATCGGCTACATCGTCGTCGCCGTGGCGCTGCTCACCGCGATGCTCGGAGTGTTCCTCACCCTGCGGTTCGCGGAGGTCATCCGCCGCGTCCTCAGGGAAGCGGGCATCACGCTCCTGACCCGCATCGCCGGACTCGTCCTGAGCGCCATCGCGGTCCAGATGATGGCCGACGGCGTCCTGGGCTTCATGAACCGCTGACTGCTCAGATCAGCTGTGGTGCGCCTTGATGGCGTCGTCGACGAGGTTCTGGGGCATCTGCTCGTAGCCGTGGAAGGACCGGGTGAACGAGCCGGAGCCGTGAGCGAGGCCACGGAGGTCGATCGCGTAACGGCTGAGCTCGCTCTGGGGGATGAGCGCCCTGATGACCGCGTGGTGGGCGTCGTCGGAGTCGGTGCCGACTACGTGGCCGCGGCGTCCGGAGACGTCGGTCATGACCGCACCCATGTACTCCTCGCCCACCGTGACGACGACCTTGTCGATCGGCTCCAGCAGCGTGACCGTCTTGGCGTTGGCCGCCTCGCGCAGGCCCAGAGAGCCAGCCGTCTGGAACGCCATGTCGGACGAGTCGACCGAGTGGGACTTCCCCTCGACGAGCGTCACCCGGATGTCGACGAGCGGGTAGCCCGCCAGTACGCCCTTCTCGAGCTGGCCGCGTACGCCCTTCTCGACGGAGGGGATGAACTGGCGCGGTACGGAGCCGCCCACGACCTTGTCGACGAACTCGAAGCCGGAACCGCGCTCGAGCGGCTCGACCTCGAGCTGGCACACCGCGTACTGCCCGTGGCCGCCCGACTGCTTGACGTGGCGTCCTTGCGCCGAGGCCTTGGAGATGAAGGTTTCGCGCAGCGGCACCTTGAGGTCCTCTTGGGTGACCTTCACCCCGTACCGCTGGACGAGCCTGCTCAGAAGCAGGTCCACGTGGCCCTGGCCCATCGTCCAGAGCACGATCTGGTCGGTCTCCACCGTACGTTCCAGCCTGACGGTCGTGTCCTCGACCGCGAGCCGTGCGAGCGCGCCGGGCAGCTTGTCCTCGTCGTTACGGGACGCGGCGCGGATCGCGACTGGCAGCAGCGGCTCGGGAAGGTTCCACGGCTCGACCAGGGCCGGCCGCTCCTTCGGGGACAGCGTGTCGGCGGTCTCGGCCTTGGAGAGCTTCGACACGTACACGAGCTGTCCGGCGATCGCCACCTCCACCGAGGTCGTCTCGATGCCCGACGGCACCGACAGCGGCCCGACCCGCTCGTCGTCGTCGTGGTCCGGGTGCGCGGGATCGGCGGCACCCGTGAACAGGCTGCGGTGGCCAGAGACGTGGACGATGTCGTCGATCTTCAACGTGCCGTTGTAGATGCGTACGAGCGACAGGCGACCGGCGAACTGGTCGGAGGTGGTGCGGATGACCTCGGCCACCAGCGGGCCCGCGGGGTCGCCGGACAGCGACTCGATGTCCTGGCCGCCGGGAGTGGTGACGCGCAGCCGATGCGTACCGGGCTGCGGGAAGGAGTTCTCGATGACGGTCAGGAGCTGTTCGGTGCCGATGCCGTTGAGCGAGTTGACCCCGATCACCGGGTAGAAGCGGCCGTGGAGGATGGCCGTGAGCAGGTCGGTGAGCAGCTCGTCTTCCTTGAGCTCGTCGCCCTCGAGGTAGCGATCCATGAGATCGGCGTCCTCGGACTCCTCGATGATCCCCTCGATCAGCTCGGAGCGGTACTGCTCGATGATCCCGAGCTCAGCCGCGTCGGCAGCACGGGTCACGAGGCTGCCCGAGCTGTAGTCGTGGACCTGCTGCGAGACCAGCGAGAGGTTGCCGGTGATCTGTCCGCCGGTCACCAGCGGTACGTAGCCGGGCTGTACGGACTTGCCGAGCACCGACTGCAGGTCGGCGAGGGCGACGTCGAACGTGGTCCGGCCGTCGTCGAGCTTCGTGACCACGATCGCCCTCGGCATGCCGACGGCGGTGCACTCGTGCCACAGCGCTGCCGTTGCCGCGTCGATCCCGTCACCGGCGGCGACCACGAACACGGCCGCATCGGCGGCGCGCAGTGCTGCGCGAAGCTCGCCGACGAAGTCCGGGTGGCCCGGGGCGTCGAGAAGGTTGAGGACGACGTCTCCGGTACGGAACGCCGCGAGCTGCAGCGCGGAACTCCGCTCCAGGTCATCCTTCTCGCCCCGATAACTCGCCACGTTCGAGCGCACGAGGTGCTCGAACAGGGTGGTTTTTCCGGAGCCGCTGGAACCGACCAGGACGACGTTGCGGATGGACGAGGGATCATCGATACGCGCGAGCGGTGCGTTCGTCTTCGAACTCATGCTCGGGAAGATACACGGCCCGTCCACCGGCCGTGGCAGGTACCCCATCAGGGCTCGGACATGCGTCCCCCAGCGGCCTAGAGTGACGATCATGAGCACCCCTGTCCTCGCGCTGGTCGCGAACTCAGCAGACGGCACGGTCAGCACCTTCCGGATCGCCGACGGCCGACTGGAGCGGCTGGCAGTGAGCGCCGTCGGCGCTGGCTGCTCGACGCTGGCCATCGACTCGGAACGGCTGCTCGTCTACGTCGGCGCCAAGCCCGGCTCGATCGTGACCTGCTCCCTCGACGCCACGACCGGCAAGCTCGCCACCTGGGACGAGGCGAAGGTACCCGGCTCCCCGACGTACCTCACGCTCACTCCGCACGGTGACCGACTGCTCGGGGTCTTCTACCACGAGGGGTACGGGATGTGCTGGCCCCTGGACAACGGACACCTCGGCGAGTCGGCGCCCTCCGTCTCCCACGCCAACCCGCACAGCGTCGTCCTCAGCAAGGACACCCGTCACGCGTACCTCGTCTCCCTGGGCGAGGACGCCGTGATCCGGTACGCGCTCGGCCAGGACGGCTCGCTGACGGACCCGCGGCCGGTCGCGGCGCCCGCCGGCTCCGGCCCGCGCCACATCGTGCTCAACGCGGAGGAGACGAGCGCGCTGGTCGTCACCGAGTTCTCCGGTGAGGTGCTCCACTTCACCCGCGACGTCGCGACGGGCGAGCTGACGCTCACCTCGCAGCAGTCGATCGTCGACCCGGCAGCGGGGCTGGCGCACAGTCGGTACGGCGCGGATCCCACAGCCGAGCACCTCATCTGGGGCGCCGACGTCCACCTGGCGGCGAACGGCCGCTGGGCCTGGGCGAGCGAGCGGTCCGCGTCCACGATCGCCACGTTGCCTCTGGGTCTGAGCGGCGAGCCGGAGCCGGTGACGGCGTTCACGCCGACCGAGGCGCAGCCCCGCGGATTCGGCGTGACGCCGGACGGGCGGTACCTTGTGGCGTTAGGGGAGCGGTCGACGACCGCGACCCTGTACGAGGTCGGTGCCGAGGCGAGACTCACAGAAGTCGACCGTCAGGAGACGGGCAACGGGGCCAACTGGGTGCGGTTCGTGTAGCCGACCGTTTTGCCGATCCGAAGGCCGAGCGGTAGTGTTAGCCGCTGTTGTGCCCGGTGTATTCGACCCGTGGCGCCCGCAGTCTGGATAGCTCAAGCGAGAGATTGGTTCGACCCGTGTCTACGTACAGCCCGAAGCCTGGCGAGATCACCAGGAACTGGCACGTCATCGATGCCCAGGACATTGTCCTTGGACGCCTCGCCACGACTGCCGCCACCCTGTTGCGTGGCAAGCACAAGCCCACGTTCGCGCCGCACGTCGACGTTGGCGACTTCGTCATCGTCGTCAATGCGTCGAAGATCGCCCTCACGGGGTCGAAGCGCACCGACAAGATGGCCTACCGCCACACGACCCGTCCGGGCAGCCTCAAGGCCGTCCCGTACGGTGAGCTGCTGGACAGGGATCCCCGCCAGGTCGTCGAGCGCGCCGTGTGGGGCATGCTCCCGAAGAACAAGCTCAGCCGCCAGCTGCTGAGCAAGCTGAAGGTCTACTCGGGCCCTGAGCACCCGCACGCTGCGCAGCAGCCCAAGCCGTACACGATCACCCAGATCGCCCAGTGAGATTGAGGAACTGCCCGTGTCTGTGACTGAAGTCGTCGAGCCCGAGGGCGAGGAGATCGCCTCCTTCACCGATGAGAGCGACCGCGAGATCGCGTACCGCTCCGAAGCGGTGCCCTCCAGTGCGTCCCCGTCGAGCCGTCCGGCTGTCGTCATGAAGACCGGTGGCACCGGCCGTCGCAAGGAAGCCGTCGCCCGCGTCCGGCTGATCCCGGGCACCGGCACGTGGACCATCAATGGCCGCACCCTCGAGGACTACTTCCCGAACAAGGTGCACCAGCAGATCGCGTCCGAGCCGCTGGAGACCGCGGCTGTGGCCGGGTCGTACGACATCATCGCGCGCATCAATGGTGGCGGCGTGACGGGTCAGGCCGGCGCTCTGCGTCTCGGCGTCGCCCGTGCGCTCAACGCTGCTGACGCTGAGGCGTCGCGCCCGGCGCTCAAGAAGGCCGGGATGCTGACCCGCGACGCGCGGATCAAGGAGCGCAAGAAGGCTGGTCTCAAGAAGGCCCGCAAGGCTCCGCAGTACAGCAAGCGCTGATCGCGCCTCGACTCTGTCATGGGCCGTCTCTTCGGCACCGACGGTGTGCGTGGGGTCGCCAACAGCGACCTCACGGCTGAACTCGCGCTCGACCTGTCCGTCGCGGCCGCCCATGTCCTCGGTGAGGCGGGCGCGTTCGCGAACGGGCACCGGCCTCGGGCGCTCGTCGGTCGCGATTCCCGTGCCTCGGGTGAATTCCTGGAAGCCGCTGTGGTGGCCGGTCTCGCGAGTGCGGGCGTCGATGCCGTACGTGTCGGCGTCGTGCCGACCCCTGGCGTCGCCTACCTGGTTGCCGCGACGGGCGCCGACCTCGGCGTGATGCTGTCGGCCTCGCACAACCCGATGCCCGACAACGGCATCAAGTTCTTCGCGCGCGGCGGCATCAAGCTGGACGACGACCTCGAGGACACGATCGAGCAGCGGCTGCGCGAGCCCTGGCAGCGTCCGACCGGTGCCGGTGTGGGCCGCGTCACGGACGATCCCGGACTCGTCGACGCGTACATCGCGCACCTCGTCGCCTCACTCGGTGCCGACGCGAGCCTCGAGGGCGTGACGATCGTCATCGACTCCGCGAACGGTGCTGCGTCGGCGACTGCGCTCGCCGCGTTCGCTGCTCAGGGCGCCACCGTCGTCGGCATCCACCACACGCCGGACGGCCTCAACATCAACGACCGCTGCGGCTCGACCCACATGGACGACCTGCAGAAGGCGGTCGTCGAGCACGGCGCCGACCTCGGTATCGCGCTGGACGGCGACGCGGACAGGTGCCTCGCGGTCGATGCGACCGGTTCGCTCGTCGACGGCGACCAGATCCTCGCGATCCTCGCCGTGGCGATGCAAGAGAACCACGAGCTCCAGTCCGACACCGTGGTGGCGACCGTGATGAGCAACCTCGGCTTCCTGCACGCCATGAGGTCGCAGGGGATTCGGGTGGATCAGACGAAGGTCGGCGACCGGTACGTTCTGGAGTCGATGAACGCCAACGGCTTCACCCTCGGCGGCGAGCAGTCGGGCCACGTGATCATGAGCGAGTTCGCCACCACTGGCGATGGGGTGCTCACCGGGCTCCACCTCACCGCGCGCATGGCACGCACGGGGAAGTCGCTGGCTGAGCTTGCCGAGGTCATGACGCGGCTGCCTCAGGTCATGGTCAACGTCCGCGGCGTCGACAAGCTGCGCGCCGGGTCGGACCTCGAGATCAAGGCGGCCGTGAGCGCCGCGACGAAGCGGCTCGGCGACTCCGGGCGGGTGCTGTTGCGGCCGTCGGGTACGGAGCCAGTCGTACGCGTGATGGTCGAGGCCCCGACGTTCGACGAGGCACAGGAGATCTGCGAGGAGCTCGCTGACGTCGTCAAGGCGCGGGTCAGCCTGACATGACCCCGCGCCGGCGTCTCCTCGGCACCATCGCGGGGACACTGATCGCGGTCGCGGGCCTCGTCTTCGCCGTGCTGGGCGTCTTCTTCGCGTACGCCGGCGTACGAGAGCCGGACGTCGGCTCCCTCCTTATCGGCCTCGGCGGGTTCAACGCTGTCATCGGCGTCGTCCTCGTGGGCGGAGGTCTCGCCGTCGTCGCGTGGGCGCGTCGCAAGAACTCGTGAGACTCCCGTACGACATCCCGGCGGAGTTCGCGGCACATGCCGCGCTGAGTCCCGAGTGGGCGGCATATCTCCAACGGTTGCCGCGGCTCGCTGACGAGCTCACCGACGAGTGGCGTCTGACCTACGACGGGGAACCCACGTACGGACACGCCGGACTCGTGCTCCCGGTGCTCACCGACGAGGGTCGGCCCGGAGTGCTGAAGATCGGCTTTCTCCACGAAGATGGCGCCGGCGAGCCGGTCGCGCTGCAGCTCTGGGGCGGGCGAGGAGCCGTCGAGCTCTGGACTGCGGACCCTCGGCGTGGAGCCCTGCTCCTGGAGCGGCTGGGGTCGGACGATCTGACGAGCATCGACGTGCTGGAAGCGTGCGATGTGGTGGGCGAGCTGTATGGACTGCTCCATCGGCCGCCAAGTCCCCGCTTGACCGATCTCCGGGAGCTGCTGGGGCGCTGGCTCGAGGATGTCCGCACGCTCCCGCGCGACGCCGTACCGTCCCGTTTCGTGGAGCAGGCTCTTGCCGCCGCGCCTCGTCTCATGGCCGACGAGCCGAGCGCGGTGATCCACGGCGACCTGCACTACGAGAACGTGCTGAGCGGTGTACGCCGCCCGTGGCTGGTCATCGATCCCAAGGGCTTCGCCGGGGATCCCGCGTACGAGCTCGGCCCGATGCTGTGGAATCGCTGGCCGGAGCTCGGCGACGACCCTGGCGCGGGCATCCGGGAACGCTTCTATGCCCTGGTCGACGCGTCGGACCTCGAAGGGCGTCGGTGCCGGGACTGGGTGGTCGTGCGCTCTGTCGTCAACGTCTCGTGGGAGCACGTGGCAGCCGCGGGTCGCCCGCTGAGCGACGCGCAGCACGAGTGGATCACTCGGTGCATCACGACGGCGAAGGCGATGCAGGACATCTGACGCCTTGCTGCGGGGCGGGGTGCACGAGCATCACGGCTCCGCCTAGCCTGGACCCATGACGATGGAACCTTCGGATGTCGGGCCCAAGTACGGTGGCCACCTCCCGGTGACCGAGGTGGATCGCGCGGAGGCGATGACGCTGCTCGATGCGGCGAAGACCCACGGCTACCTCAGCACCGACGAGTACGAGCACCGGGCGCTCGCCGTGCGGTCTGCGGCCAACCGCGACGACCTCCGGCCGGTGACGCGTGACCTGGCGAACGTCACGCAGAGCCCGGCGACCTACTCCCAGATCCCGACTTCCTACCCCGTCGCGCGCCCGTCCGGTGTCGCGCAGGAGTCACTCGTCAAGGTCGGCTTCTTCAGCGGCGCGACGCTCGCTGGCAAGTGGGACACGCCGTCGCAGGTGCACTGCTACGCGGCCTTCGGGGGCGTGGACATCGACTTCACCGATGCCGTCTGGACCTCGGACGAGGTGGTCATCGACGCGTACGCGGTGTTCGGCGGCGTCAACGTCAAGGTGCCCGCCGGCGTGGAGGTCATCGACCGCACGTTCGCGATCTTCGGCGGCACGTCGGTGAAGCGCACCACTCCGGGCACCCGGCGGATCATCATCAAGGGCCTGGCGGCCTTCGGCGGCATCGACGTCAAGGGACCCGACACGACCTAGTCGCGGCACCGGGGTGGCCTCAGACCTTGCGGACGCGTACCCACTCGATGTTGTGGGCCAGGCCCTTGCGCAGTACGACCGTGGCGCGACCGCGAGTCGGGCGGATGTTCTGGACGAGGTTGGGGCCGTTGATCGTGTCCCACACGTCGCCGGCGGTCGCAACCGCCTCGTCCTCGGTGAGCTCGGCGAAGCGGGTGAAGTACGAGCTGGGGTCGCGGAACGCGGTCTCGCGCAGGTGGAGGAAGCGCTCGACGTACCAGTTCCGGATCGCGCGCTCCGAGGCATCCACGTACACGGTGAAGTCGAAGAAGTCGCTGACCACGAGAGCCCCGGAGCCATCCTTGCGCGGCCTCGGCGGCTGCAGCACGTTGAGTCCCTCGACGATGAGGATGTCGGGCTGGTTCACGGTGATCTTCTCGCCCGGCACGATGTCGTACACGAGGTGGCTGTAGACGGGCGCCGTGACGCCCTCCTCGCCGGACTTCACGTCGCGTACGAACCGTACGAGGGCGGGCCGGTCGTACGACTCTGGGAAGCCCTTGCGATCGAGCAGTCCGCGCCGTTCGAGCTCGGCGTTGGGGAAGAGGAAGCCGTCGGTGGTGATCAGGTCGACGGTCGCACCTTCGCGCCGCAGGAGTTCACGGAGCAGCCGCGACGTGGTCGACTTGCCGACGGCAACTGATCCGGCCACGCCGATGACGAACGTCGTCTTGCGCTCGGACAAGCGCAGGAACTCGTTCTGCTCTCGATAGAGGAGGCCTTTGTGCTCGATGTAGAGGTTCACGAGCTCGGTGAGCGGCAGGTAGACCTGACGCACCTGGTCGAGGTCGATGGGGTCGCCCGTGGAGCGGATGTTGGCGAGCGTCTGCTCGGACAGGTCGAGCTCGTGGTGCCGCGCGAGCTCCGCCCAGTGGGAACGCCAAAGGGTCAGGTACGGCCCGTACGGGTCGTCCTCCGGCTCGTCCATGTGCCACCTCCCGCCGGAACCCTCTCAAGCACCGGCCGTGCCTGTCCATCCGACACGGCAAAGCGCGTCCAACAGTGACCGCAACCGGCGTCCTTCCAAGCCATCAACCCGTGTCCAGGAGCTCCTGTACGTGGCAGACGGTCTTGCGGATCGGAGTCCGGGCGGGGTCGACGACTGTGGGCGGGAGGAACTCGGGCAGGCCTCGGCCATCGATCCGTACCTGCCATTGGTCCACGCGTTCGAGGGTCCCGTCCGGGAGCCGCAGCGGGGGTGCGGGCTCGAGCAGACCGTGATGGGTGCGGCATAACGCGACGACGTTCCCCAAGTTCGTCGGGCCACTCTCCTGCCACGGGATGATGTGGTGCACGTCACAGTGCCAGATGGGGACCGTGCAGCCTGGAAAAGCACAGCCGCCATCCCGTACGGCCACTGCCAGTCGTAGCGGTGGAGGCGCGAGCCGATGCGCGCGGCCCACATCCACGATCATCGATCCGCCGTCGAGAACCACGGGGATCACGTCCGCCGAGCACGCAAGACGGCGCAGCTCTCCCGGCGACACGGAAGTGCCGTCCATCAAGACGCCGCGCGCGGCGGCCCGGTCCAGAAGCTCCGCGTATGGGACAACCACCATGAGCTGCGCCGCACCGGAGGGGACTCGGACCTCGCTCCGGCCTCCGCCAGAACCGGCACCGGAGGGGGTCTCGACCGCTTCGGCAGCGTTGACGACGGTGACGAGCGCGTCGGCGAGGCGTTGTTGTGGGGTCTCGGAGAGCGCGGCGCGGTTGCGGGTGTCCTTTGCAGCCCGATAGCCGCGGTCGGCGATCGCCTGCGCCAGCTGCTGCAACCGGCGACCATCCACCA
>Ga0208079_1000738_pt1 | contig 17864 bp, 17 predicted proteins | sample NGESurdeep092012_5_FD_184474 | JGI IMG/M metagenome (GOLD analysis project Ga0208079, IMG submission 184474) | Arctic peat soil microbial communities from Barrow, Alaska - NGEE Surface sample 210-2 deep-092012 (SPAdes) | ecosystem: Environmental > Terrestrial > Soil > Wetlands > Peat ... | reverse complement strand
GTCGATGACCGGCGGGTTGAGCCCGGCGATCTGCTCGGCGACGAAGATGCCCTGGGCGAAGCCGCGGTGAGCAAGCTGCAGCCCGGGCACGATGTCGCCGACTGCGTAGATGCCCTCGATATTGGTCTGGCAGCGCTCATTGGCCAGGACAAAGCCTCGGTCGACGGTGACGCCGGCCTCTTCATATCCCAGGTCGGCGGTGACCGGACCACGCCCGACGGCCACCAGAAGCAGGTCGGCCTCGATGGTCTCCCCGGACTCCAGCGACACGCTCACGGTGTCACCGGACGCGGTGACCCCGGAGAACTTCACGCCTGTCTTGAAGTTGATCTTGCGCTTTCGGAAGGATCGCTCAAGCTGCTTGGAGATTGCCTCGTCCTCGGCCGCCACGAGGCGGGGGAGAGCCTCGATGATGGTCACCTCGGAGCCGAAGGACTTGAAGACCGATGCGAACTCGACGCCGATGACACCGCCACCCAGGACGACCACACGAGAAGGAACGAAGTCCAGGAAGAGCGCCTGCTCGCTGGTCATGATCCGGCCGCCGATGTCCAGGCCGGGCAAGGACTTTGCGTAGGAGCCGGTGGCCAGGACGACGTCCTTGGCGACCAGGCGGCGTCCGTCGACCTCGATGGTGTTCTTGGCGACCAGGCGGCCCACGCCCTGGACGTACTCGATGCTCTTGGACTTCACCAGGCCCTGCAGGCCCTTGTACAGGCGTGCGACGACGCCGTCCTTGTAGGCGTTGACCCCGTTCATGTCGACCGACTCGAAGGTGGTCTTGACACCGAACGCCATGCCCTCGCGCGCGGTGTCGGCGACCTCGGCCGCGTGCAGCAGCGCCTTGGTCGGGATGCATCCCATGTGCAGGCAGGTGCCGCCCAGCTTGCCCTTCTCGACCAGGGCGACGGAAAGACCCAGCTCGGCGGCGCGCAGTGCGCAGGCGTAGCCGCCACTGCCACCGCCCAGGATGACGATGTCGAACGTGTTCTCGGCGGTAGCCGACATGCGGACGCTCCCTTGCCTGTGCGCATCTGACCGGACATCGTCCTCGGGGCGTTCGCCACGCGTGTGTGCTCTTCACCCTCGGACGTCGAACAACATCCTGCCACTGATGCTGGCCGAGTTGCACAGGCAGGCACGGCCGACGGCCATGATCATCGTGAACGCTGACCAGCGGTGCCGCCCGGACCGGCTCATGCCGGCAAGGGTGCCAGCAGTGCATCGCAGTGGAGATGGGCCCTAGAGTTAGCACATGATGTCGTGTGACGTGCCGATACGCGGAGGCGTCGAATGAGCTGGTGGGGACGGCGGCGGCGACGCTCCAAGCCGCATCCGAAGGGCCCGGTGGACGGGCCGGGAATGACCGTGGACAGCAGGGCGGTCCGCGATCACCTCGCGTCCTTCGTGTCCAGCAGACGCGGAGTGGAGGCGTTCGTCGAGCCGCCGACCAACGTCACCGCGACCACCGTGGTGTTGATTGCGCACGACGGCGAGTGGACGCGGCGAGCGGTTGCCTCGCGTGACGCGGCTTTCGAGCTTCCGCGAGAACTGGGCATACCGGTGTATGACGTCAATCAGACCGGATATCCGTCTCGCATGCGCGAGTGGAACTCCAGGCAACGCAGGAACTCGGCGAAGCAGGAACGGGGCAATGACCGGGGGCATTGAACGTGTTTTTCTATGCCAACGTTGGAAGCACGGCGACCAAGGAGAGCGCGCATGACCAAAGAGACGGACAAGTCCGAAAGTGACCAGCCTGACCAGCCGGTGGCTGCGTCCTCGGCTGAGGATGTGAAGCGCAAGTTTCGCGAGGCGCTCGACAAGAAGCACGCCCACGGTGGCCGCACCGTCTCCGAAGACGGCGACCAAGCCAAGATTCATGATGCTCATGGACCGGCCAAGGCACAACAGATGTTCCGTCGCAAGAGCGGCGGCTGACCGCCGCCCGGCCAAGCACCCAGCAGTGCCCTGAGAACTGCCGAAAGGGAGTGGGCCACGTACGTCGTGGCCCACTCCCTTTCGTCGGTCGTTCTTGGGCGGCCCAGCTGTGTGCCGAGTACTCAGGCCTGCGACTCGGCGATTCCCACCAGGGTGCGAACTCCAAAGCCGGTGCCCTGTTTGGGGGTGTAGCCCCACGGGGCCGTGTCGTTGAACGCCGGTCCGGCGATGTCGAAGTGGGCCCACGGGATCGGCTGGCCGTTCTTGCCCTTGCCGACGAACTCGGCAAGGAACCAGCCTGCGTAGATGACGCCGATCGGACCTGACTGCAGCAGATCAGCAACTGCCGAGTTCAAGGTGGGGCGGATGTCCTCTAGCAGCGGGAAGGGCCAGAACGGCTCGCCGGCCGCGTCTGCGATGACCTTGATGGCGTCGCGCAGGTCGTCATCGTTGCTCAGGAAGGCTGCGGTGCGGTGGCCCAGCGCCGCCACTGCGGCTCCGGTGAGGGTTGCGATGTCGATGATGAGGTCGGGCTTCTTCTCCGAGGCCAGCGCGAGGCCGTCGGCCAGGACCATGCGGCCCTCGGCGTCGGGGTTGTTGATCTCGACAGTCTTGCCACCGCGAAGGGTGACGACGTCGCCCGGGCGGCAGGCGCCGGGTCCGATCATGTTCTCGGCGAGGCAGAGGTGCGCGGTGATCTCGACCTGCAGACCCAGCTCGGCGATGGCGAAGACGGCGGAGGCGACGGCGGCAGCACCTGCCATGTCGCACTTCATCGTGGTCATGCTCTTGGTGGGCTTGATGGCCAGGCCGCCGGAGTCGAACGTGATGCCCTTGCCGACGAAGGCGATGTGCTTCTTGGCCTTGGCCGGTGTGTAGCGCAGTGTGACCAGTCGCGGTCCGCGGGCCGAGCCGCCGCCAACCGTCAGGTGGCCGCCGAAGGCGCCACGAGCCAGCCCGCTCTCGTCCAGGACCGAGATCTTGACGTCGCTGTCGACCGCGCGCTTCTTGATCTGCGCGGCGAACGTCTCCGGATAGAGCTCGTTGGGGGCCTGGTTGACCAGGTCGCGGGCGTAGGAGGTAGCCCTTCCCAGAGCCACCGCTCGCTTGATCGCGGTGCGCAGGCCTCTATCACGCGCGGCCGGGGTCATCACGATGAGCGACTTGACCGGGGTCGAGACGGTGCCGGCGGCGGCACTCGTGATCGTGTAGGCCCCGAGCAATGCGCCCTCAGCCGCGGCGGTTGCCTCGGCCACGCCTTCTCCGGGTGCCAGTACGACGACCTTGGCCAGACCACTGAGCTGCCGCGTGGCCGATCCGACCGCGCGACGGATGGCTTCAGCATCGATAGGGGCACCCGACGTCGCAACCTTGCCGGTTCCTGTGACCACGACCAGTGCCAAGCTGAGGCCGGGCACCGAGACGAGCTTGACGACCTCGTCGGCCTCACCCTTGGCCTTGAGAGTTGACAGTGCTGACTCGATGTGGGCGGCGGTCTTCTCAACCAGCCTGTGTCCTGGCGCCAGAGCAGCGCCTTTCTCGGTCTGGACCGAGACGAGGACGAGTGCATCGCCCTTGAGCTCGGCCACGGGTCGCTCGGACACGGTCAACGTGGTCACAAGGTCACGGTCCTTCGTGGTCGGGGTCTGGACGCGGCGTGGCCGCAGGGCCATGGGCGAGGATCGTTCTTGATCCACCAAGAGAATACCGTCAGCACTTTGCGGATACGGTGAGCCTCATGACCGACTCCGCGCTCAAGACCTCTCCCCTTCACGACCGGCACGTGGCCCTGGGCGCCAAGATGGCGGACTTCGGCGGTTGGGAGATGCCGATCGAGTATCCCGGCGGCGGCGTGGTGCGCGAGCACACGGCGGTCCGTGAGCGGGTGGGCATCTTCGACGTCAGCCACCTGGGCAAGGCGAGCGTCACAGGACCTGGCGCGGCGGCGTTCATCAACTCCTGTCTGACCAACGACCTAGGCCGCATCAGCGAGGGAAAGGCGCAGTACACCCTGTGCTGCGACCAGACTGGCGGGGTGGTCGATGATCTCATCGTGTATCTACGTGCGGATGACGATGTCTTCCTGATTCCAAATGCCTCCAACACCGCTGAGGTCGTGCGCCGGCTGCAGGCAGCTGCGCCCGAGGGTCTGGAGATCAGAAACCTTCACGACGGGTATGGCGTCATCGCCGTCCAGGGAACCAACAGTGACGACGTTCTGGAGGCACTCGGTCTGCCCACCGGCCACGAGTACATGTCCTTCGTCGAGGCCGACTGGAACGGCAAGCCGGTCATCGTCTGCCGTACCGGCTACACCGGTGAGCGTGGCTATGAGCTGGTCCCGCTCTGGGACGACTCGCTGGGCCTCTGGGATGCACTCATGGAGACGGTGGCACCCCACGAGGGACTGCCGTGCGGGCTTGGCGCCCGCGATACGTTGCGCACCGAGATGGGATACCCGCTGCATGGCCACGACCTGAGCCTGGACATCACCCCGGTGCAGGCGCGGGCCGGCTGGGCCGTCGGCTGGAAGAAGGACACGTTCTGGGGCAAGGAGGCACTCGTCGCGGAGAAGGCCGCCGGTCCCAAGCGGGTCAGCTGGGGCCTGCTCGTCAACGGCCGCGGAATTCCGCGTGCGCACTGCGAGGTCAGGGCCGCCGATGGCACGATCCTCGGCGAGGTCACCTCCGGCACGTTCTCACCAACCCTGAAGCAGGGAATCGCCCTGGCCCTGCTGAGCCCGGCGGCCACATTGGGTGACGAGGTCGTCATCGACATTCGTGGTCGCAACGTGGCGGCCACAGTCGTCAAGCCCCCTTTCGTCCAGGTCCAGATTCGCTAATATCGATCCATGACCAGTGACATCGGACGAGGGACGGCTGGCGATCCCTGGGTGTTGAAGACCCCACCGGGGACATCCGACTACTCGATGCACCGGGACGAGACATCGGACCCGCCACGTCTGGTGTGCACGGTGGGCACGACGACGCTCTACTATCGGCTTCGGTGCCTCCAGGACCTACACGCGATGCTGCGTGAGCACGGTGACTGGATGGAGCTGGGTTCGGCCGATGAACAAAAGTCGGCCAAGGAAGGTACCGTCGAAGCCTGGGGCCGTTCAGAGAGCAATCCGGTCGGCGGGTGGTACGGGCTGAAGAAAGGGCTACGTGGGCGGTTCGGGATGTACATCCCCCCGCTGATGGAAGCGCTCGCGCTGGCTGAGCTGGAGCACAACCCTCGCAATAACCGGATGCGTGCCATCTGAGAGCTCTTGCCCGCTGCGTCGAGCTAGCCTTTTCGAGCGTGTGCTGGATGACACCTGGTCGTGGTCAGCGGACCGCCCTCAGAACCTCGAGGTAGCCAGCACTGGCGCGCCACAGCACATCGGCGACCGGTTCGAGCCCGCCCGGGCTGAACCTGCTGTGCTCGTAGGCAGCAGTGCTGGACTCCAATGCCCGCAGGCTTACGGCGAGCTCAGCCTCGAGCCTGAACGCCATCTCGCCGGGCGCCGGTTCGGGCAGGCGAAACGTTCCCGCGTCGCCGTCGCGCAGGGCCGACAGCGCGTGGTTTGCGACCCCGCCGGGCTCATCCGAGATGCTGCGCTCATCCCAGATCAGCAGTGGTCTGCGAATGCGGTGGTTCCACAACGGTGCTCGCGTCGAACGCCACATCGCCGCCACTGGTTTCCTGGACAGTCCAGTGCCACGGGACCAATGCTCAGCGCCAGCCGGCGGACAAAGCCAGGCGACGTTCTCGATGGGCAGGTCGACTGCCAGCACGACCTGCACACAGTCGAGATCGTCCTGGCTGGTGAGCACCTCTCCGAAGGCCCACAGCGCGGTGACCCGCAGCGGGAAGATCGTGGCGGGCCGCCCCGCCATGTCGGCGCATACGTGCGCCAGTTCCTCGAGATGATGAACGGCGCGAGACCACTTCATCGGATCACCGACAGCAAGAGAGCAGACACGGTCAGCGCCACGGCCAGTGACACCTCGATGACAGCGCCGAGCACGTCACCCGTGATGCCGCCGAAACGACGAGTGGCCCGACGGATGACGGCGACAGCACCAAGCACGGCACTGCACATCGCGACCGGTGCGGTCCACCAGTTCGGGCCGGACCACCAGGTGGCCAGTGCTGAGACGCCAAGCAGCAGAACGAAGCACAGCCCCACCATCGCGGGTTGTACCGTGCCTGCGACGGTGGCACCCAGCCCCTCCTGGCGGGCCGACGGCACCCCCGCAGAACACGCCCAGGCCAGCATCTGCCGGCTCGCGATCACGCTGAGACAGACCAGCACGAGGCCGCGCCCCGTGGTCAACAGGCAGGCCAGTGCCCCGGCGTCGACCAGGAGCACGAGGACAACGGCAGCCACGCCACTTGGGCCGATATTGCCCCGGCGCATGACGTCAAGGGCCCTGACGCGGTCGTAGCTTGCCGACAACCCGTCAGCGGTGTCGGCCAGGCCGTCCAGATGCATGCCCCGGGTGGCGAGGGTTACTGCGACCAAGGTCGTGGCGGCCGCCACCAGGGGAGGCACCGGCGCCTCGCGAACAGCCCATCCCCAGAGCAACAGGATGGTGACGAGGGGGAGCTGGGTGAGCGGAGCCAGGATCATCGCCCGTCCGGCCACTCGTCGGTCGATGCGAGTGGGGGACGTCACCGGGATGGCGGTCAGGGTGCCGAATGCGAGTCTGATTCCGTCAAACATCACTCGGCCACGACCGGGCAGCCTGAGAGGTCCAGGACACGCCCGGCCACCACCAGGGCAACATGGTCACTGGCGCCGCTGAGGGCGGCGTTGAGCCGACCAAGGTCATCCCGAAACATCCGGCCCGACGCGGTGCCTGGCACGACCGACCAGCCCACCTCGTTGCTGACCAGCACGATCTGCACGGTGGCGTCGGCCAGGGCGTCAAGCAGCAGTGCCGTCTCCTTCTCCAGATGGGACGCAGCCCTTTCACGGTCCTGCCACCCGTCGATGTCGTCGATCAGGTGGGTCAGCCAGGTGGACAGGCAGTCGATCAGGACCGGGTGGCGAGCCGTGCGGATCACGGCGGCGAGGTCAGTCGTCTCAAGGGTGGTCCACTGCGCCGGCCGGCGCATCTGATGCAGCGAGATGCGTTCGGACCACTCAGGGTCAGAACCGTCCGGCACGGGACCCGGTGCGACGTAGGTAACCTTCGGGTGCGAGCGCAGGAGGCTCTCGGCATACCGGCTCTTGCCGCTGCGCGCGCCACCGAGGACCAGGGTCGTGCTCATCGGTGCTCCTTGGGGTGGCGTTTGCTGCTGGTCCAGGCGATGGACCCGGCGATGGGATACACGGTACCCAGCCGACTACGGTGGCCGGGCAGGCAGTGCCGCGGGGCACTTGACGAAGGAGACACAGGTGGTCGTTTCGGACTCGGGCCAAGGGCTGGCAGTGGTGCGGCGGGGTCGTGGCTAAGGGACTTCTCGTGGCGGGCACCACCTCGGATGCCGGCAAGAGCCTGGTGGCTGCTGGTCTGTGCCGCTGGCTGGCCCGTCAGGGCGTCTCGGTGGCTCCGTTCAAGGCGCAGAACATGTCCAACAACTCGATGGTCTGTGCCGACGGGTCGGAGATTGGCCGCGCGCAGTGGGTTCAGGCGGTCGCGTGTGGGGTCACGCCGGAGGCTGCGATGAACCCGGTGCTCCTCAAACCGGGGTCGGATCTGAGATCGCACGTCGTCTTGATGGGTCGCTCGTGGGGAGAGCTCGAGGCCGGCGAGTGGGCGACCGGCCGAAAGGTGCTGGCGCAACGGTCGTTCGAGGCATTTCGCGACCTCTCGTCGCGATTCGACGTCGTCATCGCGGAAGGCGCCGGGAGCCCTGCGGAGATCAACCTGCGTGAGGGTGACTTCGTCAACATGGGTCTGGCCGAGGCGGTGGACCTGCCCGTGGTCGTCGTCGGGGACATCGACCGCGGCGGTGTCCTGGCCGCGATGTACGGCACCTTGGCTCTGCTGGACGAGCCGGACCAGGCCCGCATCCGCGGATGGATCGTCAACAAGTTTCGAGGCGACCTGTCACTTCTCCGGCCTGGCCTGCGGATGCTGGAAGAACGCACCGCCCGGCCGGTACTGGGCACAATGCCGTTCCTGTACGACGTGTGGCTCGATGGCGAGGATGCCCTTGCGATCTCGGGTTGGGCGGAGGCTTCCGGGACGGGGACGCCAACCGAGTCTGTCGTTGGTTCAACGCTTTCGGTTGCTGTGGTTCGCTTCCCCAGAGTCTCCAACGCAACCGATATCGACGCGCTGGCCGCCGAGCCCGGTGTCGATGTCCGGGTGACGGCCAACCCCGATGTCGTCGCTCGAGCGGACCTTGTGGTGCTGCCCGGGTCCCGCGCCACGGTGGCAGACCTGGAGTGGATGCGTAGTCGGGGTCTGGGCGCGGCCGTGCTGTCCCGGGTGGCGTACGGCCGTCCGGTGCTCGGCATCTGCGGCGGCTACCAGATGCTGGCGGAGGCCATCGATGACCCCGACGGTGTCGAGTCCGGCTCGGCACAGACCGTTGCGGGCCTTGGGATGCTCCCGATACGGGTACGGTTCGAGGCGGCCAAGCACCTGGGACGACCCAGCGGTCAGTGGCGTGGAAACGCGGTGACGGCATACGAGATACATCACGGTGTGGCCTCGCGCACACTCGGCGGACTCGCGACTGAGCCGTTCCTGGACGGGTGGCAGGCCGGGCCGGTGTGGGGGACCACCTGGCACGGGGCCTTCGAGAATGACGGCTTCCGAAGAGCGTTCCTGACGCAGGTGGCATCCCAGGCGGGCGTGCGATGGCGGGCCGACCCGAGCGCGCCGGGGTTCGCGGCGCGGCGCCAGCTGATGCTTGATCGGCTGGCCGACGCTATCGGCCAACACCTCGACACCGCGGCATTGGCAGCGATTGCCGGCGTCGATCTTTGAGGTCCAGATGTCGTGGACCTCCCTCAGATGTCGTAGACCTCGAAAAGGATGGCGTGCTCGACGCCCATACTTTGGCCGCCACGGCCGAGGATCATCTCGAGCAGGTCCCGCGGTGGTGGATAGTCCGCACCGAGGCCCTGGAGATAGACCTGGTGGGCTTGCAGGGATGCCACGGCAGCATCCATGTGTCCGGTCACCTCGACCCCGTGGGTGTTGTCGGGCGAGCCAGCCATGCACACCCACTTCACCCCACTCCACGGCTCGTAGCCCTCATCCGCCAGCTCGGGGTGAATCCACCGGTTGCCCGCGTCCTTGGAGGCGTCCAGCGCGGCAAGTCCCACCGCGCGGTGGTCGGCCTGGTTGGTGCCTCCGCCCGCGAACCGCTCGCGATGGGTGAGCGTGATGACCACCTCGGGCTTTTGGATGCGGATCGTGCGAGCGATGTCGCGACGCAGAGGAAGGTTGTACTCGACCATGCCGTCGTCGTAGTCGAGGAACTCCACGACCTCGACGCCCACCTCGGATGCGCCGTCGCGTTCCTCCTGGGCACGCAGAGACGCCGCTTCGCTGGGGGCAACTGCGTCGATGCCGGCCTCGCCGTGGGTGACGAGCAGATAGCTGATGGTCTTGCCCTGCTGGACCCAGCGGTCAACCGCCGCGGCCATGCCGTACTCGAGATCATCGGGGTGCGCAACCACGCAAAGCGCCCGTGACCAAGACTCGTCGAACGAAGGAAGGCCCTGTTCTTGCGATCGAAGGTCGCTCACGTGGGCAACGCTACACAGGGTTTCGGCATCACGGTGGTCAGACATCTGGCCAGTCGTCGGTAGTCCATGATGGAACCTCGGGCGACCGTCGCCTTTCGGGAGAAGAACTCATGTCCTTGTTGACCCAGACCGTCGCGGCGATCACCCCAGCTTCCAGCGAAGCGATGACCGCAGCCCAGGAACGCCAGTCGGTCCTCACCAAACCTCTCGGCTCCCTGGGCGCCCTCGAGGACCTCGGGACCCGCCTGTGCGGCATGTACGGCGAGTGCCCGCCACCGATGCCCGAGCCGGTCACCATCGCAGTCTTCGCGGGAGACCACGGTGTTCACGCGCAAGGAGTGTCGCCATGGCCCCAGGAGGTCACCACCCAGATGGTTGGTAACTTCCTGTCAGGGGGAGCGGTGATCAACGCGCTCGGCCGACAGGTTGGCGCCGAGGTCCTCGTGATCGACATGGGGGTTGCCGGCGAGGTGCCGCAGGCTCCCGGATTGAAGGCGCACAAGATCGCTGCGGGCACTTTCGACATGACCCAGGGTCCGGCCATGACGCCGACCCAGGTGCAGGCGGCCATCGACGTGGGCATCGAAGTGGCGCGGGACTGTGTTGCCCGAGGAAGCCGACTACTGGTCACCGGTGACATGGGCATCGCGAACACGACAGCGTCTGCGGCGCTGATCAGTGTCTTCACTGGCCTGGATGTTGCCGAGGTCACCGGCCGTGGCACCGGTATCGACAACCCGATGCTGGCGCACAAGGTGTCGGTCATCGAGGCCGCCATCAGGATCAACCAGGCCAGCCCCAACAACGACCCTCTGCAGACGCTCGCCGCGCTCGGGGGATTCGAGCACGCGGGTGTCGTCGGCTACCTGCTGTCCGCCGCGGCACTTCACACTCCCGTCATCCTCGACGGCGTCATCGCCTGCTCAGCGGCCCTGGTTGCGCGGGCGATTGCACCTTCCGCCGCGGACTACTGGGTCGCCGGTCATCGCTCGGTCGAGCCGGGCGCCGGTGCGGCCCTTGCCAGCCTCGACCTGGTGCCACTGGTTGACCTGCAGATGCGCCTGGGCGAGGGTTCGGGAGCGGCATTGGCGGTGCCACTGGTCCAGGCCTCGGCGCGCATCCTGCGTGAGGTTGCCACCTTCGACTCAGCAGGTGTCTCGCACAAGTAATGAGCATGCCTCAACGACCAGAGCCATTGCTGCCCCTGGGGTTGCGCCTGCGCGACCGTAAGGTCGTGGTTGTCGGCGGGGGACCGGTGGCACTTCGCCGAGTCGGCGCCCTGATGGCCGCCCAGGCCAGCGTCACCGTCGTCTCGCCCACCGCTGTGGTCGCGTTGCAGGACCTTGCCGAACGGGGCCGGATCAACTGGCTTGCGCGGCGCTACGAGCCCGGTGACCTGCATGACGCCTGGCTGGCCATGGCCTGCACAGCTGATGCCGCGGTCAACGCGCAGGTGTTTGCCGCCGCAGACGAGGCACGTATCTTCTGTCTGCGCGCTGACGACGCGTCGGGGGCCTCGGCCTGGATGCCGGCCACCGGTCGCACCGGGCGGGCCACGGTCAGCGTCCACGGTGATCGTGACCCACACACCGCAGCAGCCCTGCGGGACGCGGCGCTCGCCGCTGTGGAGGCCGCGTTGCGCGAGAACTCCGGCCTGCGATCCCGGCGCCGGGTCCGGGCTTCCAGCTCCGGCCCTGGATCCGGGGACGGTTCAGGTTACGTAGTCCTGGTCGGTGGCGGACCAGGCGACCCGGAGCTGTTGACATTGAAGGGGTTTCAGGCGCTGGCCGATGCTGATGTCGTGGTCGTCGACCGGCTGGCGCCGTTGGCTGTTCTCGATGGGCTGCGTGAGGGTGTCGAGATCATCGACGTCTCGAAGATCCCCCATGGGCGGTTCACGCCTCAGGAGGAGATCAACGACATCCTGGTCAGTCGAGCGCGTGAGGGTCGGGTCGTGGTCAGGCTCAAGGGAGGAGACCCGTTCGTATTCGGACGTGGTCTGGAAGAGGTCATCGCCTGCAGACAGGCCGCAGTCGCGGTCGAGGTCGTCCCAGGGGTGTCGTCCGCCATCGCCGTTCCCGAGCTGGCCGGCATACCGCTCACGCACCGCGGCAGCTCGCAGGGATTCACGGTGATCTCCGGTCATGCAGCCCCTGACGATCCGCGCAGCACCCTGGACTGGGCGGCCCTGGCTCACACGGGAACCACGCTGATCGTCCTCATGGGCGTGGAGAATCTGCAGTCGATTGCCGTCTCACTGGTCACGGCCGGCCGAGACGTGAACACCCCGCTGGCCTGCGTCATGGACGGGGGTCTGCCCAACCAGAAGGTCGTCCTCAGCACTCTGGGCGGGGTGGTCAGCGCCGGCCCGCCGACGGAGCTGCGTTCTCCTGCCGTGATTGTCATCGGAGCTGTCGCCGCCTTCGCGGCCGGGTAGAGGGCGTGGGCTGGCCACGTGCTTTCGGCTGGCTAGGGTGACGTCCATGACAGATGAGTGGACCTGGACCTATTTCGATGCAGATGGCACGGTGATGACCGGTGAGGCGCTCGTGACCACCGGTTTTCCCTCACAGAGCGACGCGGAGACCTGGCTCGGCGAGCAGTGGCGCGCGCTGGCCGAGGCTGGGGTTGATGCGGTCACGCTCGAGCACGAAGGCGCTGTCGTCTACGGACCCATGAGTCTGCGAGCCGCACAGTGAGCACACGGGCCAGCGTGATACCGCTGGGGGAGGGGCTGGTCCGGGATCTTGAGCGCCGGGTGCGTGAGGCACAGAGTCAGTGGCACTCGCCGGCGGTCAGCGCCGGCCTCCTCAGGGACGGCGCTCTCGCGTGGTCCTGTCATGTCGGCTCGGCCCGGCTGGACCCGCTCGCAGCGCCCACCGATGACACGCAGTACATGATCGGTTCGATCACCAAGACGTTCACTGCCGTGCTGATCATGGCTCTGCGCGATGCCGGCAGGCTGTCGCTGGATGATCGGCTGGACAAGTACCTGCCGAGAACCAGACACGGCGCCATCACCATCCGGCAGATGCTAGCCCACGCCTCCGGCCTGCAGCGTGAGCCGGTGGGAAGGATCTGGGAGAACCTCGACGCGCCCGATCAGGAGCGTCTGCTGCGCGAGCTCGAGGATGCCGAGCAGGTGCTGCCCGTTCACTTCGCCTTCCACTACTCCAACCTCGCGTTCGCGCTCCTGGGCCAGATCGTGGAGCTGCTCGAGGCCCGGGCCTGGGGCGATGTCGTCACCGAGGCCATCCTTGCGCCGCTGGAGATGAGGAACACAGGTTTGGCCCCCGACGAGGAAGGTCGGGCCCTGGGCTACCAGGTTCATCCGCACACCGAAGTTGCGACTCTCGAGCCCCGGTTCGATCTCAAGGCGACCGCGCCGTTGGGCGGGCTCTGGAGCACCGTTGCCGACCTGGGCCGCTACGCGTCATTCGTAGCGGATCCGATCGACGAGATACTCACCTCCGAGAGTCTGGACGAGATGTGCCAGCCGCTGATCATGACGGACGTGCAGGGATGGTCCCGGGCCTACGGGCTGGGCTTTGACCTTCAGCGCATTGGCGAACGGGTCCTTGCCGGTCACGGCGGATCGATGCCCGGATTCCTCGCCGGCCTGCGGGTCAGGCGCCAGGACAGGGTTGGGGCTGTCGTCTTCGCCAACAGCACCGCGGGTGCCGAGCCCGTGGCCCTGGCCGGTCAGCTGGTCAATGCCGTGCTCGACGCAGAGCCCTCGATGGCGCACGTGTGGACACCGTCCCAGTCGCAGCCGGACTTCTCCGGCATTCTCGGCAGCTGGTGGACCGAGGGAGAGGAAATCGTTTTCGAGGTGCGCGACAACGTCCTGTGGTCACGGATCCCCGGTGGGTTACCCATCGCAGACACCCGTTTCGTCAGGGTGGACGATGACCGTTTCCGGGCGGTTGTCGGACGGGAGCGCGGCGAGCTTCTCGAGATCACCCGGGGCCCAGATGGCGATGTCGAACGGATGCACTTCGCGACCTACGCCCTCACCCGAACCCCGACCGCGTTTGCCAACCTGCTCGACTGAGCTGTTGGCCCGGACCTGCTCGAAATGAGCGACTCGCGCGGGTTCTACTTGCGCTTGAACCCGGCTGCGAACGTGGGACGGGCGCGGTCGACCTGGGGACGAGGTAGCCGCGAGCGTCGCATCTGGAAGGCGCGCATCACGGCATACATGGCGGATCCGCGGGGGGGAGCCTCGCCGAACTTGGCGACGACCTTCGCTTTGGTACGTCGCCACATCATGAACGTATCGAGCATGCCGACGACAACCAGACCGTAGACCAGGGTGACGACCAGCAGCGTGGCCGTCGCTGCGGCCGACTTGAAGATGGCGGGCACAAAGGTCAACGCCAGCACGACGAACATGACCGGCAGCATGAACTCGCCGATGTTCCAGCGGGCGTCCACGGTGTCGCGGATAAATCGCTTGACCGGACCCTTGTCCCGAGCTGGTAGCGCAGACTCCTCACCGGACAAGAGCGCGGCGCGTTGCTTGGCCCGGGCCAACCGGGATGCGTCACGGGACTGGCCGGCCGCGGCCTTGCGATCCGTAGGAACCAGGGGTCGCTTTCGGGCGGTCTCCTGCTCCCGCCGGGACGGGGTGGGGCGGTTCTTGGCACCTGGCCGCTCGGCATACGTCACTGCCGAGGGGGTGCCGTCCTTAGGGGTCTTCTTGCGTCCAAACACGAAGATCACTGTATGTCGTGTCGCTGGTATCCCTCGTATCGGCCGTCCCCGGCCGCCGAGTGAGCACGGTTGGGTACCCTCACAGTCGTGACCAATGACGTTCTCACCCCAGACCTTGAGCCCGCCCGACTGAGTGCCCTGAAAGCCCGGGTCCACGAGCTTCTGCCGGCATTGCGACAGGACCTCGAAGCGCTCACCCGGATACCCAGCGTGTCGGCGGCGGCCTTCGACCAGGCACATGTTGAAGCCAGTGCGCAGGCCGTCGCGCAGCTGTTGAGAGCCGAGGGTCTGCAGGTCGAGATCGTCAGGGAAGGTGGCCGACCGGCCGTCATCGGGCACGCCGACGGGCCCGAGGGCGCACCGACCGTCATGCTGTACGCCCACCACGACGTCCAGCCTCCCGGGGCCGAGTCCGAGTGGGATAGCCCGCCTTTCGAGCCAGCCGAGCGTGATGGCCGGGTCTACGCCCGTGGTATCGCTGACGACAAGGCCGGCGTGATGGCCCACGTTGCTGCTCTTCGCGCCCACTCCGGTGGCCTACCGGTCGGGGTCACCGTGTTCGTTGAGGGCGAGGAGGAGATCGGCTCGGACAGCCTGGCCGCCATCCTCGAGCGTCATGGCGAGAAGCTGCGTGCTGACACGATCGTCCTTGCCGACTCGGCCAACTGGGCCGTGGGAGCGCCGGCGCTGACCACGACACTGCGCGGCATGATCCGCCTTGTGCTCACCGTGCGCGCGCTGGACCACGGGGTCCACAGCGGGATGTTCGGTGGTGCCGTTCCGGACGCCATCACCGCGCTGATCAGGGTGATCGCCACCTTGCACGATGCCGAGGGCAGTGTCGCCGTCGCCGGGCTGAAGTCCACCGTGGCCTCCGATCTCGACTACCCCGAGCAGCGTCTGCGCGAAGAGTCCGGGCTTCTTGACGGGGTCGAGCTGATCGGCGCGGGGTCCATCCTGTCGCGGATGTGGACCAAGCCGTCGATCACCACGATCGGCATCGACGCGCCGTCGGTCGCCACGTCGTCCAATACCCTGGTCCCGCAGGCCGCCGCGAAGATCTCTATGCGGATCGCGCCCGACGAGGACCCGCATGAGGCGTATCAGCTACTCGCGGATCATCTGCGGGCCAACGCGCCGTGGGGCGTCAAGGTCGACATCCAGCTCGATGACGAGGGCTCCGGTTTCTCGGCTGACGCCAACGGTCCCGTCTATGACCAGGCCCGCGCGGCCTTCACCGACGCGTGGGGCGTTGCCCCGGTGGATGTCGGCATTGGCGGTTCGATCCCATTCGTGGCCGCGTTCGCCGAGAGATTCCCCGATGCCGGCATCCTCGTCACTGGTGTCGAGGATCCTGACACCCGCGCTCACGGCGCCAACGAGAGTCTGCATCTGGGCGAGTTCGGACGGGTGTGCCTCGCCGAGGCAGTCCTGCTTGAGCGACTGGGACTGCTGCGTGTCTGAACTTGTGGCTGGTTAGTCCCTGGCGTTTTTGCCGGGCAGCGCAAGCATCTGGTCGAGGGCCACCTTGGCCCACCGTGCGACGTCGGGGTCGACGGTGATCTGGTTGACGACCCGCCCGGCAACCAGCGACTCCAGCGCCCACACCAGGTGCGGAAGGTCGATGCGGTTCATTGTCGAGCAGTAGCAGACCTTCTTCTCCAGGAAGGCGATGTGTTGCTTCGGGAACATCGTCGCGAGTCTGCGCACCAGGTTGAGCTCGGTGCCGACCGCCCACGAGGTTCCGTCTGCTGCTGCTTCGATGGTCGCGATGATCTTCTCGGTCGAGCCGACTTCGTCCGCGGCTTGTACGACCTCGTACTGACACTCCGGGTGGACGATCACCTTGACGCCGGGGATGGTGGCCCGGGCGGCCTTGATCGCTTCGAGAGAGAAACGGCCGTGCACGGAGCAGTGTCCGCGCCACAGGATGACCCGGGCAGCGCGGACCTGTTCGCTGGTCAGCCCCCCGGCCGGCTGGTGCGGGTCGAATACGACGCAGTCCTCCAGCGAGAAACCGAGCTCGCGGACTGCGGTGTTGCGGCCCAGGTGCTGGTCAGGCAGGAACAGCACCTTGCCCTCTCCATCGACACCGCCGCGTTGGTCGAACGCCCACTGTAAAGCGGTACGGGCGTTGCCCGAGGTGCAGATCGTGCCGCCGTGGCGGCCGGTGAACGCCTTGATGGCAGCAGAGGAGTTCATGTAGGTCACCGGGATCACCAGCTCCGCGATGCCCATCTCGGCCAGGTCGTCCCACGCGTCCTCGACCTGGCTGATCGCGGCCATGTCCGCCATGGAGCATCCGGCCGCAAGGTCGGGCAGCACCACCTGCTGATGGCTGGCGGTAAGGATGTCGGCTGACTCGGCCATGAAGTGCACACCACAGAAGATGATGTATGGCGCATCCGGCCGTGCCGCCGCTTCCTTGGCCAGCTTGAAGCTGTCGCCCGTAACATCGGCGAACTCGATGACCTCGTCGCGCTGGTAGTGATGGCCCAGGACGAAGACCTTGTCCCCCAGGGCGGTCTTGGCGGCACGGGCGCGTTCGACCAGGCCGGGGTCTGACGGAGCCGGCAGCGCACCGGGACATTCGACGCCTCGTTCGGTGGCGAGGTCGCTGCCCTGACCGAGGACGAGCAGCGGCAGACAAGCGTGACCAGGCGTTTCCAGTGTGATGCTCACGTTCCGATCGTATGCCGCGGCACGTTCCTCGGCATCCGCCGCCAGGGTTTGGCACTCAATGACCCGCACCATCGCAGGTGTGCTGAGACGCGCGGACCTTGGCGGTGGTGGCCGCTGGGGCAGGGATCACCACACGCCGGGAAGCAGCCGGGATCTGACTCGTCGTGCGTAGTCCGGGTAGCCCGGCAGCTGCGCGTTCAGGACCCGGTCTTCCATCACCGTCCGGACGCAGGTGAGCACTACCACTGCGACGGCAGGCAGCATCCCCGCGCCGGAGTCGAGCAGCAGAGCCACCCCAGGGTAGTGAAGGAGTGGTACTGGTGGTGGCCGCTGATCAAGTGGTCCGTATTCGTCAGGTCTGCTCAGCTGATCATGGGGTGTGCCAGGGTGTCCGCCGCGAGTCGGTCGGGCTAGGCGGGTGGCGGGATGAGTGTCGCCGGGGCGCAGAACCTGGGTCGGGTACCGCGCGAGTCGTGGCTCGGTGGCGGTTCGTGCGGTCTTGGAGCGTCGCGATGGCGCGGTCCAGGAGTTCCTTGAGCTGGTCCCGTTCGTCCGCGGCGAAGTGGGCGCTGAGGTCGCGCTCGACGCCCTTCGCGGCGTGGTCGGCGTCACCGACGACGAAGGTGCCCGTAGCGGTGAGCCGCGTGCTGAGGACCCGAAGGTGCAGGGGCGACGGTTCGCGGGTCACGAGTCCCTTCTGCTCGAGGTTCCGCAGGATGGTGGCCATGGTCTGCGGGGTGACCAGGCAGGCGCGGGACAGCTGCGCCGCGGACGCCTCGGGCACGTAGCGCAGCAGCATCAGGGCGCTGTACTGCGCAACCGTCAG
>Ga0208079_1000737_pt1 | contig 17867 bp, 14 predicted proteins | sample NGESurdeep092012_5_FD_184474 | JGI IMG/M metagenome (GOLD analysis project Ga0208079, IMG submission 184474) | Arctic peat soil microbial communities from Barrow, Alaska - NGEE Surface sample 210-2 deep-092012 (SPAdes) | ecosystem: Environmental > Terrestrial > Soil > Wetlands > Peat ... | reverse complement strand
CCCCCCAGTGCGGGCTCGGGGATGGCTCCGAGTGCCTCGTCGTCCAGGAGCCCGATCGCGTTGCGCCAGTCATCCTCAACGATCACGACGGTGCCGCCAGGTGCGTCTGACCGCAGGGACATCGCCTGGGCTGCACTTGCGCGTGAAGGCAGGACCGCCGCGCGGCGCCATACCGAGTCAATCCGGATGCCGGCCATGAGGCGACCCCCGCGTCCGCTGCGGATCGCGTTGGTGGCGCCCACCCACAGGAAGCCACCGATGAACAGCGCCCAGACGACGTTGAACAGGTCCGGACGCTGGCCGTTCAGCAGTGGCAGCCCCAGGAACCACAGGACGACCAGGACCGTCACGACCCGCCCGCACCACCCGGCGGCAATGAGCCCGCTCTCGCGCTTGCCGGTGATCCGCCACACCAGGGAGTCCACCAGGAACCCGCCGTCCAACGGGAGCCCCGGCAGCAGGTTGAACCCTGCGACGAAGGCATTGGTGAACCAGATCGCCCTGACCAGCCGCGAGCTGATGTCACCATCGATGTAAGGCATCGCGAGCCAGCCGACGAGCGCCAGGGCTGCGTTGGCGGCGGGGCCGGCGATCGCCACCAGAGCGCTCGCCCCGGGGCGTGCGTTCGACGAGTTGTATGCCGTGTGCCCGCCCCAGAGGTCAGCCACGACGCGGTGCACGCTGTATCCCGCACACGTCGCCACCACCGCATGGGCGGCCTCATGGGCAAGCACCGAGACCAGCAGCAGGACGGCATAGGCAGCAGCCACGGCGTAGGCACCGAGCCCGAGGTACGGGCGGCTGCTCGCGATACCGGGGCCGAACGTGGTCACGATGATCAGGGCGATGATCGGCCACGAACGGCCGATATACACAGGGACGCCGCCGATCGTTGCGAGGCGCCAGCCAGGGGCCGGGCTCGTCGAGTTCTGGGTGCTGGCGGACATGCTTCGACCCTATGTCAGCGCCCCCATCTACAGTGCGTTCCATGGTTGCCGTTGCCGCGCTGTCCCCGAGCCGAGCCTCTGATTTCATGCAGTGTCCACTGCTCTATCGCTTTCGGGTGATCGACAAGCTGCCGTCGGCGCCCAGCGCCCCCGCGGCAAGGGGCACGCTGGTGCACTCGGTTCTGGAGCGATTGTTCGACCTCCCGGCAGACGGCCGCACGATCGAGGCGGCCGTTGCCTTGGTCCAGCCGCAGTGGAAGGCAATGCTCGAGAGCGAGCCGGAGCTGTCCGTCCTGGTGGACGGGTCCGACCCGGCCGCGGTGGCTGGCTGGTTCGGTAACGCCGTCGCGCTGATCGAACAGTGGTTCACCCTGGAGGACCCGACCAGGCTCGAGCCGAAGGAACGCGAGCTCTACGTCGAGACCGACCTGGACGGGCTGACGCTTCGTGGCTATGTCGACCGTCTCGACCTCACCGCCACCGGCGAGATGCGCGTGGTCGACTACAAGACCGGCCGGGCTCCTTTGGAACAGTATGAGGCCAAGGCGTGGTTCCAGATGAAGTTCTATGGCTTGGTGCTGTGGCGGTTGCATGGCCAGGTGCCACGGATGCTGCAGCTGGTCTATCTCGGCGGGGACTCCAAGATCCTGCGCTACTGCCCCGACGAGGACGAGCTGCTCGCCGTCGAACGCAAGATCAAGGCCTTGTGGAAGGCCATCGAGACCGCTGCCGAGACGGGCAACTGGCAGCCCCGTACGTCGAAGCTCTGCGACTGGTGCGACCACCGCGCGTTGTGTCCGGCATGGGGCGGCACTCCCCCACCGCTCCCCGAGAGGGCGGCCGTGCTGGCTCTTGACCCCCACGCGTCGGCTGCCCTCGAGCTCGGTGATGACTAGATTCGGTGGCATGTCCTCCTTCACGGTCGGGCCACCCGGGCCTGAAGATCACGCACGATGGCGTGAGCTCTACCGCGGCTACGCCGACTTCTACCAAGAGCCGGTCACGGACGAGCAGCTTGATCGCGTCTGGTCCTGGATCACCGACCCCGACCATGACGTCAAGGCGTTGCTGGTCCGGGACGCGACCGGGGCCCCGGTTGGCCTGGCCCACTACCGTCCTTACTTCCGTCCGCTGGCTGCTGCGGTGGCCGGTCATCTCGATGACCTGTTCGTGGAACCAGACGCGCGAGGCACCGGTGCGGTCGATGCCCTCTTTGACGGCCTCAGGACGATCGCCCGTCAACGGGGTTGGAGCAAGATCCGATGGATCACGGCGGACGACAACCACCGTGCCCGCGGCAAGTACGACCAGGTGGCCGAGCGGACCATGTGGGTCATCTACGACATGCCCGTCTCCCCCGGTGGCTCATAACCTGCCGGGCCCAGCCATCCGCTGACTCAGTCGATCGACCTTCGTGACGATCACCTGACGACTATCTGATTCGCCGCGCAGTGTCGTGGACTCTCTTTGTTTGCAAGGGTTTTCATCGCAAATAGCCTTGCGTATGTCGGTCCCCCCACGTATACCAGAACACATGTTCTGGTATCCGCTTAACCCATGAGCCCCCACCACGTCATACATTGGGCCGACGGCGGACCGACCTGCCTGCTCAACCTCGCGTTGCTCTGCGGCTACCACCCTCCCCCTCGCTCCGCTGGGCGGTACCCCCACCAACGCAACCTCACGGCCACCGTCACCGCATTCGGCGTCACCTGGCGACCTAACCACTCCGGCCCCATGCCGCGACCCGGATCGTACGACGAAGCAGGTCCCGTCAGTACAAAGCCCGCAGCCGCGCAAGCTCTGACTCGTCGGCCGGCGACCAGCCGACCGTCCGCATGAGGGCCAGGCCGACGGCCGGCTCGAGTTTGTTGTACGCCAAGCTCCACACCAGGCAGGTCAGGTCCACCTGTGGTCGTGGGTCTAGCGCGCCGTCGCCCCAGTCGACGATGCCAGTCAGGGCCCCGGTGGCAGGGTCACCCAGCACGTTGAGGAGGGTCAGGTCGCCATGAGACACCTGGGCCGACTCGAGGGACTGCCAAGCAGCGGCGAGCAGCCGCACGAGGGAGTCGGGGTGAGCGAGCCATCCTGCATCGGACGCCGGTGTACCGGGCACTTCGGAGAGCAGCAGCCACCCGTCGCGCTTGACCAGCGAACTCGGAGTCAACACACCGCGGGCGGCCAAATCGGGCAGCAGCCACGCGGAGCCGTCATCGGGACGCAGGTAAGCGGTCGTCCCGTCGGTCAGCGTCACCCGGTAGACCTCGGCGCTGGCGAACGGAACCAACGCCCAGTCACAGACCTGCGACCACACCTCCCGGTTGAACATGGGTCAATTGTCCCTTGCTCCGGCTACTACCCCGCGTTGCATCAGCTCCCGGTGTAATACGCGTCCGCGACCTTCAAAGCCTCGTCCAGGATTGCGATACCTTCTCTGATCTCGTCGGCGGACGTGGTGCATGGCGGGACGACATGGGTCCGGTTGAAGTGAACGAATGGCCACAACCCGCGTTCCTTGCATGCAGTCGCGAACTCGGCCATCGGCTTGGCATCAGCGCCGCTGGCGTTGAAGGGAACCAGCGGCTCACGCGTATCGCGGTCGCGCACCAGCTCCAGTGCCCAGAAGACGCCCAGCCCACGCACCTCACCGACGGAGGGGTGCCGTTCGGCAAGCGCACGCAGCTCCGGGCCGATGACGTCGATCCCCAGCGCGCGAGCATGCTCGATGATGCCTTCTTCACGGAAGATGTTGATCGAGGCCACAGCCGAGGCACAAGCCAGCGGATGACCTGAGTAGGTCAACCCGCCCGGGAAGGCCCGGTTCGCGAACGTCGAAGCGATCTCATCAGAGATGATCACGCCACCCAACGGAACGTAGCCGGAGTTGACCCCCTTGGCGAAGGTGATTAGGTCCGGCGTCACGCCCCAGTGATCGACCGCGAACCACTCGCCGCAGCGACCGAAACCAGCCATGACCTCGTCGGCGATCATGACGATCCCGAACTCGTCGCACAGCGCGCGGACCCCGGCGAGATACCCAGGTGGCGGGACCAGGATCCCGTTGGTGCCGACGACCGTCTCCAGGATGATCGCGGCGACCGTGTGCGATCCCTCGACCATGAGGATGCCCCGCAGATGCGTCAGGGCTCGCGCCGACTCCTCCTGCTCAGTGGTCGCGTGGAAAGCCGAACGATAGGCGTACGGGCCCCAGTAGCGGACGATCCCGGGCAGGCCCGGCTCCGCGGCCCAGCGGCGAGGGTCACCGGTGAGGGCGATAGCCCCGGCGGTCGCACCGTGGTAGCTGCGATAGGCGGCCAGGATCTTGTGCCGCCCCGTGTGCAGGCGCGCCATCCGGATGGCGTTCTCGTTGGCCTCAGCGCCGCCGTTGGTGAAGAAGACGGCGTTGAGGTCCCCCGGGGCAACCTCCGCAATGAGCCGTGCAGCTTCGCTGCGCGCATCGTTGGCGAAGCTCGGCGCGATCGTGCACAGCTTGGCGGCTTGCTCCTGGATGGCGGCGACGAGCGTGGGGTGCTGATAGCCGATGTTGACGTTGACCAGCTGCGAGGAGAAGTCGAGATAGCGCTTGCCGGAGTAGTCGCTGAAGTACGACCCGGAGGCGGACGCGATCGGCAGGGGATCTATCAACGCCTGCGCCGACCAGGAGTGGAAGACGTGCGAGCGGTCGTTGGCGCGAACCCGTGCCTCTTCGGCGCCGGCTCCCGTCGCGACGATGGGGCTCGAGGACGGCGATGTGTGGGTCAAGGCAGTGGTCCTATCGCGTGAGGGGGAAGCCGAGGTCGACGCTGGAGGTGGCGGGGTCGGGCCAGCGAGCGGTGACGACCTTGCCGCGGGTGTAGAAGTTCATGCCCTCGGCGCCGTACATGTGGGTATCGCCGAACAGCGAAGCCTTCCAGCCACCGAAGGAGTAGTAGGCCACCGGCACCGGGATCGGCACGTTGATGCCGACCATGCCCACCTGGACGTCGTACTGGAACGCTCGGGCCGCTCCACCATCACGGGTGAAGATCGCCGTGCCGTTGGCGTAGGGGTTGTCGTTGATCAGCGCCAGCCCCTCCTCGTACGTCTTCGCCCGGACGACGCACAGCACCGGGCCGAAGATCTCGTCGGTGTAGACGGTCATCTCGGGGGTGACGTGGTCCAGCAGGGTCGTGCCGAGGAAGAACCCCTCGGCGGGCACGGCCTCATCACGACCATCGACGACCACTGTGGCCCCCTGACTCGCGCCGGCGGCGATGTAACCGGCGACCTTGTCGCGGTGCGCAGCCGTGATCAGCGGGCCCATGTCGGAGTCCGGGTGCGTTCCGTCACCGATGGTGAGCTTCGGCAGACGTGCCGCGATCGCATCGACCAGGGGGTCTGCGACATCACCGACGGCGACGGCCACGGACAGTGCCATACAGCGCTCGCCGGCTGAGCCGTATGCCGCGGAGACCACCGCATCGGCAGCCATGTCCACATCGGCGTCGGGCAGTACCAGAGCGTGGTTCTTGGCACCGCCAAGGGCCTGCACCCGCTTGCCATTCGCGGTGCCGGTCTCGTAGATGTACTTCGCGATCGGCGTCGAACCCACGAAGCTCACCGCGGCAATGTCGGGATGGGTCAGCAGCGCGTCAACGGCCTCCTTGTCGCCCTGGATCACCGTGAAGACGCCATCAGGCAGACCAGCGTCCTTCCACATCTGCGCCAGGAAGAGCGAGGCGGAGGGGTCCTTTTCACTGGGTTTCAGGATGAAGGCGTTACCACAGGCGATGGCGTTGGCGCACATCCACAGCGGGACCATCACGGGGAAGTTGAACGGCGTGATGCCGGCGACCACACCCAGAGGCTGCCGGATCGAGTACACGTCGACCCCGGTCGAGGCCTGTTCGGAGAACCCGCCCTTGAGCAGCTGCGGAACCCCGGCAGCGAACTCGACGTTCTCGAGACCGCGCGCGATCTCACCGGCGGCGTCGGAGAGGACCTTGCCGTGCTCAGCCGTGACGATCGCGGCGAGCTCGTCGGTGCGCTCACGCAGGAGCTCGCGAAACGCGAACAGCACGCCGGATCGCTTGGACAGCGACGCGTGTCGCCATTCCTTGGCGGCGGCCACGGCCGTGGCGACGGCGCCGTCTATCTCGCCGCCGGAGGCCAGATCCACCTCGGCGCTCACCACCCCCGCCGCAGGGTTGTAGACGAGGGCCCTTCGGCCGGAGGTGCCTGGGGTCTCGCGGCCGCTGATCCAGTGTCCGATTCGCTTCGTCATGGCTGCAGGCTACGTGCCAAGTGAACCCACCACAAAGATATGTTTGCTATGTTACAAACATGACTACGAGTCCGTCGGCAACCGCGATGTTGTCGGCGCTCGAAGAACGCATGGACAAGCCCACCGCCCGGGGTCTGGCACATGCCGTGAGCCGCGCCATCCGCGACGGCGTCCTGCCTTCTGGCACCAGGCTGCCACCGATCCGCGAGGTCGCCACGCAGCTCGCCCTCTCCCCCACCACTGTCAGCGCCGGGTGGTCACTGCTGGCCCGGGCCGGCGCCATTCGCACCGATGGTCGACGCGGCACGACGGTAGCTGACCCCGTTGGTCCATCGAACACTCGCTATCGGCGGGCGCTGGAGGGTCAGAGCGGCTTCTCGCTCGACCTGTCCACCGGTGTCCCTGACGCCGCACTGCTGCCCAGCCTCAGCAGGGCGCTGGGCCGTCTCACGACTGCCGGAACCCCTGGCAGCTATCTCGATGAGGCGGTTCTGCCCGAGCTACGCGATGTCCTGCTCAACGAATGGCCATACGTTGCAGGCGATATCGGCATCGTCGACGGCGCGATGGACGCGCTGGACCTGGTGGCCCGCACCGCACTTCGCTTCGGCGACCGGGTCGTCGTCGAACACCCGTGCTTCCCTCCCCTTCTGGACCTGCTCGACTCCATCGGAGCTGATGTCGTCGGCGTCCCGCTCGACACTGAAGGCATGCCACCACAGCTCCTCGCTGCCGCGCTGGCATCGCCCACAGCAGCCGTGTTCGTGCAGCCGACGGCGCAGAATCCCAGCGGCATCTCGACCACTCCGCGCCGAGCCCGTGCCCTGGCCGAGCTCATCGAAGGAGCCGACACATTGGTGGTTGAGGACGACTCCGCCGGAGCCATCGCCTCAGCCCCCGCCATCAGTCTCGGGCGCTGGATCCCCGAGCGCACCATGCACATCCGCAGCTTCTCCAAGTCGCATGGTCCCGACTTGCGCTTGGCTGCCGTCAGCGGGCCCACAGCGCTGATTGACAACATGTTGGCGCGACGCCAGCTCGGGCAGGGCTGGAGCAGCCGCCTCCTCCAGCGAATCCTGTTGAGCCTGCTCACCGATGAGGGTTCTCGCGCTGAGGTCCAGCAGGCGCAGCGCGAGTATGCACGGCGTCGGGCGGCCCTCGTCGACGCTCTCGCGCAGCGGGGGGTCACGGTCGGCGGAACGGATGGCATCAACATCTGGGTGCCGGTGCAGGACGAGGCGGCCGCCCTTGTCCGGCTGGCGAGCCAGGGCATCGGCGTTACACCGGGGTCGCCCTTCGCCGTCCTGCCCCATATGCCCGGGCACATTCGGGTGACCAGCGGCTTGGTGGCAACCGACCATGATGCACTGGCCGACCGGATCGCCGCCGCTGCCAATGCCACTGCTTGGACCGGGAGGGGACGCTGACCGACCGGTTTGACTCGGGCTAGTCGAACAGCTGGAGCAGCCCCGCGGGGGTCAGCCCGGCCAGAGTCAAGATCTGAACAGCACCAATGGTTTCCGGCACTGTGACGTGATGCGGGACGGCAATCGTCGGTACGCCGGCCGCGACGGCCGAGGCGACACCCGGCGGTGAGTCCTCGATGGCGATACACGCTGCGAGCTCGACGCCGAGGAGTCGCGCCGCATGCAGGTAGGGCTCGGGATGGGGCTTGCCATGCAGGACAACGTCGCCCGTGATCACCGCGGCGAAACTGCCGTCCGGCAAGTTGCTCACCACAGCCGTAGCCAGCGACTCCCAGGACATCGTGACCAGTGCGCACGGAACACCGTGCGCCACAAGGCTTTCGAGCAGCTCACGTGCACCCGGACGCCATGGCACATGCTCCTTGACCCTGGCGACGACGCCCGCCAACAGCTCGTGCACGATCTCGACGGGCGTCAGGTCAACCGGCGAGTGCAACCGGATGTAGTCCGCCGAGACCATGAGGTCATTGCCAACGAGCTGCCTTGCGTGTTCATCGGTCCAAACGCCGCCATGCGCCTCCACCAGGGCGTGTTCCTCGGCGGTCCAGTAGGGCTCGGTGTCGACCAGGGTGCCGTCCATGTCCCACAGAACCGCCGCGGGAAGGCTGTCAGTCATGCCGCATTCCTGTCACGTCGCTTTCTGTCACGTCGCATTGAAGTATTTGGCCTCGGGGTGATGCACGACCAAGGCATCAGTGGACTGTTCGGGATGAAGCTGCAGCTCCTCGGAGAGAGTGACGCCGATGCGCGACGGATCGAGCAGCTCGACCAGAAGCGCACGGTCCTCCAGGTCCGGACAGGCAGGGTAGCCAAACGAGTAGCGGGACCCGCGGTAACCCTGCCGCAGGATGGCATTGAGGTCTTCGTTGTCGTCAGCGCCGAAGCCCAGCTCCTCACGAACCCGCGCATGCCACATCTCGGCCAGGGCCTCGGTGAGCTGCACCGATAGACCATGAAGCTCGAGGTATTCGCGATAGGCGTCGCGGCCAAACAGCTCGGCGGTCGCCTCGGCCACCCTCGCTCCCATCGTCACCAGGTGGAAGGCAATGACATCGGGCTCGCCGTCAGCCTCGTAGCGATCCTTGCTCTTGAAGAAGTCCGCCAGACACAGTCGACGATCCCGACGTTGGCGTGGGAATGCGAACCGCGCCCGCTCGCTGCCGGGCTGCTGACCCTCGGGGCCCTCCTCATGATGAAGCACCACGAGGTCGTTTCCTTCGCTGTAACAAGGGAAGTAGCCGTACACGACTGCCGCCTCAAGAAGTCCGTCGGTCTTGATCCGGTCCAGCCACATGCGCAACCGCGGCCGGCCCTCGGTCTCGACCAGCTCGTCATAGGACGTTCCGTCCTCGCCGCGAGTGCCCTTGAGGCCCCACTGCCCCAGGAAGGTCGCCCGTTCGTCGAGGTATGACGCGTAGTCGGCCAGGGCGATGCCCTTGACAGCTCGGCTGCCCCAGAACGGCGGCGTCGGGATGCTGTTGTCCTGTGCCACGTCCGAGCGCGTGGTGTCGGCCGGTGCGTCGTCAGCTGACGCAACCGCCACGGGACGAACCCGACGCTTGCGCAGCTCGGGCAAGGCCTCCGAGACGCTGAGCTGCGGGTTGGCGCGGGCTGCCGCGATCGCGTCCATGAGGCGCAGGCCCTCGAACGCGTCTCTGGCGTAACGAACTTCACCCTCATAGACCTCAGCCAGGTCGTTCTCGACATAGGCGCGCGTCAGGGCAGCCCCGCCGAGAAGCACGGGCCAACGGGCAGCGAAACCGCGTGAGTTGAGCTCTTCGAGGTTCTCCTTCATGACAACGGTTGACTTCACCAACAGTCCACTCATACCGATGGCGTCGGCCTCGTGTTCCTCTGCTGCGCGAATGATCTCGGCGATCGGCTGCTTGATGCCGATGTTGACGACCTCGTAGCCGTTGTTGGACAAGATGATGTCCACCAGGTTCTTGCCGATGTCGTGGACGTCGCCCCTGACCGTGGCCAGCACGATCCGCGCCTTCGCCTGACGTGCGGAGCCATCCGCGTTTCCCTCGATAAACGGCTCGAGATAGGCCACCGCAGCCTTCATGACCTCAGCGGACTGCAGAACGAAAGGCAGCTGCATCTCACCCTTGCCGAACAGCTCGCCGACGGTCCGCATGCCTTCGAGCAAGTTGTCGTTGATGATGTCGAGGGCACTGTGGCCCTTGTCGAGGGCAGACTGCAGGTCTTCCTCGAGACCCTGGCGTTCGCCGTCGATGATGCGCCGTGCCAAGCGCTCCTCGAGCGGCAGGGCGGCCAGCTCATCAGCGCGAGTCTCCTTCAACGAGGCTGAGTCCACCCCTTCGAACAGCTCCAGCAAGCGGCTCAGGGGGTCGTAGGTCAGCTCGCTCTCCCCCGGCTCACCGGCCCAGACGCGCTTGTCATAGACGAGGTCGAGCGCCACCTGACGCTGCTCCTCGGGAATGCGAGCCATCGGCACGATCCTGGCGGCGTGAACGATGGCCGAGTCGAGCCCTGCCTTGACGCACTCGTGCAGGAACACCGAGTTGAGGACCATCCGGACGGCTGGCTTGAGCCCGAACGACACGTTCGAGACGCCCAACGTGGTCTGCACGTCGGGATAACGGTGCTTGATCTCGCGGATGGCCTCGATCGTCTCCAGACCATCGCGGCGCGTCTCCTCCTGACCGGTGCCGATCGGGAAGGTCAGCGTGTCAACGATGATGTCCTCGACGTTCATGCCCCACTCACCGGTGAGCGCCGTGATGAGCCTCGAGGCCACCGCCACCTTGTGCTCGCAGGTGCGGGCCTGGCCCGTCTCGTCGATGGTCAGGGCGATGACGGCGGCGCCATGTTCCTTGACCACCGGCATGATTCGGGCGAAGCGAGAGCCCTCACCCTCACCATCCTCATAGTTGACGGAGTTGACCACTGCCCGTCCGCCCAGCAGCTCGAGGCCTGCCTCGACCACGGGAGGCTCGGTCGAGTCGAGGACCAGCGGCAGGGTGCTGGACGTTGCGAACCGGCTGACAACCTCTTGCATGTCCTTGATGCCATCACGGCCGACGTAGTCGATGCAGACGTCCAGCAGATGGGCGCCGTCCTTGGTCTGGTTGCGGGCTATCTCGACGCACTCGTCCCAGCGCGAGGCCAGCATCGCTTCCTTGAACGCCTTGGAACCATTGGCATTCGTGCGCTCGCCGATCGACAGGAACGACGTGTCCTGACGGAAGGGCACCGATGAGTACAGCGAAGCGACGCCGTGCTCGGGCCGGGGTCGGCGCTGCTTGATCGGCAACCCGCCGACAGCCTTGACGACCTCCGCGAGATGGGCAGGCGTCGTACCGCAACAGCCGCCAACCAGGGAGACCCCAAACTCCCTGACGAACTGTGTGTGCGCGTATGCGAGCTGCTGGGGAGAGAGCGGGTATGCCGCGCCGTCCTTGGTCAGGATGGGCAGCCCGGCATTGGGCATGCAGCTGACCGGGATCCTGGAGTGTCGCGACAGATGACGCAGGTGCTCGCTCATCTCGGCCGGACCGGTCGCACAGTTGAGTCCGATCGCGTCGATCCCGAGCGGCTCCAGAGCGGTCAGAGCCGCCCCGATCTCGGAGCCCATGAGCATGGTGCCGGTCGTCTCGACCGTGACATGGACGATGACTGGGAGGGTCTCGCCCACAGCAGCCAGCGCACGCTTCGAGCCGATGACCGCAGCCTTGGCCTGCAAAAGGTCCTGTGACGTCTCAACCAGGATGACGTCAACACCGCCGTCGATCAGCCCGCGTGCCTGCTCCGCATACGCATCGCGCAACGTCGCGAACGGAACGTGACCCAGGGAGGGCAGCTTGGTGCCGGGTCCCATGGAGCCGATCACGAACCGTGGATGCTCAGGAGTCGACCAGTGGGCGGCGGCTTCGGCTGCGATCCGCGCCCCGGACTCGGCCAGCTCGTAGATGCGATCGGAGATGCCATACTCGCCCAGGTTGGCCAGGTTGGCGCCGAAGGTGTTGGTCTCCACCGCATCGACTCCCACGGCGAAATACGCGTCGTGGACGCCTCGCACCACGTCCGGACGAGTGACGTTCAGGATCTCGTTGCAGCCCTCATGACCCTGGAAGTCATCCATCGACGGGTCGGCGGCTTGAAGCATCGTGCCCATCGCGCCATCAGCAACGAGAACGCGCTCGGATAGGGCCTTGCGGAAGAGGTCGGAGCGGCTGCTCAATGTTCTGGACCTTGTCACTCGGGGATTCGGCCCGAAGTCTATCGGCGGTACGGGACACCTTCGGAGGAGGATTCCGTAGTGTGGTCACCAGAAGCCCAACCTGAGCGACGAGGGAGGCACCTGGTGATCGAGCTCGAGGACGTGTCCAAACTGCGCGACCCGATCATGATCGCTGCCTTCGAGGGCTGGAACGACGCAGGCGAAGCGGCCACCGCTGCGATCGAACACCTCATCGAGGTGTGGGACGCCGAGCCCATAGCAGCCATCGATCCCGAGGACTACTACGACTTCCAGGTGAACCGACCACGGGTCGTCGTGGAGGATGGCAAGCGCCGCATCAGCTGGCCCACCACGCGCATCCTGTTGGCCTCGTCCACCTCGCTGGGCCGCGACGTCATCCTCGTCCAGGGAGTCGAGCCGTCGACCCGCTGGCGTTCGTTCACCATCGAGCTGATCGAGTACGCACGGCAGATCGGTGTCACCACGTTCGTGACGATGGGCGCGCTGCTCGCCGACGTGCCACACACCAGGCCGATCTCCATCACCGCGACGTCAGAGCACGAGGACGTCATCCACCGCTTCGACCTCGAAACCAGCAAGTACGAAGGCGCCACCGGCATCGTCGGCGTGTTGGCTGATGCGGCCGCTCAAGCAGATCTGCCCTCGCTGTCCTGTTGGGCGGCCGTTCCGCACTATGCCAGCGGGACCCCTTCGCCCAAGGCCACCCTCGCGCTCGTCACCAAGCTGGAGGAGCTGCTCAACCTGACGATCCCGCACGGTGATCTCCCCGAGCTCTCGCGGATGTGGGAGGACACAGTCGACGAGCTGGCCGAGTCTGATGACGAGGTGGCGGAGTACGTGCACTCCCTGGAGAAAGCCCAGGACACCGCTGACCTGCCCGAGGCAAGCGGTGAGGCGATCGCGCGCGAGTTCGAGCGCTACCTGCGCCTTCGCACCGAAGAACCACCCGCCAGCTAGCTACAGCCGTATGCCGAGGAGCGCGTCGAGCGTACGCCCGACCAGCCCTGGAGCGCCAAGCTCGAAGCTGCCGGGGCCGGAAGGTCCACTCTCCAGGCTCTCATTGACCCACTCGTCGACGGCGGACAGGGCGCCCGGCGTGTCGAGGTCATTCGCGAGGCACTCACGAATCCGGGCAATCGTCGCGTCAGCCGACGGACCACCGTTGCCGGACAACCCCGCTCGCCATGTCGACAGTCGTTTCTGCGCCTCTGCCAGGATCTGGTCGGCCCACTCCCACGGCGTCCGGTAGTGGTGTGCCAGCAGGGCCAGGCGGATGGCCATCGGGTCGACCCCGGACTGGCGCAACGCCGAGACGAGCACCAGGTTGCCCTGGGACTTGCTCATCTTCTCGCCGTCGAGCCCGACCATGGCTTGGTGGACGTAGGCGCGCGCGAACGGCGAGTCGCCGGTGAGGGCACAGGCCTGGATCGCGCTCATCTCGTGGTGAGGGAAGACCAGGTCGGTGCCACCCCCTTGCACGTCGAACGCCATGCCGAGGTAGTCAAGCGCGATGGTCGTGCACTCGATGTGCCACCCGGGTCGGCCTTCACCGAGCTCGCCACCGGGCCATGACGGTTCACCCTCGCGCGCGGCCCGCCACAGCATCGGGTCCAGCTCATCGTGCTTGCCCTGACGCAGCGGGTCTCCTCCACGCTCGGCGAAGACCGCCATCATCTGGTCCCGGTCCCATGAGGACACCGCGCCGAAGCCCTGGGCGGCCGAGAGCTCGAAGTAGATGTCGCTGGCTCCCGCGACTCCTTCACCCTCAGGAACAGCCACGCGGTATGCCGCCCCGGTCGACAGCAGGTCAGTCACCGCCTTGACGACTGACGGCACTCCCTCGACAGCGCCGATGTAGTGATTCGGAGCGATCACGCCCAGAGCGGTCATGTCCTCCCGAAAGAGGGCAATCTCCGTCTCTGCCAACGCCTGCCACTCGACGCCGTCACGCTGGGCGCGCTCGAGCAAGGGGTCGTCCACATCAGTCACGTTCTGGACGTAGAGCACGTCGTGGCCAGCGTCGCGCAGCGCCCGGCCCAACACGTCGAAGGTCACATAGGTCGCGGCATGTCCCATGTGCGTGGCGTCATAGGGCGTGATGCCGCAGACGTACATCCGTGCGATGGGACCCGGAGTCAGCGTGTGAATGGACCCGGATGCCGTGTCGTGAACGCGGATCGGCAGGCCCACGCCGGGCAGGGCGGGGATGAACGGCGACGGCCAGGATTTCACGGACCGAGCCTAATGGGACAAGGCCACTGCGGCCCTACAGGGGCGGCCAGGGCACGGCCGGCGCACGACCGGTCGGCTGCGGGAACCGCCCCGTGGTCAGCAGGGCTGAGATCCGCCGGCTGACGGCGTCCACCTCGGCCGACGACAACAGCGCTTTGAGGGCCTGTGACACCGGGCTCAAGGGGCTGCCCAACCACCCGCGAAGCGTCTCCAGCCTGGCCAGCTCGGCCTCAGGCAGCGGCTTGTCCACCCATCCCCACAGCACGGTGCGCAGCTTGGGCTCGGAGTGGCAGCTGACGCCGTGGTCGAATCCCCACAGGGAGCCCGCCCGGTCCAGGACCAGGTGGGACCCTTTGCGGTCGGCATTGTTGATCACCACGTCGAAGACTGCCGCCGCGGCGAGCTCCGGCCGGTCTGCGTGGGCCACCACGACCGGCGTGCCGTCCGACAGCTGGGCCTCGAACACGGGCAGCCAGCCAGGGGCAAGATCTGCCGGGGTGACCACATCGACAAGGCTCTGGCTGGCACCGTCGACGGTGTCGACCCACAGCTGAACCGAGCCGCGCCCAAGTGGACCGTCTCTCAAGACCGTTGGAGGCACGACGTTCCAGCCGCCCACCGCCGACAGGACGAACGATGCGGCTTCTCGTTCGGCGAGTGTTCCTTGGGGGAAGTCCCAGAGAGGGCGCTCTCCCTCGATCGGCTTGTAGATCACCCGGGTCCGCAGGTCGCCCAGCGTGAGCCACCCGAGCAGCGCCAGGTTGCTCGCATCCACCAGGCGGCCCTCGACCTCGATCTCGCCAAACGTCAGGACGTCGAGGATCTGGGCGATGTCTTCCTGCGTCGAAGGCGCCGGCAGGTTCATTCTGACTACTCAGCGCTCAGCGTTTGTACCCGTTGGCGCGTGGGCATACGTGTCCGGTCGGGTCGAGGGGTCCGCCACAGAACGGGCACGGGGGGCGTCCGGCCGTGACGACCTTGACGCACCGACGGGCGAATGCTCGTGCCTGGCTGGGCACGAGCACAACACGCAGGACGGTCTCGAACTCACCGGGGCGCTCGGGCTCCAGGGTCGGCTCACCCTCTTCGTCGACCTCGACCTCTTCCTGGCCGTCGTGGCACTCCAGGATGACGACACGGCGTTCGGCATCCCACCCGATGCTCATGGTGCCGACCCGGAACTCATCCTCGATAGGTGTGTCCAGAGGCGCGATGTCCTCGATCATCTCGCCCACCGCGTCCGAGGCCTCACCGCCGGCAAAGTCGTCGAGCAGGTCATTGATCCGGTCGGCAAGCGTGCTCACCTGCTGCTTCTCCAGCGACACGCTGGTCAGCCGCGACCCTGCGCTGGCCTGCAGGAAGAAGGTCCGTTGCCCGGGCGGTCCGACCGTGCCCGCAACGAACCGGTCTGGGAGGTCGAACTCAAGAACCGGCATACGGTCGACTCTAATCAGTGGATGCAGCGTTGGTGGATCCAGCGTCGAGGGAATCCGGGCTGCAGGAACCCGAGTCGCCGCCCACGATCGCGTCCCCGGTGAGCAGCGGGGCTGGGGGTATCAGGCAGGAGAGGTCGGCCCCTCCGTCATTGACCCGCACCATGAACGGACGCCGATCTGTGTAGCTCACGACGGACAATGACGCCGGGCCGACCATGAACCTCTGGAAATGGTCCAGATGGGCGCCGGCAGCATCGGCCAGGATCGACTTGATGACGTCGCCGTGGGAGACCAACGCCCACAACGCCTGGGGTCCATGGTCAGCACCGACACGCGCGTCGATCTCACGGACTGTCTGAAGGGCGCGAGCCTGCATCTCGGCGATGGACTCCCCCGCGAACATCTCGCCGTCGGGGAACCTCGCGGCACTCGGCTGGTCCTGCACCATGCGCCACAACGGTCTCGTGGACAGATCCTTGAGCGACCCTCCGGTCCATGAGCCATAACGACATTCGCCCACACGCTCATCCGTTTCCACGGCGACGTCGACCAGCGCACTGGCGACAATCTCCGCGGTCTCGACGCATCGCTGAAGGGGGCTGGATACGACGAGCCGGATCGGCAGACCTCGCAAGCGCTCAGCCAGATCCGACGCTTGGTGACGCCCCGTGTCGTCAAGGGCAACGCCCTCGGTCCATCCCGCCAACGTCCCGTTGGTGTTGGAGGCGGTGCGTCCATGGCGGATCAGTAGGCAGGTCGGCACGAAGGCCACTGTACGGCGGGTGCGTGCATGAGCACTGAAACCGTGATGACAGACGCTGAGTTCGCGCGTTCCGCAAGTGTGGCTGGTTGTGGCCGACCACTCAGGTGGCGGTGAGCCAACCGGCGCCCAGCACCACAAGCAGGACAAGTCCAAGCGCCACGCGGTACCAGACGAACGTCGTGATCGGGTGATGCGCAACGAACCTCAGCAGCCACGCGATGCTCGCATAGGCCACGACGAACGAGATGACGGTCCCCACGGCCAGCTGCCCCAAACCAACCACGCTGGGGTCGACGTCCTTGAGCTCGTACAGCCCGGCGGCGGTCAACGCGGGGATGGCCAGGAAGAACGACAGCCGGGTGGCCGTGACCCGGTCAAGCCCGTTGACCAGCCCGGCCGAGATGGTGGCACCGGAGCGCGAGACGCCGGGGATCAGCGAGAAACACTGGGCCAGGCCGATGACCAGGCCGTCACGCATGGTGACCTGACCCTCACCGCGTTGGACGCCGCCGGCCTCGAGAACCGTGTGCCGCCTTTCCGCCGCCCACATCACCGCGCTCCACAGGATGAGGGCTGCCGCGACCACCCACAGACTGCGCAGCCCACCGGTGATCGCCTTCCGGGCCAGGAAACCGACGACGCCCACCGGGATCGACCCGACGATGACCGCCCACGCGAGCTGGTAGTCGTGGTGGGTGCGCTCGTCGGCGCTACGCAGGCCTCGGAACCAGGCACCCAGCAGCCGAACGAGGTCCTTGAAGAAGTACAGCACCGTGGCAGCAATGGCGCCGACCTGGATGATCGCGGTGTATGCCGTGACGGACTTGTCGTCCACCGTCAGACCGAGCACCTTCTCAGCGATCGTGAGATGACCGGTCGAGGAGACGGGGAGATATTCGGTGAGACCTTCCACTATGCCCAGGATGATCGAGTCAAAGTAGGTCAGATGTTGCACGGCTCTTCTTTCGTGTCGTCCGGTCGGTCAGTCACCCAGGCCAGACTCATCAAGAAGCTCGGCCATCGTGCGCACGACCTGCAGGCGTTCGTCCAGCGAGGCGCCCTCGGCAGCGATCGTCAACGTCGTGACACCGGCTGAAGCGTAGCGGCTCAACCTGTCCTTGACCCGGTCGCGCGTGCCGATCAGCGAGGTCTGGTCGATGAAGTCCAACGGCACCGCCGCTGCGGCCTCGCGGTGCTGCTTGGCCAGAAAGAGATCCTGGACCTTGGCCGCAGCCTCCTCGAAACCCATCCGGACAGCCAGCGCGTTGTAGAAGTTCTTCTCCCGCGAGCCCATGCCACCAACGTAGAGCGCAGAGTAGAAGCGCAAGGGGGCGGCGGCGGTCTCGAGATCCTCGTTGAAGATCACGGGAACCGTTGGCACAACGTCGAATCCGGCTAGACGATCTTTGTCGGTTCCGCGATCGGCCCTGACCCGCCCGAGGCTCAGCGAGCTCAACAGCTCACCCGAGTGCTCCGGGCTGAAGAACACCGCGAGCCAGCCGTCCGCGATC
>Ga0208079_1000733_pt1 | contig 17914 bp, 18 predicted proteins | sample NGESurdeep092012_5_FD_184474 | JGI IMG/M metagenome (GOLD analysis project Ga0208079, IMG submission 184474) | Arctic peat soil microbial communities from Barrow, Alaska - NGEE Surface sample 210-2 deep-092012 (SPAdes) | ecosystem: Environmental > Terrestrial > Soil > Wetlands > Peat ... | reverse complement strand
GGAAGCTCTGGAGAGCGCCATCGCGGAAGCCCTGCGAGCCATTACTGCCGAGAACGCCTTAGCTTGGTTCGCTCATTGCGGGTATGGTCTACAATAACATTGAAAATACTCTAGCTGTGGCGTGCCTACGCACAAGGTCCCGAGTGCGTCATGATTTGATCGCTATGGTTGACCTAATTGAGGATCGCAAGGAGGAACTCGCGCGAGTCTGTCCGCGATTTGGTGTGCTCAGCCTCGGGTTATTCGGCTCAGCCACTCGCGAGGACTTTCACGCGGAAGCTAGCGACCTCGATTCCGTGGTCGAATTTGCGCCCATGTCGCCCGACGAGCACGCTCGCTCTTATTTAGGCCTTCTTAAGGAGCTGGAACACCTCTTCCAACGCAAAGTCGATCTGGTCGAGGTGTCCGCCGTTCGCAATCCTTACATTCGGCGCAATATCGAATCCTCGCAGGTATCGCTCTATGCAGCGTGACCAGAGAGCGTACCTCTGGGATGGGTAGAGCGGCGCTTCACCTGGATTATTCATGAACGTTGAGGTGTCATCCTGAGCGAGCGCCCGCAAAGATTTTCCGACCCGCTTCTTTTGCGGGTCGGGCGGGCGCGGAGTCGAGGACCCCTATAGCTGCGAGAAATCACCGCGTGTCCACTTGGCACAGCAATCAATCTGAAATTGCTGGCGGCCAAAGGGGTCCTTCGACTCCTCGCTGCGCTCGTCGCTCCGGATGACACCCAAGAAATTACTCGTGCTCATGAATAATCCAGGTTCAGCGCCGCGTCCGCTGCGGATAAATGAATCGTTTGAGCCGCTGCGGTCATTAAAGATGACCGCAGCGGCTCAAACTCAAGCGTGGGGCGATCTTGGACGCCAGCCTGAAGGCTGGCTCTACCCGGTTTGTACTAACTCTGGAATTGCTCTAGCCGACGGGCTCGGTTGCACGGCTCCGCAACCCATCCAATACCTGTGGCCCGAGATGAGAAACATTGCCCGCGCCCAGCGTCAGAATCATGTCTCCCGCTGCTGCCGCGCCCATAGCCAATTCCACCGCCGCCGCAAACGACGGGACATACAGCGCCTCCTGTCCGCCAACTTCCGTAATGCGGTTCGCTAGCAACTCTCCGGTAATTCCCGGAATTGGCGGCTCGCTCGCCGGATAAATATCGAGCACGATGACCGAATCGGCATCGCGGAAGGCGGTCGAAAACTCCTCAAGCAACAACTGGGTTCGGGTGTAGCGGTGCGGCTGGAAGATGACATGCACCTTGCCGAATCCGCACTGTCGCGCAGCAGCCAGAGTGGCGCGAATTTCCGTGGGATGGTGCCCATAATCGTCTATGACGGTAACGCCGCCAGCGCTGCCGATTATCTGAAAGCGGCGATCCACCCCATTGAAGTTTTCCAGCGCCTGGCGGATATCCTCCACGGGCACGTCGAGCCCGATCCCCACTGCAATCGCCGCCGTCGCATTCCTCACGTTGTGTTCTCCAGGAACGCGCAGGTGGAACTCGCCCAAGCCACTCCCGCGATAGCCAACGTGAAAGTTGCTCAGCGCCGCAGAATCTTTGCGAGGACCGCAACGCACACGCGAAATGAGGAAGTCCGATTTGTCGTGCGTTCCATAGGTCAGGATCCGCCGTTGCACCGCGGGTAGTAGCCGGCGCAGATCGTCGTTGTCATTGCAAGCCACAACCATCCCGTAGAAAGGCACCGAATCCATGAACTTCAGGAAGGTCTGTTCCACGTCTTCCATATTGCGATAGCAGTCCATGTGTTCACGGTCAATGTTGGTAACGACGGCGAGAATCGGCGAGAGTTTCAGGAAGGAGCGGTCGCTCTCGTCGGCCTCCGCCACCAGGTACTGGGATTTCCCCAGTCGCGCATTGGATCCCATCGCATCCACGCGGCCTCCGACGACGACGGTGGGATCGAGCCCACCCGCGGCCAATACCGCTGCGATCATCGAGGTGGTTGTGGTCTTGCCATGCATGCCAGCGACAGCGATCCCGTATTTCAGGCGCATCAATTCCGCCAGCATTTCGGCGCGCTGAATGACCGGAATATGCTGTTGGTGCGCTGCGACGACTTCGGCATTGTCGCGACCGATGGCCGAACTGGTAATCACAACTTCGGCGCCAATCACGTTTTCCGGGCGATGTTCGCCGCAGATGATGGCTCCCATTCCAACCAGGCGCTGCGTGACCGCCGAGGGCTTCAGGTCAGAGCCAGAGACCTTGTAGCCCAGATTGAGCAGCACCTCGGCGATGCCGCTCATACCGATGCCACCGATTCCGACAAAATGAACGCGCTGGATTTTCGCAAACATGCGGGAGACGAGTCTCTAGGCTACAGCGTGCTGGCTCTGGATGCCAGCGGCCCGAGCCGCAAGCGAGGCGATTCTGGCTGCTGCGTCCGGATGAGCAAAGCGGCGCGCCGCCTCCGACATCGTCGCCAATCGCGAGCGGTCGCGCAATAGAGAGGCAACCTCGTTCACCAGGCGGTCGCTGGAAAGTTCAGACTGCGGCAACAAGCGGGCCGCACCCCCATCGGCGAGCATCGCTGCATTCTGGCTCTGGTGGTCATCGGCGGCGCTCGGAAAAGGAATGAAGATGGCAGGCTTGCCGGCCGCGGTGATCTCGGCGACGGTACTGGCTCCCGAGCGGCAAACCAGCAGGTCGGTGCGGGCGAATGCCCCCGGCATGTCATCGATAAAAGCCGAGACCTCCGCCGAAATCATGGTGCGCAAATAAACTGATTGCGCGTGAACGTAGTCCTTCTCGCCAGTCTGATGGATGACGTGAATTGCCGGCACTGCCTCCATCAGCTTCGGCAAAGCATCCAACACCGCCTCATTGATGGCATGGGCGCCTTGACTGCCTCCAAAGACCAGCAGTGTAGGGCGGGCATCCTTGGGACGGGTTGGAACGTGGAAAAACTCCTGCCGAACCGGTACGCCGGTCACGTGGCAATTGCGAAAATAGTGGCAGGTCGCTTCGAAGTGAACCGCTGCCACGCTCACCATGGGAGCGACGATACGATTGGCAATACCGGGGACCACGTTAGGCTCGAACGCGACGGTGGGTATGCTCATCATCGCAGCCGTAAGCATCGCCGGGCCCGAAGCGTAGCCGCCCACACCGATCATGACATCGGGTCGAAATTCGCGGATTAGTTTCGCCGACTCGATGAAGGCACGCGGGAGATCCAGCAGAGTCTTGAGCCGGGTCGCGAGATCCACGCGGTTAAGTGCGCCAACCTGGATGAGATGCAGTTCGAATCCCGCCGCCGGAACCAGCCGCGTTTCAATGCCCCGCTGGGTACCGACGAACAGCACCTGCGCCCGGTAGCGCGAACGCAACTCCTGCGCGATTGCCAGTGCAGGAATGACATGTCCGCCGGTGCCGCCTCCAGCCACGATCACACGCATGGCTAGTCCATCTGCTGGGTGATGTTGAGCAGGACTCCGACACTGGCCAGAGTGATGAAAAGCGAAGAGCCGCCATAGGAAATGAACGGCAGCGGAATTCCTTTGGCCGGCATCATGGCAAGTACCACGCTGATATTGAATAGCGCCTGCACCACCACCATCGCGGTGAAGCCGGTCGCCAGAAACTTCCCGAACATGTCTTCCGTGCGAAGTGCAGTGCGGATGCCGCGATACAGGAAAATGCCGAACAGAGTGACCACCAGCAGCGAGCCCCACAATCCCATCTCTTCCGCGGTGACGGCGAAGATGAAATCGGTATGCGGCTCCGGTAAATAGAAGAGTTTCTGTTTGCCTTCCATCAGCCCCAGCCCGGTCAGGCCTCCCGTGCTGACGGCGATCATGGACTGGATAATGTGGAAGCCTTTGCCCTGCGGATCCTTAAAGGGATCGAGGAATGCCTGCATGCGCGCCCAGCGCCAGGGCACGCGGACCACGAGAAAGTACAGCGGCAGCAGCGACGCGGCGAGGGCGTACCACAGATACTTCATGTTCATCCCCGCCACGAACAACACGGCGGCGGCGATTGCCAGGCACGCGATGGCGGTACCGAGATCGGGCTCCTTCACGATGAGCAACGCAAACAAGATTACCGGGGCGGCGGCCGGAAGCAGCACGTTCTTCCAGTCGGCGATTTGCTGCCAGCGTGACTCCAGAAAATACGCGAGGTAAAAAATGATTGCGGGTTTCGCCAGCTCCGAAGGTTGCAGGGAGAAACCGCCAAACTTGATCCAGCGGTGAGTGTTGTGGGAATCGCGAAACAGGAAAACGGCAATTAGCAGCAGCGAGGTAAATCCCAGCAATGTGAAGACCACCGACGCTCGCCGGTATTTCCGGTAGTCGATGTTCATAATGACGAGCATGGCCGCGATGCCGGCTCCGGCCCACGCCATTTGCCTTAGGAGGAAGCCGTAGGGCGAACCGAAGCGCTCCTTCGCCATTACCGCCGAGGCGCTGAACACCATCACCAGTCCGATAAAGACAAGCAACAGCGTAACCGTGAACAGCCACTTATCCACGCTGACCCGCTTGGCCATTATTCGCTGCCTCCGCCGGCAGTACTGCCGACATGCTCTCGCTGCTGTTCCTTCGATGCCAGTTGGCGAACCAGGTCCTTGAAGATCCGTCCGCGGTGTTCATAGCTGTCAAACTGATCGAAGCTGGCACAGGCCGGAGCCAGCAACACTACATCGCCCGGACTGGCGGATTCGCTGGCGCGCTTGACCGCGTTCTCGAGCGTCCCGACGCTTACGATCTCAGTTCCTCGCACCTGCGACTCAATCTTTGCCGCTGCCGCGCCGATGGTGTACACCCGCTTCACTCGCTCTTTGAGCAAAACATTCAGCACACTGTAATCGCTGCCTTTGTCTTTGCCGCCCAGAATCAGGTGAATACGGCCGGAGAACGACTCCAATGCCTTGATGGTCGCATCCACATTGGTGGCTTTGGAATCGTTGTAGTACTCAACGCCACGGACCGTAGCCACGAACTCCAAGCGATGCTCCACCGCTTTGAACTTAGAGACCGCGCGACGGATCTGTGCCGGCTCGATTCCGGCCAACATTCCGACACAGACTGCCGCGAGCACATTTTCGAGATTGTGCGCGCCCTTCAGCGAAATCTCCTTCGCAGGCATGATCTCGCGGTCGCCGCGACTGTCGCGCCAGACTATGTGCCCTCCGCGCACGAACGCCCCGCTCGCGACTTCTTTCAACCGGCTGAACCAGGACACGGAAGCTTTCGCGGCCGAGGCCATCTCGATGCAAGGCTGGTTGTCCGCATTCAGAACGGCGAAATCGTTCGCGCTTTGATTTTCGAAAATACGAGCCTTGGCCGCGGCGTAATTCTCAAACGAATAGTGCCGGTCAAGATGATCGGGGGTGACATTCAACACCACCGCAATTCTAGGATGAAAGCTCTCGATGGTCTCCAGTTGGAAGCTGCTAATCTCCAACACCACCCAAGCATCCTCGGTGGAACTCTCGACGAAGGTGATGGCCGGGGTTCCTATGTTTCCGCCGACCAGCGCCTTACGGCCTCCAGCCGCAATGATTTCGCCCGCCAGCGTGGTTGTGGTGGTCTTCCCGTTGGAGCCGCCGATGGCGACGATCTGGCCTTTGAGGAAGCGCGCAGCCAGTTCCACCTCGCCGATAACAAGAATACCCAAGGCACGCGCCTGCACCAGTTGCGGAACATCGAAGGGCACGCCCGGACTGATTACGATCAGGTCTTGATCGCGGAAGGTGCGCTCCCCATGCTGTCCGGTTTCTACGCTGATGCCGTGATCGAGCAGTAAAGGAATTTCGTGACGGAGTTGCTCTGGCGACTTGGCGTCGGAGACCGCAACCCGCGCACCGCGCTTCTCCAGGAACAGAGCGCTGGCCACGCCGGACTTGCCCAGCCCAACCACCAGCACACGTTTGCCTCTAACGTCCATCAAGAATTCCGCTCGCGTCGCCATTGTGCCACGTTTGCCGCGCCTCTAGCGTAACTTCAAGGTGGTGAGAGCAAAGAGTGCAAACACCAGCGAGGCAATCCAGAAGCGCACGATCACCTTCGACTCACTCCAGCCCATCAGTTCGAAGTGGTGGTGGATGGGCGCCATCTTGAAAATGCGCTTCTTGCGCAGCTTGTACGAGCCCACTTGCAGAATGACCGAGAGCGCCTCAATCACGAAGATGCCGCCGATGAACGGCAGCAGTAGTTCCTGCTTGATGATGACGGCCACCGTCCCAATCGCACCGCCAAGCGCCAGCGATCCCACATCGCCCATGAAGATTTCCGCGGGATGCGCGTTGTACCAGAGAAAACCGATTGCGGAACCGACCATCGAGCCGCAGAAGATGGTCATCTCCGAGACCTGGGGCATCTTGGAAAGCTCGAGGTAATCGGCAAATACGGCGTGGCCGCTGACGTAGGTGAGCACCGTGAGCGCTCCCGCAGCAATCACAGTGCAGCCAATCGCCAGTCCATCGAGACCGTCGGTAAGATTCACGGCATTGCTGGAGCCCACAATGATGATGGCCACGAACACCAGGAACGGCAGGAACGCCAACGGCGAAAGGTAGCCGTGGTGTAATCGGCCGATCACAAGGTCTGGCCGGAAATGCTTAAGGAAGGGCACGATCAGACGAGTGGAGTAGAGTCCATGGGTTTCCAAAGCACTCAAGATCGCGCCTATCACAAAGGCCGCTAGAAACTGGTAAAGCAGCTTGGCCCGCGCGGTGAGACCGAGGTTGCGGCGGTGTACCACTTTCAGATAGTCGTCGGCGAAGCCGATCGCCCCGAACGACAGCGTGGCCAATACCGCAATCCACACGAAGCGGTTGCTGAGATCGGCCCACAACAAGGTTGGGACAATCATGCCCACCACAATGAGCAAGCCGCCCATGGTAGGGGTGCCCGCTTTTTTCAGGTGGTCCTTGGGCCCATCCTCGCGGATGTACTGACCAATCTGGAATTCGCGCAGGCGGCGAACCACCGCCGGGCCAATGATCAGGCCGATGAACAACGCGGTCAGGCTGGCGAACACGGTGCGGAAAGTCAAATAGCGAAAGATTCGGAACGGGCCGATATGAAAGACGAGAAAACCCTTCTGGTAAAGCAACCAATAGAGCAAATTCTTCCCCGTTCTGAAAGTTATGCGGGAGCTGCAACCCTAATGTGCAGCGTCCGGCGTTTTGCCAACCCAAGCTTCGAGCGCACGCTCCAGACGCACTCCGCGTGACGCCTTGAGCAGAACTACATCGCCGGTTTTGACCTCGCGCTGCAGCCAGTCACCGGCCTCTTGCGGCGTATCGACGAACTCCGCGTTCATCCCCGCCCCGGCTGCGGCTTCCACCATAGACTTCGCCAGTCCCCGGACCCCCAGCAGTCTGTCGATTCCATAGCTCGCCATGTGCTGTCCGCAATCGCGGTGCATGACCTCGGCCGCGGGACCGAGTTCCAGCATCTCGCCGGCGACAACAATCCGGCGCCGGGCAGGAATCTGGGCCAGTGACCGGACCATATTGTCGAGGGCCTTTGGATTGGAATTGTAGCAATCGTTAATAATAGTCGCGCCCGCGTAGTTCAGAATTTCTCCCCGCTTGTCTCCAGGCGCGAGGGTCGCAAGCGACTCGGCAGCCATCCGTAGCGGCACCCCATACTGCAATCCAACCGCGACCGCCGCGAGCGCGTTGTAGATGCTGTGCTCGCCCAATAGCGGTAGCGCAGCCGGGACATGCTCGCCATTCGCCATGATTTCGAACACCGAGCCTAGCGGACCACGCGTTTCAATTTTCCGCGCCGACACGTCAGCCGGCTTGTGCAGTCCGAAGGTGATGACCTTCCCGTGGAAGTCTCGCCCGAACTGCGAAACGTATTCATCGTCAGCATTCAGCACAGCGACACCGCCCGCGCGAAGAGACTGTATCAGCTCGTACTTGGCGCGCGCGATCGCCGCGACCGACTCGAAAAACTCCAAGTGGACAGGAGCGACCATGGTCACTACGCCGCAATCTGGCTGTGCCAGCCTCGCCAGTTCGGTGATCTCGCCGGCATGCGACATCCCCATCTCGACCACCGCGATCTCATGCTCCGGCTCCAGTTTGAGCAATTGCAGCGGCATGCCGAAATGATTGTTCAAATTGCCTTGCGATTTCAGCACCCGATCCTTTGCGGCCAGTACATGCGCGATGGCTTCCTTGGTCGTAGTCTTCCCCGCCGAACCCGTCACCGCGATGAGAGGCTTTCCCCACAACCGGCGGACGGCAGCAGCGAGCTTTTGCAATGCAAGGAGCGGATCCTCCACCGCCAACAGTTGATTCTTTTGCGCGAACCGCGTGCTCTGGTCCTTGGCAATGACAGCGCCGACTGCGCCCTTGGCGAGTGCCGCCTCGACAAAATCATGGCCATCCAGCCGATCGCCGCGAACCGCGAAGAACAGATCGCCTGGCTGCAAGGTGCGCGAGTCGATGGAATAGCCGCTGGCGACGGAGGCTGGGGCAAACTCGCCGGTGGCCTCCATGAATTCGGCAGCGCGCGACAGGCTTAGCTTCATGACGTTGCTGACGGCGTTGGCTGAACGGTTGCGTAACCGGAGTCCCGCAGTGCATTCCGCGCCATTTCGATATCGTCGAACGGGATGGCGCCTGCGGCCGTGATCTGGACCTTCTCGTGACCCTTTCCAGCGATGAGAACGATGTCACCGGCCTCGGCCTCGTGAATGGCCAAGCCAATGGCTTTGCGGCGATCAGGTTCCAAGGTGTAACGAGTGCCGGAACGCTGCAACCCTGGTAGCGCGTCGTTCATGATGTCGAGAGGATTCTCGCTTCGGGGATTGTCGCTGGTCAGCATCACGAGGTCGCTGCCAGCCCCGGCGGCCTCGCCCATTAGGGGACGTTTGCTGCGGTCGCGATCTCCGCCGCATCCGAATACGGTGATGACACGTCCGGAACCTCCACGCTGCGCCAGGAAGTCGCGTGCCACTGCGGTCAGGTTACGCAGGGCGTCGTCGGTGTGAGCATAATCCACAATCACAGTGAAGGGTTGGCCAACCTCCACACGTTGGAAGCGGCCTGGCACCTGGGCCAGTTCATCAGCCGCTAGGACGATGGCGCTGGGCTCGACATTGCGCGCATAAGCGGCAGCGGAGGCGGCAACCAAGTTCAGCACGTTCACCCGCCCCAGCAGCGGACTCCAAACTGGATATTGGCCCGTCGGCGTCACCAGGGTGAATTTGGTTCCGCTCTTCTCGATGCTGAGGTCCCTCGCGCGGAAGTCACCGCTATCAATGCCATAGGTGATCAGCTCCTGTTGCTTCTTAAGCACTTTGATAAGCCGCTGACCGTATTCGTCCTCAATGTTGATCACCGCCGCTCTCGGCGGTTCGGTACCCAAACCCTTAAACAAAATCGTTTTCGAAGCGAAATACTCTTCCATGGTTCCGTGATAATCGAGGTGGTCACGAGTGAGATTGCTGAATACGGCCACATCGAACGGCACTCCGTAAACTCGCTGCTGCTCCAAGGCATGCGAAGACACTTCCATGACTGCCTCGGTGCAGCCTGCCTCCAGCGCACGCGCAAAGAGCTGGTTCAATTCCATCGCCTCAGGAGTCGTGTGGGGAGCGGGAAGAACCTCTTCGCCGATGCGATACTCCACAGTGCCCACCAGGGCAGCTTTACGTCCGGCATTGCGCAACATTGCGTTGAGGATGAACGCCGTCGTCGTCTTGCCATTGGTGCCGGTGAGACCGGAGATGAACAGCCGTTCCCCAGGACGACCGTAGTAGTTTGCGCTAAGCCGCGCCAGCGCTCGCCGCCCATGTGGGACCTGCGCCCACGCGACATCGGGCCGGGGCGGTAATGAATCACTGACAACGGCAACTGCTCCTGCATGGAGAGCTGCATCGATGTAGCGATTGCCGTCGGTAGTCTCGCCGCGGATAGCCACAAAACACCAGCCCGGCTGCACCCGCCGGCTGTCATAGTTGAGACCGGCGATCTGCGGATTGCCTTGCTGCGCGAGATATTCCGCACCGTCCAGCAACTGAAGAAAGTCCATTCTACCCGCATTATAGCTACGCTTTACGCGCGGGAGGGCAGCGGAATCGCTGACGTGCCTACTAAGGAACTAGCCGCTGAGGGCTGTAGAAAACCCGATAGATCGAATTGGTATCGGCCTGGCAACGGCAGCCTTGCTCTGAAAATTTACGGCTTGGCGCTCGGGCCGCCAATTCCGAGAAAAACGAGTATGGCGCGGTTCAACCTGACGATGTCGTCGTCGGCAAGACGGCCAATAAGCGCGCCGATTTTCGTTCTTGAAACCGTGTTTATCTTGTCCACCATCAAGCGGCATGGCGCCCGCAGACCGTTTGCCTCACTCGGCTCGATGGGCAGCCGGAACAGGGGAGCTTCCGTCGGATTGGTGGTGAATGCGCACACCGTAACGGACCTCGTCGTGTCGAAGCGATCGTCCTGCAGAACCATCACCGGACGAGGCTTGCCCGCATAGTCTTTGCCACCAGCGACAGTCCAAATCTCGCCGCGCTTCACTTATCGCCCCAAACGGAGGTCGCGTCGATAAAGTCCTGATCGTCCTTTTCCTGGGAACTATTGGCAACCGCCAGCGACTGCCGATGCGCCTCAGCGGCAAACTTGGGCGAACGCACGTCTGGCACCCAAATTTGAATGGGCCGCAGTCCTTGGAGGCGCAGCCTTTCCCGATGCGCTCTGACCTTGTCCCGCGATGGCTTGGATCGGGTTCGTGTCGCCATATTTGCCTCCCTTTAAAAGACGAAAGGTTACATGTAACTTATCAAAGATCTTGGACGCAAGCAACCGTGCAAGGAATGCAAAGGAATAGAAACCACAACTGCGGCTTAATGTATTCGCAGAATCGGACTCATCAAGGTCGCAATCGGCCGCGCCATGAACCGAGCGGCGGTGGTCCCGCCGACCCAGGTTGACATCAGCGGGACTCGGTATTACATTTTTAATAAAGTAATGGAGCCAGCATGGAATCTGCAATCACCAGCAAAGGCCAGGCAACAATTCCCAAGGCCATCCGCGAGCATCTCCACTTGAAGCCGGGGGACCGAGTCAAATTCTTCCTCCATCCCGACGGTACTGTTTTTCTTCTGCCCAAAATTCCGGTGTCGGCGTTGCGCGGTATCGTCAAGGCGCGCCGACGCGTGACCTTGGAGGAGATGGAAGAAGCCATTGCGACCGGTGCCACCGAAGCTTATCGGGGTCGCAGCGGACGAAAATGATCGGCCTAGACACCAACGTTCTGCTTCACTACCTAGCGCAAGATGACCCTGTGCAATCGCCAAAGGCGACGGCTCTCATCGAGGGGCACCTGACGGAGAGAAACCGGGGGTTCGTCAGTATTGTCTCGATGGCCGAGACAGCGTGGGTACTGAAGCGCAGCTATGGTCTCACAGATCACGAAATTGCCGCCACGATCGAGCGGATTGTGCAGGCCGAACTCCTGATCGTGGAAAACGAGCAGGAAGTAGTCACTGCTATGGTTGGGCTTAGAGAGGGCTACGGCACTTTCTCTGACGCCCTCATCGGCGCATTGGCCGTCAAAGCAGGCTGTTCACGAATCCTTACCTTCGATCGGAAAGCGCTGCGGCTTCCAGGGTTCGAGCTTCTGTAAGCCGCTGCCCAACCTTTCGGCGCCGTAACACGGTAGACAAAGACCGAACCTCGACGTGCCCAGCTAATGCGTAAACCGCACTGTGATCTTTTGTCCCGAAGGCAGGTGGCTGCCAGGGGCAGGCCATTGCTGGCGCGCGATCCCGCTCCCAATCGCATTGATTTCCAATCCAGACTGCTCGGCGCTTTCCACCGCCGACCGTAGCGGCTTGCCCAGGAAAGACGGGACCACCACTCCGCTGTCCACATCGAGAACCACTGTTCCTTGCCCGGCGGCCTGCTCGGCCGGACTCGGCGGCTTCGGTGGCGGGCCCGCCTGCGCTATCTCCGTTCCAGTCGAGTGCTGGGCTTGCTGCACTGGCATACCCGAAGCCGGTGGAGCGAGGCCCGCGCCGGTTCTGGCCAAGGGCTTCACGCCCGCCATCCCCGCCTGCGGACTCGTCTGGGAGCTTGCGTTGCCGCTCGCATCCGCTTCCGCTATTTGCAGGGGAGGGCTAAGCCGATCGGACGATTCATCCGCCAAATCGCCATCTTTTGCCGATGCCCGCAGGTTCTGTCGTTGAGGGTTCTTAATATCCGCATCGTGTGGCACGTGCATGTATTCGAGCACCTGCTCCGCAATGCGCTTAAATACCGGGGCGCAAACCTGGCCGCCTTGATGCAGTCCTATCGGCGAATCAAGAATTACGGCAATGGTTATCGCCGGACTGTTAACCGGGGCAAATCCGATAAACGAAGCGACATATTTGGTCTTGGAATACACGCCCGTCGCCGGGTCAACCTTTTGTGCCGTACCGGTCTTGCCGGCGTCGGTATAGCCGTTGAGGACCGCTCTCCTGGCGGTTCCGAATAGCACCACGCCTTCCATCATCTTCTTCATCTGGGCCGCGGTCATCGCCGAAACCACGCGGTGTTGCTGCGCGGGATGAAACACCACCGGTTTGGGAGTCCCGGCAGGGGGGAGTTCGCCGGCCACAATGCGCGGAGGCGTATAAACTCCGTCATTCGCGATCGTGGAAACCAGCGACACGGTTTGCAGGGGCGTCACGCCGATCTCCTGCCCCATGGAGATGGCGCCGATCGAGACCTTCGACCAGCGGCTCACCGGTCTGGCCAGTCCCCGGGTCTCGCCGGGAAGTTCGATGCCGGTCTGCTGGCCGAAGCCGTAGTCGTGGATGTAATGGTAGAGACGTTGGTCGCCCAGCTTCATGCCGACCTTGATGGCGGCCACATCGCTGGAATGCGCCAGCGCCTCGGCGATGGTGACCACGCCCAGGCTCTCGTGGTCGTGGATCTTCATGCCGAACACGTTAATCGAGCCATGCTGGCAGTCGATCTTATCGTCCGGCGTCACCACATGCTGATCGAGGGCTGCGGAATAGGTGACGACCTTGAACACCGAACCCGGCTCATAAATGTCGCTGACGGCGCGGTTCTTCAGCGCCTCGGCGGGGACGCTGTTAAACACGTTGGGATTGAAGGTTGGACGATTAGCCAGCGCGAGAATCTCGCCCGTTCGCGGATTCTCCACGACCACCGTTCCAGCGATCGACTTGGTATCTTCCATCCCCTGCTCCAGTTCCCGCTCGGCGATGTACTGGATGGTCTGGTCGATGGTCAAGACCAAATTCTGCCCCGGATCGGGCGGCTTCTCCACCCGGCTGAACCACTTGCCGCGTGCGTCGAGGGAGACTAGCTCTGTGCCGGGAATGCCGCGCAAATCGTCGTCGAATTCCCGCTCCAAGCCGCCCAGGCCTTCGCCGTCCATGCCGACATATCCCAGGACTTGGGCAGCCAGGTCGCGCTTGGGATAGAAGCGTTTGGGTTCTTTGCGAAAGCCAACGCCGCGCAGGTTCAACTGGCGAATGCGAGTGCTGGTTTCGGCGTCAATCCGGCGCGCGATGAAGACGAAGGGACGGGCCATCTTGAGCCGCACCAGGAGGTCCTGGGGATCAAGATTCAGCACCTTGCCGAGCATGGCCGCCGTGGTTTCTTTGTCGTGAACTTCGATCGGCACTGCGTAAACCGAATCGACGTCGATTGACATGGCCAACGGATGGCCATAGCGGTCGTAGATATTGCCGCGGCGAGGTTCGACGGGAACGGTGCGAGTGCGTTGCCGCTCGGCAAGGTCTTCGAAGAAGCCGAACTTAACGACCTGCAAGCGAACCAGGCGGAAGCAGATGGCAAAGATCCAAACGAATAGCAGTACGGCAAAGATGTAGAGCCTTCGGCTTGGCGTCTTGGGAGCGCTGGCCCGCATTCCCTCTTCACTACTCCGTTCTGCTGGGCTCCGGCGTGCGCGCCGAAGTTGAATGATCGCGCCGTACCGCTGGCGGCTTGCATGGAGAAGGCGGCCCGCTGCTGGCGGACCGCCGCTTTACTTCACCCGTGCCTGGTTCAGCCGGTTTCGTACGATGTCTTGAGCGGCCTCATCTTAAGGGTTGCGCCGAAACCACCATAATTCCGTTCGCCTGCGCCATCACAGGGGTGGATGGATCGGCGATCGCCGTGTCCATGGGCTGCAATTGTCCGCCGGCCGGGCGCTGCATACCCATCTGCTTGGCCAGCCTGTCAATTCGCGCCGGGTCCTTCAATGAGGCCTCTTCCAAGCTCAACGCGCGGTTCGACTCGGAGATGGTGTTGCGCTGCGCGGTCAGTTGCTCGATGCGATAGCCGTACTCGATCGCGCTGAAGTGTTGCCACAGATACACCATCACGAACAGGAACAGCACGCTCAAGGCGATGCCGAACGAAATCATCTCGCGGCGGCGCTTGGGGTCGGCCACCTTGGCCACCCGCGAGTTGTCAATGCGCTTGGCAAAATAGATCTCGGGTGTGCCAATGAACATGCCGCGCGGTCGCTCCGCCGGCTGCTCATTCCATTCACCAACTTGCGCCATGGTCGGGTAAAGAACTCCGGCTGCCATCACTCTCTCCTGCCGAACGGCCTGACGTCATCGGCCTTTGTCCGGCTTCATCTTTAAGACAAACCAACAGAATTTCAGGGCCCGCAGTTATTCACATTCTGCACAGCTTTTTCCGCAGCCTCCACGAACATCGCTTTGGAGAGTTGCGAAATTTCGAAACCACTTAACCGTGACGCTTCGAGAACTGTGCCGTCCCTAAAGGAACTCGGATCTATATTTCGCCTTACCCAGCACTCCGCCTGCGGCTCCGTGCTGGGCTAAACTGTTCCGTCCCTACGGGACTCGGGCGTTGCGGTTTCCACCGTTGCTCTGACACCAGCATTTCACTCATGCCGTGAAAACTAACGGTTGCGCTCGCCACAAGCACTGACCAAAATCCTCCTTCGCTTACTTTGAAGGGGCGTACCTTCAGAGCCTGCCCTGAGCTTGCCGAAGGGTACGCCGTTACAAGGTCAGTAAAATCCCGAGCCGGCTTCAGCCGGCGGCACAATCACCCTTACGTCCGCTCCGCGGCGCGCAGCTTCGCGCTACGCGAACGCGGGTTGCGATCGACTTCTTCCTGGTCAGCCGTCTGCGGCTTCTTGGTCAACACGCGATATACACCGTCGCGCGCCCCATCGCGCAGCGCATCTTTCACGATGCGGTCTTCCAGCGAGTGGAAGCTGATGACCACCAATCTGCCGCCCGGCTTCAGCACCTGCGGCGCCGCGCCTACACTCAGCAGCTCCCGCAGGTCCTCGAGTTCACGGTTCACTAGAATTCGGAGTGCCTGGAAAGTTCGTGTCGCCGGATGAATGCGCCTCTCAGCCTGGTTCATTGGCCGGGCCGCGGCCGAAATCACTTCCGCAAGTTGTGCGGTTGTATGGATCGGCCGCGCCCGAACAATGGCTCTGGCGATTCTCCGCGACCTCCTTTCCTCACCGAATTCGTAAATCGCGTCGGCAAGCTCGCGCTCGTCGAAGCGGTTTACCACTTGTTCGGCAGTCAGCCCGGAATGCGGATTCATCCGCATGTCTAACGGGCCGTCTGCCTGAAAACTGAATCCACGCGCGGCGTTCTCCAATTGCATGGAACTGACGCCCAGGTCGGCCAGCAGTCCATCAGCGGTTGCCGCCGCCACGTGCTGCGCCACCTCCGCGAACGAGGCATGAACCAAGTCAACCTTTGGCCACTCGCCCGCCGCGGCGGGCGGTGGCGGGTTTGTCAACTTCTCGCGCGCCCGCTCCAATGCTGACGGATCTTTATCGATGCCAATCAAATGACCCTTTGCGCCCAGGCGTTTTGCGATTTCCCAACTGTGCCCGCCTAAGCCGAGGGTTGCATCGATATAGGTCCCGCCGCGCCGTACGGCCAGGAATTCGATCGCTAGTTTTAAAAGAACCGGCACATGGCCAAACTCTTTGCTCTCGCCATGTCCGCGCCCAGGGGCGCTGTTCGTTTCTGAAAACCCGTTGTCCATTCACTCCCATTCCGAGATCGCGAATGGAACCCGAAACCTGCGTCGCTCTAAATACCCAAGCTGCTGAGGCTCGCGTCATCTTCGTCAGTGAACGGCTCCGCCGCGATTTCCTTGCGAAGCTCCTCGGCGTTCCGCACCAAAAGGTGCTTGAGGCTCCCCATCACCGCAACCTCGCCTTTGAGGTTGGCCGTATCTCGCAGCGTGGCCGGGAGCAGCAAACGGCCTTGCCCGTCCATCTCCACCACCTGGCCGTAAAAGTTGGTGTACTTCAAGAACTTCTTCTTGACCGGATGCGAGTCCGGTGCGGCCGCCAGCTTGCGCTCGATCTCCTCCCACTCCTGCATGGGATAAACTTCGGCAACAGTGCCCGTGCGACTGGTGATGTAGAATTGGGCGCCATAGTTTTCGTCGATCTGGCGCTTGAAGTCCGCCGGCACCTTGAGGCGCCCTTTTTCGTCCAGCCGAGTTGTGTGCGTGCCGCGAAACATAACTTTCGGCCCCGAATTGCAGGGCTTTCACCTTGGAGGTGAACATTAACGACCCCAATTGGCAGCTACGACCCGGTTGCATGGCGTTCTGGGCGATGAAACCATTTCGCGCACTTTGCTCCCACTAGGGCCAACGTTCATACCACTACGTCCCACTTTTTACCACTTTGGACGTATCCTACTCCTAAACCGCTGCGTGTCAAGAGGAATTTGGGGTTTTTTGCGACCCGCCTGATTCGGAACGACCCAATACAATTCCTAGTGGCGACTGAGTCCTTGCGACCCAACAATTTGGGTTTACTCTGAAGGTTCCGTCGCGGCGATTTCCGGAGAAAACAGGTAAGAAGGCATGAGCCAACGGTTTGAAACCGAACAATGGATCGTGGCGCCCCTGCCGCGCGTGTTCGCCTTCTTCGCCGATCCACACAATCTTCCACGGATCATGCCACCCAGCCAGGGGGCCCGGCTGCTCAAGCTAAATCTGGTTCGCCCGCGCTTCCCTGCCGGTGAAACGCCTCCCGGTGCCGAGCGCATGGCTGGCGTCGGCACGGAGATCATCTTCAAGTTCCGCGCAATTCCCCATGTTCCTCTCCACGAAAAATGGACTGCGCTCATCACTGACTTCTCGCTCAACCAATCCTTCCGCGACACTCAGAAGCAGGGACCGTTCCGTCACTGGGTGCACACTCACTCCTTCGAAGCAAAGATTGCGGATGGCCGCGAGGGCACTCTCATCCGCGATGTGGTGGAGTATGAAGTCGGCTTTGGCGCGATTGGGATCTTTCTGGAGAAGATGATGTTCCAGCGCATGGTGCGCTCAACGTTCGAGTATCGAGAGCACGCCGTGGAGAAAATCCTTCAGGCGGAATAGCGTCCCGCAGTTGTCGCGCGCTGCGTGTTAGCGGCCACGGTCGACGATACTTACTTGACTTACTTGGGGCTTGCGAGCATGTGTGAGAACTCGCTCGGAGTTGGCACGGTGGAACGATTGCGCAAAAATCCAGCGCCGTATCCGGGGTCCCCAGTTCGCGCCCCGCCGTGGCGGGCGAACTGGGGTGGAGGTAGGCGCGGAATAGTCCGGACGGACGAGGACTGTTCGCAACCGGACGCTCATGGTCACTCACGAACACGATCCCATCGAGCTAAGCGTGCTGCGTCTTGGCGCCACAGGTTGAGGCCACGATCTCCAGCGCCTGCGCACACTGTTCGCGGCTCACGTCGAGATGCGTGACAAAGCGGATGATTTGCGGACTGACTCCATTCGCCAGCACGTTGCGTTGCACCAACTTGCGCGACAACTCGGTGGACGTCATGCCCGTGCCCGAAATGTCGCAGATCAAAATATTGGTCTGCACTTTGTCGGGATCGATCTTAATGCCGGGTATTTGTGCCAGACCTTCGGCCAGCAAGCGT
>Ga0208079_1000731_pt1 | contig 17923 bp, 17 predicted proteins | sample NGESurdeep092012_5_FD_184474 | JGI IMG/M metagenome (GOLD analysis project Ga0208079, IMG submission 184474) | Arctic peat soil microbial communities from Barrow, Alaska - NGEE Surface sample 210-2 deep-092012 (SPAdes) | ecosystem: Environmental > Terrestrial > Soil > Wetlands > Peat ... | reverse complement strand
GGGTGCGTGTCGAAGACGCCGCTCACTTCCTTGGTCTTCCTCTTCTTGAGCGGGTTCGCGATGTAGAGGTGCGCCGTGGCGCGGTTGGCGTGGCGGAGCGGCTGCGGGTCGCCGGCGATGTCGCTCAGCGCCCTCGCCAGGCCGAGCGGGTCGCGTGTGAGCTCCACGCCGCTGGCGTCGGCCAGGTACTCGCGGCGTCGCGAGATCGCGAACTGCACGCTGTAGGCGGCCAGGGGGGCGAGGATGGCCAGCACGATGCCGACGACGAGCAGGATGGCGCCGGCGTTGCCGCTCGAGTCGCCACCGCCGCGCCGCCGCCCGAAGCCGCCCCAGAAGCTCCAGCGCAGGAAGAAGTCGGCCACCAGGGCGATCATGCCGACGAGGATGCCGACCAGCGTGGCGAAGCGGATGTCGTAGTTGCGGATGTGCGACATCTCGTGGGCGACGACGCCCTGCAGCTCTTCGCGGTCAAGCATCTGCATCATCCCGCGCGTGACGGCGATCGATGAGTGCTGCGGGTCGCGGCCGGTGGCGAAGGCGTTGGGCGCCGGTTCCTCGATGACGTAGACCGCCGGCACGTTGGGCAGACCGGCGGCGATCGTCATCTCCTCGACCACGTTGAAGAGCTGCGGCTCGTTCTCGTGCGTCACCTGATGCGCGCCGCTCACGGCGAGCACCATCTTGTCGCCGGAGTAGTAGCCGAGGATGCTCCAGGCGATGGCCACGATGCCGAACACGCCGAGCAGGTCGACGCCTCCGCTGGTGCCCCCGAGGACGGCCGCGCCGATGGCGAAGCCGAGCGCGGCCAGCAGGGCGATGACGAACCCCATGAGGAGCCACGAGGCCCGCCGGTTGCGGCGGATCTGCTCGTACATCGTCGTGTCGCTCGCGTCAGGCTGCTAGCGCAGGTCGACCTTGGGCACCTCGCGGTCGCCCTCGGGCGCCTCGAAGAACTGCCGGGTGGTGAAGTTGAACGTCCCCGCCATGACGTTGGACGGGAACATCTGGATCTTGTTGTTGTAGGTGAGGACGCTGTCGTTGTAGAACTGCCGCGCGAAGGAGATCTTGTTCTCCGTCGCGGTGAGCTCTTCCTGAAGGCTGAGGACGTTCTGGTTGGCCTTGAGGTCCGGGTAGTTCTCGACGACCGCGAACAACGACTTGAGGCTCTCGGTGAGCATGTTCTCGGCCTGCGCCTGGGCCTGTGGCCCCTGGTTGCCGGCGTTGATGGCGGCGGCGCGCGCCGCGGTGACCTTGGTCAGCGTCTCCTGCTCGTAGGACATGTAGTCCTTGACGGCCTCGACGAGGTTAGGGATGAGGTCGTGCCGGCGTTTGAGCTGCACGTCGATCTGGCTCCAGGCGTTGTCGACCTGGTTGCGCCGGCCCACCAGGCTGTTGTAGATGCCGGCGAAGATGATCCCCAAGACGACGAGGACCACGATGATAATGATGACCGCGATCACCCAAGGCTCCTTTCGTTGGCTGCGCCTCTCCGCGCCTAGTGTACGCCACTGGGGGGAAGAGACGTGTCAGGCGATTGTACCGACCTGCCTGGCTGCTCTATCCTGCGAGGATGATGAACATCCGCACCCGTGAAATCGTGATCCTGGCCGTCGGGCTGGCGCTCGTGCTGGGCGCGGCCCTCGTCGGCTACGCCGTGGTCCGCAGCCGCGCCGATGGCGCCTCCGGCCGCCAGGTGCTCGCGCCCGTGGCGATGCCAACGCCGTCCGCCAGCGGCGGCAGCCCGGCGCCACAGTACGAGCGCTGGACGGTCGGCATCGCCCGGCGCCCGATCACGGTGCGGCGACGCCCTTCCGACAGCGCACCGGTGATCGTGCGCCTGGGCACACGGACGAGCGCGGACTATCCCACTCTCATGCTGGTCGACTCCATCAGGCAAGTGGACGGTGTATCGTGGTACAAGGTGTGGGTCGCCGTTCAGCCCAACGAGACGCGTGGGTGGGTGCGCGATGGGGCGCTGGCCTTCTACACGACCTCTTCGAAGATCGTCATAGACCTCTCGCGACGCAAGCTGATGGTGTACCGCAGGGGGGAGCTCCAGGGCACGTTCCCGGTGGCAGTGGGGCGCCCAGGCCTGGAGACGCCGACCGGTTTCTACTTCGTGAACCAGAAGCTCAAGCCGCCGTACCCCGGCGGCGCCTACGGCGTACTGGCCCTGGGTATCAGCGCCTTCCAGCCCAAGCTGCCCGAGTGGCCCGGCGGCGGCCCGGTGGCGATCCATGGCACCAACCAGGACTACCTCATCGGTAAGGCCATCTCTCATGGGTGCGTGCGCATGCACGACAAGGACATCCTGAAGGTGACGCAGCTGGTGCCGGCCGGTAGCCCGGTGGTCATCCAGCAGTAGCGGCCGCGAGGCGGACGCGGCCTTACCAGTACTCGCCCTGGTGCAGCATCATGTCGTGGGCCTTGCACTTGGGGCACGTGTACGAGGCCGCCTTCTTGAGGAAGAAGAGCTCGCTGCCGCAGACCACGCAGCGGAACTCGTCGATGTGGATGTCGGCGCCGGTGAGGTCCACCTCGACGATGGTGCCGCATTCCACGCAGTAGCCGGGCATGAAGCGCCGGCGCGGGTCGTAGACGCTGACGCCCCAGCGGATGCGGTCGGCGGTGTAGCCGCACTGGCGGCACTCGAAGGTCGTGTACTCTCCCATGGTGAACCTCTCTGGACGCGGGGTGTCGCCACGAGTATCGGCAGAATCGCGGCGCGGTTGAGCCGTCAGGCTGGGGGTTCCTTGTACCGTTAACAATCGGGGTGCTATACTTCATCGGCTGGAAACACACCACGAGGCGGACTCTTGCGCGAAAAGTCGGTGGGTCACCGACTTTTGTCTTGTCAGGGGTCGTTCATGAGGGAGAGCAGAGAGGAACTTGAGGCGATGATCGAGGCCACGCTGGCCGAGCGCTTCCCCGAGGTCGAGCTTGTCGACCTCGAGGTGCGGGGCGGCCCCGCCGGCACACTGACGCTGTTCGTCGACCGGCCCGGTGGCGTCGACCTCGAGCTGTGCGCGGCGATCAGCCAGGCGCTGGACGACGTGCGCGAGCGCCACGCGCTCGAGGTCTCCTCGCCGGGCCTGGACCGCCGGTTGCGCAAGCCCGCGCACTTCGCCGCGGCGCTGGGCCGCGACGTCGCCGTCAAGCTGGCGGCGCCGCGCGACGGGCGCAGCAACTTCCGCGGCGTCCTCAGGGCGTCCGACGCCACGAGCGTCACGCTCGACCTCGCCGACGGCGGCAGCGTCACGCTGCCCCTCGACGGCATCGCCAAAGCGCACGTGGTCTACAACTTTACCGACGGAGGCCATCGTGAGTAGAGACATCATCGAGGCTTTGCGACAGATCGAGAAGGAGAAGGGCATCGCCTTCGAGGCCCTCGTCGAGGCGCTCGAAGACGCGTTGCTCTCCGCCTACAAGAAGACGCTCCACGCCGTGGAGCACGCCAAGGTCGAGGTCGACACCGAGACGGGCGACATGCGCGTCTACGAGCTCATCTTCCCGGAGCACATCGACGTCGAGGCCCTCAAGGTGCACGACGAGGAGGGCGAAGAGATCGGGCTCGACCTCTCGAGCGTCGACATGAGCGAGGTCGAGCGCATCGAGGTCACCCCCGACGACTTCGGACGCATCGCCGCGCAGACCGCCAAGCAGGTCATCCTGCAGCGCATCCGCGAGGCCGAGCGCGACCTCATGTACGTGGAGTACATCGACCGCGTCGGCGAGCTCGTCACCGGCATCGTGCAGCAGAGCGATCCGCGCCACAACACGCTGGTCGAGCTGGGCCGCGTCGAGGCCGAGCTGCCGCGCGGCGAGCAGATCGAGACCGAGCACTACGACCACGGCGCCCGCATCAAGGCCGTCATCATGCGTGTCGAAGACTCCGCCAAAGGTCCCCAGGTCAAGCTGTCGCGGCGCAGCGAGGAGATCGTGCGCAAGCTGTTCGAGCTCGAAGTGCCCGAGATCGCCGACGGCCTCGTGGAGATCAAGCAGGTGGCCCGCGAGACCGGCTACCGCGGCCGCGACGGCAAGCCGGTGCCCGGGCGCTGCAAGATCGCCGTCATCTCGCACGCCGACAGCGTCGACCCGGTCGGCGCCTGCGTCGGCCCGCGCGGCTCGCGCGTGCGCATGGTGGTCAGCGAGCTGCGCGGCGAGCGCATCGACATCATCCCGTACAACGACGATCCCGCGCGCTTCGTGGCAAAGGCGCTCTCGCCGGCCCGCGTGCGCGAGGTCATCGTCGACGACGAGGAGCGCTCGGCGACCATCGTCGTGCCCGACGACCAGCTGTCGCTGGCCATCGGCAAGGAGGGTCAGAACGCCCGCCTCGCGAGCAAGCTCACCGGCTGGCGCATCGACATCAAGAGCCAGCAGCAGATGGCCGAAGCCGAGAACAACATGGAGTTCGGCGACGACGAGGGCGTGGACGGCCAGTGCATGGCCGTCATGCGCACCGGCAAGCGCTGCCCCAACCAGGCCGAGCCGGGATCGCGCTACTGCAGCATCCACGCCGACTACGTCGAGCCCGAGCCGGTCGCCGCGGCCGAGCCCGTGGCGGCCGACGAAGCCGCGGCCCCCGCGGACGCCGAGGCGCCCGACGCTCCCGCGGCGGAGGCCGGCGAGGAGTGACGGTGGTGTCGGCGCCCGAACGCACCTGCATCGGCTGCCGCCGCAAGCGTGGCCAGGCCGAACTGGTCCGTCTCACCAACGAAGCGGGACGCGTGGTGCCCGCTGGTCCCGGTGCGCCGGGCAGGAGCGCGTACCTGTGCCCCGAACAGACGTGTCTTGAGGCCGCGGACAAACGGCGCGCGTTCGCGCGCGCCTTCCGCGGCCCGGTAGTTCTCGATCCCGCAGTGCGCCGCGCTGTGGCGCGACACACCAGCGATGAAAGGCGGTGAGGTGAATGGCGCAGAAACGCAAGGTCTCCGATATCGCGACCCAGCGAGGGACGAGCGTCGATGACGTTCTCGCCCACCTCAAGAAGGCGGGCATCGAGGTCGTCGACGGCGAGGTGAACGTCGACGACGAAGCGCTCGAGAAGGCGTACGCGGCCCCGGCGGGCGGCGTGCGGCGCCGGGCCGGAGGCCCGGGCGGCAAGCGCCGCCGGGTGATCATCGACGCGGGCGCCTCGCGCCGCGGCGGCGGCCCGCAGGGCGGCCGCGACCGGCGCAGAGGCCGCGGCCGCGGTCACGACCGCGACGAGCAGCCGGCCGCGCCCGTGGTGCCCACCGGCCTGGTCAAGGTGCCGTCGGGCTCCACCGTCAAGGACATCTCGCAGCTGCTGGGCGTGTCCACGCCCGAGATCATCAAGGCCCTGATGGGCTACGGCGAGATGGTCACCATCACGCAGACGCTCAGCGACGAGGCCATCGAGGTCCTCGCCACCGACTTCACTCGCGAGGTGGAGATCACGCACGCGGCCGACGAAGAGGCCGAGCTCGAGGCCGAAGCCGTCGACGATCCCAAGGACCTCAAGCCCCGCGCCTCCGTCATCACCGTGATGGGCCACGTCGACCACGGCAAGACAAGCTTGCTCGACGCGATCCGCGACACCGCCGTGGCGGCCGGCGAGGCCGGCGGGATCACGCAGCACATCGGCGCCTATCAGGTGAAGCACAAGGGCCAGCCCGTGACGTTCATCGACACTCCGGGCCACGCCGCGTTCACCGCCATGCGCGCCCGCGGCGCCAAGGTCACCGACATCGCCGCCATCGTGGTGGCCGCCGACGACGGGGTGATGCCCCAGACCGTGGAGGCCATCGACCACGCCAAGGCCGCCGGCGTTCCCATCGTCATCGTCGTCAACAAGATCGACAAGCCCGAGGCCAACGTGGATCGGCTCAAGCAGCAGCTCAGCGAGCACGGCATCATCCCGGAGGGCTGGGGCGGCGACACCGTGTTCGTCGAGGCGAGCGCCAAGAAGCGCATCGGCCTCGACAACTTCCTCGACATGCTGCTGCTGGTGGCCGAGGTCGCCGACCTGCGGGCCAACACCGACGCTCCCGCCAGCGGCTTCGTCATCGAGTCGCGCATCGACCCCGGCCGCGGCGTCGTCGCCACCATCCTCGTGAACCGCGGCACGCTCCACGTCGGCGACGCGGTCGTCGCCGGCGAGGCCAGCGGCCGCGTGCGCGCGATGCGCGACTTCAAGGGCGACCCGCTCAAGAGCGGGGGCCCGTCCACGCCGGTCGAGATCATCGGCTTCGACGACCTTCCCGTGGCCGGCGAGTTCTGCCGCGTGGTCAAGGACGAGCGCATGGCGCGCTCCCTGGCCCACAGGCGCGCCAACCGCCTCAAGACCGAGGCGCTCGCCAAGCAGCGCGCGCTCACCCTCGACGACATCTTCGCGCGCATCGCCGCGGGCAAGGTGCTCGACCTCAACCTCGTGGTCAAGGCCGACGTGCAGGGCAGCCTCGAGGCGCTCAGCGACGCGCTGCTCAAGATCCAGCATCCCGAGGTCAAGGTGCGCGTCATCCATTCGGGCGTAGGCGGCATCAACGAGAACGACGTCATGCTGGCCAGCGCCTCCGCGGCGATCATCATCGGTTTCAACGTGAGGCCGAGCCCCGCGGCCACCACGCTCGCCGAGAGCGAAGGCGTCGACGTGCGCACGTACCGGGTCATCTACAAGGTCACCGAGGACATCACGGCCGCCCTGGTCGGCATGCTCAAGCCGACCATCGAGGAGGTCGTGCTCGGGCAGGCCGAGGTCCGCACGACGTTCAAGGCCTCCAAGCTGGGCACCATCGCCGGCTGCATGGTCACGCACGGCGTGATCACCCGCAACGCGAGCGTGCGCGTGCTGCGCAGCGACGTCGTGGTCCACGACGGCAAGATGGGCTCCCTCAAGCGCTTCGCCGAAGACGCGCGCGAGGTGGCGGAAGGGTTCGAGTGCGGCATCCTGCTCGACGGCTTCAACGACCTCAAGGAAGGGGACGTGCTGGAGGCGTACGAGACCCGAGAAGTCGCTCGTGAGGCCTGACGCCTGCATCGGCGTCCTGCTCGCGGAGCTGCACTTCCCGGCCAGCCGGTCGCTGAAGGAGAAGCGCGCGCCGCTCACCTCGCTGCGTGACGTGGTGCACAGCCGCTTCCGCGCCTCGTTCAGCGAGGTGGGCCTGCAGGACGTGTGGCAGCGGGCCCGCGTGCTCATCGTCCTGGCTGCCTCCTCGCTGCAGCAGGCGCGCGAACGGCTCGACGACCTCGACCGCTACCTCCACGGGCAGGACTTCGAGGTAGCGCGCGTGCTCGTCAAGACAACGGACACTGTGGATACCCTGTGGGACATCGACTCCTGAGGATCAACGAAAGCATCAAGGAGACCCTGTCGTCGGTCATCACCGCCGAGGGCCTCAAGGACCCGCGCGTGGGGTTCGTGACGGTCACCGGCGTGAAGACCTCGGCCGACCAGCGTCACGCCAAGGTCTACGTCAGCGTGCTCGGCAAGCAGGCCGAGCGCGAGGCCACGATGAAGGCGCTGGACAAGTCGAGGGGGTTCCTGCAGGCGCGCATCAACGCGTCGCTGCACATGAAGCGCACGCCGCAGCTGGAGTTCGTCTACGACGGTACGCTCGACAACGCCCTGCACATCGAGAAGCTCATGAAGCGCGAGGAGGAAGTGCTGGGCAGCGAAGCCCCGGAGATCTTCGTCGACGGCGAGGCCGACGACGGGGAAGAGGGGTCGGCGTGAAGGCGCTGCCCGCCGACCTGGCCGCCGTGTGCCGGCGCATGAAGACCGAGCGCAGTGTCGGGCTGGCAGTGCACGAAAGGCCCGACATGGACGCGCTCGGCGCCGCCGCCGGCATGCTCGACCTGTTCGCGCAGCTGGGCGTGGACACTCGTCTGCACGTCGACCAGGACGAGTTCCTGCCGTTCGAGGAGCTGCTGTTCCCGCCCGGCGCCGTGACCCGCGGCCTGCCGCCCGCCCGCCGGCCTCTGTACGCGCTGGACAGCGGTAGCCTCGAGCGGCTGGCGCTCCCACTCAAGTTCTGGGACGGGATCGTCGTCAACATCGATCATCACCACGACAACACGCGGTTTGGCGACGTGGTCCACGTGCGGGGGGAGGCGAGCAGCACCAGCGAGCTCGTCTGCGACATCGCCCGCGCTCTCGGGCTGCGGCCGTCCCGGCAGGCGGCCGAGGCCTTGTTCGCCGGCATCTCGTTCGACACCGGTCACTTCCGGCACGACAGTACCTCCGCCGCCACCTTCGAGACGGCGGCCTGGCTGGCCGGGCTCGGCGTCGGCGTGACCCGGGTGTTCTCGATGCTGTACGAGCAGGGCTCGGTCGAAGCGCTGCGCCTGTGGGCGCGCGCCATCGCGGGCGCCCAGGTCGTGGCCGGCGGCCGCGCCCTGGTGGCCACGCTGCAGCGTGGCGACTACGCCGCCGCCGGCGCCGGCGAAGAAGAGACCGAGGGCATCGTCGACAGCCTGCGCGGAGTCGGCGGCGTGGAGGTCGCGGCCCTCGTCAAGGAACAGAGCCGCGGGCCGCGCGTGCGCGTGAGCTTGCGCTCGAACTCGCACGACGTCAGCGAGATCGCCGCGCTCAGGGGCGGCGGCGGTCATCGCCTGGCCGCCGGCTTCTCCAGCGACGACGGCCCCGAGGAGGTGACCGCGTGGCTCAGTTCCGAACTCGAAAAGCGCCTCTTGACGGCGTCCTGCTGATCGACAAGCCCGAGGGCTTCACGTCGCACGACGTTGTCGCCCGAGTGCGCCGTCAGGTGCGTCCCGCCGTCAAGAAGGTGGGCCACGCCGGCACTCTCGACCCGTTCGCGACCGGCCTTCTCGTGGTGCTCGTCGGCCGGGCGACCAAGCTGGCGCGATTCTTCATCGACCTGCCCAAGGAATACGAGTGCACCCTGAGGTTCGGCGTGCGCTCCGACACCGGCGACCTCACGGGTGACCTCTCGGAGACGGGTGAGTCGACGACTCGCGAGGCCGTCGAGGCCGTGCTGCCGGACTTCCTCGGCGTCGTCGTGCAGCAGGTGCCCATGACCTCCGCCGTCAAGGTGGACGGGGAGCGCCTGTACAAGAAGGCGCATCGCGGCGAGGTCGTGGAGACCCCGGTCAAAGAAGTGCACATCGACGCCATCGACATCCTCGAGTTCGACGCCGTGGCACAGACGATGCTCTGCCGTGTCTCCTGCTCCAAGGGCACCTACGTGCGCCAGCTCGCCATCGACATCGGCGAGGCGCTGGGCGCCGGGGCGCATCTTGTGCAGCTTGCGCGCACGGCGACCGGCGACCTGCGCCTGGACGACGCCCAGACGCTCGCCGCCTTCGAGGAGGCGATGGCGGCGCGTGACGCGGGGGACGAACGCATCCCCGGCCTGGTCGACCCGGCGGCGGCCTTGCAGTTCATGCCCGGCATCGAGCTCTCGGCGGCGCAGGTGACGGCGGTGCGCAACGGCGCCCGCCTGCCGGGTGGGCCGCCCGAGCCGGTGCGGCTGACGTACCGCGGCGAGCTCATCGCCATCTACGGGCCGTCCGAAGAAGGCCACGCCCTCAAGCTGCTCGTCAAGCTCTGATGCGGGTCGTCACCGATCTGGCGGACCTCGAGCCTCGTCCACGAGCCCTGGCGATCGGCACCTTCGACGGCGTCCACGTGGGTCACCGCGCCGTGATCGGTCAGGCCGTCGCCCTGGCCGCCGAGCGCAGTCTCCTCGGCTCGGTGGTGACCTTCGACCGGCACCCGCTGGCGGTCGTCGACCCCTCTCATGCGCCGCGCCTGCTGACGCCGCTGACCGAGAAGATCCGCCTCATCGAGGAGTTGGGCCCAGAGGAGCTCGTGCTCCTGCCGTTCGACGAGGGGCTCGCGGCGCTTACGCCGGCGGGCTTCTGCGACCAGGTGCTCGCCGAGGCGCTCCAGGCGCGCGTGGTCGTCGTCGGCGAGAACTTCAACTTCGGCGCCGGCGGCGCCGGCGACGCAGCGCAGCTGCGCACGTGCGGCGCCGCGCACGGCTTCGAGACCGTGGCCCTGAGCCTCGTCACCGAGCACGGCAAGACCATCAGCTCGACGCGCATCCGCCGTCTGCTCAACCACGGCGAGCTCGAAGAGGTGCGTGAGATCCTCGGCCGGCCACCGTCGGCGGCCGGCCTCGTCGTCGTTGGCGACCGGCGCGGCCGGACCCTGGGCGTGCCGACCGCCAACATCGACGTGGAGGCGGGCACGATCTTCCCCGGCCGCGGCGTCTACGCCGCGCGCGTCCTCGTGGACGGCGTGTGGTATCGGGCGGCCGTCAACATCGGCCACAACCCGACCTTCCGCAGCAAGGCGGTCGAGACGACGCACATCACCGTCGAGGCGTTCCTGCTCGGTTTCAGCGGCGACATCTACGAGCGCTCCATCCGCGTCGACTTCCTCCACAAGATCCGCGACGAACAGCGCTTCGACGCGGTCGAGGAGCTCGTCGCCCAGATGCGTCGCGACATCGCCGCGACGGCCGACCTCCAAGATCCTGCGTTCGCCGAGGTCGACCTCGCAGCGCCGGCCGACCTCTGAGGTACGCGGCGGCGCGGTTTCTCCGCCGCCGTTGCCTGTGCTACCCTAGCGCGACCGTTTTCTCGGTTGCGGGCAGCCAACCCGCTACTGGGTTCCCGGATACTCCTGTGAGGGAGGTGAACACCATGGCAGTCACCAAAGAAGTCAAAGAGACCATCATCGCCAAGCACGCCAAGCACGACGGCGACACCGGCTCCCCCGAGGTCCAGATCGCTCTCCTCACGGCGCGCATCCAGACCCTCACCGACCACCTCAAGACCCACAAGAAGGACCACCACAGCCGACGCGGCCTCCTCAAGATGGTCGGCCAGCGCCGCCGCCTCCTCAACTACCTGCAGGCGCGCGACCTCGATCGTTACCGCGCGCTTGTCAAGGAGCTCGAGCTCCGCAAGTAGCCAAGCCACACGGCGCGAAAAGCGCCCACCCAGTCGTCACGTGCATCCGAGTCACGGACGAGAGAGAACCTGTGCGCAATGGGGCGCCGGGTCAGTAGGAAGACGAAGGAAGAGATGACTACAGTAGAAGTAGAGGTCGGGGGCAAGAAGATCACCCTCGAGACCGGCCGGCTGGCCAAGCAGGCCAACGGAGCAGTACTCGTGCGCTGCGGCGACACGATGGTCCTCGTCGCCGCCACAGGGCGCACCGTAGGACGCGAGGGGCAGGATTTCCTCCCCCTCACGGTCGACGTCGAGGAGCGGCACTACGCCGCCGGCAAGATCCCCGGCGGCTTCATCAAGCGTGAGTCGCGGCCCAGCGAGAAGGCCACCCTCGCCGCGCGCCAGATCGACCGGCCCATTCGGCCGCTGTTCCCGAAGGGTTACATGAACGAGGTGCACGTGGTGGCCACCGTGCTGTCCGTTGACCTTGAGAACAACTACGACGTGCTCGCCACTGTGGGCGCCTCGGCGGCCCTGAGTCTCAGCGAGATCCCGTTCCTCGGCCCGATCGGGTCCGTGCGCGTGGGGCGCATCGAGGACGAGTTCGTGATCAACCCCACCCTCACTGAGGTGCAGGACGAGTCCGAGCTCGACCTCGTGGTCACCGGCACCAAGGACGCCATCGTCATGGTCGAGGCCGGCGCGAATCAGGTCTCCGAGGCTCTCGTGGTGGAGGCGCTGCGCCTGGCTCACGAAGAGATCAAGAAGCTCATCGACGTGCAGCTCGAGCTGCAGCGCCAGTGTGGCAAGCCCAAGTGGGACATGCCGGAGTGGACCGTCGATGAGGGCATCCTCGCCGAGGTCCGCAGCCAGTACGGCGCCGCGTTGGACGCCGCCACGCAGGTGGCCGACAAGAAGGAGCGTCAGGACGCTACCTCCGAGGTCAAGAAGGCCGCCGTCGAGGCTCTCCTGAACGAGGGCTCACCGGCCGAACGCGCGACGCACGTCAAGCGCGCTCTCGCCAAGATCGAGAGAGACCTCGTGCGCGATCGCATCGCGGTGCAGAAGCGCCGCCCCGACGGTCGTGGCACCGACGAGGTCCGCCAGATCAGCTGCGAGGTCGGCGTGGTCCCGCGCGTGCACGGCAGCGCCCTCTTCACGCGCGGCGAGACGCAGGCCCTGAGCATCCTCACGCTGGGTGGCACCGGCGAGTTCCAGCGCATCGACGGCCTCGGCATCGAGGACAAGAAGCGCTACATCCACCACTACAACTTCCCGCCGTACTCAGTGGGCGAGACCGGCTTCATGCGCGGCCCCAAGCGCCGCGACATCGGCCACGGCGCCCTGGCCGAGCGCGCCCTGCTGCCGGTCCTTCCGGACGAGCTGGACTTCCCCTACACGACGCGCATCGTCTCGGAGATCCTCGAGAGCAACGGCTCGTCCTCGATGGCCAGCGTGTGTGGCTCGACCCTTGCGCTGATGGACGCCGGCGTGCAGATCACCGCTCCGGTGGCAGGCACCGCCATGGGTCTGATCAAGGAGGGTGACGCCTACGTCATCCTCACCGACATCGCCGGCGTGGAGGACCACCTCGGCGACATGGACTTCAAGGTCGCCGGCACCGCCGACGGCATCACGGCCCTGCAGATGGACATCAAGATCACCGGCGTCACCTTCGAGATCCTCACCGAGGCGCTCGAGCAGGCGCGCAAGGCGCGGCTCTTCATCCTCGAGCGCATGCTCGCCGCCCTCCCCGAGCCGCGCAGCGAGCTGTCCGAGTGGGCGCCGCGCATCTTCAGCATCCAGATCAACCCCGATCAGATCGGCCTCATCATCGGCAAGGGTGGCGAGACCATCCGCGGCATGACCGACGAGTTCGGCGCCGACATCGACATCCAGGAAGACGGCACGATCTTCATCTGCGCCCCCGACCAGGAAGCCGCCGAAGGCGTCATGAACCGCATCCAGGCCATGACCAAGGAGATCGAGGTCGGCGACGTGTTCACCGGTCGCGTGGTCAAGACCACCGACTTCGGCGCCTTCGTGGAGCTCAAGAAGGGCACCGACGGCCTGCTGCACATCTCGCGTCTCGGCCAGAAGGGCGAGCGCGTGAAATCGGTCGAAGACGTCGTCTCGCGCGGCGACACGGTGACCGTCGAGGTCGTCGAGATCGACAAGGCACGCAACCGCATCGGGCTCACGCTGCTCAAGAAGCCCGACGCAGAGTAACAGGGAGCGGGAGAAGGCCACGGAGGCCTACCGCCTCTCAACGCTGGACAACGGCCTGCGAGTGGCCACCGAGCGCCTCGAAGGGGTGCGCTCGGTGGCCCTCGGGCTGTGGATCGCCGCCGGCTCGCGGCTGGAGCCTCTCGAGCTCGGCGGCGTCTCGCACTTCATCGAGCACCTCATCTTCAAGGGCTCCGACCGCTTCAGCGCCTGGGACATCGCGCGCATCTTCGACGACATGGGCGGCGAGCCCAACGCGTCCACGTCCAAGGAACACACGCTGGTCAACGCGCGCTTCCTCGACGAGGACCTCGACACCGCCTTCGAGGTGATGGTCGAGATGCTGGTGCGACCGTCCTTCGCCGACCTCGACCAGGAGCGCGAGGTCGTGCTCGAAGAGGTCGCCATGTACGAGGATTCGCCGCCCGAGCTCATCCACGACGACCTCTGCGAGGCCGTCTTCGGCGAGCATCCGCTCGGGCGCTCCATCATCGGGCACAGCGAGACCCTGGCGCGCCTCGACCTCCCGACGGTCAGTGCCTACCACGACGCGCACTACGTGAACCCCGGGATCGTGGTCTCGGCCAGCGGCCACGTGGACCACGACCATCTCTGTGAGCTCACGCAGGCGCACTTCCGCCCCGCGCCCGGGGCGATCGTCCGGCGACCCGAGTTGAGCGCCGCGGGATTCCGTCACGTGGCCCGGTTCTCGCTGAAAGACACCGAGCAGTACCACATCTGTCTCGGCGGCCCCGGGCCGCGGCGCTCCGACCCCGACCGCTACGCCGTGTTCGTCGTCGACACGATCCTCGGCGGCTCCTGGAGCTCTCTGCTGTTTCAGGAAGTCCGCGAGAAGCGCGGCCTCGCCTACTCGGTCTACTCGTACACGTCCCTGTACGCCGACGCCGGCCTCACGGCGATCTACGTCGGCTCGCGCGCGGAGGCGGTGGAGGAAGCCATGAGCGTCATCCTCGACGTGCTCCAGCGCCTGCCCGAGGACATCTCCGAGGAGGCGGTCAAACGCGCCCGGAACCATCTCAAGGGCCAGCTCGTGCTGAGCATGGAGAGCCCGGGCAGCCGCATGCACTCCCTAGGGCGGGCCGTGGTCATGGAGCAGCCGGTCCTCAGCGTCGACGAGGTGCTGCAGCGCATCGACGCGGTGACGCGCGACGACGTCGTGACCGCCGTGCGGCGGTACTACGACCCGAAGAAATGGTCCACGGTGTGCATCGGCCCGCGGCCGGAGCCGTTTCGGGCCGTCACCGACGGATTCGCCTGGGAGGAGCGATGATAGACGTGCTCGTGACCGGCGCCGCCGGCAAGATGGGCGGCCTGAGCGCCGCCACGATCGCCGCCCAGGACGACCTGCGCCTGGTGGCGCTCGTCGACCCCAAGGGCGGCGCGAGCGCTGGCGACGCGCCGTGCTTCGCGACCGTGGAGCAGGCGCTGGCGCTGACCTCCCCCGAGGCGGCGCTGGAATTCAGCCTCCCGGTGGCGGTGTTCGACAACACGAAGCTGCTGCTCGCGACCGGCGTGCCGACCGTGGTCGGCGCCACCGGCCTCGACGAAGCCCATGTCGAGGAGCTCAGCGCCGCCGCCGCGACGGCCGGCGTGGGCCTCGTGATCGTGCCCAACTTCGCCCTCGGGGCCGTCCTGCTGATGCGCTTCGCGAGCCAGGCGGCGAAGTACTACGAGCACGCCGAGGTCATCGAGATGCACGAGGCCGGCAAGCTGGACGCTCCGTCGGGCACCAGCCTTCGCACGGCGCGTCTCATGGCCGAGGCGCCGGGTTCCGCCCTGCGGGACGTGCCCGGCGACCAGCCGTCTCGCGGCCTGGCGGCCGACCAGGTGCGCATCCACAGCGTGCGCCTGCCGGGCGTCGTCGCCCACCAGGAAGTCCTCTTCGGCGGCGACGGCGAGCTGCTCAGCCTGCGGCACGATTCGCTGTCGCGGCGCTCTTTCATGAGCGGCGTCCTGCTCGCCCTGCGCCGCGTGACGGGCATCGAGGGGACTGTCGTGGGGCTGGAGAACCTCCTAGACTAGTGCGACCACGTACCGGCCACCGTCCGCATTCGAGGAGCCGCGCCATGACCGACAGCCTGGGGACGATCCTCACCGCGATGGTGACGCCCTTCGACGCCGACCTGGCCGTCGACCACGGCAAGCTCGCCGAGCTCGCCGAACATCTCATCGCGAGCGGCTCCGACGGGCTCGTGGTGGCCGCCACCACCGGCGAGTCGCCGACGCTCACCGACGACGAGAAGGCGGCGATGTTCCGCACCGTGGTCGAGGCCGTGGGCGATCGCGTGCCCGTCGTCGCCGGCACGGGCTCCAACGACACCGCCCACAGCGTCAAGCTCACGCGCGCCGCCGAGCGCTGCGGCGTCGACGCGGTCCTCGTGGTCACGCCCTACTACAACAAGCCGCCCGAGCGCGGCCTGCTGGCGCACTTCCGCGCCGTGGCCGCCGCCACCAGCCTGCCGCTCGTCGTGTACAACATCCCCGGCCGTTCGGTGGTCAACCTGTCGCCCGAGGCGCTGGCCGCCCTCGGCAAGGTCGACAACATCGTGGCCGTGAAGCAGGCCAACCCCGATCTCGGCGAGCTTCACCGGCTGCGCGAGCTCAGCGACCTCGGCATCTACGCCGGCAACGACGACATGCTGCTCGACGTGCTGAAGATGGGCGGCCTCGGCGGCATCTGCGTGGCCAGCCACGTCGTCGGGCCACAGCTGGCCGAGATGGCACGCCTGACGAGAGCCGGCGACGTGGCCGGGGCGGAGAGGCTCGACGAAGGCCTCCGCGCTCTCTACAAGACGCTGTTTCTGACCGCCAACCCCATCCTCGTCAAAGAAGCCCTCAACTTGCTGGGGCACGAGGTGGGCGGCCTGCGCCTCCCGCTGGTGCCCGCTACCCACCAAGAATCCGCCGCCGTCGCCGACGAGCTGCGGCGGCTGGGGATGCTGAGCCGGGCATGACCGCGTTCGGCCGCCTCGCCGCGCCGGTTCGCCTGCGGGGCCGCGAGCGGGTAGGATTGCTCCCACATGAGTGACTCCCTCAAGATCATCCCTCTCGGCGGTCTCGGCGAGATCGGCAAGAACATGACCGCCGTCGAGTACCGCGGCAAGATCGTCGTGCTCGACTGCGGCGTCGAGTTTCCGCGCGACGAGATGCTCGGCATCGACCTCGTGATCCCCGATATCAGATGGCTGCTCGGGCGCCGCGACGACGTCCTGGGGTTCGTCATCACGCACGGTCACGAGGATCACCAGGGGGCGCTGCCCTTCGTGCTGAAGCAGCTCAACAAGCCGGTGTACGCCAGCCGCTTCACGTTGGCGCTCATCAAGTCCAAACTCGACGAGCACGGCCTGCTCAAGGTGGTCGATCTCAATGAGGTGAGCGAGAGCTCGAAGCTGCGCCTGGGGCCGTTCGACCTGTCTTTCGTCGCCGTGAGCCACAGCGTGCCCGATGCCCTGTCGATCGTGCTCGGCACCGAGCTCGGGGCCCTGGTATTGACCGGCGACTACAAGTTCGATCACACGCCGATCGACGGCCGCATCACGGACGTCAACACGTTCGCGCAGCTCGGCCAGCAGGGCGTCCTGGTCCTTCTCGGCGACTCGACGAACGTCGAGGCGGCCGGGTCGACAGCGTCGGAGAGCATCGTCGGGCAGGCGTTCCACCAGATCTTCGCCGAGGCCGAGGGCCGCGTGATCGTGGCGAGCTTCGCCTCGCACATCCACCGCGTCCAGCAGGCCATCCAGATCGCCCACCTGCACGGCCGCAAGTTCGCCGTCTCCGGCCGCTCGATGCAGAAGAACGTGAACATCGCCCGCAACCTCGGATATCTGGAGGTCCCCGAGGGTTCGATGATCAAGCTCACCGAGATCGACGACTACCGGCCCGAGGAGATCCTCATCCTTGCGACGGGGAGTCAGGGAGAACCCCTCTCGGCGCTCACGCGCATGGCGTTCGACGATCATCCGCAGGTTGGCCTGCACGAAGGCGATACCGTGGTCATCTCGGCGAGAGCCATCCCCGGCAACGAGGTCAGCGTCATGACCACGGTCAATCGTCTGCTCAAGTCGGGCGCCACCGTGATCTACGGGGAGGGCAGCGGCGTGCACGTCAGCGGCCACGCCGCCCAGGAAGACCTGCGCATGATGCTCAACCTGCTGCGCCCGCAGTATTTCGTGCCGGTTCACGGCGAATACCGGCACCAGCATTTCCACGCCGAGCTCGCCCGTCAGTCCGGCGTCCGCGAGGAGGACATCTTCATCCTCGAGAACGGCGACGTCCTCGAGCTGGATGCCGAGAACGGTGAGATCGTCGACAAGGTGCCCACGGGCATGGTGTTCGTCGACGGCTTCGAGCTCGGCGATGCCGAGGGTCTCGTGCTTCGCGACCGCCAGCAGCTGGCCGGCGACGGCATCCTCATCGCCGTGGTCACCGTCGACGCCCAGAACGGCGACTCGGTGGCGCCGCCGGAACTGGTGGCGCGCGGCTTCCTGCACGACGACGAGCGCCTCCAGGAGGTGCTCGACGAGTGCGCGGCCACGCTCGACGGCCTCATGGACAAGCTCGGCGCCGTGCACGTGACCGGGCAGCGCCTCATCAGGGAAGACATCAAGGAGAAGCTCGCCGAGCTCGTGTTCGCACGCACCCGGCGGCGGCCGCTGATCATGCCGGTCGTCGTCGAAGTCTGAACGACCGGCGTCTTCCTCCTGCCTCGCACCACGTTCCTTCCTAGGGTTTCTCGCGCCCGCGTTGAATAGACGCCCTATGGCGACTGCACGCCCCAAGCAGGCACGGCGCG
>Ga0208079_1000727_pt1 | contig 18005 bp, 16 predicted proteins | sample NGESurdeep092012_5_FD_184474 | JGI IMG/M metagenome (GOLD analysis project Ga0208079, IMG submission 184474) | Arctic peat soil microbial communities from Barrow, Alaska - NGEE Surface sample 210-2 deep-092012 (SPAdes) | ecosystem: Environmental > Terrestrial > Soil > Wetlands > Peat ... | reverse complement strand
GGGACAGGGATCGTCCACATCGCGCCCGGGTGCGGCGCCGAGGACTTCGCGCTGGGGAAGGCGCTCGGCCTGCCGATGCTCGCCCCGCTCGACGAAGGCGGGGTCTTCATCGAGGGGTTCGGCTTCCTCGCGGGACGCGACGTCCGGGACAGCGCCGAGCCTGTCGTGGAGCACTTGAAGCATCACGGGCTGTTCTACCGGCTGGAGCCGATCGTCCACCGCTACCCGCACTGCTGGCGCTGCGGCACGCCGCTCGTCTTCCGCCTCGTCGACGAGTGGTTCGTCAGCATGGGGCCGGTCTATGACCTGCCGCGCGACCAGCTCTCGAGGGAGCAGGTGGACGCGAGCCTCCGGTACCAGATCATGGAGGTCGTGGACGGCATTCGGTGGCTGCCGTCGTTCGGGTACGAACGGGAGCTGGACTGGCTCCTGAACATGCACGACTGGATGATCAGCAAGAAGCGCTACTGGGGGCTGGCGCTGCCGATCTACGACTGCGCGGCCTGCGGCAGCTTCGATGTCGTCGGCGGTCGCGAGGAGCTGGGTGCGCGGGCCGTGGAGGGCTGGGACCAGCTGGAGGGGCACACACCCCACCGGCCGTACGTGGACGCCGTCAAGATCGCCTGCCGGACCTGTGGGGCCCCCGTGTCGCGGATCCCGGACGTGGGGAACCCCTGGCTCGACGCCGGGATCGTGCCCTTCTCCACGCTCCACTACCGGGAGGACCCCGTCTACTGGCAGCAGTGGTTCCCGGCCGACTTCGTCACCGAGAGCTTCCCCGGCCAGTTCCGGAACTGGTTCTACTCGATGCTCGCGATGAGCACGGTCCTTCGTCGCGAGGCGCCTTTCACGACGATCTTCGGCTACGCGACGCTCTTCGGCGAGGACGGCCGCCCCATGCACAAGAGCTGGGGCAACGCCATCGAGTTCGACGAGGCTGCCGAGCGGATGGGCGTCGACGTCATGCGCTGGATGTACGCGAACGCGCGTCCCGACGACAACATCCTGTTCGGCTGGCATGCGGCCGACGAGGCGCGCCGGGAGCTGCTGGTGCTCTGGAACGTCTACGCGTTCTTCGTCACGTACGCGCGGCTTGCGGGCTGGTCGCCGGGCGCCGACGCGGCGACGGCACCGGACCCGACGAAGGTTGCGGGACGTCCGCCGCTTGATCGCTGGATCCTCTCGCGCCTGGCCGGCGTCGCCGCGCGCGTCGAGGATCGCCTGGCGAACTACGACCCGGACGCCGCCGCGGGCACGATCTCCGGCTTCATCGACGAGCTTTCCACCTGGTACCTGCGCCGGAACCGGAAGCGCTTCTCGCGCTCGGACGATCCCACCGACCGCGACGCGGCGTTTGCCACGCTCCATGCGGCACTGACCGGGCTGGCGCGGGTGATGGCGCCGCTGCTCCCGTTCCTGACCGAGGCGATCCACCAGAATCTCGTCGTCGCGGCGGAACTCCAGGCGCCCGACAGCGTCCACCTGACGCGCTGGCCGGCTGCCGAGCTCGCCCCCCTGCGCGACGAGGCGCTCGAGGCGGCCACGGCTCGCGCCCAGCGCGCCGTAGAGCTGGCACGGACGCTCCGCTCGCAGGCCGGCCTGAAGACGCGCCAGCCGCTGGCGCGGCTCTGGATCGCGCTCCCCGGTGCCGCGCACGCGGACCTCGACGCCCTCCTCGGCGTCATCGCGGAAGAGGTCAACGTCAAGGAGGTCATTCGAATTGGGGACGAGTCGGAGCTCGTCGAGCGGCGTGTCAAGCCCCTCCTGCCGAAGATCGGCCGAAAGCTCGGCCGCGCGATCCCGGCCGTGATGGCGGCGGCGCGCGCTGGCGCGTTCGAGGTGCGCGCCGACGGGAGTGTCGCCCTCGCGGGCGTCGTGCTCGCGCCGGACGAGGTGGAGATCCTTGCCTCGCCCCGCCCGGGGACCGCGGTCGCGCACGATGACGGGCTGGTCGTGGTGATCGATACCAAGCTGACCGACGCGCTGCGCGCCGAGGGCGATGCACGGGAGCTCCAGCGGGCGGTCCAGGACCTTCGCCGCGACACCGGCCTGGAGCTCGACGACCGGATCGACCTGGTCGTGGACCTCGGCGTGGACGCGGCGCGCATTGCCCCGTACCTCCAGGTGGTCGCGGCCGAGACGCTCGCCGACCGCGTCACGACGAGCGCTGCGCCGGCCGGCTGGCCGACGGCGAGCGTGAAGCTGTCCGGCGGCGAGGCGCGCGTCGCGCTCCGCCGGGCGGTCCTCGGCGACAGGGCGGAGCTGGCGAATGCGTGACGCCGCGCAGCGCGTGGAGCCGAGCCCGATTCCGGCCAGCGCCCCGGTCCGGGCATCGCAGCAGTGGGTCGCGTTCGTGGCCCTCGCCGCGGGCATCGTGATCGCCGACCAGCTCGCCAAGGCATGGGTCGTGGCCAACGTCGCGTTCGGCTCGGTCCTGCCGGTCTTCGGCGACTATGTCCGCATCTGGCACGTCCACAACACGGGCGCCCTCTTCGGGCTCTTCCGGGACCAGGCGGTCCTGTTCGCCGCGCTCAGCATCGGCGTTGTGGCGCTCATCATCTGGTTCCACGGGCGGTCGGTGGTCACGAACGGCTGGCTCGCGACGCTCGCCCTCGGCCTCCTCCTCGGCGGCGCCGTCGGCAATCTCGCCGATCGCCTGCGGCTGGGCTACGTCGTCGACTTCGTCGACATGGGCGTCGGCGACCTGCGCTTCTACACGTACAACGTCGCGGACGCGGCGATCAGCACCGCCCTGGTCTTGCTGATCCTGATGGCCTTCTGGCCCTCGCGCCGCCGGCCCTGGATCGCCGGATGACCGAGCTCCGCCTCGTCGTCCCGGATGGCTCGGGTGGACGCGTGGACCGCATCGCCTCGGACCTCTCGGGCCTTTCGCGGAGCCGGATCCAGCGCCTGATCACCGATGGGCACCTGACCGTCGACGGGGTGCCCCTCAAGGCGCGCTCGGTCGTACGGGCCGGGGACGCGCTGCTCCTCCGCGTTCCGGCGGCGCAGCCGGCCGACATCGAGCCCGAGGCGATCCCGCTCGAGGTCCTGTACGAGGACGCGGACGTGCTGGTGGTCAACAAGCCGGCCGGGCTCGTCGTCCACCCGTCGCCCGGGCACTGGAGCGGGACGATGGTCAATGCGCTCCTGGCGCGCGACACGGAATACGGCGGCATCGCGGGCGTCCAGCGGCCGGGGATCGTGCATCGCCTGGACCGCGACACGTCCGGGCTGATCATGGTTGCCAAGACGGACGCGGCCCAGACCAGCCTCATGGCGCAACTCAAGGCGCGCCGCGTAAAGAAGACGTACCTCGCGCTGGTCCAGGGCAGCGTAGAGGCGGCCGCCGGCCGGATCGAGGCGCCGATCGGGCGCGATCCTCGGCAGCGGACCCGGATGGCCGTGGTCCCCGACGGACGGCCGTCCGTCACCGGGTACCGGGTTCGCGAGCGCTTCCGCGGATGGACCCTCCTGGAGGTGGACCTCGTCACTGGCCGGACCCACCAGATCCGGGTCCACCTGGCGGCCCTGGGCCATGCCGTCGCGGGCGACCCCGTCTACGGCACGGGGACCTCGCGGCGCGGCCCGGACGGCCTGGAGCGGCTCTTCCTGCATGCCTGGCGGATCGTCTTCGCATCACCTGCGACGGGCGACCTCGTGCGGGTCGAGGCGCCCCTCCCGGAGGCACTGGAGCCCGTGCTCGGGCGGCTTCGCGCGATCGCGACCGGGGCGCCCGGAACGGCCGGCCCCGATTCCGGTCACACGCGATGAGGGAGCGGCCGCTCGAATCGGCACCTTCAACCGACGACCCGCTGTTCGGCGCGCCGAGCGCGGGCGCACCGGGCGCGCTGCTCGTGGTCGTCTCGGGGCCGTCCGGCGTCGGGAAGGACACCATCATCAAGGCGCTGCGGGCGCGGCCGCGCGATCCCGACTACCACTACGTGGTGACCTGCACCACGCGGGCTCCGCGGCCGGGCGAGGAGGACGCACGGAGCTACCACTTCCTGACCCGGGAGCGGTTTCGTGCTCTCCGGGACGCCGGGGCGTTCCTCGAGTGGGCCGAGGTACACGGGAACCTGTACGCAACGCCGCGTGCCGAAGTCCGCCGTGCGCTCGCCTCCGGCCACGACGTGATCCTCAAGATCGACGTGCAGGGAGCCGCCGCAGTCAAAGCGTGCGTCCCGGATGCCCTCCTCGTGTTCGTCGTGCCGCCGTCGCTTGAGGCGCTCTTCCGGCGCCTGCGCTCGCGCGCCACCGAGTCGGCGGGCGAGCTGGAGATTCGCCAGCGCAACGCCGCGATCGAGCTGGCCCGGCAGGGCGACTACGACGAGGTGGTCCTCAACGGGGACGGCCAGGTGGAGCGGACGGCAGAGCAGATCGACGCGATCATCCGCGCCGAACGGGTGAAGCATCCCGACCGCCGGGTCGTCGTCTAGGCCGATGGCGGAGGGCGGGCCGCCTGCCGCGGCGGTCGGCCGCGACCGCCTCGTCCGGGTCGAGGCGCCGCCTGCCGCACGCCACGTTGAGGTGGCGGTAGACGCGGCCGGCGTTGCGGGGAGCCGAACGTGGACTTACCTCGTCCCGGATTCGCTCGCCGACGTGGCCGCCGGCGAAGCGGTCCTCGTGGAATGGGGCCGCCGGCGGGCCGTGGGGATCGTCCTGGGCGACGCCCCGGCGCCCGATGGCGTCACGGCCCGGCCGCTGGGGGCGCGGGTGCGCGCCGACGGACCGCTCCTGCCGCCGCTCGCGCTGTCGCTCGCACGCGAGATCGCGGCGCACTACCTTGCCCCACCGGCGCTCGCCATCCGGGCGATGCTCCCGCCCGGGCTGCTCGAGAAGCTCGAGCTGGTGGCCACGCCTCTCGATCCTCCCGCGCCGACGCCCGCACCCGGGTTCGAACCCTCGAAGCCCGGCCGTGATCCCGCGATGGCCGACCTGCTCCTCGCGATCGCCAGAGGTCCCCGGGCCGTCCGGGACCTGCCCGCGCCAGACGGCCGGGCAGCCCTCCTTCGGCGGCTACGGGCGCTCGAGGGCGACGGCAGGGTCCACCTTGAATGGACGCTCACCGCGGCCGGCGCGGGGCCGCGCCACGAGCGCATCGCCCGCCTGACCGATGCCGGACGGGAGGTGGCCGGCGGGTCCCGCGCTCCCGACGGCCGCTCGGTCGGGCCGCGGCAGCGGGCGCTCCTCCTCGAGCTTGCCGGGCTGGCGCCCGACGATCCGGGCGTCCCTGCGCCCGGGCTGGCGGAGCGCCACGGCCAGGGGGCGGCGGCAACGCTCTCGCGGCGCGGCCTGGTGGCGCTCGCCACCCGCGAGGTGACCCGGGACCCGCTCGCCACGCGACGACGAATGGGTCGCCGCGGCGCCCGCCCGGCGGGATCCGACCTGACGACGACCCAGGCGGACGCGCTGCGCATCGTCGTCGCCGCCATCGCCGCGCGCGACCCGACGCCGCTCCTCCTGGACGGGCTGACGGGCTCGGGCAAGACTGCCGTCTACGCAGAGGCGATCGCGGCCGTGCTCGAGGCGGGCCGCCCGACACTGATCCTCGTGCCCGAGATCGCGCTCGCTCTCCCGCTCGTCGACCGGCTGCGCGCGGAACTCGGGGTCGAGGTGGCGATCCTCCATTCGGGCCTCGGCGAGGGCGAGCGCGCGGACGCATGGCGGCGGATCCGTGCAGGCGCGGTCGAGGTGGTGGTCGGGACTCGCCTCGCGGTCCTGGCACCGCTCCCGGACGTGGGGCTGGTGATCGTCGACGAGGAGCACGACGCTGCCTTCAAGAGCGACCGGACGCCGCGGATCCAGGCCCGCGACCTGGCCGTGACGCTGGGTCGGCTGGCGGGCGCCGCCGTGATCCTAGGGAGCGCCACCCCGTCCGTCGAGACCTATGGGCTGGCGCGCGCCGGCGTGTACCGCCGCTGTACGCTGGCCGAGCGCGCGGCGGGCGTCGCACCGACCGTGGAGCTGATCGACCTCCGGGCGGAGCTCGCGGCTGGCAATCGCGGGCTGCTCTCCGTTCGGCTGACGGCGCTCATCGCGGCCCTGGACCCGGGCGAGGGCGACCGGGCGATCCTCGTCATCAACCGGCGCGGGGCCGCATCGGCCGTCCTCTGCCGCGATTGCGGCCACGTGCAGGCCTGCCAGGAGTGCACCCGGCCGCTCGTCTACCACCAGGCGGGCATGACGCTCCGCTGCCACCACTGCGGGGCAGCGGCACCGATGGTCGCGCGGTGCCCGGCCTGCGGCTCGCCCCGCATCCGGTTCCTCGGCGGCGGTACGGAGCGACTCGAGAGCGAAGTCCGGTCGCGCTTCCCGGCGCTCCGGGTCGGCCGCCTGGACCGAGACGTGGTCGAGCGCCGCGGCGCCGCGGAGCGCCTGATCGACGCGTTCACGGAGGGCCGGCTTGACGTCCTGGTCGGGACCAGCCTCGTGACGAAGGGCCTCGACGTGCCGGAGGTGACGCTGGTCGGAATCGTCTCCGCCGACATCGCGCTGACGCTGCCCGACGAGCGCGCCGCGGAACGGACCTACCAGCTGCTGGTCCAGGCGATCGGGCGCGCGGGTCGGGGCGAGCGGCGCGGGCGGGCGGTGATCCAGACATACCAGCCCGACCATCCAGCGATCCGGGCGGTCGTGGCGGGCGACGCGGACGCGTTCTACCTCGCCGAGCTGGCGCTCCGCAAGCGGTTCGGCGCGCCTCCATTCGGGCGCACCGTCAAGCTCACGGTGGGCGCCGAGGACCGCGAGGCTGCCCGCGCGGAGGCGCGCGCGATGGCTGAGCGGCTGCGCACCCGCGCCGCCGCCCTGCCGTCGCCGGTCACGATCGCTGGACCCGCCCCGGCGTACGTTCCGCGCCGGGGGGGACGCTGGCGCTTCAACCTCGTGCTCCGCGGCGCCGATCCGGTGGCCGTGCTCGGGGGAGATCCGGGCCCCCCGTGGTCGGTGGACGTGGACCCGGAGAGCCTCCTCTGACCCGTCCCCGGCGCCGGTGGCGGCACCAGAGTCCGGACGGCACTTGGCCCCTCCCGCTTCGTGACGGAGAATGCGCGTACCAGCCGCAAGGAGACCACCGATGACCGAACAGCAGCTCCCGCCCCCCGAGCCCGCAGCCGAAGAGCCGCCCGCCGACCAGGGCACGCCCCCGGAGGCGCACACGGCCTCGTCGCAGGCCCGCGAGTGGCTTGTCCAGCTCCAGCAGATGATCGATCAGGTCGCCGCGCACGCGGCCCCCGTCGCACGCGACGTGGCGGCCAAGGCGGCCGAGCTCGCCGCCGTGGCGGGCGACAAGGCTGGGCCATTTGCGAAGCGTGCCGCGGAGAAGACTGAGGCGGTCGGCACGCGCGTCGCCGACCGATCGCGCCGCTTCGCCGAGGAAATCCGGAACCGCGTCGAGACCGACGAGCCGGCAGCGAAGTCCGACGAATCGGAGCCGGCTGCCGATGTCGCCGCGCCGCCGGACGACGAGACCGCCGGCGCCTGACGCCACGCTGGGGCGGGTTGGCGGGCGGCGGCCCCGGATCGTGGCCGCCGCGGCTGACCTCATCGGCACCTCTCGTATACTCGCGCCATGAGTGTCCTGCCCATCCTCACCCTCGGCGATCCGCGGCTCCGGCTCCGGGGCCAGCCGGTGGAGAGCTTCAACAAGTTCCTGCATGGGTTGATCGACGACCTGACCGACACGATGCGCCACGCCCCAGGCGTCGGCCTCGCCGCGCCCCAGCTCGGCGAGGCGCTGAACGTGGCCGTGGTCGAGGTAGAGGATCGCCTGTTCGAGCTCGTGAACCCGCGGATCGTGCGCGCGGACGGAGAGGACCGCGATCTCGAAGGGTGTCTCTCGATCCCCGGGTACGTGGCGTACGTCACCCGGAAGGAGAAGGTCTGGGTCGTCGCCCAGAACCGCGTGGGGAAGAAGTTCAAGGTCGCCGGGTCCGGCTTCCTCGGCCGCGCCTTCCAGCATGAGCTGGATCACCTGCAGGGGAAGCTGTACGTGGACTACCTTTCGTCACCGGACGAGCTGATCCCCGTCGGTCGAGGCGGCATGGACGAAGAGCAGGACCAGGCCGCGGACGCGGAGCTCGAGCGGCGCGGGATCGACCCCGAGAGGGCGAAGGCGGCCTCCCGCGGCTGAGCCCGTGCGGGCCATCTTCTTCGGCTCCGGGGCGTTCGCCGTCCCGGTCCTCGAGGCGCTCGCCGCCGTGTCGGAAGTGATGCTGGTCGCCGTCGTGACGGCGCCGCCGCGCCCCGTCGGTCGGGCCGGCGTCGTCGGCCCGACGCCGGTGGGGGAGCGTGCGGGCCTGCTCGGCTTCCGGGTCCTGACCCCGGAGCGGCTGCGCGACCCTGCGGTCGTCGCGGACGTCGCGACGCTCCACCCCGTGGTCGGCGTCCTCGCCGACTACGGGAAGCTGCTTCCGCAGGCGATCTTGGACCTGCCGCCGCAGGGCATCCTCAACCTCCATCCGTCACTGCTGCCGCACCATCGCGGAGCGACGCCGATCCCGGCGGCCATCTTGGAGGGGGACGCGGAAACCGGGGTGAGCCTGTTCCGGATGGATGCCGACATGGATACGGGCCCCATCGTGGCGATCAACGTGGTCGCGCTTTCCGGCGACGAGGACGCGCCTGGGCTGGAGGTGCGCCTCGCGGCCGTCGCGGCAGGCCTGCTCCGGCTATCACTGGGGCCGTGGCTCCGCGGCGAGCTTCCCGCGGTCGCACAGTCGCGGGAGCGGGTGAGCACCACGCGGCCATTTCGCCGCGAGGACGGACGGCTGGACCCGGCGCGGCCGGCGGCTGCGCTCGAGCGGCAGGTTCGAGCCTACCGCCCGTGGCCGGGCACCTTTCTCCAGGCGCCGGGCGGCCGGATCGCCGTCCTCCGGGCCGGGATTGCTCCAACGCAGCCCGGCGACGAGCCGGGGCGCCTCGTCGCAGATGACGGTTCGCGCCTCGCGCTCGCGACGGCCGACGGTCGCCTCCGACTGCTGGAGGTCCAGCCGGCCGGCGGCCGGACCATGGACGCCGCCGCACTCCTGCGTGGGCGTCCATGGCTCATCCGGGCCCGGGTGGGATAATCGCGCCTCCATGACCGAGCCAACCGTCCCTTCCCGCGCGCGATCCGGCCCTGCGGCCTCCCCTGCGTCCTCGCGTGACCCGCGCCCCGGCGTGACCGGCGTCGAGCCGACTGAGCTCGCGGCGCTCCTGGCCGAGATGGGGGAGCCGGCATTTCGCGCCCGGCAGGTGGGTGATGCGGTCTGGCGCTCGGAGGCCGCGTCGTGGGACGCGGTGACGACGCTCGGCCTGCCACTTCGCGCCGGCCTGGCCGAACGACTCCAATTCGACACGGTCACGGAGACCGATCTGCGTCTCGCCGACGACGACGCCACGGAGAAGGCGCTCCATCGGCTGACTGACGGGCGCCTCGTGGAGAGCGTCCTCATGCACTACCCGGCACGGGGCGAGCGACGCGAGCGGAACACGCTCTGCATCAGCAGCCAGGCCGGCTGCGCCGTTGGCTGCCCGTTCTGCGCCACCGGCGAGCTGGGGTTCGAGCGAGACCTCGACGTGGCGGAGATCGTGGACCAGGTCCGTCATGCCCGGCGCCGGCTGGTGTCGCGGGGTCGCCATCTCACCAACCTCGTTTTCATGGGCATGGGCGAACCACTCCTCAACCTCGATGCCGTGATCGGGGCCGCCAGGGTCCTCACCGACGCAGACCGCTTTGGGCTGGGTGCCCGCCACCTGACGATCTCCACGTCCGGAGTGGTGCCGGGAATCGAGCGGCTGACCGCGCTCAGCCCGCAGTGGACGCTCGCCGTGAGCCTCCACGCGGCGCGCGATTCGCTCCGTGATCTCCTCGTCCCGCTCAATCGACGCTGGCCCGTCCGCGCGGTCGTCGCCGCGGCGGCCGGCTACGCGGCGGCAACCGGGCGCCGGGTGAGCTACGAGTACGTGATGATCGACGGCCTCAACGACACACCCGCCGACGTCGACGCGCTGGCGCGACTCCTGGCAGGGAGCGGCAGCCACGTCAACTGCATCCCGATGAACCCGGTCGCCCACACGCCCTGGCAGGGAAGCACGCCCGAGCGGATCGACGCGTTTGCGGGCCGCCTGCGGGCAGCCGGACTCGGCGTGACGATCCGGCGGAACCGCGGCCAGGAGGTTGGGGCGGCCTGCGGCCAGCTTGCGGCGGAGAAGTCGGCGGAACCTGCCGCCGCTGCCGTCGCGCGGCGTCGCGAGCGGCTGGTGGCCACGTCCGTGGCTGCGCTCGCCGGGGAGCGGAGTCAGGATCCGGCTCCGCCCGGCCTGTCCGCGGGTTCCCCAGGGCCGGTGATCGCCCGGACCGCGGCGCGCGCCGCCGCGCGCCCCATCGCGCGCCCGGACCGCCGCCCCGCTGCCGGACGGCAGCCACCTGGTCCGCCCCGACGGGGGAGCCGCTGATGGGCGAGGGTCGCGCGCGCATCGCCGCGAGCATCCTGAACGCAAACCTCGCCAATCTCGCCTATGAGGTGCGGCGTGTCATCCGGGCAGGCGCGGACCGGATCCACCTCGACGTGATGGACGCCCAATTCGTCCCGAACCTCACCTTCGGCGCGGGCACCATCCGGGCGCTCCGACCGGCCACGAAGGCGCCGTTCGACGCGCACCTGATGATCGCCGAGCCGGGTCGCTGGCTCGACGCATTCCTCGAGGCCGGTTGCGACTCGATCACCATCCACGTCGAGATCACGGAGCCGATCGAGCCTGTCCTGCGCCGGATCCGGGCGGCCGGCCGGGCCGCGGGCCTGGCGCTCCGCCCGGGGACGCCACTCTCGGCGCTGGAGCCCTACCGCGAGCTCCTCGACATCGTGATGGTGATGACCGTGGAGCCCGGCTTCGGCGGCCAGGACTTCATGCGTGATGTCGCGGAGGCGAAGATCCTCCAGGCCCGCGACCTCCTCTCCCACAAGCCCTGGGGCGGCGAGGTCCACGTGGACGGCGGCGTGAACCGCGAGACAGCGGAGCTGGTCGGCGGCCTCGGGGCGGACGTGCTCGTCGTGGGGACGGCACTCTTCATGAAGGGCCGTGACCAGGCCCGCGAGGTCCGGCTGGTTCGGACCCTCGCCGACGAGGGATTCGCGAACGAGCGCAACGATGGCGTGCCGCCTCGTCCTCGCGACGAGATGGTCCGCTTCGCGCAGCTGCCGCGCCACCTGGCAGCCGCCCTTCGGGATGCAGTCGAGCGCGGCGACGTGCCGGTCGTGATGCTGCGGGGCGACGGCCAGGTGAACCCGGACGGTGTCCGCGACTACGACCTGTTGATCCCGCGGAGCGCCGAGGAGTGGGCCCGCGACCAGTTTTCGGAAGCTCGCGACGCTGCCATGGTGGAGGCCGACGCGTGGCGCGCGCGCCTCCTGGCCGCGGCCGGCGACACGCCGCCCACCCCCGGGACCTGAGGCCCGTGCGGGCGCTCCTCCAGCGCGTCAGCCGCGCGGAGGTCCGGGTGGCTGACGAGCGTGTGGGTGCGATCGGCCGCGGCCTGCTGGTCCTGCTCGGGGTCGCGCCCGATGATGATGAGGCGACCGCGGACGCGCTGGCTCGCCGGATCGTGGAGCTCCGGATCCACGAGGATGCCGACGGCCGCACGAACCTCGCCCTGGGCGACGTAGGCGGCGCCGTGCTGGCGGTCAGCCAGTTCACGCTGTACGCGGACACGCGGCGCGGGCGCCGGCCGGGCTTCACCGGGGCGGCTTCGCCATCCCACGCGGAGGCGCTCTACCGACGCTTCTGCCGGGCGCTGGAGGCGACCGGCACGCAGGTGGAGTGCGGGCGGTTCGGGGCGTCGATGGCGGTCGAGCTCGTCAACGATGGGCCGTTCACCATCTGGCTCGACAGCGCGGATCGCTGAGCGGGGCCGGGACATGCAACGACCCGGCGCACGGCCGGGTCGGGGGGTGGCGGACCGGGGCGTCGGGACCCCGGCGACGGGGTCAGCGGCTCTTCTTGGTCTGCGTGCGTCGGCAGCGGGTGCAGACGAGCTTGCGCGTCAGGGTTCCGCCTTCAACGACTGCGAGCGGCTGGAGGTTCGGCTGATAGCGGCGGTGGGCACGCACGCGGTTCATCCCGCTCGACTGCGGGTTGAAGCCGCCCATCGAGACCTTGCCGCAGATCGCGCAGCTACGGGCCATCGGGTTCCTCAAGTGCGGGGGTATCCGGTCGGCGGGCAGCCCGCCGGTCCCGGTCGCCCCTCTCGGCACGCCGAAGCGCCGCCCGGAAGGGGTCCGGGGAGGCTGTATGCTAGCACATCGTCCGTGTCCAGCCGCCCAACCGCGAGGTGATCCCCCGATGCCCGAGGAGCCGACGCGTGCCGTGCCGGGTCGGGCCGTCGTGGCTCGCCGGGCGCTGAGCGAGATCGTCCGCGATGCCGCACTGGGCAGCTACGGCGTGACCGGCCTTGCCGAGCCCACGCTGCTGGCACGCTTCCGCGCCCGGCTGGGCCTGGGGAGCCGCGCGATCCGCGTGACGCTCCACCCGACCGTGGAGACGGAGGTCTGGCTCACCGTCGCCTATGGCGTCCCGGTTGCGGAGGTCGCGCGGCAGGTCGACTCCGCGGTGCGCTACGGGCTCCAGCGAGCGCTCGGGCGGGAGGTCGGCCCGGTGGCGATCCACGTCCAGGGAATGGGCGGCCGGCCGTACTCGTCCGGCCCGCCCGTGGTGGCTCCGCCGTCGACGGCCGCCGTCCTCCACGTCGATCCGCAGCCGGTCCCGGCGTCGTCGCACGACGACGCGGCGCCGACGACGGAGGTTGCCGCGTCGAGCCCCACGGCCGGGGCTGCCTAGCGTGGTCCGACTCGCCTGCGACGGCGCCGGGCTGCTGGGAGCAGTCCGGGCCGCGGTCGCGAACCTCGAGCGCCACGTCGACGAGATCAACGCCCTCAACGTCTTCCCGGTCCCGGATGGCGATACCGGCTCGAACATGCTCGCCACGTGCACGGAGATGCTCCGGTACGTCCGTGACGATTCCAGCGTGGAAGGGGTCGTCGACCGACTCCGGGAAGGTGCGCTCTTCGGAGCCCGGGGCAACTCCGGCGTGATCCTGAGCCAAGTCGTGCGCGGGCTTGCCGAGGGCTTCGCCGGCCGGCGCCGCTTCAACGGCCTGGACCTTGCCCATGCGCTCGCATCGGCGAGCACGGCCGCGTACGGCGCAGTGCCCCGTCCGGTGGAGGGCACGATGCTGACCGTGATCCGGGAGGCCGCCGCGGCGGCCGTGGCCGTGGCCGAGCGCGAGAACGACATCGGCGCCGTCCTCGCCGCCGCAACGGACGCGGCCGAGAAGGCGCTCGCCAAGACTCCAAGCCTCCTGCCCGTGCTCCGGGATGCCGGCGTGGTGGACGCCGGCGGGGCCGGTCTCCTGCGACTCTTCGAGGGTGCGCTCCGCTTCCTCCGCGGCGAGGCGCCCCTGCCCGCCACGCGTGTCCCGGCCTTTCCGAGCCCGATCCCTGCCGGGATCGCCCATGGCGAGTCCGGCCACGGGTACGAGACGGTCTACCTCATCCATCCCTTCCCCGGGAAGCTCCTGGATCTCGACCGGATCGCCGCGTATCTCGTGCGCACCGGCGAGTCCGTCAACGTGGCCGGCGATGCGAAGGCGGCCAAGATCCACGTCCACAACGGGCGCCCCGACCTCGTCATGCGACAGGCGCTCCGGCTCGGCCGGATCGTGAATGCCACGGTCCTCGACCTCGACCACCAGGTGGACGAAGTCCGCGAGGCGCGAACCGCGGTTGCCGGTGGGGGCATCGCCCCGGAGGAAGCGGTCGATCCTGGGGCCCCGGACGCCGACGTCTCGCGCGTGCCGCTCGGGATCATCGCGGTCGTGCCGGGCGATGGGTTCACGCCGTACTTCGAGGAGGTGGCGCTCAGCGGCGAGGTCGCCGTCTCGATCGTCCGCGGCGGCCAGGCAGAGAATCCGAGCGCCGGTGAGATCCTCGAGGCGATCCGCCGCTCTCCCGCGGAGGAGCTCCTGATCCTGCCGAACAACCCGAACGTGAAGCTGGCGGCCGGGCAGGCGGCGGAGATGTCCGACCGCCCAACCCGGGTCGTGCCGACCCGGAACGCGGCCGAGGGCCTTGCGGCGCTGCTCGCGCTGCAGGTCGCCGACGGCGCGAGCGGCAACGCGGAGCGGATGCTGCGCGCCAGCCGCGAGGTCCAGACGCTGCTCGTCACGGCAGCCGTGCGCGACGCCCGGGTCGGAGGCCGGCAGGTCCGCGAGGGACAGACGATGGCGCTCGACCCGGACGACGGATTGCTGGCCGTCGGCGACGACCGCAACACGGTGATCCTTGACGGGATGTACTCGTTCACGCCCGGCTTCGGCCTCGTGACGCTCTGGTACGGTCACGACGCCAACCTCGCCGAGGCGGAGGGGCTCGCGCAGCGGATCCACGCGCGATGGCCCGCGCTCGATGACGTGGAGGTCCGGACGGGCCTCCAGCCCCACTACCGCTACCTGATCAGCGCGGAGTAGGGGAAGGCGTGGGGACCGCCCGGCCGCTGCCCGCGACGCCCCCGCCGGCCGATCCGTTCGGCGTACCCCTGCCGGCGAGCGGGCTGCCGGGCGCGAGCGTGCTCAAGCGCGTGGGGCCACGGATCGGCCTGCGCACCGTTCGCGACCTCCTCCTGTGGCTGCCGCGTCGCTACGACGACCTGCGGGTCCTCCACGAGCTGCACGCGCTCCGCTTCGTGGCGCCGGACACCATCGTGAGCACGCGGGCCAGCGTCGTCAGGGTCCGGGCCGGCCGCACGGCCCGGCGTGGCATCCGGGTCGTCACGGCGGATCTCGCCGACGAGACTGGCACGGCGGAGGCCCAGTGGTACGGCCGGCAGTACGTGGAGCGGCGTCTCCACGAGGGCGACGAGCTGCTCTTCTCGGGCAAGCTCAAGAAACGCGGCGCGATGGTGCTCCTGGACAACCCGGCGTTCCAGGCGCCCGACGGCGACCTCCTCCACGTCGGCCGCATCGTGCCGGTCTACCGGTTGACGGCCGGGTTGCCGATCCGGACGCTGCGCGCCGCGATCCGCGCGGCCCTTGATCGCCCGCCGCCGTACGCGGAATACCTGCCCGCTTCGATCCGCCGCGGCCTGGGACTGGTCGGGATCGAGGATGCGCTGGCCCAGGTGCACTTCCCGGATGACTTCGAGCGGCGCGACGCCGCGCTCCGGCGGCTCGCCTTCGACGAGCTGCTCGCGCTCCAGGTCGGGATGGTTGGGCGGCGTCGCGAGCGAGCGGTCGCGGCCTCGGTCTCGATCACGACCACGCCAGCGCGCGACGCCGAGGTCCGTGGTGCGCTCGCGGCCGCGCTCGGGCGGCGGCTGGGTCGCGAGGTCGACCTCACGGGCGACCAGGAGCGCGCGATGGACGCTGTCCGCGACGACGTCCGGGGTCCGCACCCCATGCTCCGCCTGCTCCAGGGCGACGTCGGATCGGGCAAGACCGCGGTCGGGGCATACGCGCTGGCGCTGGCGGCAGGGGCGGGCGTCCAGGGCGCCCTGCTTGCCCCGACCGATCTCCTGGCCCGCCAGCACGCGGTCACGCTCGACGACCTCCTCCGGCCGCTCGGGATCGCGGTCGAGCTCCTCACCGGCTCGCTCGCCGGCTCGGAGTCGCGCCGCGTCCTGGAGGCGCTCGCCGACGGGCGCGCCCACGTGGTCGTGGGGACGCACGCCCTCTTCTCCGAGCGCGTCGCGTACGCACGCCTCGGCCTCGTGGTGGTGGACGAGCAGCACCGCTTCGGCGTGGAGCAACGGGGCGCGCTCGAGGCGAAGACGCGGGGTGGGGCCGCCCACGTCCTCCTCATGACCGCGACGCCGATCCCGCGAACGATCGGGCAGGTGCTCTATGCCGACCTGGACGTCACCGACCTGCGGACCGCCCCGACCGGGCGGCTGACGATCCGGACCGGCCTCCGTCACCCGGACCACCTCGACCGGCTCTGGACATTCGTGGCGCGCGAGGCTGCGGCAGGCAGGCAGACGTTCGTCGTCGTCCCGCACATCGACGAGGCCGGCGACGCCTCCGACGACGTGGCCGGTGCCGAGGCGGAGGTGACCCGCCTGCGGGCGCTCCTCAACGAGCCGGACCGGCTCGCGGCGGCCGGCCTCCGGCGCGAGCTCGTGGTGGACCTGGTCCACGGCCGCCTCAAGCCCGCCGATCGGGACGCGGCGATGACGCGGTTCAGGGACGGCACCGCGGACGTCCTCGTCGGCACGACCGTCGTCGAGGTCGGCGTGGACGTCCCGGCCGCAAGCGTCATGGTGATCGAGGGCGCCGATCGCTTCGGCCTGGCCCAGCTCCACCAGCTCCGCGGCCGGGTGGGGCGTGCGAACGACCAGGGGTGGTGCGTTCTCGTCAGCGACCGCCTGCCGGAAGACGAGCGTCGCGCCACGGCGCTGGAGCGCGGCGAGATCGAGCCGATCGGGCCGGAGCAGGTGCGGCTGTCCGCTGTGGCGCGGCTGAACGACGGTTTCGCCCTCGCGGAGGTTGACTTCGAGCAGCGTCGCGAAGGCGACGTCCTCGGGTACGTGCAGCACGGGCTGCCGCGCCTCCGGGTCGCCACGCTCGCCCGGGCCGACCACCGGGAGCTCGCCGTGGCCGCCCGACGCCACGCAGAATCACTCGTGCTGGCCGGCGGTGGCGTGGCCCGGGCGGGCGCCGCATTCGCGGCCGAGCTGGACCACGGCTGGCTCCGCGACGTCGCGGCCGGCGAACCGGCGACGGGAGCATAGGTGGTGGCCGATGCCGGCCGCGTCATCGCCGGCTCGGCGCGCGGGGTCCGGTTGGCCGCCCCGGGGGCCGGGACGCGGCCACTGGCCGACCGGGTGAAGCAGGCGGTCTTCGGGTCACTGGAGCCGGCGCTCCTGGAGGCCGCCGTCCTCGACCTCTGTGCCGGGAGCGGCGGCGCCGCCATCGAGGCGCTCTCGCGGGGGGCCAGCCGCGCGGTCCTCGTGGAACGCGACGCCGGGACCTGCCGCGTGATCGGCGAGAATCTTCGCCGGGCGGGCGTCGCGGACCGGGCCCGGGTCGTCCGCGCTGACGCGCTCGCCTACCTGCGAGGTCCCGCCGAGGCCGACGGTCCCTTCGATGTCGTCATCCTCGACCCGCCGTACGCGGAGGTCGAGCTCCGCGAGGGGTGCCTCCGGGAGCTCGGGGCGCGTGACGGGCCGCTCGGACCGGGCGCCCTCGTGGTCGCTACCGGCTTTGGGAAGCTGCCACCGCCGACGACGGCCGGGCTGCTACGATCGACCCGGGAACGCCGGTTTGGCGAGACCCTGGTCGTCTTCTACCGGCGCGCCGCCCCTGAGGATGTGCCACCGCCGTCCGGCGCCTGAGGCGGAGCGTGCGATGCGTGTCGCGATCTACCCCGGCTCGTTCGATCCGATCACGCTCGGGCACCTGGACGTGCTTCGACGCTCGCTGGGTGTCTTCGAGCGCGTCGTGGTCGCCGTCCTCGTCAACCCGAAGAAGGCACCCATGCTCGACGTTGATGCGCGCGTCGCCGCGATCGTCTCTGGCGTCAAGGAGGCGCTCCCGGATCTGGCGGACCGCGTGGACGTCCGTCCGTTCGCCGGCCTGACCGTGGACGCCTGCCGCGAGGTGGGCGCGCGCTACGTCGTTCGCGGGCTGCGGGCCGTGAGCGACTTCGAGGCGGAGCTCCAGATGGCCCACATGAACCACCGTCTGGCTCCGGACATCGACACGGTCTTCTTGATGACCGCGCTCGAATACGGCTATCTCTCGTCCAGCCTGGTCAGGGAGATCGTCCGCTTCGGCGGCGACCCGACCGGAATGGTCCCGCCATCGGTCGCGGAACGCCTGGTGGCCGTGGCCGCGGCTGAGGAGACGCCCGTCCGCGTGCGATAATCCGTCCCAGACCGGGCGACCTCGACGCCCGCGCGCGGAGGGCGGTCCCATCGATATCATGTTCTTCGTCGAGCGCCTGGAGGCGATGATCGCCAACGGGAGGAAGCTC
>Ga0208079_1000725_pt1 | contig 18008 bp, 10 predicted proteins | sample NGESurdeep092012_5_FD_184474 | JGI IMG/M metagenome (GOLD analysis project Ga0208079, IMG submission 184474) | Arctic peat soil microbial communities from Barrow, Alaska - NGEE Surface sample 210-2 deep-092012 (SPAdes) | ecosystem: Environmental > Terrestrial > Soil > Wetlands > Peat ... | reverse complement strand
GTCGGGTTCACCCACAGGAGCCTTCGTGCCCACGTGAGCCAACTGCTCGGTGCGCCCTACAACACCAACCAGATGAGCTACGACCTGGCCCGGCTACGCATCAACGCACTCATCCAGCGCCGCGAGCACACCAACACCTACGACCTGACCCCCGAGGGCCAACGAGTCGCGGTCTTCTACACCAAGGTCCACGACCGGCTCCTACGATCGCCGCCGACCAACCACCCGCACCAGCAGAGCTACGCCACGCCTTGGCCACCATCGACCGACACGTCCACGCCTTGGCCACCATCGACCGATACGTCCACACCTACACCGACCACGCCCGCCTCGGAAACGCAGCCTGAAAACTCAAGACAGATCCATGAGTTCGTGTCACCAAGCTGTGGCTAGTTCCCTCGACGAGAACGTCATCGCGATAGGCCTCCAGTGATCTGCCGTGCGACGACCTCGAACACGCTCTGGTGCACCTCGGCTGCAAACTCAGGGTTGTGGCACGCTCCTGGCTGTCATGGACTCGGCACCCGATGCCGACGACCGCGCTGACTGGCGCCGCTAGGGGCTGCGAGATGGACAAACTTAACGATGCGCGGCCATCGGAGGGCCTGCGCCCCGATCGCCTGCTTGCAGGCCCAGTAAGCAGGCGTAGCCTGGGGATTGAGCAGCGACAGTCGACGCCGGGAACCCCTTCACAGCCCGAGTTGTCTGCCTCTGCGAGGCCGAAGAGCCGCCGCCCCTTGACGCATGTGACAAACTTGTCAAGATGTACGCCCTAGATCGCCAATCACTAGTCGGAACAGGACCGCATCTGTGAGACTGAGGACACTGGGGCCGGCAAGGTCAATCGGGTGCATGTTCGTTCAGCTGTCAGCAGTTCGACGCGCGCCGATGACGGTTAGTGAGTACGATTCTCATGCTTAGACGTTGATTACTGTATAAACACGCATTTCCCTGCATAACCCAGCGACACCGACCGATGCGCTGCTGAACTGACTGGCATGATGCTGAGCCACCCCAAACCTCTGATTCAAGGAGTCCAATCTGATGACTTGGCGCAACCGCGCTGCCTGCCTGGACGAGGACCCCGAGCTGTTCTTCCCTATCGGGAACACCGGCCCCGCGCTTCTCCAGATTGAAGAGGCTAAAGCCGTCTGCCGTCGTTGTGAGGTGGTTGAAACCTGCCTGAAATGGGCCATCGAGTCCGGCCAGGACGCCGGAGTCTGGGGCGGACTGTCCGAGGACGAGCGGCGCGCCCTCAAGCGGCGCAATGCGCGCGCCCGTCGCGCCGGCTGAGCTACCACCCGTCTTTGACGGATTCAACGACGGACCTGATCGACCGAAGCCGCGCGACGAACCGCACAGTGGTTCCGTGCGGCTCCGCTCTGCTCCACGTGATTCGCCCGCGCAGGTCCTGGACCAAAGAAGTGACGATCTGGGTCCCCAGACTGGAGGCAGCAGGGTCGAACCCGTCCGGCAAGCCTGAACCGTCATCGGTGACAGTCACGGTCAGCAGCTCGTCGTGCTCGTCGCGACTGCGCACTGCGCGGACGGTGACAACGCCCCCGGTATGGGCCAGCCCGTGCTTGATCGCATTGTGCACCAGCTCGGTGACCACCATGGCCAGCGCGGTAGCATCCTCGGAACGCAACCGACCGAACGATCCGCTGCGTTCGGCCCGCACCGGCACGTCACCGGTAGCAACCTCGACCATGTCCGCCAACCCTCGTGCCACAATCTCGTCGAAGTCGACCGTCTCGTCGAACCCCTGACTCAGGGTTTCGTGGACCAGCGCGATGGTGCCTACCCGTCGTACCGCCTCATCGAGGGCAGCGCGCGCCTGGCTGTCGGGAAGCCTGCGTGACTGCATCCGCAGCAGAGCGGCCACCGTCTGCAGGTTGTTCTTGACGCGATGGTGGATCTCACGGATGGTCGCGTCCCGAGTGAGCAGCTCACGTTCACGCCGACGCAGCTCGCTGACGTCGCGCAGCAGCAGGATCGCACCGGTGCGCTGACCTGCCTCGGTCAGCGGGATCGCGCGCAGGGACACACTCGCACCGCGCGACTCCACCTCTGTGCGCCACGGCGCCCGTCCGGTCACGACCAGCGCAAGCCTCTCGTCCACGGGTTCTTCGTCGTGCAGTACCTCTGTGGCGATCCGGATCAGGGAATTCCCGGTGACGTCACCCACATGCCCCAGGCGATGGATGGCCGAGACGGCATTCGGGCTCGCGTAGTTCACCGTCCCGTCGGCATCCAGGCGGATCACGCCGTCGCCGACCCGGGGCGCGCCCCGCCGTTGGCCCGTCGGAGCCCCCATGGTGGGGAACTCTCCCGCCGCAATCATCCGCGCCAGAGCGTCCGCGCTGGCCAGGTAGGTCAGCTCAAGACGGCTGGGCGTGCGCAGCGTAGCAAGGTTGGTGTGACGGGTGAGTACCGCCAAAGCGCGTCCCTCGCTCACGACGGGGATGGCTTCCTCACGAATCGGCGTGTCGTCACGCCACTCGGGGTCGCGTCCCCGGACGATCCGCAGTTCGTTGAACGCCTGGTCCAGCAGCGGGCGACGTCCCCGGTCGACCCGTCGGCCCACGACGTCGTCGAAAAAGACCATTGGCCCGGTGGTGGGTCGCACGTGGGCCGCCGCATACCATCTACCCGCCGCCGCCGGAACCCACAAGACCAGATCCGCAAAGGACAGGTCCGACAGCAACTGCCAGTCACCCAGGAGCAGATGCAGCCACTCGACGTCGACGGCGTCCAGATCGGTCTGGTCCCGCAGCACGTCATTCAAGGTGGGCACAGCGCTGAGCGTAGTCCGGCCGGCCCGTGCCACGTCTGTCCCCCTGGCTCAGATGGTGGCCGACCCACTGCGGATGACTCCACGCAAGATGCGCAGGGCGACCGAAAGAGCAGAGATTCCGGGGTTGTCCAGTCGCTGTATTCCGGCCAACGCCGCATTGGCCCGGGCGAGGGACTCGGCGTTGATCTCTGACCAGGCCAGGGTGCGCTCCTTGGGGGCCAGGTCAGACGCACTGCTGTCGAGCACGGAAGCGGTCAGGGCCTTGAGTACTGCATACAGGTCGTAGCGCAAGGCGCCGCGCGCCAAGGAATCCCAGCGGTCGTCGCGAGGCAGCTTGGTCACGCGGGTGAGCATCACGTCGATGCCGAACTGCTCGGAGGTGGCGAAGTAGACGGGCGCGACCTCGGCAGACTCACGCTCTGTGTCGACGCTGATCTCCACGATGTCCAGGAGCGAGAACTGGTCCAGCAGACCCGCAGCACGAAGAGCCATCTCGTTCGGCACGCCCAGCTTCTGAAGCTGCTTGGTTCGGATTTCGAGACGCTTGTGTTCAGCACCCTGCAACAGGGTGGACATCTGCGGCCCCAGGTCGGCGACCACCTTGCTGAAGCGCTCAACCTCCGAGGCGACGTTGATGGTGGACGGACGGTTCACCAGGAACCAGCGCACAGCCCGGTCCAGCAGCCGGCGGAACTCGAGGTAAAGCGCCGTCTGCGTCTCGGTGGACAAGACGTTGTCGAGCTGCTCGACGCTTCCGAAATAATCGACCATGCCGAACACCTCGCGGCATACGACGAAGGCACGTGTCACCTGCTCTGCCGTGGCGCCGGTCTCCTCGGAGGCCCGGAAGGCAAACGTCATACCGCCGCGGTTGACCATCGAGTTCACCACGGCGTTAGTGATGATCTCGCGGCGCAGCGGGTGGCTGGCGAGCTTGTCCTGGTGCTGCTCGCGGATGGGGTTGGGGAAGTACTTGGTGAGCGTTGCCTGGAACCAGGGTTCGTCGGGCAATGCGCTGCGGAGAAGGTCCTTCTTGAGCGCGAGCTTGGCATAGGCCACGAGCACGGAGAACTCTGGGCTTGTCAGGCCCAGACCGGCGTCATGGCGCCGCTCGATCTCGCCGTCGCTGGGAAGAAACTCCAAAGCGGGATCGAGGTCCCCACGATCTTCCAACCAGTGGATGAGGCGCCGGTGCACAGGCAGCATTGCGTGCTCCTGGGCGCGGGCGTTGCCGAGCAGGGTGTTCTGCTCGTAGTTGTCGCGCAGGACCTGGCGCGCGATGTCTTCGGTCATCGAGGCCAGCAACGCGTTGCGTTGCTTCAACGTCATGTCACCGTCACGAGTCATGGCCGTCAGCAAGATCTTGATGTTGACCTCATGGTCGGAAGTGTCCACACCGGCCGAGTTGTCGATGGCGTCGGTGTTGATGTGTACCCCTGCCAAAGAGGCCTCGATACGTCCGAGCTGGGTGAAACCGAGGTTGCCGCCCTCGCCGACCACGGTTGCGTGCAAGGCGTTTCCGTCGATACGAATGGCGTCGTTGGCACGGTCACCCACCTCGCTGTGCACCTCGAAAGATGCCTTGACGTAGGTGCCGATACCGCCGTTCCAGAGCAGATCAACCGGCGCCGCCAAGATGGCCTTCATCAGTTGGGCGGGCGTCATGGCCTTGGTGCCAGGGTGCAGGCCCAATACCGTCGCAACGGGGCCGCTGATTCGCACAGACTTGGCCGTCCTGGCGATGACGGCCCCGCCCTCGCTGATCAAAGACCTGTCGTAGTCCGCCCACGAAGATCGGGGCAGCTCGAACAGCCTCTTGCGTTCCAGGAACGATGTGGCCGCGTTCGGATTGGGGTCAAGGAAGATATGACGATGGTCGAACGCAGCCACGAGCCGGATGTGCTTGGACAGCAGCATGCCGTTGCCAAACACGTCGCCAGACATGTCCCCTACTCCGACCGCGGTGAAATCAGTGCTCTGAACGTCCACCCCGGTCTCGCGGAAGTGCCGCTTGACCGACTCCCAGGCCCCACGAGCCGTGATGCCCATGACCTTGTGGTCGTAGCCAGCCGAACCCCCGGACGCGAACGCGTCGTCGAGCCAGTACCCGTAGGACTGGGCGACCCCGTTGGCGATGTCGGAGAAGGTGGCGGTGCCCTTGTCTGCGGCAACGACTAGGTAGGAGTCGTCCCCGTCGTGACGCACGACCGAGTCGGGGGCGACAACCTCGGTGCCGATGCGGTTGTCGGTCACGTCCAGCAGGCCCGAGATGAACAGTTTGTAGGACGCGATGCCCTCTGCCACCCAGGCATCGCGATCAACACTGGGGTCTGGCAGGGCCTTAGGGAAGAACCCGCCCTTGGAGCCGGTCGGAACGATGACGGCGTTCTTGACCATCTGTGCCTTGCCCAGGCCGAGGACCTCGGTGCGGAAGTCCTCCCGCCGGTCACTCCAGCGGATACCGCCGCGGGCAACCCGGCCGAAGCGCAGGTGCACGCCCTCGACGCGTGGGCTGTAGACCCAGATCTCGAACATAGGGCGCGGCGCCGGCAGGTCCGGCACTTTCTGCGGGTCGAGCTTGATGGACAGATACGACTTGTAGCCTGCGTCGCCGCCCGAGGCAGGCTCCCCCACCTTCGCCACGCGCTGGTAATAGTTGGTGCGCACCGTGGCCTGGATGACGCCGAGGAAGCCTCGGATGATCCGGTCGTGGTCAAGGCTGGCGACATTCTCCAGAGCGCCAGTGATCGCGTCGACGATCTGTGTCTCCGCGGCCTCTCGCCCGCTCTCATCCGCGCCTGCGGTGCCGCCCACAGCGCACGGGTGGGCAGGGTCGAGCCGCGTCTCGAAAAGCGAAACCAGCTGTGCGGCGATGGAGACGTTCGCGACCAGCGTGGCTTCTACGTACGCCTGGCTGAAGGTCGACCCCGTCTGACGGAGATACTTGGCCACGGCCCGCAAGATCACGACCTGACGCCAGGTCAGCTCGCCACCCAGGACCAGTGCGTTAAAACCGTCGCTCTCGGCGCGACCCTCCCAAACGGCAGAGAATGCGTTCTGGAACAGCTCCCGCAGCCCCTCGCGTCGGTTGCCGACCCAGGCTTCCGGGCCCGAGCCCTTGAGCCCGAAGTCGTAGACATACACCACGACTCCGTCAGCCCGGTCGATCTGGTACGGGTGCTCGTCGACGACCTCGACACCGAAGTGAGTGAACAGGGGCAGGACGGCGGTCAGTGACAGCCGGCCGCGACGATACAGCTTGAATCGACGTTCCGCCGAGGGGCTGCCGGGCTCGTGGTAAAGGTTCAGCCGAGTCGCGTCGTTGTTCTCCAGGAGCTCGAACTGGCGTAGGTCCACGACTCCGACCCGAGGCCTGAAGTCCTCCTTGTATGCCTCAGGGAAAGCCTTGCCGTACAGCCCGATGAGACGAGCCCCTGCCTCCTCTCCGTATTCGAGACGGGCGACCTCGCTGAGGTCCTCGTCCCACGTCCGGGTGGCCTCGATCAGACGCTGCTGCAGATCCTTCGTGTCGACTTGCGGGATAACCTCGCCGGGAGCGACCCGAACCACGAAGTGCAACCGAGCAAGCACCGACTCCGACACCCGCGTCGTGTAGTCCACGCTGGACCCGTGGAAGGCGCTGCGCAGGATCGACTCCATCTTCAGTCGCACGGCCGTGGTGTAGCGGTCACGGGGGATGTAGATCAGGCAGGACACGAACCGGCCATACTCGTCGGCACGCAGGAACAACTGACTCTTGCGGCGCTCCTGCAGATGCAGCACCGTGGTCGCGATGTCGTAAAGCTCGTCCGCGGAAGTCTGGAACAGCTCGTCGCGCGGGTAGGTCTCCAGAATCTCCAGGAGGTCCTTGCCTGAGTGACTGTCGGCGGTGAATCCGCTGGTGGCCAGAACCTGGTGAACCTTGGTGTCGATGATGGGGACGCGCAGCACCGACTCGTTGTAGGCGCTGGCGGTGAACAACCCCAGGAAGCGCTTCTCGCCGGTGACCACGCCGTCGTCGTCGAACACCTTGATGCCGACGTAGTCCAGATGCGTCGAGCGGTGCACCGTCGCGCGCGCGTTGGCCTTGGTCAGGATCAGCAGATGTGGCTCGCGGGCCTTGGCCCGCCCTTCAGGACTCAACCGCCCGAAGCTGCCGGAGTGGGGCTGGTCATAGCGCAGCAGACCCAGGCCGGTGCCGGGGATAGCGCGGAGGGCATCCTCGCCGTCCTGGCCTTCGAGCGCGTACTCGCGGTAGCCAAGAAACGTGAAATGGTCTTCAGTCAGCCACAACAAAAGACGTCGGGCCTGGACGACCTCCTCAGGATCGATCCCCTTCGGCAGGTCAGTCTCTAAGTCAGCCGCAATCTGCTGGCAGACGACCTCCATCTTGGGCCAGTCCTCGACCGACTCACGAACGTCCGAAAGGACGCGCTGAAGCCCTTTTGTCAACGCCTGCTGCTGGGCGTCGCCACCTTGTCGATCGATCTCGACGTGCATCCACGACTCGATCCCCGCACCAAACTCAGCATCTTTGAGCGCATGGGCGTTCAGCGCATCTGCGTCGAGGACCTCCTGGAGCTGGCCGACAGCGTCGCGACGAACCACAAGCTGCGGGTGGACGACCAGATGCACGTTCCGGTCCTGGCGTGAGAGTTCGGAAATCACCGAGTCCACCAGGAACTGCATGTCGTCGGTGACGATCTCGATGACAGTGTGCCCGCAGGACCAGCCGTCCTCCTCCACCGTCGGGGTGTAGACGCGCACGTTGGCCGTCCCCACCGGACGGCTCTTCGCGAGGTCTCTGTGGGACAGAGCTGCGCCCAGGAGGTCCTCGGGACGGCGCGCCAGGAGATCCTCCGTGGCCATATGCCGGTAGTAGAAGCCCAGCAAGGGCCCAAGAGTCTCACCCCCGGCCCTGAGGCCCAGCTCCACTGCGGAGTGGATGACCTGAGAACGAGACTGCTCGAGCAACGCCGACATGGCTGAGATCCTTACCAAAGGTATGCCGTGATGCACGCCTTTGTGCACCGGTTGAGCCTATCGCTGTGCGCATATCACGAGCGGGCGGGTTAGGCGATCGACAGATGGCTGCTCGACCTGGCTGTGGGAACCTTGGGATCGCTGCGCCCCTGCGGCCACAGTTGTCAGCATGCTGCCGGGCGCCATGTCTGCTCTGTTTTGCCTGGCGGCGTCGCCGCAGCTTTTGCCTGGCGGCGTCGCCGCAGCGGTTGGAGGAGACCTCCTGGGGCGGCCTCTGGAGAAACGACACCGGCGATGCCCTGCGTCAGCAAGCTTGAGCGCCATGTCCACGGTGCCGCCGCCCCGGGCGCCTCACAGACTCTCAGAGGAATCCAGCGAGCCCAGAGGTGGTGGCTACTTCAGCGACCAGGCCCTACCCAGCCAGATTCCCGTGGACCAGATCCTGACCCGCCAACATAGGTTGTGACCATGAAGATCAGCGCCATCATCGACTACGCCGCGACCCCCGACGAAGTCTTCGCCATGCTTGCGGACGAGGACTTCCAGAACCACAAGTGCGCGGCCACGGGATCCCGCCGGCACACGGTGTCCATATGGGTGCAGGATGACCGAACCGTCATTGTCAGTACCCGCGACATGCCCTCAGATGGCTTCCCCTCGTTCGTCAAGAGCATGGTCGGCGAGACTCTTGCCGTAACAGAGACCCAGGACTGGGGCCCGCCCGGCGCCGACGGAGTTCGCCACGGCCGGCTCAGCGTCGCCATAGAGGGTGCTCCTGTCGAACTCCATGCAGCCCTGTCGTTGGCAATGGGCGGAGAGGGCACGGTCGAAACCATCGAGGGTGACCTCAAGGCCAGGATCCCGTTGATCGGTAACAAGATCGAGCTGGCTGCAGCACCGGCCATCCAGTCGGCGATCAGGGTCGAGAGCAAGACGGGCAAAGCCTGGCTGGAACGCTGATCGCCCTTTCAAAGACAAGCCACAGAGGGTATGGCGACCGATCGCCATACCCTCTGTGTTTGTGGCTGTCCCCCGCAGTGCTCAGCCCATGTGCGGGTACTGGTGCGTCTTGGCCGGCACGAAGGTCTCTTTGATGGAGCGCGCGCTGGTCCACCGCAGAAGGTTCTGCGCGGAACCGGCCTTGTCGTTGGTGCCCGACCCGCGTCCGCCACCAAACGGCTGCTGGCCGACGACTGCACCCGTGGGCTTGTCGTTGATGTAGAAGTTGCCGGCCGCGAAACGCAGCCGCTGCTGGGCATCCGCAATGGCAGCACGGTCCTGGGCAATGATCGACCCGGTCAGTGCGAAGGGCGCCACTGACTCCATCTGGTCGAGCATCTTGTCGTAGTCGCGGTCAGCATAGACGTGCACGGCCAGGATGGGGCCGAAGTACTCCGTGCTGAAGATCTCGTGCGCTGGGTCATCGATCTCAAGGATGGTCGGGCGCACGAAGTAGCCAACCGAGTCGTCATAGGTACCACCGGCGACGACCTTGACGCCAGTTTCGGCGTGGGCCTTATCGATCAGGTCCCGGTGCTTGGCGAACGCGCGCTCGTCGATGACTGCGCCCATGAAGTTGGAAAGGTCCGTGATGTCGCCTTGCCCGAGGCCATCGGTGATCGCGGCGAGGTCGGCCTTGATGACCTTCCACAGACTGCGGGGCACGTAGGCGCGCGAGGCCGCGGAGCACTTCTGACCCTGATACTCGAATGCGCCTCGAATCATGGCAGTCCTCAAGACGTCTGGGTCGGCAGAGGGGTGGGCCACGATGAAGTCCTTGCCACCCGTCTCGCCGACCAGGCGCGGGTAGGTCTTGTACTTCTTCAAGTTGGCGCCGACCTGCTGCCAAAGGGACTGGAAGAGCGGGGTTGACCCGGTGAAGTGGATGCCCGCCAGATGTGGCGAGTTCAGCGTCACCTTGGAGACGTTGACGCCGTGACCGGTCACCATGTTGATGACGCCAGGCGGCATACCGGCCTCTTCGAGCATCTCCATCGTCAGCTGGGCTGCCACCTGTTGGCTCGACGAAGGCTTCCAGACCACGGTGTTTCCCATGAGAGCAGGGGCGGTCGGCAGGTTCCCGGCGATGGCAGTGAAGTTGAACGGCGTGATCGCGTAGACAAAGCCTTCCAGCGACCGATAGTCGACGCGGTTCCAGATGCCCTTGGAGTTCGCGGGAGGCTGGTCGGCCAGGATCTGCCGAGCGAAGTGGACATTGAAGCGCCAGAAGTCGATCAGCTCGCAGGCGGCGTCGATCTCGGCCTGGTAACAGGTCTTGGACTGACCCAGCATCGTTGCGGCGACAATCCTGGCCCGCCACGGCCCGGCGAGCAGGTCGGCCGCTTTGAGGATGATGGCCGCGCGGTCGTCGAACGACAGCCCACGCCAGGCCGGTGCCGCGGCCATGGCCGCAGCTACCGCGGACTCAGCCTCGGCCTCGGTCGCCTCGCGCATCGTCCCGAGGACCAGCTTGTGGGCGTGGGGCTGGCGCACCTCAATCTTCTTGCCGGTGCCGATGACCCGCTGGCCGCCGATGATGTGCGGCAGATCCATACGGCTGCCGCCCAGCTCAGCGAGAGCCGCCTGCAGCTCAGCGCGTTCGGCGCTGCCCGGCGCATAGTCCAGAACTGGCTCGTTGACTGGGGCGGGAACCTGGGTGACAGCATCCATTCGGGCGAACATCTCCTAGAGGTCTCTGGGCGTTGAGGTCGCCGCTATCGTGCCACGCGTCACAGAAGCGCAAGGACGACGGGCAGTTCGGTCACGTCGTACCACAGCAGGTCGTCGTCCTGTGAGGCGTCGCCGTCCACGTGGAAGGACGCAATTCTCTTAAGTGCAACCGAGTCAGAGATGGACACTGCAGAGTCGACGTCAGAGTCGCCAGGTTCGGCCGAGCCCACCAGGTCCGACGACACGTCTGCCGCAGCCACGATGCGCCGGCTCTCGCCCGCAGTGAGCAGCGCGCCCGATGTCTGGGCGGCATCGTTCAGCGCGGCGTACTCCCATTCGTCCTGAGTTGCACTCGGGGCGTCAGCCCGAATGGCCTCGGTCACGGCATGGGCAGGGAAAGGGGCCCCCTCCAGTGCACCGCGGGTGCTGAGGCTGCGGAGGTCGGAAGCGTTCAGTGGTATGTAGATCCGTGTCATAGTCGGCCGGCTTCCTTCGTTCTTGTGGCGGGCAGGAAGTGGATCAGGGTCGCGCAGGGCGACCACGGAGGTGCGCAGTGAGGTCTCGATCACTGACGCACGCCGAGACAGGTCCATAAGGTTGCCACCCATCGCCTCGAGGTCTTCCCGCCCGGGGCCAAGAATCGTGACCTCCGTGCCGTGACGATGAACGGTGCTCGCCTCACGCAGAACCCTTCGGGTCACCCGGTTGCGCCACTGACGCTCCAGGCGGGTGGCCCATTGCGTGGGTGTATCGGCATCGAAGCTCACCTGCGGGGCGAGGACGAAGACCTCGTCCAGACCCTCACCCGCAAGAAGGTCGAGGTTGGTGGAGGACCACGCGCCCCCATCGATGAAACGGTGGTCGCCGATCCGCACTGGTTGGTACCAGCCGGGGATCGCACACGAGGCCATCACCGCTTCGGGCAGTGCAGCCGACCACACCCCTGGCCGTCCGAACGGCACTCGTTCGCCGGTGTCGTAGTCAAGGGCAACGACAGTCACCCCTTCGCGCGCGACCCAACCATCTGGGACCACATGAGAGATCAACGCTCCGACTGCGCCGAGGTTGCCCCGACCTTCTGGCAGGAAGGCAGACAGAACTGCTGTGGGTGGCAGCTGGTGCAGCTGGCGAGCATTGTGAATCAACAGCTCTCTCGAGCCGAGCCCAGGACGCGCACGAGTCGGCCGGTCGCCGCCGGTAGCCTCCGCATAGTCGAAATGAAAGCCGGCAAGCCGGCCTGACTCGAGCCGGTCCCCACGCTGATGGTTGACCAGATCAGCGACACTCACCCCGGCGCCGAGCAGGGCAGCCAGGATCGACCCTGCAGACGTGCCGACCAACGCGTCAAAATCACGCACATCGACGCCAGCCTCGTCCTGGAGAGCCTGAAGTGCACCAACCATCCAGGCGGCGCCGAGGACTCCGCCACCACCGAGCACGAGGCCCCGCCGGATGGCCCCGCTCATCGGCGTGCGTCCCTGATCTCGACCAGGTCGGCAAGTGAGTCGACCAGGCACTGCCCCAGGAGGTCTAGGTCGGGCATGGCGTCACGGTCACCGTTCAGCCCGAAGTACACGCCGCCGTCATAGGACGTCAGCCCGATCGACACTGCTTGCCCACGGGCCAGCGGCACCACGGGGTAGGCAGACAACATCCGGGCGTTGCCGACATACAAGGGTTGTTGCGGGCCGGGAACATTGGTGATGATCAGATTGAAAAGCCGACGGGACATCGCGCTGCCCAGTCGAGCCCCCAGAGAATGCAACGTCGGTGAGGCGAATCCCGCCAGTCCCGCAAGGGACTGGGCGCCAACAGCATGACCGCCCTCGATCTGTTGTCGCATCGAAAACGCGATCTGGTGCAGTCGCATGGACGCAGCCGGCTCTCCTACGGGCAGATTGACGAAACATGCCGTGACCTTGTCGCCGAGCCTGTCATCTGTGTCATAGACACTGATGGGAACCATCGCGCGAACGGTCGTGGCATTGTGGACCGCCTCCCCTCGGGTGAGCAACCAGGACCGCAACGCTCCCGAGATCGTGGCAAGGACAACATCATTGATCGTCACCTCGTCCGCGTAGTGACCCAGCGCAAGCCGGCTGCGCACCGTTCGGTAGTCCGCCAGATCCGTTCCGACGATGACGTAGCGTCGCGCCTCACCGATCTCGGCGTTGAGGGGACTGACGGGAGCCGGGCGCATGGCCGTCCTGGCGACCGCCGAGGCAAGAGCGCCAACCGCCGAGAACACCGGCCGACCAACGGCTTTGACGTCGGTGATGGCGCCACGTACGTTGTCGACAACCTGGCTGGGGCGGCGAACCGCGTCCACGAAGGCCGACGTGATCAGCTCTACGTCGCTGGGCTCACGGGCAGGATGCCACGTCTTGGCGGTCGACTCCTCGCTGTCCGACTTGCCGTCGACGATCACGTGAGCGATGTCGAGGGCGTTGATGCCGTCCACGAGAGCCTGGTGGGCCTTGGTCACCACCGCGAAACGGCCCCCGGCAAGACCTTCGATGAGGTAGACCTCCCACAGCGGCCGGCGACGATCCAGACGCCTGGACTGGATGCGCGCGACAAACTCCTGCAGCTGGTCGTCACTGCCTGGCCGTGGCAACGCCGAACGGCGCACGTGATAGGTCACGTCGAAGTCCTCGTCATCCACCCACACAGGATTGGCGAGCCGCCCCGGGACTTCCCGGACACATTGCCGGTAGCGCGGGACGAAGGAGATTCTGTTCGAGATCAACGACAAGAGGCGGTCGTAGTCGAATCCCCCGTTACGTGGCTGGAAGACCATGACCGAGCCCACGTGCATGGGCGTGGTCGACCCCTCCATGTAGAGAAAGGACGCGTCAAGGGCAGTCAATCGGTCGGACACTCCATTATCGTGCCAGACCGGCACCCGCACCGCAGAGCGTGACGAACTTCGCTGGGCTTGGGGGGTGCTCGTGGCGTAACTGCTGCGAGAACAGGTTGCTTGGGCGCGGTATGCCGTGAACGGAACGGGCTCAGTGCAGTCTTTGGTGTATCCAGCGAGCATCTGGGAACACGTCCTGGAGCTGTCCCGCCGTCTGGTCGAAGGTCCGGTGAACGATGCCAATGAGACCAGCCTGCTGTGCAGCAACAATGTTGTGCGCCATGTCGTCGATGAAGACACATTGATCTGCCGGAAGGCCGATCCGCTTCAGGACGAGCTCGAAGATCTCTCGTTCAGGTTTGCGCATGCCAACCTCACCGGAGATGACGACGGTGTCGAACATTTCGTGCCAGTCCCTGCGGTCGTACTCATTGCCCCAAGAGTTCGACAACAACGCAGTACGGATTCCGGCGGCGCGTGCACGGGTGACCAGTGAGGTCATGGAGTCCTCGTAGATGGCTAGGTCGGCGAACATCTTGCCGACCAGGCCGCGCGCCTCAACCAGGGAGCCTTCACGTGCCAGGGCTGCTGACAGCAGGTGCTCAAAGTCCTCCACCGCGAGTTCTCCCCGCTCGAGTCGATGGACCGGAGAGCTCTCGCCCGGCAGGGGTTCTACCCAACGGCGTACAACCTCGCCATAGTGGTTGTGGTCGACCCCGGAGGCCTTGAGCCAGCTCCCTATCGCGGTGTGGATCGGCATGGTCAGGACGCCGCCCCAGTCAACGATCAGTCCCTTCATCGCACACCTCTTGTTCGACCCGCGAGGTGTGGCGCGGGCAACGCGCTGACCTGGCTGACAAGCGCCAGCACAACTTGACGCGCCGCAAGGTCAGGCGCAGCCGCTGCCACGGACCCTCTGGCCAGCAGGGCGCCGTCCACAGCACCGCAGTCATCGGGGATCAGCGGCAGCTCATCATTCCCGGCGGAGCCTGCCGGCGCCTCACAGACGCGTCGCTCGGGTGGCGGACCCCCTGCCCAAGCTCGCACCCGGATGCGAATGCCACCCCGGGACGGTTCCTCGCGTCGCGTCGCGGTCGGCTTTGGCAGCTCGGCCATGTCCGTTCTCCTCAGCCTGGAGAGGGTCGTCTGGTGCTTGTGCGGTGCGCCACCAATCCCTGCGGGGTGCGCAAAGCGAACCGGATCGGCGAAGCCTCCGTCACACATCATGGCGCATGGGGTCCCTGACACAGCATCGTGTGGACAGCGCAAGCAAACCCATACGACTCAGAGCAATTGCTTTGATCATGAGGCATACAGAAGAATTCTTATGGGACGACCCTTATGGTAAGCACGTAGGCAAAGAACCCCGGGCGTTTCAAGGAGCAGACCGCATGGCACAGCGCTTCATCCAACTGTCTGACGTCTCCGAGATTCTCGACATCTCGGCGACCCAGGCGTACGCGCTGGTGCGTTCGGGGGAGCTCGCCGCCATCAAGGTGGGGGGCCGAGGTCAGTGGCGGGTAGAGGCCACCGAGCTTGAGAACTACATCCAGCGGATGTACTCCGAGACCAAGACCTTCGTGGCGGCACACCCATTCGGGGCGCCCACGGAGAGCGCCGAGAACTCGTCGTAGACGCCTCTGACTTGAGTGCCTGGCGCGCTTCGGAACAGACGCAGCACCCAGACCCTCGTCCGAAGTCACGACGGGACCTGGCAGCTCCACGGGTGATGGGTCGAACACGCTCGAGGTATGTTTCGGAGTCGCGCGAGACCATGGCGTCTCTGGCCGACCCCTGACGCTCGCCCGTCAGGCGATCGCGGGCCAGGCCAGGATCTGGGAACCGGTGGGCGCCGTGATCCAGGCGTTCGCCGTGGTCGCCGACGGCGGTCGGGGCCGGGCGCTGGCCGCGGCTCAACTGTCTGAGCTGCGTGGGGTTGCTAGCCCCGCAGGACGCCTTACCCGTCAGCGTCGCTTGTTCCTGTTCTTGGTCCTACTCTTCTTGCTGCCACCACGAGGGTCAAGGGCCTTGCGTGACGCCCTTGTCTCTTGGTTGACCTGGTCGCGCTCCTCTACCGAGTAGTCGTCACTGGGGGCCGAGTAGTGCAGTCGCGCCGCCACCACGGGAGTCTCCAGACCCTTGGCCCGAATGGCTTTGGCTGCCTCAAAACCGTCCAGTGGTGGGGCCTCGACGGTGTCCTGCACATCGCTGGGATTGACCTCGACCTCGACGTTGAACAGGTAGCCGATCGACTCCTCCTTGATTGCTTCGTTCATCGCCTCGAAGAGCAAGAATCCTTCCCGCTGGTACTCCACCAGCGGGTCACGCTGTGCCATCGCACGCAGCCCGATGCCCTCCTGCAGGTAGTCCATCTCATACAGATGCTCGCGCCACTTGCGGTCAAGGACGGACAGCACGACCCGCCGCTCCACCTCCCGGGCGACTTCTTCCCCCAGAGCAAGCTCTCGCGCGTCATAGGCGTGGTGGGCGTCCGAGGTGAGTTCCACCCGCAACATCTCGGCGATGATGTTGCCGTGGCCACCGGCCGCCTCCTCCACCTCCTCGATGCTGATCGAGACCGGGTAAAGGGTCTTAAGCGCCGTCCAGAGCTTCTCCAGGTCCCAGTCGTCGACAAATCCCTGAGAGGTCGCCGAGTCGACATAACCGGCCACCACGTCGTTGATGAAATGCCGGATCTGCTCGTGCAGGTCCTCGCCGTGGAGCACGCGCAGGCGCTCTGCGTAGATGACCTCGCGCTGACGGTTGAGCACGTCGTCGTACTTCAGGACGTTCTTGCGGATCTCGAAGTTGCGCGCCTCGACCTGGGTCTGTGCGCTCCGGATCGAGCGCGAGACCATCTTGGACTCGATCGGGACGTCATCCTCCATCTTGGCCGTAGTCATGAACCGGTCGACCATCGCGGCGTTGAACAGCCGCATGAGGTCGTCTTGCAGCGAGAGATAGAAACGACTCTCACCCGGGTCACCCTGACGGCCGGACCGTCCGCGCAGCTGGTTGTCAATCCGGCGCGACTCGTGACGTTCGGTGCCCAGGACATAAAGACCTCCGAGCGCGGTGACCTCGTCATGCTCTGCGGCCACAGCCTCCTCGGCGGACTGCAAGGCCGTTGACCAGGCTGCCTCGTACTCCTCCGGGGTCTCGACCGGGTCCAGGCCCTTGGCCTTGAGCGCAGCGACGGCTGTGAACTCGGGGTTACCGCCGAGCATGATGTCCGTACCACGACCTGCCATGTTCGTCGCCACGGTCACCGCGGACTTACGGCCGGCCTCAGCGATGATGGACGCCTCACGCTCGTGCTGTTTGGCGTTCAGGACCTCGTGCGGGACCCCCCGGCGACGTAGCAGCTCGGCGAGGTGCTCGCTCTTCTCGACGCTGACAGTGCCGACCAGGACCGGCTGGCCTCGCTGATGGCGCTCGGCGAGATCCTCGACGACCGAGGCGAACTTTGCCTCTTCGGTACGGTAGACCAGGTCGGCCTGGTCGGCGCGGATCATTGGCATGTTCGTGTCGATGGCCACCACGCCCAGCTTGTAGATGCTGTGCAGTTCCGCGGCCTCCGTCTGGGCCGTGCCCGTCATACCGGAGAGCTTGTCGTAGAGGCGGAAGTAGTTCTGCAGTGTGATCGTGGCCAGGGTTTGGTTCTCGTTCTGGATCTCGACGCCTTCCTTGGCCTCGATCGCCTGGTGCATGCCCTCGTTGTACCGGCGCCCAGCCAGCATGCGGCCGGTGTGCTCGTCGACGATGAGGATCTCGCCGTTCAGGTTGACGTAGTCCTTGTCTCGTTTGAACAGCTCCTTGGCCTTGATCGCGTTGTTGAGGTAGCCGATCAGCGGGGTGTTGACGGACTCGTAGAGGTTCTCGATGCCCAGGTAGTCCTCGACCTTGGTGATCCCCGACTCCAGGACCCCTACCGTGCGCTTCTTCTCGTCGACCTCGTAGTCGCCCTCGCCGTCCTCGCCACGGTTCAGGCGCTTGACCAGGCTGGCGAACTGGACGTACCACTTGGTCGCCTGGTCGGCCGGACCGCTGATGATCAGGGGCGTACGGGCCTCGTCGATGAGGATGGAGTCGACCTCGTCAACGATGCAGAAGCTGTGACCGCGCTGGACAAGCTCGTCACTTGACCACGCCATGTTGTCGCGCAGGTAGTCAAAACCGAACTCGTTGTTGGTGCCATAGGTGATGTCCTTGGCGTACTCGAGGCGACGCCCGGCTGGCTCCATCGCAGACAGGATGCAGCCCGTCTCAAGGCCGAGGGCACGGTGAACCCGCCCCATCAGCTCGGACTGGTACTGCGCCAGGTAGTCGTTGACGGTGATGACGTGCACGCCCTTGCCCTCAAGAGCGTTGAGGTATGAGGGGAGAGTCGCGACGAGCGTCTTGCCCTCTCCGGTCTTCATCTCGGCGACGTTGCCCAGGTGCAGTGCCGCGCCGCCCATGATCTGCACGTCGAAGTGACGCTTGCCCAGGGTTCGCCTGCTCGCCTCACGCACGGCCGCAAACGCCTCGGGAAGAATGTCGTCAAGGCTCTCGCCGTCGGCCAGCCGCTTGCGGAAGATGTCGGTCTCGCCCCGCAACTCCGCGTCGGTGAGCTTCTCGAAGTCCTCCTCAATCGCGTTGACCTGCTTGGCGATGACCTCCAGCTTCTTGAGGATGCGGCCTTCGCCGACACGCAGC
>Ga0208079_1000721_pt1 | contig 18092 bp, 13 predicted proteins | sample NGESurdeep092012_5_FD_184474 | JGI IMG/M metagenome (GOLD analysis project Ga0208079, IMG submission 184474) | Arctic peat soil microbial communities from Barrow, Alaska - NGEE Surface sample 210-2 deep-092012 (SPAdes) | ecosystem: Environmental > Terrestrial > Soil > Wetlands > Peat ... | reverse complement strand
CTGTAGGGGCGGGAAACCCGGGGACAGACCCGCGCCCAGGAAACCCGGGGACAGACAGGACTGACAGCGAATTTCCGGCAAACTGCGCCGGAAATCCATGTCAGTCTTGTCAGTCCCCGGGGAGCACGGCGCTTGCTATCCGTCTCTCGTTGTGTCTGAATATTCAAATGCAACGTTATTCGGGGATGCTGTTCCTGGCGGTTTTCACCGCGGCCCTGTCTGCCCAAGCGCCCACCGGCGAAATCGCCGGTACCGTCTACGACGCTTCCGGCGGTGTCGTGCCCAACGCTTCCATCAAAGTGAAGAACGCGGCCACCGCGTTCGAACGCGCCCTGCTCAGCAATCAGAGCGGCCAGTTCAGCGTGCCATCGCTAGGGGCCGGCGCCTATGAAATGCGCGTGGAAGCGCCCGGCTTCCGCAGCTACTCGGTCAAAGCCGTGGTGGCTACCGGCGGCGTCACCACGGTCGATCCGCGCCTCCAGTTGGGAGAACAAAAGGACACCGTCACCGTCGAAACTATCAACCCCCAACTCGAAGTCGAATCTCACGCCATCGACCAGCTCATCACCCGCCAGCAGATCCAGCAGCTTCCGCTCAACGGCCGCGGCTTCCTGCAACTGGCCTTTCTCTCGCCCGGCGTGGCCATCTCCAGCAACTACCAGGGCGACTACAACCGCGCCATGGACGTCTCCATTCTCGGCGGCGATCCCGACCGCACCCGGATCGCCGTGGATGGCGCGCGCGTCAACGATTCCGTGGATGGCGGCACGCAGCAGAACTTCTCCCAGGAAATCGTTCAGGAATTCCAAATCTCCAGCGTCAACTTCGATCTCTCCACCGGCATCACCGCCGCCGGCGCCATCAACATCGTCACCCGCAGCGGCAGCAACCAACTGCACGGCAGCGGCTTCTTCTTTTTCCGCGATCATCACATGGCCGCCTATCCCGGCCTCGAACGCGATCCGCTGGCGCCGGACCCGTTCTTCGCGCGCCGCCAGAGCGGTCTCTGGGTCGGCGGGCCCGTCGTCAAGGACCGCCTCTTCTTCTTCGCCGCCTACGAACACAACAACCAGCGCGGCGTCTTCACCAGCGTCCCCACCGACCCGGCCTTCGGCAGTCTCGCCCGCGTCACCCCCAGCCCCAAGCACGATGACCTGGTCAACGCCCGTCTCGACTACCGCATCAGCGCCACCCACACCGCCTTCGTGCGCTACTCCCACGATGGCAACAACACCTTCGCGCCCCGCGAAGTCAACTCCATGCCCTCCGCCTGGGAGAGCAACATCAACTGGGCCGACTCCGGAGTGTTCTCCCTGATCAGCGCCTTCCGCCCCACGCTGGTCAATGAATTCCGCTACTCCAATACGTTCTGGAGCAATCACAACACGCCGCCCACCGCGGACCAGTGCCCCGGCTGTCTCGGACTCGGCGGACCGCACGTGATCGTGGAAGGCGCCGGCGTGGCCTTCGGCAACCAGACCAACTCGCCGCAGAGCCGCCTCGTCCGCCGCAATATTTTCGCCGATAACATGACCTGGCAGCACGGCGCCCATCGCATCAAGTTCGGCGCCGAGATCGAATTACTCAAAGGCACCGGCACCTACACGCTGGACGGGCCCGCCGCCATCACGCTGTTCTCGCCCCAGGAAGTGCGCCAACTGGCGCCGCCGCTCACGGCCATCATGCCCAAGACGTTCAACACGCTCACCGATGTCCTGAGTCTCCCCCTGAAGAATTTCCTCTTCGGCATCGGCGACGTCAATCAGCCCCCCACCTTCCAGCGCTCTCAGGCCGACCACGACCGCCTGTTCCACTTTTACTGGCAGGACACCTGGAAGCTGCACCCCCGCTTCGCCTTCAACTATGGCCTTGCCTGGTCTTTCGAAAGCAACGCGCTCAACCACGACCTCACCAAGCCGCAGTACCTGGCGCCCATCTTCGGCGCCGGCGGCCTGGGCCACGAGCAGCACGCCTGGCTGCGCTTCACCCCCGCGGCCGGCTTTGCCTGGAGCCTGCCCGATAACCGCACCGTGATCCGCGGCGGCGGCGGCATCTTCTACGACACGCTCAATATCGAGAACCGCCTGGTGGAGCGCGCCTACCTGGGCCCGCTCGGCACGGGCTTTCTGCCGCTGCCCGGCTCCATCGTTCCCAATCCAATCCCCGGCATTCCCGGGTTGCCCGCCGGAACGCCGCTCGATCTGCGCGTCCCCACGGCCTTCTCCGGCAACATCCTCGCCGCCATCCTGCCGCTGGTGCGCGCCAGCAGCATCCAGCAACTCCACGTCAACCCCAACAACACCGATCTCACGCTGCGCAACATCGACGTTTTCAAAACCGCCGCCGATCTCTTCGTGGCGGATTTCGTCCCCGCCCAGGCGCAACACCTCAGCCTCGGCGTACAGCGCCAGGTGACCAACGATTTCGCCGTCACCGCCGATTTCGCCTTCCGCCACTACATCCATGAAAAGCTGCGCGGCGTCGATCTCAACCACTACAACGCCGTGGGCGGTCCCGTCATCCCGGCCTGCCCGGCGGCGCTGGCGACCGTGCCCGGCGTGCAATGTTCCAACGGCCCCATCGCGGCCGAAATCAGCGGCGGCAACGGCACCTATAAAGCCCTGCTGGTGCGCGCCGACAAGCGCTTCAGCCACCACCATTCCGTCGGCGTCGCCTACGCTCTGCAAAGCGACCGGAACATTTACGGAATCAACCAACTGTTGACGCCCATCACCAACCTGAATAACTGGATGCAGAACGCCGGACCCTCCTCGCCCCGCCACGTGCTGAATATCTCCGGCATGGTGGAGGTTCCGGGCGGCGTCCAGGTGTCGTTCATTTCCAGTTTCAACAGCCGCCAGCCCTTCCAGCCCATCATTACCGGAAGCGATTTTTACGGCTCCGGCGTGGACGAGTTTTTGCTCCCCGGCTCCGGCACCAACCAGTTCAACTTCGGCCTCGGAAAGGGCGACCTGGTGAACCTGGTGAACCAATACAACCAGACCTACGGCGGCAAGAAGGGACCCAACCCGGCGCAAGTCCTCCCCACCATCACGCTGCCGCAAAACTTCGAAACCGGGCACGTGTTCAACTCGCAGGATCTGCGCGTCACCAAGATCTTCCGCTTCCGCGACCGCGTGGAGTGGCAGCTCTTCGGCGAAGTCTTCAACCTGCTGAACACCGCCAATCTCAGCGGCTACGCCGACAACCTGCTGGCCCCCAGTTTCGGCCAGCCCACCAGCCGTTTCAGCAACATCTTCGGCACCGGCGGCCCACGCTCCTTCCAGCTTGGCACGCGGCTGTCGTTTTAGGGTGCAACCGTAGCGTAACCTTTCAGGTTGCCACGTCGGCATCCTGGCCGACGTTCTTCGAAGAATGCCGGTACGAATACCGGCATGGCAGCCTGAAAGGCTACGCTACGCGCCGCGGCTTTCCACCAGAACGGCGCCCCAGTGGAAGCCGGCGCCGAAGGCGGCAAACACAACCGGCCGTGCGGTCATCGCCTTTTCGGCAAAGTATTCCGCTGCCGCAATCGGCATCGAGGCCGAAGAGGTGTTCCCGCAGCGCTCGATATTGCAGTAGAACCGGCCGGCAGGAACGCCCAAAGATTGGGCCACGCGGCCGATCAGATTCTGGTTCGCCCGATGCACCAGAAACACCTCCACATCGGCGGCCGCGATGCCGGCGCGCCCCAGCACTTCGGCGATGCCCGCGGGCAACTTGCGGCCCGCCTGCAGGATCACCGAGCGCCCATTCATCTCCAATGGGCCGCCCCAGTTCAGCCGCAAATCGGCGGCGAAGTTGCCGTCGGAGTGAATCGCCTCGCCGGTGATCGCGCCGAACCCGTCGCTGGCGGATACCAGGCAGGCGCCGGCGCCATCGCCAAACAGGATCGCCACATTACGGTCCAACGGCTCGCGCAGGGAGATGGCGGACATTTTCTCGGCGGATACCACCAGCACCGTTCCGTAGCGGACCGCCAGCCCATTCGCCAACGCCATCCCGAATAACGCTCCCGCACTCGCCAGCGGCAAATCCCATGCCGGAATCCGACCGCAGCCCAACCGGGTGGCGACACTCGACGCGGGTCCCGGGAAACGCTGTTCCGCCGATTCGGAACTGATGCGCTAAACTCTAGTTAATTGTCCGAAACTCCGTCGCCGATGAGCAATTCCGGGCTCGAAGACTCACCACCCCCCGAAGGACAGCGCGCCACCCGCTTTTTCGTCGGCGTTCTGTGGAACTGGGTCGGAGTGGCGCTCAACATCGCCATTGGCTTCCTGATTTCACCGATTATCGCCCGCAAGCTCGGCTCGGAGCGCTATGGCATCTGGGTGCTGGTGTTTTCGCTGGTCGAGTACCTCTGGTTTTTCGACCTGGGTTTCAACACCGCGGTTACCCAATTCGTGGCCAAATACCGGGCCAGGAATGAGCCGGACCAGATCAACCGCGTGATCAACACCGGGCTGCTCTATTTCTGCGCGGTGGCCGGCGTGTTCGCGCTCGCCACCCTGCTGGTGGCTTGGCGCGGGGTCGCCCTCTTTCAGATTTCCAGCCAGGTCAACCGCGATGCCTTCCAGATGCTGATTCTGATTACCGGCCTGGGATGGGCGTTCAATTTCCCCCTGCATTTCTTCAGCTCCTGCCTGGATGCCTTCCAGCGCTACGACCACCTGACGCGCACCTGGGTGGCTCAGCTCCTCATCCGCTCGATGGGTTGCTTCCTGCTGTTATATCTGGGGTTCGGACTGAAAGCCCTGGGCGCCGTGGTGGTGCTGGGACAACTGGTCGGCAACCTGCTCGCCTTCATGGCCTTCCGATCGGTCTTCCGGGAGATGCGGTTTTCCCGGGCCTTCGTGAAGTTTTCGCTGGTCAGGGAAATGTGGAAGTACGGCATTCACTCCTTTGTGGCCAACGTTTCCAACATGCTGTTGTATCAGGGGCCGCCGGTCATGATCGGCCACTTGCGCCCGGCGGCCTTCGTGGGCTACTACACGTTTCCCTTCCGGCTGCTGCAGTACTCCGTCGATGGGATCAGCCGGGTGGGCTTCGTCACCCGGTCCAACGTCGCGGAAATGCAGGCCAAGGGCGATGAGCGGGCAGTCTATAGCCTGGGCATTTTTCTGAATCGCTACTGCGTGTCCCTGTTCGCGCCCCTGGTGATGTTTCTGCTGGTCTACGGAACCGAACTGATCCGGCGCTGGATGAACCAGGAATTCGCCACCCAATGCGGCCCATTGCTGCCGGTGATGGCGATAACGACGCTCTTCGCCGTGGCCGGGCAGTACAACTCCGCCTCGATGCTCTACGGCCTGAGCCGCCACGACCGCATGGCCAAGGGCCTGCTCGTCGAGGGAGTCCTGGGCATCGTCGGGATCTGGCTGCTGCTGCCCCATTACGGCATTCTGGGCGTGGCCTGGATCACCGGAATCCTGGCCGTGATCAACCGCGGCATCTACGTGCCGTGGCTGGTATGCCATGCCTTGAAGTCTTCGTTCGCGGGCTACATGCGGGGCATCTACCTGCGTCCGCTCTTGACGGCCATCCCGGTCATGCTGCTGCTTCACTTCATCAAAGCTGCGGGCGTGCTGGGGCGAACCTGGCCGCAACTGATCCTGATGGGGGGCTTCACCGCGATCGGTTTCTTCCTCCCGGCCTTCTTCACCTGCGCCACGCGCGAACACCGCAAGCTGATGCTGGACTGGGTGGCCGGCCGCCTGTTCAGCCGCAAGGTCGAAACTGCGGCATGAGCCACTGTAGAACGGGCGTTAAGCCTGCCATGCCGGCGAAGAACGTCGGCAAGGGCGCCGACGTTGCAGCCTGAAAGGCCGCTCTACGGATGGCGTGCGTAGACCTTGTAGGCGGGGTTGTCCAGTACCTGGTGAAACTCGCGCGCCATCATGTCGTGGATATAACGATACGTGTCCGGCTCCCGCTGCTCGTACTGCGGAATCCATTCGGCGTAACGATTCTGGTCGATCACGATGAAGCCCGGGCGCTTGCCGCTGCGATACCCCAGGCGCGGGTCGTCCACCAGATTGCCGGCAAATCCGAGTTCGAACGCCAGTTCCGCGCTGCCCATGACGATGGCCTGGGAGTTCGCGTGCCGCTTCAGATAATCCGTGGTCGCGAGGTATACGGTGGAGTAAGCGCGCTGCGACACGCGGCGCCCGATGGTGGCCAACTGCACCAGCACCACCAGCGCCAGCACCGCCACCAGCGCCCATCGCGGCACACTGCGCCGGTCCCAATACCAGACGATGGCGATGGCGGTGAACGCGATCATCCAGAGCACGAAGTGGACGAGGTAGAAGCTCTGCGCCTCGTTGTCGATGGCCATCATCACCGTTAAGGTCACGGCGCCGGTCACCAGCAGCGTGCGGTAGCCGGCGTGCCGGCGGATCTCGCGGTTGCACAGCGCGCCTAAAATGCCGGCGGCATACACCGCCAGAATCAGAACCTTCATATGGCTCAGCCCCCGCGTATCCGGAGCCATGCCGAACATGTACCAAAACCGTTCCACAAACTGGCCGTAAAGCAAAGCGGCGGGGTCGGAGAGCGGCACCCCGCGGCCGGCGGCATTCCCGCCGAACTGCAGGATGAAATCGTGCGGAGCCTGACTGATGTACAGACCCCATCCGGCTGCCCCCACCAGGTAGGGCACGCACGCCGCCATCACGTGCGGAAAACGGATGCGCCGCCAATCGCGGTACAGAGTGAGAGCCGCGAGGCCGGCGAAATACCCCAGCGCCAGGGGATGGCTCAATCCAGCTCCCGCGACGCAGGCCTGACTCACCAGGATGGCCCGGACCAGGTGTTCTTCGCGCAGCGACAGGTACACCGCCAGCCCCGCGCATCCCAGCGCCGCCGCCATCATATCCATGCGGCCCCAGGAAGCGGCCAGCACAAAGGTGAAATCCACCGCCATCAACCCCAGGGCGAGTACCGCCACACGGCGGTCGCCAGAGACGATCGTCAGTATACGGTACCAGGCCCATATGGCCACCAACCCCCAGAACGCGGAGAAATAGCGCACGTGCATCAGTCCGAAGCCGGCCACGCGGTCCCATGCCGCCTGCACCAGCGGGTACAAGGGCACAATCCAGTACGTGTGGCGGTCGATACCCGTCAGGTTGTTCTTGCGAAAAGCGGCGGTCGGGTCGAGCACCGAGGTGCCGAAATTCCCGTTGGTGATCAGGTTCAACGCGGGGCTGGCAAACCATGCCTCGTCGGTTCCGGGCAGGTTCACATGGGCGCTCAAAACGGCAAGCAAAATAAAAAGCAGGAGGATGGGAAGGATAATCTTCATCGGCGTCTTTCCGCTCAGTACAAAATGCGCGTGCGAATGGTGCCCGCAACCATTTCCAGTTTGCGGCGGATCTCCAGCGTCTCGGCGCGCTCTCCGGCCTCGATATCGATCACCACGTAACCCACCTTGGCATCGGTTTGCAGGTACTCGCCCGCGATGTTGATCTCCTCTTCGGAGAATACCGCGTTGATCGCCGACAGCACGCCGGGCTGGTTACGGTGGATGTGCAGCACGCGGTTCTTGCCCGGGTACTCCGGCAAGGAAACTTCCGGGAAGTTGACCGCACCCAGGGTGGATCCGTTGTTGCTGTACTTGATCAGCTTGCTGGCCACCTCAATGCCGATATTCTCCTGCGCCTCCGCGGTGCTGCCGCCAATGTGCGGCGTAAGTAGCACGTTGTCCATACCGCGCAGCGGGGAGAGGAACTCCCGCGCGCCGCCCTTCGGTTCGTCGGGGAAGACGTCGATCGCCGCCCCGCGGAGTTGTTCCGATTGGAGCGCGCCGGCCAGCGCATCGATGTCCACCACCGTCCCGCGCGACGCGTTGATCAGGCCCGCGCCCGGCTTCATGCGGGCGAGTTGCTCGCCAGCGATCATGTTCCGCGTGGCAGGGGTCTCCGGCACGTGCAGCGTGACCACGTCGGCCGCCTCCAGCAGCGCGTCCAGCGATTGCGCCGCGCGCGCGTTGCCGAGCGCCAGCCGGGTCTCGATATCGTAATAAACCACTTGCATGCCCAGCGACTCGGCCAGCACCCCCACCTGCGTGCCGATGTGCCCGTAGCCGACGATTCCCAGCGTCTTGCCGCGCGCCTCATACGAGCCCGTGGCGGTCTTCAGCCATTCGCCCCGATGGGCGGCGGCATTGCGCCGCGGGATGCCGCGCAGCAGCAGGACGATCTCCGCCAGCACCAGTTCGGCGACACTGCGCGTGTTGGAAAACGGCGCGTTGAACACCGGGATACCGCGCTCTTCGGCCGCCGCCAGATCCACCTGGTTGGTGCCGATGCAGAAGCAGCCCACCCCGGTCAGCCGCGAGGCGCTTTCGAAGAACTCGCGGTCCAGTTGCGTGGCCGAGCGGATGCCGATGAAATAGGCGTCGCCAGAGGCGCGCTCCAGCTCTCCCGCGCTCAGCGATTTCTCGTGGTACTCGATGTTGGTGTAGCCGTCGGAAGCGAATCTGTCCACCGCACTGGGATGAATGCCTTCCAGTAACAGGATCTTGATCTTGCTCTTATCGAGGGAAGTCTTGGTCATGGGGTAGTGCTTGCAGGCGCCGGTTAACGCCCGGTGACGCGCAGCCGGATCACGCCCCAAACCGCTTCCAGAATGATGGGGAAGTCGATTTTGGAGCGCCCCAGGTCGCGGTCCCGGAAAATGATGGAGATTTCCCCGATGGAGAATCCCTTAGTGCGGTGCAGCCGGTACGTGGTCTCGATTTGAAACAGGTACCCATTGGAAAACAACTGGTCCAACCCGATCGCGCTCAGCGCCTCCCGCCGCCAGGCTTTGAACCCGCCGGTGGCGTCGCTATAGGGCATGGAGGTAATCAGCTTGACATACAGACTGGCGCCCTTGCTCAACACCAACCGTTTGAAATCCCAGTTCACCACGCTGATGCCATGCAGGTACCGCGAGCCCAGCACACAGTCGTACGTCTCCAGCATTTTCAAAAACTCCGGGAGGTACGAAGGATCGTGCGACAGGTCGGCATCCATCTGGATGATGGCATCATACTCCGGCATCTTCAGCACGTGCCCGAAGCCAGCCACGTAGGCGCGGCCCAACCCTTCTTTGGATGCGCGATGCAGCACGCGCACCTCCCCCGGATGCCGGCTACTCAATTCATCCGCCAGCCGCCCGGTGCCGTCGGGTGAATTGTCGTCCACGATCAGAATGTGAAAGCCGCCCGGCTGTTCCCGGATAAGGCCGACAATCCGTTCCAGGTTTTCGATCTCGTTATAAGTGGGGACGACGACGATCGGCTTCATGATCTCCCGCTACCCGCGTGGTTGGCGAATCAGGATGCGATATCCTCCCTGATTGTACACTTCCCGGTATTCGGTTCCGAGCAGTTGAGTTATGAAGGCGTAGATCGGAGGCTGCTGGGTCTGCAACATCTCAATGCCGTCGGTCCAATGCGGATCGATCACCACCACCTCGGCGCGTTTGCCGCTGTTATAGCCCAGGCGAAAATCGTCGAGAATTTTCCAATCCGGGCCTAGTTCGAAAATCAGGCTGGCGCTTCCCATGATGAAGGTGCTGCGATTGAACCGCGCCCGCAGATATTGCACCGCCGGGTCATAGGTGGTGCGCCGCGGATTGCGCGAAGCGGCGACGGGTGTGCGCGCGGCCTGGAGAGCCACAAAGACGAGCAGCACGGCGGCCGGCACTACCCGCCAGCGCGGGTGCCGCCGCCACATCCAGCCCGCCGCCACCGCCACCAGCACCGAGTATTGAGGGGTGATGAAAGTGAGATACAGGGGAGTCTTGAGCCCTTCGAACCAGGTCAGAAACACCAGGGTGATTGCGGTCCAGATAATCACCAGGCGGTACCCGGGATGTTGCCGGATCTCGCGGACCAGCAAGCACACCGCCAGGCCCGAGAGGAAGATCACCAGAGGGATCGCGTTCAGCCGGCCCGCGCGTGACGACCAGGCGGCAAACCCGAAGCTGTCCAGATAGCGGTGCGAGATCTCCAGTTGCAGTGCGGCGATCGGGGTGGTGATGGTCGGGCCGCGGCCGCTGGCGTTGCCCAGCAACTGCGCGACAAAATCCGGCGGGCTCTGCGCGGCGTACAACCCCCAGCCCGCGGCGCCCACCAGGTACGGAATCGCTGCGATCCCTACCGTCCCGACGCGAATCCGTTGGGCATCGAAGTAGAGCGTCGTGGCGGCCAGAATCAGCGCCAGTATGACACCGTTCGGATGCGTGAAGCAAGCCATCGCCGTGAGGCCTTGACTCACCGCGACGGCTAGCCCAAACCTGCTCTCGCGCAGCATCAGGTAAGCCGCCACGCCGCTCCACCCGAGCGCCACCGTCATCACGTCCATGCGCCCGTCGGAGGCTTGCAGCAGGAAGTGGAAGTCCACGGCGATCAATCCGACGCCGCCCAGCACCAGCAGTTCCTCGCCGGTGAGCTTCCACAAAATCACGCCCCAGGCCGCCAGTGCAACTCCGCCCCACACAAGCGACAGCAGACGCATCGGAAAAATGCCGAAACCGAACAGGCCGAACCCCGCGGCGTTGAACAGCAGATTCAGCGGCATCACCCAGTAGGTATGCCGGTCGATACCTGTCAGCTTGACGCTCCGCCAAAGGCCGCTGGTAGGTTCCAGTACTGGAGTGCCCATGAACCCCTGGTACGCCAGATTGTAGGCGGCGTCTCCGAACCACGCTTCGTCACAAGAAGGCGCCCGGGAAATCGCGTTGGTGAGGCCCAGGCCCAGGTAAACCACCACGATCAGGGCCAATCCGGCCACGATCCGGGGACTGCGCAAGGGGAACCTGTTCATGAACTGCCTCACTATAACAGGGGCGCGGGGGAGCCAGCAAGACGCCCAGGGCCTCCTGGGAGGCCAACCGAGAGAAGTACTCCAATCAGAGCCGCGACCGGGGTACCCTCTGGGTCGGGAGCGCTCCCTAACGGTCGCGGCTCTGATTGGGCCTGGTCGGCCCCCGCACCAAACTCAGCCGGTCCGCCCATTTGACATCGCGCCCGCCGCTAGTGTAAAGTCGCAAACAGTCCGGCGTTTAGCCCGCGAAGCCAGGGCGGAAGTGTCCGTTACCACTGGATGATCCCGAAAGTGCCAGACAGATAGCCATTATGAATTCAGCCCCATCGACTGCCGGTGTCCCGGGACCGGGCCGGAAGTCGAAGCTCGTCACCATCGTCCTGATTCTCTTTTTCTTGTTGGCGGGATTCTTCATCGCCAATGCCGTCAAGCCTGTCGGCACGCAGCGCCTGTGCTTACGCGTTGCCGACTGGTGGTACGTCCACTGGCCCCTGTCTCACGGCGGGTCTATTTTCTTCCGGCTGAACGATGAGTTCTACGCCCTCGGTATCATGAAGCCGGTTCAGGTCACGCTGCCGACGGGCATCAACATGGAACTCGATGGCCGCGACATGGTGACCCAGACCATCCTGATGGCAGGCATCTGGGAACCTAAGGTCACGAAGTGGGTCAACTCCAGCCTCAAGCCCGGCGATGTGTTCGTGGACGTGGGGGCTCACGTCGGCTACTACACACTGCTGGCGGCGAAACTAGTGGGCGAATCGGGAAAAGTGGTCGCCGTCGAGCCGAATCCGCCGACCATCGTCCGTCTGGAAAAGGACATCGCCCTGAACCCGTTCAAGAACATCATTGTCCAGAAGGTGGCCTGCACCGACAAGGAAACCACCTTGAAGTTCTACCAGGCTCCGCTGGAGAACACAGGCGAGTCTTCCATGAATAAAGGCAATGCCCACCAAGGCTCCGAAATTTCCGTTCCCGGTGTGCCGCTCGATAAGATCGTTCAGGATCTCGGTATCAAGCGGGTGGACATGGTCAAAATCGATGTCGAGGGCGCGGAAATGATGGTGCTCGGCGGCATGACCAACATCATTTCGACTTATCACCCGAAGTTCGACATCGAACTCAAGGACGACCTTCTTAAGAATATGGGTTCCAGCCTGGAAGCTGCCAAAGCTCTCTTCATCAAGAACGGCTACACGATGCAAGCGTTCGATGGGACCGACGATTATTTGTGGATTGTTCCTACGCCGCAACCCGCCGCCAGGTAAGCCGGCGCTTCATCCGGTGACTGAACGAACTCATCCATGATTGACCACTCCGTAGCCGCTCTACCTCGCCCGGCACTGGACCGCCGCATTACTTTGTGGGGCGCCACCGCACTGGTTGTGTCGAACATGATCGGCACGGGCATCTTCACGTCCACGGGGTTCATGGCCGGGGACCTGGGCACTTCGAACCTGATCCTGTTGGCTTGGGCGGTGGGTGCGGCTTTCGCCTTCTCCGGCGCCCTGACTTACTCCGAACTGGCGATCAATTATCCGCTTTCGGGCGGCGAGTACGTGTACCTCACCAAGGCTTATGGTCCGAGCTGGGGATTCATGAGCGGTTGGGTTTCGTTCTTCGCCGGGTTCTCCGCGCCGATTGCCGCGGCCGCGCTGGCGTTCTCCGATTACCTGGCCCACTTCTTCCCGGCGCTGGATCAATCCAGCACCGCGTTCGTCGTCGGCTCGGGCGATCTCGCCGTGAAAGTCGGCGGCGCGCAATTGGCGGCCTGCGCGCTGATCGCCTCGTTCACCCTGCTGAACTGCCTGCCCATCGATATCGTCACGCGGGTGCAGAATGCGCTGACCTCGGTGAAAATTCTGGTGATCCTCGGCTTCATCGTGTTCGGCCTGCTGGCCGGCACGGGCAGTTGGAGCCATTTCGGAACGGCCGCGGTGCGCACCTCCACCACGCCGCTGACGGCCCAGTTTCTGGTCAGCCTGCTGTGGGTCATGGTGGGATATAGCGGCTGGAATGCGGCCACCTACGTCGCCGAAGAAATCCGCGAGCCGGAGAAAAACCTGCCGCGCGCGTTGGCCCTGGGTACGGCGATCGTGGCGGTGCTTTACCTCGGCTTGAACATCACGTTTATTTACGCCACGCCGCTGGAATCCATGAAGGGCGTGCTGCGTATCGGTTCGCTTTCGGCCTCCAACCTCTTCGGCGCGCGGATCGCCGGCGTGTTCAGCGGACTGCTGGCACTGGCCATCGTCTCCACGGTCAACGCCATGGTCACCGCGGGCCCGCGGGTCTACTACGCCATGGCGCAGAACCGCGCGTTCCCGGCGTTTGCGCGCAGGGTGAGCCCGGCTTCCCACACGCCGGTGCCTTCGGTGCTGGCCCAAGGCGCCTGCGCCATGCTGATGACCTTCACCTCTTTCCCGCAGTTGGTGGTGTTTATCGGGTTCACCCTGACGGCGTTCACGACGCTTGCGGTGGCCTCGGTGTTCAAGTTCCGGCGCGGCAACTGGAAACGATTGCCCAGCGTGAGTTTCGCCTGGCCGCTGGTTCCCCTGGCCTACGTTCTGCTCGGCACGGGGATGACGGTCTACGGCCTGGTGTGGCAGCCGAAGAGCTCGATCGCGGCGATCCTGATGGTGGCTGCCGGCGCGGCGGTCTACCACTTCAACCTGCGCAAGAACGGCGCAGCCGGCACGCCGGAATCGCGCTAAACGCCAGGATCGAGGGTTTGGAGTGGTGGGCGCGCAGGGACTCGAACCCCGGACCCCCTCGGTGTAAACGAGGTGCTCTAACCAACTGAGCTACGCGCCCCGAAGAACTTCAAGAGGCCACCATTCTCGACTTTAACATGCCGGCGCGACCCTCGGGGACAGACGGGCAATCGAGAGAATCCCGGGATAGAAGCCGATTGGAGCAACGCGGCTCCTCCCAAGCGCACACCTCGTTGTCGGTCCGCCGATTGCTCCCCTGCCCGTACCATGACACAATCGTTCCCATGTCCCGAACCCCGATCGTCTCTCTCGCCGCGCTTTCGCTCGCCTGCTCCGTCATGGCGCAGGCGCCGGCCAGCGGCCAACGCGTGCGCCGCCTGCCGATCCACAAGGCCATCGTCATCGATGGCAATGGGACACCTGCCAGCGGCCCCAAGGATATCGTCATCGAGAACAACATGATCGCCGACGTCATCCCGCTGGACGCAGTGGCCGCCGCCCGGGGTTCTGGCACGCCCGCGCGCGCCGGCGCCGACGCCGTCATAGACGCCACCGGCAAGCTGATGGCGCGCGTCAAGGAGATCGTGGCGGAAGCGCGGAAACGGTGAGTGGTACCGTAGACAAGAGGACTGTAAATGGCAAAACTCGAGTATTACTCAGTGGTGGTGTCCAACAAGCCGGGAAAAGGCGAGAACGTGCTCAGCGCGCTCAAGGAAGCCGGCGTGAATTTCGTCGGCATTTGGGGCTACCCGTTGGGCAAGCGCAAGTCCAGGATCGATCTGGTGGCGGAAGACACGAAGCTGCTCAAGAAGGCCGCCAAACAGCTCAAGATCGAGCTCGGAAAGAAGCATACGGCATTCCACATCACCGGTGAAGACCATCCGGGCGCTGTGGCTGAAGTGCTGGCCAAACTGGCGGCGAAGGAAATCAACGTCTTTGCGGTGCAGGCCCTCTGCGCCGGCAACGGCCGCTTTGGCGCCTTGCTTCAGGTGGCGCCGGACGACGTCAAAAAGGCGACAAAAGCGCTGGCGTAGCTGGCAACCTCCAAACGGCGGAAGTGGACAGGCCAGGAGGCCTGTCCTACCCTAGAACGTATACAGCAGCGTGCCGACCGGCGTCTCCGCCGGACCGCCCGCGGTCACCGTGGCCTCGCCTTCCGCATTCACCACCCGGTAGAAGATCCCGGTATCGCTGAGATACACTTCCAGCTCGGCCGGACGCGGCAGCGTGCCCTGAATCAGGGCCTCGCTGAGCGGGTCTTCGATGTACTTCTGTAATGCCCGCCGCAAGGGACGCGCGCCGTAACTGCGATCCCCGCAGGTTTTCTCCAGCAGGTACTTCGACGCTTCCGGAGTCAACCGGATCTTCACCTGCTTGGCCACCAGGTTCACGTTCACCAAGTTCACCAACAGGTCGATGATCTTGATCAGGTCGTCGTCGGTCAGCGAGGTGAACAGGATCACTTCATCGAGGCGGTTGAGGAACTCGGGGTTAAACGCCTTCTTCACCTCGCTGCGCACCATGTCCTCGATCTTGGTGGAAGCGGCGTCGCCCGCCGGAATCGAGAAGCCCAGGTTGCTGCGCTTTTCCAGGAAGCGCGCGCCCAGGTTGCTGGTCATGATGATGATGGTGTTCTTGAAGTCCACCTGGTTGCCGAGCCCGTCGGTCAACTGGCCGTCTTCAAACACCTGGAGCAGGATGTTATAGATGTCCGGGTGCGCCTTCTCGATTTCATCCAGCAGGATGATGGAGTACGGGTTGCGCTTGACGCGCTCGGTCAACTGGCCGCCCTCTTCGTAGCCCACGTATCCGGGAGGCGAACCGATCAGTTTCGAAACCGAGTGCTTTTCCATGTACTCGGACATGTCGAAACGCACCAGGCTCTTCTCGCTGCCGAACAGGAACCCGGCCAGGGCGCGCGCCACTTCGGTCTTGCCCACGCCCGTGGGACCCAGGAACAGGAAGCTGCCGGCTGGACGATTGGCCGCCTTGAGCCCGGCGCGCGACCGGCGGATGGCCCGCGCCAGCGCCGAAATCGCCTTCTCCTGGCTGACCACCCGCTTGTGCAGCTCTTCTTCGATGCGCAACAGCTTGGCGATCTCTTCTTCCTTGATGGACGTCATGGGGACGCCGGTCCAGCGCGCCACCACGTCTTCGATATCGTCCTTGGTTACGCAGCCGGTGGAGGTATCGTCCAGGTTGTACTTTTCGCGCAACTGCCGCATGTTCTCGCGCTCTTTGCGTTCTTCGTCGCTGTAGAAGCGCGCCTTCTCGAATTCGTGATTGGCGATGGCGTTCTCCATGCGGTGCACGATGAACTTGATGCGCTTCTGGATGTCGGCGAGATCGGCCGGCAGCGTGGTCTGCCGCAACTTGACGCGCGCGCCCGCTTCATCGATCAGATCGATGGCCTTGTCCGGCAGGTAGCGGTCCGGAATGTAGCGGCTGGAAGTGTACACCGCCGCCTCAATGGCTTCATCGGTGTAGCCGACGGCGTGGAATTTCTCGTAGCGATCCTTGATGCCGAACAGGATCTTGATGGCGTCCGCCTCGTTGGGCGGCGGCACCTTCACCGCCTGAAAGCGCCGTTCCAGCGAGCGATCCTTCTCGATCGACTTGCGGAACTCCGCCGGCGTGGTGGCGCCAATGCACTGGATTTCGCCGCGCGAGAGCGCCGGCTTCAGAATGTTGGCCGCGTCCAGCGAACCTTCCGCCGAACCCGCGCCCACCAGGGTATGCAGCTCGTCGATGAAGATGATGGCGTTCTGGTTCTCCATCAGCTCCTTCATAATGGTTTTGAGCCGCTCTTCAAACTGGCCGCGATACTTGGTGCCGGCCACGATCAGCGAGAGGTCCAGCGCCAGGATGCGCTTGTCGGCCAGGAACGAAGGCACGTCGCCCTCGGCAATGTGCTGCGCCAGGCCCTCCACGATGGCCGTCTTGCCCACGCCCGGCTCGCCGATCAGCACCGGGTTGTTCTTGGTGCGGCGGCAGAGAATCTGGACGACCCGCTCCAGTTCGTAGTCGCGTCCGATGAGCGGGTCGAGCGTGTTGTCCATGGCGGCCTGGGTAAGGTCGCGGCTGAACTCCGCCAGCAGCGAACTTTCCTTGGGCCGCGCGGACGCCACTTTTTCACTCTGCGAACGCGCCAGTTCCTCGCGGATGGTGGAAAGCCGGAGTCCCCGCTCGTGCAGAATCTCCGCCGCGAAACACTTCTCTTCGCGCAACAGGCCGAGCAGCAGATGCTCCGTGCCGATGTGCTTGTGGCTCAGCCGCTCGGCTTCCTCCGCCCCGTACGCCAGCACGCGCTTGCATTCGTGGCTGAGCGGCAGGTCCACGCTGGTGGAAACCTTCTCGCGGATGGTGGTGTGTCCTTCAATCTGCTTTCGAATGGACTCCACGGCGGCATGCGACCGCAGAAACCGGTTCGCCAGCGCTTTGTCCTCGCGAAGCAGACCGAGGAGCAGATGTTCGGTCTCGATGTAGGGACTGCCGAACTGGCTGGCTTCATACCGCGCGAAGAAGATCACTCTACGCGCCTTCTCCGTGTAACGCTCAAACATAAAAAGTGACGCCCCCTACTACTTTAAAGGATACTCCGGGTTGGTTCCAGGTTGCGAATTTCGTGGCCCTTCCGGTACCAGGCCACCCTTTTCCAGATTCAGTACGCGGTCGCAGCGCCTGGCGAACCCCAAATTGTGCGTGACGAATACCGACGTAAACCGATGCGTGCGGTGCAGGTCTTCCAGCAGTTGGAAAATCATCTCGCTGGTCCGGAAGTCCAGGTTGCCGGTAGGCTCATCGGCCAGCAAAACGCTGGGCTTTCCCACCAGCGCACGGGCCAGCACGACGCGCTGCTGTTCCCCGCCCGACAATTCACCCGCGCGGTGCGATGCCCGCGCGCCAAGCCCAACTTCATGCAACCTCGCGAGCGATTCGGCGGCAGCCCTGGCATGCGCCCACCCCCGAATCAACAACGGCATCATCACGTTTTCCTGCGCCGTAAACTCGGGCAGCAGGTAGTGAATCTGCCAGACGAACCCAATCTCCCGATTGCGGAAATCCGACTGTTCGGACGGCGCCAGACCCGTAATCTCTCTACTTCCGTAGTGTATCGTACCCCTTGAAGGACTGTCCAGACCGCCCAAAAGATGCAACAGAGTGGACTTTCCCGCGCCCGATTCCCCTACCAGGGCCAGCATTTCGCCGCGCTCCACGTCCAGGTCGAGGTCTTCAAAAACCACCAGGTCGCTGGTTCCCGATCGATACGTCTTGGTGACTCCCCGCGCGCGGATGTAGGGCTCTGGCATCTAAAGCTTACGATAACGCACTGCACCGGTCCGGACAGGGACCGTAGAGCGACCAGACCCAGAGGGCGACCCAGAGGGTACCCCCGGTTGGCACGCCGGCGTCCTTGCCGGCGTTCTTCGAAGAATGCCGGTACGAATAGGGCCGGGCTCTTCCTGCGGAGCAGCCTCGGCCTGGGCGGGCGCGAGAGCATTCCGCTGCGCGAGGAACTGGCGCTGGCGCGCAGCTATCTGGAAGTGGAGCAGGTACG
>Ga0208079_1000719_pt1 | contig 18122 bp, 15 predicted proteins | sample NGESurdeep092012_5_FD_184474 | JGI IMG/M metagenome (GOLD analysis project Ga0208079, IMG submission 184474) | Arctic peat soil microbial communities from Barrow, Alaska - NGEE Surface sample 210-2 deep-092012 (SPAdes) | ecosystem: Environmental > Terrestrial > Soil > Wetlands > Peat ... | reverse complement strand
CATCCTGAAGGGCGACATCCCATCCCCGGCCAACCCGCCGTCCGGCTGCCGCTTCCACACCCGGTGCTGGCTGCGCGAGCGATTGGGGAACCCCGAACGCTGCGTTGCCGAGACGCCGGAGCTCCGCGACCTGGGACCGGGGCACCTGGTCGCCTGCCGCCTGAGGGGCGAACTGACCGGCGGGACGATCACCGCGGCAGCGCGGACATCATCGGTCTGATCGCGGGGTCGCCGGCAGCGAGGCGGCCCTACGCTTTCTGGTGTCCCGGTCGGCCGTCGTCCGGCGGCTGGGCCTCCGGCGTGCCCTCCACCTGCGCCACGAAGTGGCATGCCACTTCGTGGCCCGGGGAGACCTCGACGAGCGCGGGCGCGACGTTCTCGCACTCGGGCGGATTGCCGAGCCGCTCGCGGAGCCAGCAGCGCGTGTGGAAGTGGCACCCGGTGGGCGGCGCCGCGGGGCTCGGGACGTCGCCCGTCAGGATCACGCGGCGGCGCCTCGCCTCGACGGCCGGATCCGGGATCGGCACGGCCGAAAGGAGCGCAATCGAATACGGGTGGAGCGGCCGATCGTGCAACTCGCGCGAGCCGGCGAGCTCGACGATGCGTCCGAGGTACATGACCGCGATCCGGTCGCTGATGTGCCGGACCACTGAGAGATCATGCGCGATGAAGAGGTAGGTGAGCCCGAACTGGTCCTGCAGCCGCTCGAGGAGGTTGACGATCTGCGCCTGGATCGACACGTCGAGGGCGCTGATCGGCTCGTCGGCGATGATGAGGTCGGGGTTCACCGCAAGCGCCCGCGCGACGCCGACGCGCTGCCGCTGCCCGCCGCTGAACTCGTGCGGGTAGCGGTCGCCGTAGTCGGGATCGAGCCCCACGATGCTGAACAGCTCGCGGACGCGCTCCTCGCGATCGCGCGGCGACCCGATGGCGTGGACCTCGAGGGGCTCCTTCACGATGCCGCCCACGGTCATCCGCGGATTGAGGCTTGCGTACGGGTCCTGGAAGATCATCTGCATCCGGCGCCGCATCCGCCGCAGCGGCTCGCCCTCGAGCGTCGTCAGCTCCGTGCCGTCGAAGGTGACCGTGCCTGCCGTGGGCCGGTAGAGGCGGATGATCGCGCGCCCGGTGGTGCTCTTGCCGCAGCCCGACTCCCCGACGAGCCCGAGCGTCTCGCCGCGCCGCAGCGCGAACGACACGCCGTCGACCGCCCGCACGTCGCCCGTGTGCCGCGAGATGATGAGCCCCTGCGTGATCGGGAAGTACATCGCCAGGTCGCGCACCTCGAGGAGCACGCCGTCACCGGGGGCCCCGGTCGGAGTCGCGGGCGTCGACTCGCTCACGACCGGCCCTCCTGGCCGAACTCGACGAGTCCCGCACCCGGATCCACCCCGGCGGCGGCGAGCGCCTCGATGACGGTGGCAGGAGGGGGCGCCGCTACGAACCCGTCGCGCAGCGGTTGCCCGGTGGAGGCCTCGACCGCGGTGGCGTAGTTCCAGCACGCGAGCTGGTGAGTGGCCGCCGGCCCGGTCGTCGTGACGCGCTCGCCGGCAATGAGCGGCTCCAGCGGCGGCATCTCGGTCCAGCAGCGCTCGATGCGCCACGCGCAGCGCGGCGCGAACGGGCAGCCGACGGGCGCGCGCCGCAGGTCGGGCGGCACGCCCTCGATCGGAATGAGTGGCTCATCGTCGCCCGCATCGAGGCGCGGGATGGAGTGGAGCAGGCCCACCGTGTAGGGATGGCGGGGCCGGGCGAACAGGTCGGGCGTGGTGGCCGTCTCGACGATGAATCCGGCGTACATGACGTTGATTCGCTGGGTCATCCCGGCAACCACGCCGAGGTCGTGCGTGATGAGGATAACCGAGGTGCTCCGCTCGGCCGTGAGCTTGCGAAGAAGGTCGAGGACCTGCGCCTGGATCGTCACGTCGAGCGCCGTCGTCGGCTCGTCCGCGATGAGGAGCTTCGGCTCGAGCGCGAGCGCCATGGCGATCATGACGCGCTGGCGCATGCCGCCGCTGAACTGGTGGGGGAACGCCCGCAGGCGCGTCTCGGGCTTCGGGATGCCGACCATCTCGAGGAGCTCGATCGCTCGGGTGCGGGCCGCTGCCTTGGAGACCTCGCGATGCGCCCGGATCGTCTCCACCATCTGCTCCTCGATCGTGAGGACCGGGTTGAGGCTCGTCATGGGGTCCTGGAAGATCATCGCGATGTCGCGGCCGCGCAGCTCGCGCATCGACGACTCGGAGACCTGCGTGAGGTCCGCGCCCTCGAAGTACACGGCGCCGCCCTCGATCCGACCGGCCGGCTGCGGGAGCAGACGGAGCACGGCGAGGTTCGTGACGCTCTTACCACACCCGGACTCACCGACGAGGCCGAGGGTCTCGCCCTCGTCGAGGTCGAACGAGACTCCGTTCACGGCATGGATGAGCCCATCGTGCGTGCGGAAGCGCACGATGAGGTCAGAGACCGACAGGAGTGCCATCGTCCGACCCTATCGCTTCAGGCGCGGGTCGAGCGACTCGCGCAACCCGTCGCCGAGGAGGTTGAAGCCGACCGCGCTGATGACGATGGCTGCCCCCGGGAAGAAGATCAGGTACGGGGCCGACTGAAGGAAGCGGGCCGAGTCGGTCAGCATCTCACCCCACTCCGCGATCCGCGGGTCGCCTGGCCCGAGGCCCAGGAAGCCGAGCCCCGCCACGTCGATGATCGCCGTCGCGAGCGCGAGCGTGGCCTGGACGATGAGCGGTGTGAGGGCATTGGGCAGCATGTGGCGGACCAGGATCCGGTGACCGGGCGTGCCAATGGAACGCGCGGCGACGACGAACTCGGCCTCCCGCAGCGCGAGAAGACTGCCGCGCAGCAGGCGGGCGAAGATGGGCGCGTAGGAGATGCCGACGGCGAGCATGATCTGGATCTGGCCGTGGCCGAGCCACGCCACGATGCCGATCGCCAGCAGGATGCCGGGGACCGCCAGCAGCACGTCCGTAATCCGCATGAGGAGAGCGTCCACCTTGCCGCCGGCTCCGCCGGCGATTGCGCCGATCACCGTCCCGAAGGCGAGGCCGACGAGCACGGCCACGACGCCGACGGTGAGGCTGATGCGGGCCCCGTACAGGACGCGGCTGAACTCGTCGCGGCCGAGCAGGTCGGTGCCCATCGGGTGCGCCAGGCTGGGTCCCTGCTTGCCAGAGGCGAGGTTCCCGATCGTGGGGTCGTACTGGGCAATCACCGGCGCGAGGACCGCGCCCAGGATGAAGATCGCGATGCAGATGAGCCCAAAGATCGCCGGCCCGTTCCGCCTGAGGCGGCGCAGGGCGTCACGCCACAAGCCCCGGCTCGCGCGTGGCGTCGAACGGACGATTACTGCCGTCGTCTGGTCTGCCATCTCAGCCGTACCTGATCCGCGGATTGAGGAATGCGTAGCCGATGTCCACGAGCAGGTTCACGGTCAGGAAGATCGTCGCGAAGATCAGGATGAGTGACTGCACGACGATGTAGTCGTGGTTCTGGATGGCGGTCACCACCCATGAGCCGACGCCGTTCCACGTGAACACCGTCTCCGTGAGCACCGCCCCCGCGAGCAGGCCTCCCACCTGGAGCCCGATCACCGTCGTGACCGGCAGCCAGGCGTTGCGCATGATGTGGCGGTCGTTCACGCGGCGCTCGGTCAGGCCCTTCGCGCGTGCCGTGCGGACGTAGTCCTCGTTGCTCACTTCGATGACCGAGGCCCGGGTGATCCGGGTCACGATCGCGAGCGGGATCGAGCCGAGCGCGATTGACGGCAGGATCAGGTGGGCGAATGAGTCGACGATGGCGGGGACCCGGCCCGTCAGGAGCGCGTCGATGATGGCGAAATGCGTCACCGGGGTCACCCCGAGGCGCGGATCGATCTGGCCGAGCGCCGGCAGCCAGTGGAGCTGGACCGCGAAGACGAAGACGAGCGTGTAGCCCAGCACGAAGATCGGGATCGAGATTCCGAACAGCGAGAGGACGGTGACCATCCCGTCGATCCAGCCGTTCGGGTGGCGCGCAGCCAGTCGACCGAGGGGGATCCCGAGGCCGACCGCGAAGATCAGCGCGCCGATGGTGAGCTCGATCGTCGCGGGGAAACGGACCAGGAACGAGTCGGCCACGGGGCGGCCGTCGATGATGCTCGCGCCGAAATCCCCGTGGAGGAGCCGGCCGAGGTAGTCCAGGTACTGCACGTACAGCGGCTGGTCAAGACCGAGGGTCTCGCGGATCTGCTTGATGAGCTCCGGCGTGGCGTGCTGGCCGAGGATGGCCTCAGCGGGGTCGCCGGGCAGGAGCCTGAGGAACAGGAACAGCGCGACGGACAGCCCGAACAGCACGGGGATGGCCCCGAGCACGCGTCGGAGGATATATCTCAGCACGAGCGAACGAGATCCTCTTGATCGAGCCCCCCGCGGTCAGACGACCACGGGGGGCTCGCGCCAGGTACCTACGGTTCGAGCAGTGTGCCCGAGGGTTCTACGGCTGGATCCAGACCGTGTTGAAGTACTCGATCGCGTTGCCGGCACCCACGAACCCGTGGACCTTCGAGGTGTATGCGCCGGGCGGCGTCGAGTTCACGATCGGAACGGTCGGCATGTCCGGGGCGATGAGATCCTGGACCTGCCCCCACAGCTGGTTGGCCTGGTCGGCCGACGGCGCCTGGAGCGCCTGCAGCATGAGCTGGCTCATCTGGTCATTCTTGTAGCCGAACTGCGGGTTCGGCTTGCCGTTCTGGTAACCGAAGAACGCCGTGTAGAGGAAGTTGTCGGCACCCGCCCAGTCGCAGGTCCAGCCGAACAGGAACATCGAGAGCTTGCCGTTGGTCGCATCGCTGACGTATCCGCCGTGCCAGTCCTCAGTCTTGAGGTTGACGGTGAAGCCGATTGCCTGCAGATCGCCGGCGATCGCCTGGGCCAGGCTCTTGGGGTCAGGCATGTACGGCCGGACCACGTTCGACGGGTAGTAGAGGTCGATCTTGAGCTGGTCGGCCGACAGGCCGGCCTTCGTGACCGCGTCCTTGGCTTTCTGGACGTCGTACGTCGGGATCGTCTCGGCCTTGAAGCCGGACGTCGCCGGCGGCATCCAGCTCTGGGGCACCTTGCCCTGGCCGGCGTAGAACGAGTCGATGTACTGCTGCTTGTTGAGGGCGTACGCGATCGCCAGGCGGACGTCCTTGTTGTCGTAGGGCTTGAACGCCTGGTTGAGGCCGAGGTAGCCCATGTTGCAGGACTGGCCGCGGTCGATGACGGTGAGACCCGAGCTCGTCGCCGTGGCGGCATCCGCCGGCGAGATCGTCTGGGCCAGATCGATCCCGCCCGACTGCAGCGCCTGCAGCTTGGCGGTCGAATCGCCCATCGGCTTGAGGGTGATCTGGTCGACGTTGGCCGCGTTCGCGGTGTCCCAGTAGCTCGCGCTCTTGACCAGCGTGACGTGGTCGCCCGGCACCCATTCCTTGAACGTGAAGGGCCCCGTGCCGACCATGCTCTCGCCCTGACCCTGGGCGTACTTGTTGTCCTTGAGCGGCGTCGTGTCTGCCTTGTCCTTCTGGAGGGCCGTCGGACTCTGGATGCCGAAGACCTGCAGCGTCTGGCTGATCAGGAAGTTGCTCTGCGGTGCCTTGAAGGTGAAGACGACCGTCGTGTCGTTCGGTGCGTCGACGGACACGACGTTGGAGTCCGCACCGAAGCCGCCGAACACCGCGCCGTAGTAGTACGCATTGTCCTGGAGGTCGCCCTTCGGGTACGCCTTCCAGCGATCGTAGTTGAACTTCACGGCTGCGGCGTTGAAAGGCGAGCCGTCATGGAACGTGACGCCCGTCCGAAGTGTGAACGTGTACGTCTTGCCGTCGGAGCTGACGACCGGCAGCGCGGAGGCGAGGACGGGGATGACCTCGCTGATCGTACCGGGCTTCAGGCCTACGAGGCCCTGGATGACCTGGGCCGCCACGTACAGCGAGTTGCCGTCGCTGGTCAGCGACGGATCTGCGAACACCATGTCGCCATCGAGCCCGACGACGAGGGTGCCGCCGGCGACCGGCTGGCCGCTGGCCGGCGCGGTGCTCGGAGCCACGCTGGCCGGCGCGGTGCTCGGAGCCACGCTGGCCGGAGCCACGCTGGCCGGAACGGTCGTCGCGCTCGACCCTGAGCACGCCGCGACGAGAACCGCCGCGAACGCAAGGGCAAACGCCCTCTGTTTCACCATGTACCTCCTCCTTCGGCCGGAACCGCGAACCGCGGCCCTTGCCCCTGACTCGCGCGGCCCCATGCCGCGCCTGGACGAGTCTGCGGTTCTGGCCCCGACCCGGCGACTTTCCCGGCGGAGCTCAGCTCGCTGACTCGGCTGGCGTCGCGGCGGATCCCCGGGCCCGTCGCCAGCTGCACGAGCAGCGGCGATCGCCTCGGGTACGGGACATGCTCCGTCCGTCTCCTCCTTGCGCGGCCCCGTTCGACCGTCGTTTCCACGACCGCACAGGGCGCTGAAACCCGGGCTCGGGCGAGTTGCCACGAGCCGCGACCCTCGAAGCCTAGCACCGAGAGACCGAGATCTGCCAGCTACCGGCGTGTCGCCGAACGTGACGCCGGGGCGGCCGGCCCGCGAGCACCAGCTCCTGCCCACCCGCCGGCGGTAGACTCGGGGCGTGCAGCCGCTCCGGATCGCCCTCGCCCAGCTCGCGCCGCAGCTCGGCCTCCTCGATGCGAACTTCGCCCGACATCACGAGCTGCTCGTCGAGGCGCGCGCCGCCGGGGCCGGGCTCATCGTCTACCCCGAGCTGGGGCTGACCGGCTACCACCTCCAGGACCTCGCCGCCGAGGTCGCGATGCGGGCCGACGATCCGCGCCTCCTCGAACTTGCCGCGGAGACGGTCGGCTGCTCCGCCGTGGTCAGCTTCGTGGAGGAGTCGACCGACCATCGTCTCTTCATCGCGGCCGCGCTCCTGGAGGACGGCGGCGTTCGCCACGTCCACCGCAAGCTCTACCTGCCGACCTACGGGCTCTTCGACGAGCGGCGCTTCTTCGCGGCCGGAGACGCCCTGCGAGCCGTCCCGTCGCGCCTCGGCCTCGGCGTCGGGCTCGCGATCTGCGAGGACTTCTGGCACCTCAACGTGCCCGCGCTCCTGGCCCTCGACGGCGCCCAGATCCTCGTGAACGTCGCCTCGTCGCCGGGTCGGGACGTGGCGGCCGTCAACGCGGGCGGGCTCGGGACGGCGGTCTCGTGGCGAACGCTCCTGCGCACGTACGCGCAGCTCACGACGAGCGTCGTCGTCTTCTGCAACCGAGTCGGCGTGGACGAGTCGGTCTCCTTCTGGGGCGGTTCCATGGTTCTCGGCCCGAGCGGCGACGTGATCGCCGAGGGCCCGCTTTACGACGAGGCGCTCGTCCTCGCCGACGTGCCCCTGGCAGACGTCCGGCGCGAGCGCATCGGCCTGCCGCTCCTGCGCGACGAACGACCGGAGCTGCTGGCACGCGAGCTGGGCCGGATCGTCGCCGAACGGGCCGGCCTTGCCGAAGACGGCACTGCCACGCCGTCGTCGCGATGAGGGCGTCGTCCTGATGAGTGGAAGAGGCGAAGGCCAGGCGGGCGTGCAGCCGCTGGGCGTGCAGCCGCCGGGAGATCCGAACGCCCCGCTCTTCGAGCTCCCGGCGGAGCTCGCGATCGACACCGGGATCGCGCGACGCGTGCTCGCGGCGTTCATTCGCGCGCAGCTCCGCCAGGCTGGCTTCGAGCGGGCGGTGCTGGGCCTCTCGGGCGGCATCGACTCGGCCCTGGTGGCGTTCCTGGTCGCCGAGGCGATCGGGGCAGATCGGCTCCTCTGCGTCCTGATGCCGTACCGGGCCTCGTCGCCCGCGTCCCGGGCGGACGCCGAAGACGTGGTGCTTCGGCTGGGCTGCCCGAGCGAGCTCGTGGAGATCACCCCGATCGTCGACGGGTACTTCGGGCACGACGGGGTGCGGGGCGCCGGAGGCCTGGAGGCGCTCGAGGCCTCCGCGCTCCGGCGCGGCAACGCGATGGCGCGGGCCCGGATGCTGGTCCTCTACGATCGCTCCGTGACGTGGCGCGGCCTCGTGGTCGGGACCGGCAACAAGACCGAGACGCTGATCGGCTACACGACACTCTTCGGCGACAGCGCCTGCGCCTTCAACCCGATCGGGGACCTGTACAAGAGCCAGGTTCGGCAGCTCTCGGCGACGGTCGGCGTTCCCGAGGCGATCATCCGGAAAGCGCCGTCGGCCGACTTGTGGCCCGGCCAGACCGACGAGGCAGAGGCCGGCTTCAGCTATCCACAGCTGGACCGGCTCCTCTATTGGATGATCGACAAGCGTCGAAGCGACGAGGAGCTGGCGGCGATGGGGTTCGAACCGGCGATGGTCGACCGCATCGGGAAGATGGTCGCGACCTCCGAGTTCAAGCGTCAGGTCCCGCCGGTCGCGAAGCTGGGGCCGCGGACGCCAGGCGTGGACTATCTGTACCCGCGCCGCCGGCCCGGCTCGGCGCGGCGGTGAGCCCGGACCCGGGGACGGCGAAACGCGGGGGAACCCGCATGCCGGCCGCAGGGGTCGAGACCGCCGAGGCCGGTGTCGATGGCGTGACCGGTCGGGGCTGCCTCTACGTCGTCGCGACGCCGATCGGGAACCTGGGTGACGTCACGCTGAGGGCACTGGAAATGCTCCGGGCGGTCCCGCTGGTCGCCGCGGAGGACACCCGGATCACGCGGCGACTCTTCGCGCGCTACGAGATCACGACCCACCTGGTGCCGCATCACGCGCGAAACGAGGAGGCCACGACCCCCGCGCTGCTGGCGCACCTCCGGGCAGGGCGCGACCTCGCCCTGGTCACAGACGCCGGCACGCCGCTCGTCTCCGACCCGGGCGCCGGGCTCGTCGCGGCGTGGGCAGCGGAGGGCGGCGCCGTCGTCCCGATCCCGGGCGCATCCGCCGTCCTCGCCGCACTCGTCGCATCCGGGATCGCGGGGCCGCGGTGGAGCTTCGAGGGATTCCTGCCGCGACGCGGGCGCGAACGCCGCGAACGGCTCGCGCGCCTGGCGGAGGACGAGCGAACCGCCGTGCTCTTCGAGGCGCCCGGCCGCCTCGCGGCGACGCTGGCCGACCTTGCCGTCACGTGTGGTGACGCGCGACCGGCGGCTGTCTGCCGCGAGCTGACCAAGCTCCACGAGGAGACGCTGCGGGGGAGTCTCGGCGTGCTCGCCGCCGTTGCCGCGGCTGGCACGATCGACCGGCGCGGTGAGGTCGTCATCGTGATCGGCGAGCGGCCGTCCGACCGGCGGCGGTCTGTCGGTCCAGAGCCGGCCGCACCGACCGGCTCCGCCGGAGGGATGCCGGACCCGCCCCGCGCGGACCCCGGGGAGCTTCTCGACCGGCTCGCCGCCGCCCGAGCTGAGGTCGCCCGCCTCGTGGCCGACGGCGTTGCCCGCGGCGAAGCGGCACGCCGGGTGGCCGCGGCGACCGGGTTGCCGCGACGGCGCCTCTACGACGCGCCCGACGCGGGCGCCGCGTGAGACGCGCCGCCTCCGCCTGAGGCGCGCCGCGCGGCTCCCCACGACCTCGGGCCGGCGGGCCCAGCGTCCCCCGCGACATGGCAACGCGACGGGCGCCGGATGGGAGGACGGCGCCCATCGCGAGCTGAGCGTGCGCGATCAGGCGACGAGGACCGCCTCGACCGGCTCCGGGTCGCCGGGCGCGAGGCTCGGTTCCGCCTCGTCGTCATCGTCGGCGTCCTCGGCCGGTCCGGCCGGCTCGACGCCGAGCGCGTTCGCCTGGACCGCCAGGGCGTCGGCCGCGTAGTCCTTCTTGCGCCGGCCGGAGAGCATCTCGACCGCCGCCGCCACGATCTCCGTCTTCCAGTGGTGCGCACCGCGATCGTCGTCCCACTGCCGGGTCTGGATCCGGCCGTCGATCGCGACCGTCATCCCCTTGCCCAGGTAGCTGGCACAGATGTCGGCGAGCCGGTCCCACGCGACCACCGAGTGGAATTCGGCCTTCTCCTTGCCGTTGCCGACGTACTCGTTCGTGGCCACGGAGAACGTCGTGACGTTCTTGCCGCTGGCGAGCACGCGCAGCTCCGGGTCGCGCGTGAGGCGCCCGGTGAGCAGAACCTTGTTCATCGGTCCGATCCCTCCTGGCCGGCCGGGTCTCCGGTCCGGCCCTGCGTTCGAGTGGCGGGCGACGCGGCGGGCTGGGCGGCGGGCCCGGATGGACGATCGGTCGGACCCGCCGTGACGCGGATCCTGGCGGCGATCGATCACCGGGCGCCCACCTGGCGTTGCACAGGCGCTTACCTTCCCGGCGACGCCCCAGGAAGTAGCTCGGTCAGCTCGCCGCCGCGATCGTCCGCTGGCGCCGCCGGGCGGCGGTCGCCACGGGGGCCACGATCCCGCTGACGAGCGCGAGGTCCGGTACCGGTCGCTCTGCCGCGTACAGGTCGCAGAAGACGGTGACCAGCTCGGGATCGAACTGCGTCCCAGCGTGGCGTTGGATCTCGCGGATCGCCTGGGCGTGTGTCATTGCCCGCTTGTATGGGCGGTCGGCGGTCATCGCGTCGTAGGCGTCCGCGAGCGCCACGATCCGAGCACCGAGCGGGATCTCCGACCCCCGGAGGCCGTAGGGATAGCCGTGCCCGCCAAATCGCTCGTGATGGTGGAGGACGATCGGGACGGCGTCACGCAGCGCCGACGCCTGCTCCAGGATCACCTGGCCGATCCGGGGATGCTGCACGACCGACTGCCATTCGACGGCGGTGAGCGCCGACGGCTTCTCCAGGATCTCCTCGGGCAGAGCAAGCTTGCCGACGTCGTGGAGCAGGGCGGCGAGCCGCAGGCGGTCGATCTCGGCGTCGGGCAGGTCCATGCGGCGGCCCATCCCCACCGAGAGCGTGGCGATCAACGCGGACGCGTGGCCGCGGTGATTCGGGTACGGGATCAGCGTGGTGATGAGCGCTTGCTCGGCAGCCAGCCGCGCCAGCTGAGCCACGCCCGCCGCGCGTGCCCTGCCGTCGCTGGAGATCGGCGCCCGTGGGACGCGGGCATCGTCGTCGGGCTCGGAGAAGACGTAGACCTGGTTGCGCCCGAGCGACTTCGCCGAGTACATCGCCGCGTCCGCGTCGCGGACGAGGGTGTCGATCCGCAGCGTGCCCCCCAGGCCGCCCGCGACGCCGATCGACACGGTCACGTTCACCGTCAGCTGCTCGTCGATCCGAATCCGCGCCCCGCCCACGAGCAGCCGGAGCTTCTCCGCGAGCGACGCCGCGTCCTCGACCGCGGTCTCGGGGAGGATGAGCATGAACTCCTCGCCGCCGTATCGACCGAGCATATCGGTCGCCCGGATGTTGGCGCGCAGCACATCGGCGATGCCGCGGAGGACCACATCGCCCGCGTGGTGCCCGTGGGAGTCGTTCACCGACTTGAACAGGTCGATGTCGACGAAGCCAACCGAGAGCGGCCTGTTGTAGCGCGCGGCCCGCTCGACCTCGTCGAAGAGCATGCCCAGCAGCGCCGGGCGGTTCGCGATCCCGGTCAGGCGGTCGGTCGTGGCGGCATCGTGCGTCGCGGCGAGTGTCTCGCCCAGCTGGGCGACGGCACGCGCGAGCCGGCCATCGATGCCGCTGCCGTGCACCGGCACACGGGTCGCGAGCTCGCCCGCCGCGAGGCGCTCGGCGGCGCTCACGACCGGGATCACGCGACCGCGGATCCAGGCGCTCGCGACCGCCGCGGTCACGCTCCCGCCGAGGACCGCGGCAACCAGCAGCGAGGCCAGGTCCACGCCGCTGAGCGGCGCGTGGCCACCCGGGCCGACAAGAAGGACGAGGGCGACGAAGGAGACCGGAGCCAGCAGCCCAAGCCCGCCAAGCGCGCGTATCACGCCGCCACGGTACGCGCCGCGCACGGGTGGACGGCCCGTCCCGAAGGTACCGTTGAACGCGCCGGAAGTCCCGGCATGGTCCCGCGCCGGGACGCCGGGCCTCCGTGCCCCAGATGCCGGCTGGTATACTCCGCGGGTCCCGACGCCGTGGGCCGTCCCGCCCCCCGAAGGAGTCAGCGATTGTCCGAGGCAGGCATCTCGGTCACGCCATGAACCGAGTGGCCCAGTGCTCTACCGGGCGCCGCGTGCGCGGTGCCGTCCGAGCGGGGCAGTCTACCCAGCAGGTCCCCGGCGCGCGTGCCGAGGGCCTTTCTTGTTGCCCGCCGAACGCGAGCGCCGCAGGGGAGCAACCATGCCGGCCACGGTGATCGTGGGGCTCCAGTGGGGCGACGAGGGCAAGGGAAAGGCGACCGATTTCCTGTCCGAGCAGGTCCGCTGGGTCGTCCGCTACCAGGGTGGCGACAACGCGGGCCACACGATCGTTCTCGGCACGGAGGTCTTCAAGCTCCACCTCGTGCCGAGCGGCGTGCTCTATCCGCACATCGTGCCGCTCATCGGGCCGGGGGTCGTGGTGAACCCCGCGACGCTCATCGGCGAGCTCGACGGGCTGGCGGCGCGGGGCGTCGACACGAGTCGCGTCCGCGTCTCGCACGCCTGCCACGTGATCATGCCGTACCACGTGGCCGAGGACCGTGCCTCCGAGGCGCGCCTCGGCAGGGAAGGGATCGGCACGACGCACCGAGGGATCGGGCCGGCGTACGCCGACCGGGCCTCCCGGGTCGGGCTCCGGATGGAGGATCTCCTCGACGAGGCGGCGCTTCGGCGAAAGCTCGAGCGCCTGGTCCCCGACAAGAACGCGTGGCTGGCGCAGCTCGGCGACGAGGGCCGGCCCTTTGCCGTCGAAGCGCTTGTCGAGTCCGCGCTCAGCTGGGGTGTCCGCCTCCGCGAGCAGATCACCGACACCACGACGCTGGTCCAGGACGCGCTCCGGGCCGGCGACCACGCGCTGTTCGAGGGGGCCCAGGGTACGCTCCTGGACCTGGACCACGGGTCGTACCCGTTCGTGACGTCGTCCAACCCGGTCGCCGGCGGCGCCTGCACCGGCGGCGGGATCGGGCCTCTGCAGGTCACCGCGGTGATCGGGATCATGAAGGCCTATACGACGCGGGTGGGCGCCGGCCCGTATCCCACCGAGCTCCTCGACGAGATCGGCGAGGGGATCGCCACCCGCGGCCACGAGTTCGGCACGACGACCGGCCGGCGTCGCCGCGTCGGGTGGTTCGACGCCGTGCCGCTTCGCTATGCGGTCGACGTCAACAGCGTCAGCAGCATCATCCTCAACAAGCTGGACATCCTGTCGGGGATCGACGAGATCCGCCTCTGCGTGGCATACGAGATCGACGGCCGGCGCGTCGAGCGCTGGCCCGCCTCGGGCGAGGAAGTGGCCCGCGCGGTACCGATCTACGAGACGTTCCCCGGCTGGCCGGAGGAGATCCACGCGGCCCGCACGCCCGACGATCTCCCCCCGAACGCGCGTGCCTATGTCGCCGCGCTCGCCGCCCTGGCCGGCGTCCCGATCACGCTCGTCTCCGTCGGGCCGGAGCGAACTCAGACGGTGATCCTCGACGACCGGCCGCTCGCGGCCGGTCGAGGCTGATGGACGCCGTCGCGCGGACGCCGCACCGGATCCTGCTCGTTGGCGGGGGCGGTCGCGAGCACGCGCTGGTGGTCCGGCTTGCCGGCGAGCCCGGGGTCGCGGCGATCGTCGCCCTTCCCGGCAGCGATGCGATCGCGGGCGTGCCCGGCGTCTCCGTCGTCCCGGGCGACCCGCTCGACGCGTCCGTGGTCGTGGCCGCAGCCCGGGCGGCTCGCGTGGATCTCGCCGTGATCGGCCCGGAGGCGCCGCTCGCCGCGGGCGTCGCGGACGCGCTCGTGGCCGCTGGAATCCCTACCTTCGGCCCGACCGCGGCTGCCGCGCGGATCGAGAGCTCGAAGGCGTTCTGCCACGCGATCGCGGACGCGGCCGGCGTCCGGATGGCGCGCGCCGGCGCCTTCGCAGTACCCGGCCCGGCGCTCGCGTTCGCGGCGGAGCTCAGCGCCGGCAGGCGCGGAATCGTCATCAAGGCCGATGGCCTGGCTGCGGGCAAGGGCGTCACGGTCTGCGACACGCTCGACGAGGCAGCATTGGCCGTTGGCGCGATCTTCGTCGGCGCGCGTGCCGAGGCGGCCGACGCTCCCAGGGTCGTCGTCGAGGAGCGCCTCCGCGGGCCGGAGGCCAGCGTGATCGTGCTCGCGGATGAAACCGCGGCGCTCGCCCTGCCGGCCGCCCGCGACCACAAGCGTCTTGGTGACGGCGATGCCGGGCCGAACACCGGCGGGATGGGCGCGTACAGTCCGCTGCCGGACCTCCCGGACGCCGAGGTGGCCCAGATCGTGGCGGCGTTTCACGTGCCGCTCCTCGCTGAGCTGGCCCGCCGCGGAACGCCGTTCTGGGGCGCCCTCTTTGCAGGCCTGATCCTCGCCGAGGACGGCCCGGTGCTCCTCGAGTGCAACGCGCGGTTCGGTGATCCGGAGGCGCAGGTGATGCTGCCGCGCCTCGCCACCCCGCTCGCGCCGCTGCTGCTGGCCGCGGCGCAGGGCCGCCTGGCCGCGGCCGCGTCGGACGCCGGGATCGTGGGCTTCCTCCTCCCCGCTACGGCGGACGCAGCGGTGGGCATCGTGCTCGCGGCTGCCGGCTACCCGGACGCGCCGAGGGCCGGCGACGCGATCGCCGGGCTGCCGGAGGCCGAAGCGGGTGGCGGGCTCGTCTTTCACGCCGGCACTGCTCGCGACGCCGCCGGGACGTGGCGGGTCCGCGGTGGGCGCGTCCTGACCGTGGTCGGCCGCGGCCCGGACCTTGCCGCCGCGCGGGCAGCAGCGGAGCGCGCCGCCGACGCGGTCACGTTCGCCGGCCTCCAGCGCCGGCATGACATCGCGGCGGGGACTGGCCGGTGATCCGCCGCTACACCCGCGCCGAGATGGGCGCGGTCTGGTCGGAGGAGGCCCGCTTCGCCGCCATGCTTCGCGTGGAGCTGGCAGTGGCGAAGGCCCAGGTCACGCGCGGCATGGTGCCGGGCGAGGCCCACGCGGCGATCGCGAGGCGCGCCCGAGTGGACGTGGATCGGATCGCCGAGATCGAGAAGACCACCGACCACGACGTGATCGCGTTCGTGAGCCAGGTCGCGGAATCGGTCGGCCCGGAGGGTCGCTTCCTCCATCTTGGCCTGACAAGCAGCGACGTCGTCGACACCGGGCTGGCGCTCCAGCTCCGCGCTGCCGGCGATCTCCTCCTGGGCGACGCCGATGCACTCCTCGTCGCGCTGGTCGCTCGAGCCCGGTCCGAGGCCGACACGGTGATGATGGGCCGGACCCACTCGGTCCATGCGGAGCCCACCACGCTCGGGCTCAAGCTGGCGGGCTGGGCGTTCGAGCTTGCTCGCGACCGCGCGCGCCTCGCACGCGCCTTCGACGACATGGCGACCGGCAAGATCTCCGGTCCCGTCGGCACGTACAGCCTCCTTGCCCCGGACCTCGAGGCAGAGGTCCTCGCCGATCTTGGGCTCGACGCCGACCCGGTGAGCACCCAGATCGTCCAGCGCGACCGGCACGCCGCGGTCGTGGCCGCGATCGCGATCACCGGCGGTTCCCTCGAACGCTTCGCCACCGAGGTCCGCAACCTCCAGCACACCGAGATCGGGGAGCTGATGGAGCCCTTCCGAGCCGGTCAGAAGGGCAGCTCCGCGATGCCCCACAAGCGCAACCCGATCCTGTGCGAGCGGATCGCCGGGCTGGCCCGGCTCCTGCGCGGCTACGCGAGCGCGGCACTGGAGAACCAGCCGCTCTGGCACGAGCGCGACATCAGCCACAGCAGCGCCGAGCGGGTGCTCCTCCCTGACGCCACGATCCTCCTCGACTACATGTTGGCGAAGATGACCGGCCTCGTCGAGGGCCTGGTCGTCCGGCCCGAGCGGATGCGCGAGAACATCGAGCGGGGACTGGGCCTCCACGCGTCCTCGCGCGTCCTCGTCGCGCTCGTCGAGGACGGCGGGATGTCGCGGGAGGAGGCGTATGCGATCGTTCAGCGCAGCGCGCTCCGCGCCGCAGACGAGCGACGCCCGCTCCACGACCTCCTCGCCACCGACGCGAGCGTCGCGGAATGCCTGACCCTTGCGCGCCTGGACGCCTGCTTCGACGATGCAGGGTTCCTGACCCACGTGCCGACCGTCATCGCGCGCCTTGACGCCATCGATCCCAGGATCGTGCGATGACGCCGGCGGTGGCGTTCATCCGCTCCGGCAAGGTCCGTGACCTGTACGCGGTGGGCGCGGACCGACTCCTGCTCGTCGCCTCGGATCGGCTCTCCGCCTTCGACGTCGTGCTGCCGACGCCGGTCCCGGACAAGGGGATGGTGCTCACCGGGCTGTCGCGGTTCTGGTTCGCGGAGACGGCCGGGATCGTGCCCAACCATCTCATCGCGACGGATCCGGCGGCACTCCCACCTTCGTGGACCGGTCGAGCGGACGAGCTGCGCGGTCGGATGCTGCTCTGCCGGCGCGTGGAGATCCTGCCGGTCGAGTGCGTCGTCCGGGGGTACCTCGCCGGGGGCGGCTGGAAGGAGTACGCAGCGACCGGCGCGGTCTCCGGCATCAGGCTCGCGGCTGGGCTGCGCGAGGCAGAACGGCTCCCCGCCCCCATCTTCACGCCCTCCACGAAGGCCGAGGCTGGCCACGACGAGCCGATCTCCTTCGACGCGCTGGTCGACCTGCTGGTCGCGCCCGGGCGCGAGGCAGGCGCGCTCGCGGAGGAGGTTCGCGACGTGGCGCTCCGTCTCTTCGCGCACGGCGCCGCGGCCTGCGCGCGGGCGGGCATCCTCCTCGCCGACACGAAGTTCGAGCTCGGCCTGGCGGGCGATGGGACGCTCGTCCTGGCCGACGAGGTCCTGACCCCGGACTCGTCGCGCTTCTGGGAGGCGGCCGCGCACGCGCCCGGCGGCCCCCAACGCTCGTATGACAAGCAGTACGTCCGCGACTGGCTGGAGCGCCAGGCGTGGGACAAGACCGACCCGGGCCCGGCACTCCCCGACGACGTCGTCGCCGGGACCCGAGCCCGCTACGTCGAGGCCTTCGAGCGCATCACGGCGGCGAGCTTCGCCCGCTACCTCCAGGAGGACGTCATCGCGCGATGAACGCCGAGATCCTTGCCACCCGGTTCCACTTTGCGGTCAACGTCCTCCCCAAGGAAGGGATCCTCGATCCGCAGGGCCGGGCCGTGGAGCAGAGCCTCCCGCACCTCGGGCTCGCCGGGATCGGGCAGGTGCGGGTGGGCCGTCGCGTGGAACTTGCCGTCGACGCGCCCGACGCCACGGCGGCTCGCGGCCTGGTCGAGGAGCTCGCCCGCGAGCTCCTCTGCAACCCGATGATCGAGCAGTACGCGATCGAGGCGCTGGGCGCCATCTCGGCCGCGCGCCGGGAGGTTGGCGGGTGAGCGTTCGGGTCGGCGTTGTCGTCTTCCCGGGCTCGAACTGCGACGCGGACACGGCCTGGGGCCTGTCCCGGGCCGGCGCCGAGCCGGTGGAGCTCTGGCACGAGCACGCTGACCTCGGCGGCGTCGCTGCGGTCGTCCTGCCGGGCGGCTTCGCCTACGGCGACTACCTCCGGGCGGGCGTCATCGCCCGCTTCAGCCCCGTGATGCGGGCCGTGGCCGGCTACGCGGCCGACGGCGGCCTCGTGCTCGGGATCTGCAACGGCTTCCAGGTCCTCGCGGAGGCCGGGCTCCTCCCGGGTGCGCTCCTCCGCAACCGCTCGCTCCGCTTCGTGTGCCGGGACGTGGCGATCAGGGCGGAGCGCGTCGACACCTGTTTCACGCACCGGGTGCCGGCGGGCCGCGTGCTCCGGATGCCGGTGGCCCATGGCGAGGGCTGCTACTACGCCGATGCGGCGACGCTCGATGCGCTGGAGCGCGACGGCGAGGTCCTCTTCCGCTACGTCGACGACGACGGGAACCCGGCCGGCGTCGAGGACCGCGAAAACCCGAACGGGTCGCTCCGGGCGATCGCCGGCGTCATCAACGCTGCCGGCAACGTGGCCGGCCTCATGCCGCACCCGGAACGCGCCGCCGATGCCCTGCTCGGCTCGGACGACGGGATGCTCGTGCTCCGCTCGCTCGTGGAGTCGGCGGCCGCGCGGGCGCAGGGCGGCA
>Ga0208079_1000718_pt1 | contig 18143 bp, 20 predicted proteins | sample NGESurdeep092012_5_FD_184474 | JGI IMG/M metagenome (GOLD analysis project Ga0208079, IMG submission 184474) | Arctic peat soil microbial communities from Barrow, Alaska - NGEE Surface sample 210-2 deep-092012 (SPAdes) | ecosystem: Environmental > Terrestrial > Soil > Wetlands > Peat ... | reverse complement strand
GGTCGCGCAAGGCGGCGATGGCGGCACCACCGATATCGGCTTCGGCTGCCTGTCGGGCATGTTCGAGCGCAACGATGACGTGCTCTATATCTGCTACGATAACGAAGGCTACATGAACACCGGCGTGCAGCGCTCGTCGGCGACGCCGCCGGCGGCGCGCACCGCGACGACGCCGGCCATGGGACCGGAGCCGGGAAACGTTTTCGGCACCGGCAAGAGCATGCCAAAGATCGCCGTCGCCCACGGCATCCCCTATGTTGCCACCGCCACAGTCGCCGACCTGCACGACCTTGAGCGCAAGGTGGTGAAGGCGATGGGCATTCATGGCGCGCGCTATCTGCAGATCCACGTGCCTTGCCCGCCCGGCTGGGGCTCGGCCTCGCAGGATACGATCCGGCTGGCGCGGCTGGCGGTCGAGTGCGGGATGTTCCCGGTGTTCGAAGCCGAGCACGGCGTCGTCACCGGCAGCCGCAAGATCCGCCGCCGGGTTCCCGTCGACGATTACTTGAAATTGCAGCGGCGCTTCGCCCACCTCTTCACCACGGACGAGGGGAAAGGTCGCATCAGTCAGCTGCAGGCGCTGGCCGACCGCAACATCGCCGAGTATCGTCTGCTCGATCATGAAGGAGACGCTTAATGGAACATCCCTTCGCGATCAGCCTTGATGTCGGCACCAGCCTCGCCAACCTGACCGGGTCGTGGCGCACCTCGCGGCCGGTCTATGTCGACCGTTTGCCGCCCTGCAACAATGCCTGTCCGGCCGGCGAGAACATTCAGAGCTGGCTCTATTACGCCGAATCCGGCGACTACGAAACCGCATGGCGCACATTGACGATTGACAACCCGATGCCAGCGGTGATGGGCCGGGTCTGCTATCACCCCTGCGAAAGCGCTTGCAATCGGGCGCAAGTCGACGAAGCGGTTGGCATCAATTCGGTCGAGCGTTTCCTCGGCGACGAGGCGATCCGCAACGGCTGGCGATTTGCGCCGCCGCTGGCCGACAGCGGCAAGCGCGTGCTGGTGGTTGGCGCGGGTCCTTCGGGCTTGTCCGCCGCGTATCACCTGCGGCGCATTGGTCATGCGGTCGAGATCCGCGAGGCCGGCCCGTTCAGCGGCGGCATGATGCGTTTCGGGATTCCCAAATATCGTCTGCCGCGCGACGTGCTTGACGCCGAGATCAACCGCATTATCGAGCTCGGCGTCGTCATGAAGCTCAACAGCAAGGTCGACCGCGTCGTCGAGAGCATGCGGGACGGCCGCTTCGACGCAGCATTCCTCGCCGTCGGCGCCCATATCGGCAAGCGCTCCTATATTCCCGCCGGTTCCGCGGCAAAGATTCTCGATGCCGTCGCTCTGCTGCGATCGATGGAAGGCGAAGACAAGCCGCTGCTCGGCCGGCGCGTCGTCGTTTACGGCGGCGGCAACACCGCCATCGACGCCGCCCGCACCGCCAAACGGCTGGGCGCGACCGAGGCGATCATCGTCTATCGCCGTACCCGCGATCGCATGCCGGCGCGCGACTTCGAGGTCGAGGAAGCGCTGCAGGAAGGCATCATGATGAAATGGCTCTCGACCATCAAGCGCATGGACGAGGGCACACTCACCGTCGAAAAGATGCAACTCGACGACAAGGGATTCCCCCAGCCGACCGGCGAGTTCGAGACGCTGGAGACCGACTCGCTGGTGCTGGCGCTCGGCCAAGATGTCGATTTGTCGCTACTCGACGGCGTGCCCGGACTGCAAATCAACGACGGCGTGGTGCAGGTCGCCGCCAACATGATGACTGGCTATGCCGGCATCTTCGCCGGCGGCGACATGGTGCCCTCCGAACGCACCGTCACGGTGGCGGTCGGTCACGGCAAGAAGGCGGCCCGCCACATTGACGCCTGGCTGCGCGGCACCGTCCATGCGCCGCCGGAAAAACACGAACTGGCGAGCATCGACAAGCTCAATACCTGGTATTACGCCGACGCGCCGAAGACGGTGCGGCCGATGCTCGAAGTCGCTCGCCGGCAAAGCACTTTCGAGGAGGTGCAGGGCGGGCTCGACGAGACCAACGCGCTCTACGAGGCGCGCCGGTGTCTTGCCTGTGGCAATTGCTTCGAGTGCGACAACTGTTACGGCGTGTGTCCGGACAATGCGGTGATCAAGCTTGGCCCCGGCCAACGCTTCCGCTTCAACTACGACTACTGCAAAGGCTGCGGCGTGTGCGCGCAGGAATGCCCTTGCGGCGCCATCGCCATGGTGGCGGAGGAGATTTAGCCGGCGCCGCCGATTTTTACGTCGCACTTGATGCAGGTCAATGCACGAATGAATAGTTTTCAGCGTGATTGCAGCCAAGAACGCAGGAGGATTTGATGCAAATCCGCAATGCTCGCTTAACTGGGAAATCCACGACAGCTGTCGAACACGACGGCCTTCTAGACTGTCGCATGGCCATGCTGGGTCTCGATCTCTCCGCGATCGAAAGTGGCGCCAGCGATACGTTCGACAAGATCAGGCGGCAGTGCACGAGCTGCGGCTATCGGGAAGCCTGCGCGGTCGACTTGAAGCGCGATCCTAACAACCCGGTGTGGGAAACTTATTGCCCGAACTCAGGGGCGCTCATTGCGCTCGCCGAGGCTTGGTGGCTCACCCATTAACCTAAGGCGCTACCCCCCCACGGGGGCCCGCGACCGGCCGCTTAAGCGCGCAGCCAAAAGCTTAGCTGCATGAGCCGCCGGTCAATGTCTGCTTTCTGCGCGGAAGACCATGCCCCTGAATCGTGTATCCGGCTGGCCAGCGCCTGATCGATTATACTTCAGCAAATATTAAATCAAACCCGCTTATGCTCTCAATCGGCATTAACCATTCAACCGGCATGCCAGCTCGTGGCCAATCTTGGCCAACCACAGGACGTGGTCCCAACACCAATGAATGCTCCACTCACATTTATCCACGAGATCGACAACGCCATCGCGCATAGTTCAGGCGATCGGCGCGCCCAGATGATCCGACACCTTACAGATCTCTATTTGGTCGACTCAGATACATATTCCGACGATGAGATTGCCCTGATTGACGACGTCTTCGTCCGCCTCGTCGTGACAATCGAGGAATCCTCGCGGGCGTTGTTGGCGAGCCGTCTTGGACCAATGTCCAAGGCGCCGCCCATGATCCTTCGCGCCTTGGCGTGCGATGACGCAATTGATGTCGCTTCCTCCGTCCTCATCCAATCCGAGAGCCTCGACGACCTGACCGTGATCGAATGCGCCAAGACCAAGAGCCAGGAGCACTTGCTTGCTATCTCGCGCCGCAAGACGCTTGGTGAGGCGGTGACTGACGTTCTCGTCGAGCGAGGAGACCAGCAAGTTGTGCTGAGCACAGCGCAGAATGCCGGCGCCAAATTTTCGAATAATGGCTTTATTATTCTCGTCAAACGCTCGAACGCCGATGACCGGCTTGCAACATGTGTAGGGTCCCGGCCGGACATTCCCCCGCAACTGTTCCGGCAACTGCTCGAAGCTGCGTCAGAATCGGTTCGCTCCAAGCTTGAAGCCGAGAGTCCCCACACCAAACGCGATATCGATCGTGTCGTCACCGACGTGACCACTCGAATTCGGACTCAAGCCACTGTTCAATCGCCAGAATACGCGGCAGCGCAGGTGCTCGTTGAATCCCTAAGCCGATCAGGACAATTGAATGCCGCCAAATTGGAGGCCTTTGCCAAAGCCGACCGGTTCGAGGAGACGGTGGTTGCGCTCGCAGTCATGTCGGACATGTCAACCAATGTCGTCGAACGCAATTTGAATGATGAGTATGCCGAATTTCTACTGATCCTGGCCAAAGCAATCGATCTATCCTGGGCGACGACCAGAACAATCCTCACGCTCGGTGCCAGAAACCATCTGTGCGCGGCGTTTAAAACGACAGACCGCTCGACAAATTCTCGGCTTTCACCGGACACGCGAGCGCTCTGGAACCACATGACAGATGTAAAAGCCAGACGCTCCTTCTGGCTCTTGCAGCGACCGCTGTGCTCTTAAGCATCGTGATCGTCATCGGACTGCCCGCAGCCAAGAGCCGACGGAAGCCACGGTTTTCGGGTTCTGGCACGTAAGCACCTGTGTCTTCCGAAACTCCGATCAGCCCCGCCGGCCAGTGTCCGCAGTTGGGGCTAGAACGGACTCAACCCGGACGTAATTCTTGGGCCGTTCGTGACCTAAGCGGAAGTCGGCGAGTGCCAGCAGCTGTCTCCTGACCGGCGGCGCAACGGGATTCCGTTACGGTCGATTCTCTGGCATCGCAGACTTTCTTGCCCTCAGGTTTATCCGACGTTCACTCACGTTTTTACTCTCCGCTGAGGGGATGTATGAGTGCCTATGCGAGTGCACAAGAAAAGCAAGTCATGTCAACGAGATCGCCAGCCGCCGCTCGACGATTTGCCGCCCCGCCTGCGCCGCCTCGACAATAGAGGGGTAGGTCGTATAGACGAGCACCGCGAGTTCCATTTTTAAGCCCTAGAGTTCGTCGCAGAGTTCATCAATGAGCCGGCCGGCCCCGCGTTTTCAGCACATCGCCTTCGTCGCCAGCCAGACGCCGGAGGCGCGCGAGGCCTATGCGCAGCTGGAACAGCGCTACGGCAATGCCGAGCCGAACAAAGCCGACGTGATCGTGGCGCTCGGCGGCGACGGGCTGATGCTGCAAACCCTGCACAAGTTCATGAATTCCGGCAAGCCGATCTACGGCATGCATCGCGGCACCGTCGGCTTCCTGATGAACGAGTTTTCCGCCGACGGCCTGGTCGAGCGGATTTCCACCGCGCAGTTCACCGTCATGCATCCGCTGGTGATGCGCGTGCGCGATACGCACGGCCGCATGCACGAGCGTCACGCCATCAACGAGGTGTCGCTATTCCGCCAGAGCGCGCAGGCGGCGCACCTGCGCATCCTGATCGACGGCCGCGAGCGGCTCGCCCAACTCGTCGCCGACGGCGTACTAGTGGCGACGCCGGCCGGCTCCACCGCCTATAACCTGTCGGTGCAGGGCCCGATCATCCCGATCAACGCCCCCCTGCTCGCGCTCACGCCGATCAGCCCGTTCCGGCCGCGGCGCTGGCGCGGCGCGCTGTTGCCGGACAAGGCCCAGGTCACCATCGAGGTGCAGGACGCCGACAAGCGGCCAGTGGCCGCGGTCGCCGATCACGACGAGGTGCGCTCGGTGCGCAGCGTCGATGTCAGCATGGACCACAGCATCTCGCTCAATATGCTATTCGATCCCGGTCATAATCTCGACGAACGCATTTTGCGCGAGCAGTTTGGTTTTTGACCGCCTAACATTACGATCGTACGAGCGTAAGCAACGCATGACTCAAAAATTCGATTTCACCGTCAATGGCAAACCCGTGAGCGTCTCGCTCGACAACGAGGAGACGCCGCTGCTGAATGTTTTGCGCAACGAGCTCGGCCTGATGGGCACCCGCTTCGGCTGCGGGCTCGAGCAGTGCGGCTGCTGTACGGTGCTGATCGACGGTGCGCCTGAGAAATCCTGCAGCAAGCCGGTGTGGAGCATCGCCGGCAAGACCGTCACCACCGTCGAGGGCCTGGGCACGCCAGCGCGCCCGCACCCGCTGCAGCAGGTCTTCATCGACGAGCAGGCCGGCCAATGCGGCTACTGCCTCGCCGGCATCCTGATTTCGGCGAAGGCGCTGCTCGAGCGCAATCCGTCGCCGACCCGCGCGGAGATCGCTGCTGCGCTCGACGACAATATCTGCCGCTGCGGCTCGCATAACCGCATCATGCGCGCGGTGCAAAAAGCGGCGGCGCAGATGCGCGCGGGAGCCCGCGCATGATCCCGAAAAGTGGGCACCGGTTTTCGGATAAGATCATGCGCATTGGATGCCTTTCATGAACGCACCCGTCCTCCCTGGCCCGCTCGCCGACAATCCGAGCCTCGATCGCTGGGTGTCGTTTCCCGCGCCCGGCAAAGTCACCGTCAACACCGGCCGCGTCGAACTCGGCCAGGGCGTGCTGACGGCGATGGCGCAAATTGCTGCCGACGAGCTCGACGTGGCGATGGAACGCATCACCATCCGCTCCGGCGACACCGCGTTGACGCCGAACGAAGGCTACACCGCCGGCAGCCAGTCAATTCAATTCGGTGGCGTCGCCATGCGGCAGGCCTGCGCCGACGTGCGCGGCCTGTTCCTCGATCAGGCCGCGAAAGTGCTCGGCTGCGGGACAAGCGAGCTCAGCATTCGCGACGGCAGCATCCTGCGCCAGGGCGCTTCGACCGGCCAGGATTACTGGACGCTGGCGGGCGCGGTGAATTTGGCGACCAAGGCGACCGGCCGCGGCGCGCGCAAATCGGTCGCGGACTTCCAATGCATCGGCCAGAGCAGCGCCCGCCGCGACCTGCCGGGAAAGATTTTCGGCGCGGCCGCCTTCATCCACGACATGGTGCTCGACGGCATGCTGCATGCGCGCGTCGTGCGCCAGCCGAACCGCGGCGCCACCATCGATTCCATCGACGAACAGGCGATTCTGCACGCCGCCAAGGGCAGGATCGAATTCGTGCGCAACGGCAATTTCCTCGCCATCGTCGGTGACAACGAGACCGCCGTCGAGCTGGCCGGCGCCGCCGCGCCCAATCACGTCACCTGGCAACACGTCGAGACGCCGACCGCGCTGCAGCAGGAGGCGTCCTGGCTGCTGCAACGGCCGGCGATCTACCGCATCATCGGCGCGCCGGAACCCGCCGATGCCCAAGGCCGCGTGCGCTTCGAGGCGACCTATACGCGCGGCCATCTGGCGCATGCTTCGATCTCGCCGTCATGTGGCTTAGCACTTTATGACGATGGCCATCTGACGGTGTGGACGCACTGCCAGGGCGTCTATCCGTTGCGAGCGGCGCTGGCGCGCACGCTAAAGCTCGATGCCTCCGCCATCACCGTGCACCACGTGCAGTCATCTGGCTGCTATGGCCACAATGGCGCCGACGATGCCGCCGCCGACGCCGCCATCATCGCGATGAAAATGCCGGGCAAGCCGATCCGGGTGCGCTGGCGCCGCGAGGAGGAGTTCGTCTACGAGCCGAAGAGCCCGGCGATGGTGGTGAAAGTCCGCGCCCTGCTCGACGAAGCGGGCAAGCCCGCCGACTGGACGGCGGAAATCTGGAGCGGCACGCACAATAAACGGCCGGGCGCCGGCGGTAACCTGTTGGGCGCGGAAGCGCTGCCCAATCCGCCGCCTGAGCCGCCGCCGGCAGACGTGCCGGAAGCCAATGGCGGGGGTGCGACCCGCAACGCCGAGCCGCTCTACGACATTGCGGCCAAGCGCATCATCCATCATTTGGTGACGGAAACGCCGGTGCGCACTTCGGCGCTGCGTAGTCTCGGCGCCATGCCGAACGTGTTCGCGCTCGAATGCTGCATCGATGAGCTGGCCGAACGCGCGGGGCGGGATCCGGTCGCATACCGGCTCTCGATCACCGCCGATAAACGCGCCCGCGCCGTGATCGAAAAGGTCGCCGCCATGGCCAACTGGAAAGCGGGCGAGCCCGGCGGCGCCGGCCGCGGCCGCGGCATCGCCTTTGCGCGCTACAAGAACCGCGCCGCCTACTCCGCCGTCGTGGTCGAGCTCGACGTCGAAGAGACGATCAGCCTGCGGCATGTGTGGTGCGCGACCGATGCCGGGCTCGTCATCAATCCGGACGGCGTGATCAATCAGCTCGAAGGCGGCATCATCCAGTCGGCAAGCTGGGTGCTCAAGGAGCAGGTCCGTTTCGATAACGGGGTGAGTTCGATCGATTGGGAGACCTACCCGGTGCTGCTGTTCAGCGAGGTGCCGGAGATCGATATCGAGCTCATCAACACCACGGACGAGGTGCCGCTCGGCGTCGGCGAAGTGACCGCCGGCCCCACCGCGGCCGCCATCGGCAACGCAGTGTCGCATGCGCTCGGCGCCCGCATCCGTGACCTGCCTTTGACGCGCGAGCGCATCATGACGACGCTGCTCAAAGAGTAGCAGTCGCGGCTGCGTCGGCCCCTATCCTAAACAATTCGTTAACGACGCCCCGGTAGCTTTACGGACGGTATCGGGCGAAAGCGCCCGAGGCCCGGGGCACCATGGTTCGCATCGATTTCAACCGTCTGCGTTTTCTCGTCATCGACGACAACGCCCATATGCGCAGGATTTTGCGCACGCTGCTGCACGGCTTCGGTGCGCGCGAAGTCTACGAGGCGGAAGACGGCGCGGCCGGCCTGGAAGCCTTCACCCATTACATCCCCGACATCGTGATCACCGACTGGGCGATGCCAATCTTCGACGGGCTTGAGCTCACACAGATGATCCGCCAGCCCGGCGCCAATTCCAATCCTTACGTGGCGATCATCATGCTCACCGGCCATTCCGAGAAAAAGCGTGTCTCACGTCGGCGCGCGACGCTGGCATCACCGAATTCCTCGCCAAGCCGATCTCGGCCAAGGGCCTGTATCAGCGCATCGTCAACGTGGTCGCCAATCCGCGTCCGTTCATCAAGACCAAGACCTATTTCGGTCCCGATCGCCGCCGCAACGTCAATCCCAGTTATGTCGGTCCCGAACGCCGCAAGGGCGGCAAGGCCGACGTGATCCGACAAGTTCCCTTGCTCGAAAAAGTTCGCGCCCCAAGCTGACAAAGGCAAAACTTCCATGGCCCCCCGAAGAACACGGCGGCAGTCGCCACTTACGGCGATCACGAGGTCATCGTTCCGGAAAACAAGCTGCGCAACGCGGTTACCATCCAACCGTTCTTGCCCGGCGAAGAGGATCCGGTCGCGCGCGCGGAAAAGGCGTTGGTCGAGCTGTCTACGGAATTCGCATCCTGGATGGATTCCGAATGCGAGCGGCTCGACAAGGCGCGCCAAGTGGTCATCAATGGCAGCTTCACCAAGGCCAACAAGGAAGCGCTGTTCCGCGCCGCCCACGACATCAAGGGCGAAGCCGCGACCTTCGGCTTCCCGGCCACGGCGGCGGCGGCCGACAGCCTGTGCCGGCTGATCGAGCACACGCCCGATCCGACCCGCATTCCGATCAAGCTGGTGGACCAGCACGTCGACGCCGTGCGCGCGATTTATCGTGAATATGCCCGCTCCGACGCCGTGGATTTAGCCGCGACGCTGACCAAGCGGCTGCGTGACGTTACCGACGAATTCCTCATCTATGAGAACCGCGACCGGCCGGACGTGCTCGAACAGATCATGGGCCCGTCAATCGTGCCCGATCAAGCGGGATAAGCCGCGACTGTCATGCCCCGCCCTCGCCTGCGCGGCGACAGGTTGCAGCGAGCATCCAGCATTCGCTAGCGCCAACTGAGTTCTTTGAAGACTGGGATTACTGGATCATCCACTTTCGCGGATGATGACGGTCAGCGCTACGCCACCCGCCTGCCGTCGCCGATCATATAATCGTTGGCGACCAGATCGTCACAGAACATGCGGGCTTCCTCGCGCGCGGCCTCGACCGCGAAGCGCCGGAGCAAGGCCAGCAGCGACGCCATATCTGAACCGCGTTCGCCGGCGCAACGCGCGAGCACGCGCTCGACCATCCGCCGCTTGAGCCGCGCCACCCCGCCCTGCTCGCCGACCAGAATGCCGTCGCGCATCGCTGCGATCGCTTCGCGGAACGCCGGATGCGTCCGGCAGCCCGGCCTTGCGGTAGAGCGCGCGGATGCCGGAGTGATGTAGCTGGTGACGCGGTCGAGCGGCAGGCCAGACAATTCCGCCAGCGCCTCCTCGAACAGCACCACATTGCCGGAGAGCAGCGCGCGCAGGATCATGCCGGCGTTGAGCTGGCCGCTCTAACGCAAATGCTGCATCAGCGCGGCGACCTCGTCGTAAGGCGTCTCGGCGGCCAGCGCGACGGTCGCCTTCTCGCAGGCTTCGCGGGCTGCATATTCAGCATGCTCCGGCCCCAGTCATTGTCGTGCCGTGACGAACCCGGCGAGCATCTGCGACAGCTTGCTGAGCAGCGCCTGGCGCGTCGCCATCGGCAGATCGTCACGCGCCACCAGATTCTCGCGGATCGGCGCCAGATGGCCGAACCGTTCCACGATGCGATCGATGGAGAACAGCGCGATATCGGCGTCGGCACTTTCCAGCAGCACCAGACAAGCCTCCGCCGTGCCGACTTCGGCAATGGCCGCGGCGAGCGGACGAGACAACAGCGCGCGGCCAGCGATCGCGATTTGCGTCTCCGCCTGGCCGGTGGCAATCAGGTCGACGAGATCGTCCTCGAGCAGAAGCGGCGAGCGCGACAGCACCGGCACCGCGACGTCCGGCTGATCGGCTGCGAGCGCATGCACCACGATCTGCGGCGCCTTCTGCGAGGAGGCAAACACGTCGGCGAGCGCGCGCCGCACCAGCGGCGACGGATCGTCCAGCAACATGATCATCGCGCCTTCGGCGGCGGCGAGATCGGCGGCGGATAAATCGGAATGAAGATAGGCGCGCGCCAGGGCGGACGTGGCCTCGGCCCGTTCTCCGGGCGGCGCATTACGGACCCATTGCAAAAACTGACGAACGATCATGGCACAAACCGACGCTACGACACTGCCGTCCATACTGACGGCTCGGCTCAAGCCTAGCGGAGGAGGCTTAACAAAGCGCTCACCATAGATATTGATGAGCTGTTAACGATGCGAACGCCGGCGTCGCTCGCGATTATCCGGCGTTACCGCCGAACAGCTTGCGCGTATCGGGCGCGCTGTCGGTGAACAGCTCGAGCGGCCGCACCGGCTCGCTCGCAGCCATTGCATTGGCCGTGGCCGGCGTCCCGCTCTTGTCCGGCGCCCACAGACTGCTCACGGTTTTCGTCACCGCCTGGCGCGCGCGGTCGGTGAACATGGCCTGGAACAGCGGCTTGGTGTCCGGCAGCGGCGGACGGTCGTCATTGGCCTGCGCAAGAGCTTGCGTGACGCCGGCGGTGTCGGGCGAAGACGTCTGCGCGGCGCTCGTGCTGTCGGCCGTGCGCAGGCCGGGGTTGAATCTGATCGCGCGCGCGACCTCGAAACGGCCGGTCAGCTTGGCATAGACATCGCCCGCGCCGCGCGGGCGGCCGGAGGCGTCGTAGAATATGTTTGGGTTTGCCGCCGCGGCTTGCGGAAACATCTCGGCGGCGTTCGCCCGCGGCTGCGTCGCGGCGACGCCGATCAGCTTCCCCGCTCCGTCCGAGCCGAGAAAATGGGCGATATAGAGCTCGCCTTCCGTCGGTGTGCGGCCGATCGCGCCGCGAAGCTGTTCGGCATTGGCGCGCGTGAAGGCACCGGCCATCATCGCGCTCGCGGCCGGATCACTGCGCAACCGCATGATCGCCGTGCGCGTGGTCGGATTTGAAACGTCGTAGCGTCCATCCGCCGACCGGGAGATGGCGTCGGCATAGCGGCCAAGTCCAAGCGCGGGCCCGTCCTGTTTCATGGTGGCGAGCCAGGTCTGATCGATGAATTGATAAAGACCCTTGGCGGACGAGGTCGAGGCCTGTGCCGTCGGGTTGAGATTGGGTTCGATTTGCGCGGTGGTGAGCAGATATTCGAAGCTGATGCCGGTCGAACGTGCCGCCTGCCGGATCGCGCCGGCGATCTGCGGCGCAGCATTCGCAATGACGGAATCGACGGCCATCCGGTTGCCCTGGGAATAACTCGGCTGCTATGGGCTTACTTGGCGTATGGTCTTTTCCGAAAACCGGTTCCCACTTTTCGGGACCATGCGCTACACGACGCGCCGCTATGGCGGCCCTGTCGACCATGAGTATTTATGGTAAATGAAGCGTTAAAGACGGAAGCGGGCTTCTTTTCGGAGGTGAGCGATGACGGAGACAATTCAGCGACACAAGCGCGGCGGCCTTTATTTCGAGGATTTCGAGGTCGGCAAGCTCTACGAGCACCGCTACACCCGCACCGTGACGCAGATGGACAACATGTTGTTCTCCAACATGACGCTCAACCCGCAGCCGCTGCATATCGACCGCCACTTTTGCGAGACCGAGACCGAGTGGGGCCAGCCGCTGATGAATTCGCTGTTCACGCTCGGGCTGATGATTGGCATCCAGGTTTCCGACATGACGGTCGGCACCACGATTGCCAATCTCGGCATGACCGACGTGAAATTTCCCAATCCGCTGTTCGAGGGCGACACCGTCAACTGCAGCACGCAGGTCGTGAGCAAGCGCGCGTCGAAATCGCGCCCCGGCGCCGGCATCGTTGAATTTCATCACCAGGCCTTCAAGCAGGACGGCACGCTGGTGGCCGAATGCCACCGCCAAGCCTTCATCATCATGCGGCCGAAGTGACCCAACAAGTGAAGCGGAAAAAGTGATGCGCTCGCTTCTGTTCGTCCCCGCCGACGGCGGCACCAAGCTCGACAAGGCGATGGCGAGCGGCGCCGACGCCGTCATCATCGATCTCGAGGATTCGATCGCGCCCGAGCGTAAAGAGCGAGCCCGCGCCGCCGCATTGTCTTTTTTGAAGGATGCGACAGCGCAGACTGCAAGGCCTCGCATCCTTGTGCGCATCAACGGGCTCGACACCGGCATGACCGATGCCGATCTCGAGGCGATCGTGCCGGGAAAGCCCGACGCCATCGTGTTTCCGAAGGCGGAAGGCGGATCAAGCGTCGTGCATCTCGACGCCAAGCTGACCGCGCGCGAAGCCATCGCCGGCCTGCCCGAGGGCGGAATCAAGATTCTGGCGCAGGCGGTGGAATCGGCGGCCGGATTATTTCTTGCCGGCACATTCCGCGATGCCAGCCCGCGGCTGATCGGCCTCACCTGGGGCCCGGAGGATCTCTCCGCCGAGCTCGGCGCCGAGGCCAACCGCGATACCGCAGGCCAGCTCACCGAGCCCTATCGGCTGGCGCGCTCGATGTGTCTGTACGGCGCGGCGGCGGCAAAGCTGCCGGCGATCGAGACGGTCTATGTGGATTTTCGCAATTCGGAGGGCTTGCGTCGCGACACGCAAGACGCCCGCCGCGACGGCTTCACCGGGCGGCTGGCGATCCATCCGGCGCAGGTGCCGGTGATCAATGAGGTGTTCACGCCTAGCCCTGAGCAGATCGAGAAAGCCAAGGCGGTGGTGGCGGCCTTTGCCGCGCAGCCCGGCGCCGGCACGATCGGCATCGACGGCAAGATGTTCGACCGCCCGCATCTGATCCGGGCGCAAAGGTTGTTGGCAACAATAGCTCCGTCATCCTGAGGTGCGAGCGAAGCGAGCCTCGAAGGATGGCGGATTACTTTTTATTGTAAACCTTGCCCGGATCGAACGTCTTCTCAGCCTGGCGGAATTCCAGTGTCACTGCGCCGCTTTTGCCGAGCGGCAGCGCGCGATAGAAACACGACCGCCGTCCGCTGTGGCAGGCGCCGGGGCCAAGCTGCTCGACCTTGAGCCAGAGCGCATCCTGATCGCAATCGACGCGCAATTCGACCACGCGCTGGACATGGCCGGAGCTCTCGCCCTTTTTCCACAATGCTTTGCGCGAGCGGCTGTAGTACCAGGCCTCGCCACTGGCGATAGTTTTACGCAACGCCTCGTCGTTCATGTGCGCGACCATCAGCACGTCACCCGACTTGGCGTCGGTGGCGACCGCGGTGATCAGCCCGTCGGCGTCGAATTTGGGAGCGAAGGCTAAGCCTTCCTCGATTTCGGCATGCGAACCGCGCGGCGCGAAAGCAGATTTGTCCGCCATAGCAACCACCGTCATTGCCGGGCTTGACCCGGCAATCCATCTCATGAACGTCGACTGTTGAAACGCGGTATTAATGCGCGGGTTAACCCGCGCAGGACAAATTTTACCGCTGCCCGGCGCGCAGCATGGTCAAGAAGCGGACCTGCTCGCTGGCGTCGTCGCGGAATGCGCCGGTGAAATGCGTGGTCACGGTTTGCGCGCCGGGCTTACTCACCCCGCGCAGCGACATGCACATATGCTCGGCCTCGATCATCACCGCGACGCCGCGCGGCTTGAGGATCTCCTCGATCGCGGTCGCCACTTGCGAGGTGAGATGCTCCTGCGTCTGCAGGCGCAGTGCATAGACGTCGAGCAAACGCGCCAGCTTCGAGAGGCCCACCACCCGCTCGGTCGGCATATAGGCGATATGCGCCTTGCCGAAAAACGGCATCATGTGGTGCTCGCAATGCGAATTGAAGCCGATGTCCTTGACCAGCACGAAGTCGTCATAGCCGCCGGTCTCGCTGAAAGTGCGGTCGAGCACCTCCACCGGGCTTTCGCGATAGCCCTGATAGATTTCCTCATAGGCGTCGATGACGCGCTTGGGCGTCTCCAGCACGCCTTCGCGCTTGGGGTCGTCGCCGGTATAGGCGATCAGCGTGCGTACCGCGGCCTCAGCCGCTTCGCGCGACGGGCGCGGCTCCACCGGAGTGGGCGCCGCCCGCACATGCTCGGACAAGCCCTGCTTCGGCCACGGCGTTACAATTGTATTCTTCGCGTCCATGACGGCTCTCTCCGTTCGACCGGTCCTCGCTCAACGAAAGAGCAGCACCGGGAGTGTCACCGGGGTGGCCGCGCCAGTATCCCGCTTGCGACCTTTCGGTCCAATGCGGGGCGCCTGGACGCCGCATTCCCATTCGGCATGGCTTTTAAAAGCCTAGCTTGGCGCGGAAACCCCTTCTCGCGCCATCGGGTCAGCCCCTATATATTCGTTTGCGCGGCCGAGGCAATCCGCCACCTAGGAAAATCGATAAAACCTCAATGCTTAACGACGTTTACAACGCCAAAATCCTCGACCTGGCGGGCAATATTCCTCGCCTGGGACGGCTTAATGCGCCCGATGCCAGCGCCACCGCCCATTCCAAGTTGTGCGGGTCCACGGTCACCGTCGACCTCAAGATGGACGGCCCGGTGGTGTCCGATTTCGCCCATGACGTGAAGGCCTGCGCGCTCGGCCAGGCCTCGTCCTCGATCATGGCCCGCCACGTGATCGGGTCCCAGCCCAGCGAATTGCGCGAACTGCGCGAGACCGTGCGCAAGATGCTGAAGGAAAACGGCCCGCCGCCGGCTGGCAAATGGGCCGATATCGCACTGCTCGAGCCGGTGCGCGACTACAAGGCGCGCCACGCCTCGACCATGCTCACCTTCGATGCGGTGGTGTCGGCGCTCGACCAGATCGAGGCCAAGCGAACACAAAAGAGCGCGCAGGTCGCCGAATAAATCATTGCGCGGCGGCTAAGCCGCCGGTCTTCCTCACCGCCAGCTCGGCGCGGTCGCCGATCGCCTTGCTGCAACTCGCCGCCAACTGCGGCAGATTCTGCTGCGCGCCGGTGTTGCCGACGCGGATGACGGTGACCATGCCATCGCTCTCGGTCTCGATCACCAACGAGTGGTTGCCGGCGGCGGCGAAGCCGTCGATCAGCGCGGCCGGCACCGGTCCCGCCGCATAGGTGACGAGCTCGTCCGGCTGGCTGCGGCGCTCGGAGGACGCCACCTTGAGCAGCGTCGCCGAGGCGCCGACCCGCATGGTGACCGCGCCAAGCTTCGCCGGCACCGGCGTGCGGTCGCCGGCATGGCGGCGCTCGACATAGCTCACGTCGAAGCTCTCGTTGCCGGCGCCGCATGCCACTACGAGATCGAAGCTGCCGATGTCCTCGCCTTCGACGGTGAGCGGATGATGCCGCGCCAGCGCCGCGACCCCGGCGCGATCGACCATGGCCCAGCGCCGTTCGCTGATCGCGGTCGCGCGCAGGCCGTCGGTCACGCGTGGTGCCGGTGGCGATGCCGCCGCGGGCGGCGAGGCGGCAACGGTTGCCGCCGCAGGCGCGTCCGCCTCGCCGGTCGCGAGCCCCATGCGGCGCATTTCGTCACGCGTCATGGCATGCATCGGCTCCCATGGCGGAATCCGCAGCGCGAGATCGAGCAGGTCGATGGAGGCCCCCATGTCGGCGGTGTATTGCGCCAGCCGCCCGATATCGCGCTGCACCAGCACGAGATCCTCGGCCGAATAATTCGCCGCGGTCGGATCCTCGCGGCGGTCGCCGAGCCAAATCTGATGCACCATCACGCGCGCTTCCGGCGGCACGCTGCGCTGCACGCCGCCGAGCAGCACGAAGGCGCACATCGACTCGCAATCGGCACGCGGCGACAGCACGGCGCGCGCCTGGTCATGTTCCGCTGGCTGCCCAAGATCGACGGTGCGGCCGACCGTGGTGGCCAGAGCGAGGCGGCGGATTTCGCGCCCGAGCGCAATGGCGCCGAGCACCGAGCCGCCGTCGGAATCGAGCACCATGGTGGCGTTGCTGAGATCGTGGCCTTGCGCGAACTGCTTGAAGTCGCGCGCGCTATCGGCGGTGATGGCGCCGGTCGCCGAGATCCAGGTTTTGCACGTGGCGCCGCAGGTTTCCGCCGGTCCCTGCAGACGCAGATCGAAGCGCATCGGCAGCGTGCGATCGGACGAGCGCGCCGATGCCGGCAACAGAAAGCCTGGCGCTGTCAAAGCCAGCGCAACGGCCATCGCAAGGGAGCGACGCATTCTTCCCCCCTTCTCGCCGCCGAACCTTTGTTGGCGTGGTTGCGCACGCTTCTTGCTAGACTTGGCGGTTTTAGAACCCCGAACGTGTCAAATTTAATAAGCGACCAGATTCGGGTCTAGTGTAAAAAGGTCGCTATCGGTCACCGAATTTGGTCAAAACTTGAGCAGTTCCACGCGATGGAACTTTCGGACTTTCGATGCCGGAAATGAGCGAACAGCGGGCCACAGCATGCGGTTTCGCGCGGCTGCCGCGACTCGCCGGGCGCGGGCTGGTGGCGATTTATCGCTACACGCTGGCGCCATTGATCGGCCCGCGCTGCCGGCATCTGCCGAGTTGCTCCGAATATGCCGATGAGGCGCTCACGCGCTTCGGGCTGTGGGCCGGCGGCTGGATGGCGCTCGCGCGCATCCTGCGCTGCCAACCGTTCGGAACGTCGGGTCTCGACTTCGTGCCCACGACTTTGCCAGAGAGCGCGCGCTGGTGGACGCCGTGGCGCTATGGACGCTGGCGAGGGACGAATTCGTCCGTCGAGGCGCGATGAGCAAACGTACCGGCCACATTCTCTTGCTGGTGATCGCGCTGAGTGCGCTGGCTTCGATATTTTTCGGATTGCGCAGCTACGGCTCGTTCCTGCTGTTGCGATCGGCCTATGAAGCCGGCCGGCCGCAGGTGAGCAGTCTGCGCGCGTGGATGACGCTCGACCATGTGGCGGCAACCTATCGCGTGCCGTTGAACGAGTTGATTCCGCGCCTCGGCCTGCCGCCGGATACCAAACGCGATGAAAGCCTCAGATCGATCACCGATCGGCGCGATGTGCCGCGTTTCGATTTTGTGCGGCAGGTGCAGCGCACGATTAGCGAGACACTCACCGCGGCACCGCCGCCCGCGCCTGCCGATGCTCAAAACTCTGGCGGACTAACCGATCGCGTCCTCTCGGCGCTGCTGATCTACGGCTATCCGGCGCTGGCGCTGACGCTGCTGCTCGGGGCGATCGGCTTGCCACTGCCAATCGGGGTCGCGGCCGTGCTCGCCGGCTCACTCGCGGTGCTGGGAAATCTGCATTGGGGCTGGGCCGCGGCAACTGCGGTCATCGCGTCATTCGCCGGCGATATGATCGCCTACGGCATCGGTCGCGCCGTGAGCGAGGACTTCCTCGCCCGCCATGGCCGCTGGGTCGGCTACACCACGGAACGCAAGAATCATATCCAATCGCTGCTGCAAAAATGGGGCGGCGTCACGGTGATCATCTCGCGCACGCTGACCTCCTCGCTGAGCTCGGTCGTCAGCCTGCTCGCCGGCGTCAGCCGGTATCGGTTCGCGCATTTCCTGGGGTTCGCACTGGTCGGCCGGCTGATCTGGACCTCGGCTTATCTCGGGCTCGGCTATGGGATCGGCAACAATATCGAGGCCGCCAGCCAATTTCTCGGCAATCTGAGCGGGCTCTTGATCGCGCTCGGCGTGCTCGTCGTGGCCAGCGTTTATCGGGCCGGGTTCACGCAGCCGGAGACGCGCTAAAAACTATTGCGTCGGCGGAATCGGCTGCTATATCGCTTCATCTCTGTCCGGTTAAAAACTGAACAGATTCAATTGGCTGCCGATTGCGTTTTCTTCGAATGTGGTCCTGGTTTCGGAAAGTGCTTGGGGCATCGGCATTTT
>Ga0208079_1000717_pt1 | contig 18150 bp, 20 predicted proteins | sample NGESurdeep092012_5_FD_184474 | JGI IMG/M metagenome (GOLD analysis project Ga0208079, IMG submission 184474) | Arctic peat soil microbial communities from Barrow, Alaska - NGEE Surface sample 210-2 deep-092012 (SPAdes) | ecosystem: Environmental > Terrestrial > Soil > Wetlands > Peat ... | reverse complement strand
AGCGCAGGTCATAGCTGGTTCCGTCGACCTCGACGGTGGGGATCTCCTGACCAACCGGTCCGAGTCGTGCGAATCTCATCGGTTTCCTTCTCTGTCGTTAGTCATATTCCTGGATGCCGCGTGGGCCGCGTCCAGGGCCGTCGCATCGATGCCGTAGAAGCGCTTGGCCGTCTCGCCTAGGATCCGCCGTCGTTCCTCGCGGTCCAGCTCGGCGAAGATCGCAGACAGCCCCTCCCAGACGCGTTGATAGCCCCCGGAGAGAACGGAGATCGGCCAATCCCCGCCATACATAAGACGATCGGCACCGAAGACCTCGAGCGCCCTCGCCACGAACGGCCTGACGGCGTCCACAGTCCAAGCCGAACTGTCCGAGGTCGCGGAATACAGTCCGGAGACCTTGGCGTGAACGAGCGGATTCTCGGCCGCGCGCCCGATCAGGCTCCACCACGGCTCCCTGTCGTCCAGCCCGATGGGCGGCTTGGAGAGGTGGTCGATGACGATCTTCAGTCGCGGATGCCGCTCGGACAGCGTTGGTACGTGTTCGAGGTGCCTCGGCAGGACCGCTACCAAATCGAAAGTCACGCCCGCATCCTCGAGCACGCCCAGTCCCTCGTCGACGTCGGGGCGTAGCAGCCAGTCAGGGTCGGGGATCTCGTGGATGAGGTTGCGAATGCCCACCACGCGCGGGTTGCGACGCAGCTCGGCGAGGCGTTCAGCCGCGATGGCGGGGCGCTCCAGCGGCACGTAGGCGACGATGGCCGCGATCTCGGGGTTGGTCTCAGCCGTCCTCAGCATCAGATTGGTGTCGTCGTCGTTGTCTGCGGACTGCACGAGGACGGTCGCGTCCACGCCAGCCTCGCGCAGTGCGGGTCGCAACTCATCGAACCCGATGGGCCGATTGATCGGGGCCAGCTCCGCGGTCAGCCAGTCATACCGGGCGCGGGTGGGATCCCACACATGCTGGTGCGCGTCGATGATCGTCATGCGATGTCGCTCTCAATGCTTGCCGCCGTGTCGGGCCTGGCGGCCTCTATAATGGTCTGATGAATAGTCGAGCAGATGGCAGCGCCGATGATCCAACGAAAGGGTCGCCCTCCCGATCCCAGACCGATGTGGTTGTTGACGGAATCAAACGGATGATCACGAGCGGGACGCTTGGCGCGGGGTCCCGCCTGCCGATCGAGAAGGATCTCGCCGGTGAGCTGGGCGTCTCCCGTGGCTCTCTGCGGGAAGGAGTGCGCGCGCTGTGCATCATGGGGGTGCTTGAGACGCGCCAGGGCGACGGCACGTACGTGACCTCGTTGGAGGCGAGTCTGCTCCTGGCGCCGATGAGCTTCATGGTCGACCTTCGCGCCGCATCCGAGAGCTCCCACCTGCAAGCGGTGCGCCGCATTCTTGAGACCGAGGCCGCGGGCCGCGCGGCCCTGACAATCGACAAGGACACACTCGCGGAGGCTGAAGCGATCCTCACCTCCGTCGAACCCCTGGTCTATTCGACCGCTGAAACCGACTACCAGGCCATCATGGTGGCCGACATTGCCTTTCATCGGGTCGTCGCCCGCGCCTCGGGCAACCCGGCGCTCGAGGCGCTGATCGAGGCCCTCGCCCCTCGAACCATCCAGGGTCGAATGTGGCGCGCGATAAACGAAGAAGGCGCCGTGCTCGCCACGTACGGGGAGCACCGCGCGATACTGCGTGCGCTGGAGATTCATGATCCGGACAGCGCCAGACTCCGCATGGGCACCCACCTTCTCGCGGTCGAGGACTCCTTGAACGATCACCGGACTGCTGCCACAGAGGCCACGCGCGACGCGGCCCAATAGCTGCCGTACGGGAAGGCGAACTCGTCGAGCGTGGACTCGTACATCTCCGCGCTGTAGCCCGGCTGGGTCGGCAGAACATAAGCACCTTTCTCGACGATGCAGGGTTCGACGAAGTGCTCGTGCAGGTGATCGACATACTCTGTTACCCGGTTGTCCAGTGTGCCTGAGACCGCAACGTAGTCGAAGATCGACAGGTGCTGGACAAGCTCGCAAAGCCCCACCCCCCCGGCGTGCGGGCACACCGGCACCCCGAACTTCTTCGCCATGAGATAGACGGCGAGAACCTCGTTGATGCTGGCCAGCCTGGCCGCATCCAGTTGGCAGAAGTCGATGGCCTCCGCCTGGAACATCTGCTTGAACAGCACTCGATTCATCCCGTGCTCGCCTGTCGCGACCCCGATCGGGGCGACGGCCTTGCGCACGGCAGCGTGGCCGAGAATGTCGTCCGGGCTCGTCGGTTCCTCGATCCACAGCGGTTTGAACTCTGCGAGGGCACCCACCCACTCGATGGCCTCAGGCACGTCCCAGACCTGGTTGGCGTCGATCATGAGGTCGGTGTCGTACCCGATGACCTCGCGGGCAATCCCCAGACGGCGGATGTCGTCCGCACGGTTCGCACCGACCTTGAGCTTGATGTGCTTGTAGCCGGCGTCGACAGCCTCCTGGCAGAGCCGGCGGAGCTTGTCGTCGGAGTACCCGAGCCAGCCCGCGCTCGTGGTGTAGCAGGGGTAGCCCGTTTCGGCGAGCTCGGCGATCCGGTCCGACCGGGTTGGGGCAAGCTGCTGGAGCAGGGCGATGGCCTCGTCGCGGGTCAGGACGTCCGAGAGATAGGTGAGGTCAGCGACATCCACGAGCTCCGCCGGGGACATGTCGGCGAGCAAACGCCACAGTGGCTTGCCTGCCCTGCGCGCAGCAAGATCCCAGACAGCATTCATCACGGCGGCCATAGCCAAGTGCTCGATGCCCTTTTCCGGGCCAAGCCAGCGCAGCTGCGAATCGGACTTGAGCTCCCGGTAGATGCCCCCAAGATCACCAACCAGTTCGGCGACGTCGCGGCCGACAAGCGGTAGTGCACGCTGCTGGGCAGCGAGCACGCAGATGTCGTTGCCGCGGCCAATCGTGAAGGTGAAGCCGTAGCCGTTCAGGCCCGGCTCATCCGTTCGCAGGATGACGTATGCGGCCGAGTAGTCACCGTCCTTGTTCATTGCGTCGGACCCGTCCATGCTCAGCGAGGTTGGGAAGCGAACGTCGACGACTGTGACGGCGGTGATGGTGGTCATGGGGTCTCCTTGATGAGTGGGTTGGCTGGGATCAGAACATCGCCCACGAGGTCGGTCCAGAGTGTGGGGGACCCTGCTTTGTGTACCGGTCGACATTGGCGTCCACCTGCACTCGCAGCTCCACGCCCGCGGCAGGGGAGGGCATCTCAGCGCGCCATCCACCCGCCATCGACGGCGAGGATCTGCCCGTGCACGTACGCCGCAGCCGGCGACGCAAGGAAGACGACGACGTTGCCGATATCAGTCGGCGTACCCCACCGGCCCGCCGGAATTCGCGTCGAGAGTTGTTCGAGGCGAGCCGCGTCGCCGAGCAGAGCGGTGTTCATTTCCGTTTTCATGTAGCCCGGGGCGATCGCGTTGACATTGATGCCCTTGCCGGACCACTCGTTGCACAGCGCCTTGGTCAGCTGGGCCACCCCTCCCTTGCTGGCGGCGTACGCGATAACGTTGAGTCCGCCCTGGAAGCTCAGCAGCGAGGCCAGGTTCACGATCTTGCCCTCACCGCGTTCGAGCATGGGTCGGCCGAAGAGCTGGCAGAGCTGGAACACTGCGCGCAGGTTGACCGAGACCACGCGGTCCCAGGCATCCAGGGGGAAGTCGGCGGCTGGGTACCGGTCTTGCATGCCCGCGTTGTTGACCAGGATGTCAACCTTGCGCTCAGCGAGGAGGGCGAGGGCAGTGGCATCGATCGCGTCAGGGTCGCCGAGGTCCACGAGAGACGGACTGACGCTGCGCCCGAGCCGATCGGCGTACAGGCTAAGGGATTTCGGCAGAGCGGTGCGGCCAAGCACGACGACGTCGGCTCCCGCATCGAGCAGCGCTTCGGAGATCCCGCGGCCGAGACCTCGCCCGCCGCCGGTGACCACCGCGGTCTTGCCGGTCAGGTCAAAGGGGGAACTGGTCATGCATCCGCCTTTCCGTGCAGGGGGGTAACCAGGACCTTCAAGCAGTCCTGGCCCCGGGTGGCGGCGGCGAACGCCGCACCGGTGTCGGCGAGGTCGAAAGCCTTGGTGGGAAAGGCACTCAGGCTGAGCGCATCCGCGGCGATCAACTCGATCGCCCGCGTGACATCAGCCGACGTGTACACGCGCACGCCGACCAGCGACTGCTCTTTGAAACAGATCGCCTGTAGGTCGAGCGCGGTCGGCTCCTTGTAGACGCCAACGATGACGATCCGACCATGCACGCGCGTCCCCGCGGCGAGCTCCGCCGCCACGCTCGGGTGGCCTGCGGAGTCGAACGTCGTATCAGCGCCCTCGCCGCCCGTCAACGGCTCGAGCGTCTCGGCGATGCTCACGCCGTCGGGCACGACGGTAAAACCCAGCCGTCCCGCGACTGCACGCCGCCAGCCGCTCGGCTCGGTGATAACAACCTCGCTCGCACCCTCGTGCCGCGCCACCAGCGCCGTGAGGACCCCGATCGGGCCAGCGCCGTAGACGGCGACAACGTCGCCACGCTCCATCCCGGACCTGGCCACCGCGTGAACTGCTACCGCGAGCGGCTCGGCGAGTGTCGCCATACGAGGGTCAACGCCGTCGGGCACCGAGTGCAGCACCTCCGGCGGCAGCGCGAGGTACTCCGCCATGCCGCCATCCGTGTCGATGCCGTACAGACCCAAGCGACGACACACGTGGCTGTTGCCGTTGCGGCATGCCTTGCACTTCCCGCAGCTGATCAACGGCTCCACCGTGACCAGCGTCCCCGCTGCCGAACCAGTGGCGCCAGCCCGCTCGACCCAGCCGGAGATTTCGTGGCCCATGACCAGCGGAGCCTTGGCCCGGGGGTGTTTGCCGTGCACGATCGACAAATCAGTGCCGCAAATGCCGTTGTAGGCGACCTTCACCAGCGCCCAGCCCGCCGGCACCTCCGGCACAGGCACATCCACGTACGCGACCTCGTCGGTGGCCGCCCAGACCGCTGCCTTCATCGTCCGGCTCATGCCTCAACCTCCTGACTTCGCGCGATCACTCGGCTACGACCGGGTGCACCGAGCACCTCAGGGTTGAGGATGTTGCGCGGCACCCGCCCGGCCAACACATCGACGACGTTCTGCGCGGTCCGGCGCTTGAGCTCGCCGTATGACTCTTCCGTGTACCAAGCGAGGTGCGGGGTGAGCACAACCGAATCAAACGTCAACAACGGGTGGTCCGCTGGAACCGGCTCCTGCTCGTGCACGTCGATCGCTGCGCCGAGGATCGTCCCGGCCCGCAGTGCCTCGACGAGCGCATCGGTGTCGATAACACCGCCGCGACTTGTGTTGACCACCAACGCATCCCGACGCATCCGAGCAAACTGCTCCGCGCCGATCATGTGCCGCGTCTGATCCGTTAGCGGCACGTGCATCGAGACCACCTGTGAGCGCTCGAGCAGCTCGTCGAGCGAGACCGACGGCGCGCCATGGAAGCTCGCTTCGCCGGGCGCTGCTTTGATGTCGTGCCCGATCACCTCGTAGCCCAAGCCTCTGGCCTTGCGAGCAGTCGCCGTGCCGATGAGGCCGACTCCGACGACTCCGAACACGCGGCCGGCCGTTTGGTAGAGCGGGCGTACGGCCGCCAGGTCAAAGGACCCGGCCCGCACGCCGCGGTCCAAGCGGGGGATGCCACGAGCAGCACTCAGCGCGAGCCCGATCGCGTGGTCGGAGACGGACTCGGTGCCGTAGTCCGGCACGTTGCACACCGCGATTCCGCGCTCGGTTGCGGCGTCGACGTCCACGCTGTCCACGCCGACCCCGTAGCGGCCGACGACGCGCAGGTCAGGAAGTGCATCCATCACCTCTGCAGTGATGGACGCGTACTGAACCAGAATCCCGGCCGCACCTGCAGCGTTGGCCACCAGCTCATCGGAGTTCTGAGACTGGGCGATCACGAACTCCGCCCCGCTCCCGCGGACGACCGCGCACTCGGCGTCGAAAGCGTCGTGGTCGCACTCCGTCACGACAATTCTCATCATGTGCTGCTCCTTGACTCTGCTCTGCCCGACGAACGTCAACGCAGGACCGTGACCCACAGGCTCTTCGCACTCGGACCGAGCAACATGTGCGACTGGTCGTGACCCACCGCCGCCCTGCGGTTCCGGACTACGGGGACGTTCTGCCTGTGATGTACGCCTTCAGCTCCTCGGACCATCCGCGGGAACGGGTGCATCCCGGACCAACAGTCCCTGCGCACGGAGCTCGCCCCAAAGCTCCCCAGGTACGTGAACACCCGCCCGCGCAACATTGGACTCGACCTGAGCGCCCGTCCGGGCACCCACCACCGTCGCAAGGACCGCTGGATGCGCGCGGACGAACGCCAGGGCTACGTCGGGCAAGGTGACTCCGTACCGTTCGCAGACGTCGGCGATCCGGTGTGCGCGCGCTACGAGATCACCGGGGGCAGTTTCGTAGTCGTACATCGCGTTCGGCGAAGGTCGGTTGTGAGCCAACAGCCCCGAGTTGTATGCCCCGGCGATGACGACGCCAACGCCGCGTTCCTCGGCGAGCGGCAGGAGGTCGTCGAGCGCCCCCTGCTCCAGCAGCGTGTATCGGCCGGCGAGCATGACCAGATCGATGTCGCACTCGCGGATGAACCGTGCGGGCATTTCCGCCTGGTTCATACCGACGCCGAACGCACCGATGACACCCTGGTCGCGCAACTCGACCAGCGCGGGAACGGCCTCCTTCGATGCCTGCTCCCAGTACTCGTCCGGATCGTGCAGATAGAGAATGTCGACCCGGTCGAGACCCAGTCTGTTCAGGCTCTCCTCGAGCGAGCGGAGCACGCCGTCCCGGCTGAAGTCCCTCACGCGACGCGTGGTCGCAGGTACATCGAATCCCTCGGTGTCTCGCCCGACGCCGTCTGGATTCGGCACAAGCAACCGACCGACCTTGGTCGAAATGACGAACTCGTCCCGCAGCCGGTCGCCCAGAAGCCGGCCAAGCCTGCCCTCCGACAGGCCAAGACCGTAGTGCGGTGCGGTATCGAAGTATCGGATGCCCGCGCGCCATGCGACGTCGAGGGCTCCTGCTGCCTCATCCTCAGTGGTCTCGCGGTAGAGGTTACCGAACTGCGCCGCCCCGAGACCGAGCTCGGTCAGACCAACGTCACGGTGCGGCACCTGATGGACCGGCATCGTCCTGTAGCCAGACGCAACGTCGCGCCGTTCACCGTCGGCACTCTCTCGATTCAACAACCCGCGGCCTCCATCGTCGTTACTTGCCAGCTTTACGGAATCATCGGATCCAGAAGCCTCTCTGAACACGGATTGACCGGACATGTTCCCTGGATCGTATCAGTTGGATACGCTGTTCATCAGATGAATTCGCTTAGGATTTGGCTGGGAGCCCTCCACCACGTCCGGGCCGCGCCGCGCCGCCTCGACCAATCGCCCGACTTGTGCCACGCCGCCATCGACGTGAGCGCAAAGGAGGACAGCCACGTGTGGACCCGCGTCGTCTGCCCAGGTTGCGGACTGTACTGGTCTGGTCGAGGCTCTGAGTCAGCAACGAGAGACCGGAAGGAGGCGCTGCGCACGATCCGATCCACGCAGCCAACTGCCGGTCGGCAGATTCACGTACTGGCCTTGATGGGTCGCTAGGATCGCTGCCGCACTGGCGTCGATATCAGAGCCTCGTTCCTGAGAGTGACGTCATCATCGTGTCTAGCGAAATGGATTCCTCTATGGACGTCGTGTCAGCCCTGAGCGCGGCACATCTGGTTCCGGTGGTGGTGCTCGACGACGCCGCCGACGCCGATGCCCTGGCGGGCGCCCTGGTCGCTGGGGGACTGCCGGTCGCGGAGGTGACTTTCCGCACGTCCGCCGCGCAGGACTCCATCCGTGCGATGTCGGCTCGGGGCGACATCCTCGTCGGCGCGGGCACCGTGCTCACCGTCGCCCAAGTGGACCAGGCGGTTGCGGCCGGTGCCAGTTTCGTGGTCTCACCGGGCCTATCCCGGGCCGTCGTCGAACGCTGCGGCGAGCTCGGCGTGCTGCCTTGCCCGGCGCGGTCGCCGCGACCGAGGTCCAGGCGGCGCTCGAGCTGGGCCTGAGCACGGTGAAGTTCTTTCCGGCCGGGACTTCCGGTGGCGCTGCCGCGATCAAGGCCCTCGCGGCCCCGTTCGGCGCGGTCCGGTTCGTACCCACCGGCGGAGTTGGCCCCAAGAACCTCGCGGAGTACCTGGCAGTTCCGGCGGTCGCCGCCGTGGGTGGCTCGTGGATGGTGCCGCGCGACCTTGTGAGGGCCGGCGATTTCGCGGGCATTCAGGCTATGACGGCCGAGACTGTTGCCCTGGTCCTCGCGCTGACAACCGCGAACCGCTGAGAACCTGCACGGAGCTCTCCGATCCGTTGACTGACGAAGGAGTATGACGATGGCTGACCTGAGCATCCGACCCGCATCGCAGTGCCGCTTCGATATGGTGTCCCTGGGTGAGGTGATGCTGCGCCTGGATCCCGGCGAGGGGCGCATCCGCACGGCCAGGTCATTCCGGGCTTGGGAGGGCGGCGGGGAGTACAACGTCGGCCGCGGCCTGCGCCGCGCGTTTGGACTGCGAGCCGCGGTCGTCACCGCTTTGGCGGACAACGAGATCGGCGCCTCGTCGAGAACTTCATCCTCACCGGGGGCCTGGATACCTCGTTCATCCGGTGGGCGGCCTATGACGGGATCGGGCGCTCGGTGCGCAACGGGCTGAACTTCACCGAACGCGGCTTCGGGGTGCGCGGGGCGGTCGGGGTCTCCGACCGCGGTCACACCGCGGCGTCCCAGCTCAAGCCCGGCGACGTGGACTGGGACCACCTGTTCGGTGAGCTCGGGGTGCGCTGGCTGCACACCGGCGGGATCTTCGCCGCCCTGTCCGAGTCGGCGGCCGAGACGGTCATCGAGGCGGTCACCACGGCGAAGAAGTACGGCACGGTCGTGTCCTACGACCTCAACTACCGTCCGAGCCTGTGGAAGTCGATCGGCGGTCAGGCCAAGGCCCAGGAGGTCGCAGGCCGAGGTTCTGTGGGTCCACGATCTGGTTAGCCGTCACGAAATAGGGGCCCAGCGGGTTGAAGGTCTCGCAGCTCTTGCCCTTGTCCCACTGCCCGCCGCGCTCGATCTGGAACTCGCGCTCAGAGACATCGTGCGAAAGAACGTAGCCCGCAATGTACTTCCTCGCATCTGCCGGGAGTCAAGATAGCGGGCCGTCGTGCCGATCACCACGCCGAGTTCAACCTCCCAGTCCGTCTTCATCGAGGCCCGCGGTATGTACACGGTGTCGTTCGGTCCGACGATCGTTGACGGATCCTTCATGAAGATGACCGGCTCCATGGGGGTCTCTGCGCGAGTCTCCTGCACGTGGTCTCGGTAGTTGAGCCCGATGCACACGATCTTTCCGGGCGCGCCAAGAGGTGCGCCGATCCGCAGCGTTCGAGCATTGGCCAGCTCTGACAGAATGCCCGAAGCGAGGGCGTCGCGGGTGCGCTGCACGCCATCCAACGACAGGAACGCCCCGTCGATGTCGTCGGTTATCGGGCGGAGGTCGTAGCTAGTTTCGTCGACCTCGACGGTGGGGATCTCTTGGCCGACCGGTCCGAGTCGGGATAATCTCATCTGTTTCCCTCTGTGCTGTCTAAGTTATTCCTGAATGCTGCGCGTCACGTCTAGCGTCCTCGTGCATCGATACCGCAGAAGCGGTGTCGTTCCTCGCAGTCCAACTCGTCGAAGATCGCAGACAGCCCATCACAGACGCGTCGATAACCTCCGGAAAGGACATACATGGGTCAATCGCCGCCGAACACTAGATGATCGGCTCCGAAGACCTCCAACGCCTCGCCACGATCGGTCCGACGGCGTCCACAGTCCAGGCTGGCTGTCCGCGGTCACGGCAGATGCCACACGTCGTCCAGCTTGCTCCACGTGCTGGGTGTGTCATCAATGGACACTTGGCAGGGATCTGTGTGTGTCCACCACTCTTGCGTTGTGGGATCGTCGGCGATTCTCGCCAACGATGCAGCGTGGTCGGCGCCCACGTACTCGTAGTACGCGAAGAGGGTGTCTCCGAGGTTGAAGATCGTGTAGTTGGTGAACCCGTTGTCGGTGAGTGTTTGTTCGACCTGCGGCCACACCGCCGAATGCAGCCGCAGGTACTCGCACCTTTTGCCGGGAGCAATGCCGGCTCCCAGAGCGTGTCGCTCGAGAGGCATTACGCGGATCTTTCCCACGGAGCTAGGTAGGTCTGCTTAAATTCGCGGAGAGCTAGATTCAGCGTCAGCTTGATGCGCGTTCCTCGTGGCAAATGGATACTCACGTATGGGCCGACGTTCGAAACGGTGACGCTGCGCTCGCCCGGTTCATCTCCGATGTATGCGTAGAAGCTGCCGGTCCACTCGCCGTCTCCAGCGGTATGTGTCACGGAGCGGATCTCGTGCTCCGCGAATGCACCGCCTTGCAGGACGAGGTCCTCGTCTGTTGTTGCGGACAAGTTCACCAGCTCAACAATGGTCGCTTCCGGGTCGATCGAGGTGACCAGAGCTGCGACGTCCTGTGGCAGACCGGCGCGCTTCTTCGCATTGTCGAACCATCGAACACGAGCTTGCTGCTGACCGCCGTTGTAGATGACTTGCGGGCCGCCCCAGGTGAGCTGCGCGAGCGCTTCGGTAACGACCGGCTGGACGAGCTGCCAGATGTGAATGTCATCCTCGCCGATCTCCTCACCCTGGTGTTCAGCGATCAGGGCGAGCCGGCGCCGTACCTGATAGTCCGCCACTTCGAGGATCTGCTCCGGATAGGTGGGGTTGTCCCCTTCGAGGAAGGTGAACCAGGCATCTTCATGCCCACCTTCTTCCTTCTCTCGGGTCTTTCTGACGGTACGCCAGTCGACCGCGCTGCGCTCGCGGAGCGTTCTGAGCCGTTCGAGGTCTCGCGGGTCACCGCTGAAGTGCCACAGCGCAAACGGTACTGATACCTGTACGGGGTTCCAGTCGAACCAACCCTTGTCGCTGTGCCGGTAGGGCACTAAGAAGGTCGGAGTGTCTACGTCGGGGCCAAGGTGGGCGCCCCACCAGTGTTTGACAGATGAGTCTGAGTCGCTGAACTTCGCGACCTTACCGTGAGAGATGACTGTGTCGTATTGCGCGCGGGGAAGGTCAAGGTAGCTGTTGTCACCGGTGACGATGGCGGCTGCGATAGCTCCGACTGCCGTCGCCTGCCCAAGGCTGTAGATCCCGTGGGGCCACGTCCACCCATAGTGTCCCCCGTACCACCGGCCGTCGAGTTGCGATCCGACGATGCCGTCGATGCCGACGTTGTCAGGAACAATCCCGCCGTTGGCTTCGGCGCGGTCCCGCCAACCGCCGACGTATCGCTGGATCCAGGCCGCGTATCGTTCGTCGCCTGTGAGAACGTAGGCATTCAGGACGAGGCCGGAGATGCTGATGTTTCCAATGGCATCGCCTGACCCAAGCCGCCGGCGCATTTCTTCACCGAGGCGCGGGTCGGCCCCGAAGTCCTCAAATGAGTCAGCTCCGTCCAACCAGTCGAGCGGGAAGCCGTATTTCTTCGCCTCGTCGGCCATCCACGGGTAGTAGTCAGTGTCCGCAAGGCCGGCCCGCGCACCTCCGCTGCCGTTGTGCGGTGCCTTGACGATGTTCAGTTCCGCGTCGTAGTTGCCGTTCGCCGGATCGACGTACAGGTCCGCGAAGCGGGTTGCCCGCGCCCGCCAGGAGGTAGGGCTAGCCGCTGAAAGGAAATAGGCCAGTAGCTGGGCTTCGCCTTGGTGGAACCAGTCGTAGCCAATCTCGAATTCGTCGCGGACGGTGCCGAGCGTGGACAGCTGCTTCGTGAGGGCTTCCCAGTGCTGCTGACTGGCGGGGAGGATGTCGCGATGTCCACCAAGCAGGTAGTACTGAGGCCAGTTGAAGAAGGTTTCGTAGAAGTCGTCGCCACCGTCGCGGCTGCTGAGTCGGCCGCCGTAGTCGAGGCGACCGTCCGCGTCGCAGAAGGCGTTATCGAAGACCTGCCATGCCTCGTCGATGAGCGCGAAGAGCGCGCGCTCGGACACGGCCCACTGCGGTGCGCTTCTGACGGGGACACTCGCGGTGATCTCGAGCGGGGAACCGGTGCTCGGCGCGGTGCGCCGTGGGCTGGGGAGAGGGGCGGGAAGCGTGTCGGTCATTCTTTCGTACCTCCGGCGGTCATTCCTGCGACCAGGAATCGTTGTGAGAAAAGGAAAACGAGGAGCACTGGGGCCACTGAGAACAGGGTGGCGAGGGCGAGCGTCGGAAGTTGTATTGATGCCGATCCGACTGAGCTGGGATTGAACGCGGGCACCGCGGCGAGCAGTGACGTCAGCCCCACCTGCATTGGGTAACTGCCACTTGAAGGAAGCATCACGTACGGTAGGAAGAAGTTGTTCCAGTTCTGAACGAACGAGAAGAACGCCACCAAGGCCACGATCGGTGTCGCCAGTGGCAGCGCGATTCGACCGAACACCTCCCATTCGTTGCATCCATCGATACGCGCTGCTGACAGCAGGTCCCGGGGGATGGACGTGTTGAAGTAGATGTAGGTCAGATAGACCCCGAAGGGGAAGAACGAGAACGGCAGAATCACGGACAACGCGTTCCCGATCAGTCCGACTTTGTTCAACTCGAGGAAGATTGGAAGCACGAGCGCCGTGTTAGGAATGAGCATCACGGTCAGCGTCGTCACTAGCAGCGCCCGTCGAAACTTGAACTCGGTGAGGGCGAGAGCGTATCCGGCAGGGATCGATACGATCAACGTGATGATCAACGCGCCGGTCGTGTAGAGCGCAGAGTTTCGGAGCCACCCGCCGACTGCGCCGTCCTGGAAGCTGATCAGCTGGTTCCAGTTGTTAGCGAGGTCTCCGAAGGAGCCAACCGCGAATGGGTTCTCCGTGATGAGTTCATGAGGTGACTTGCCGGAAGCCAGAAGGAGCCAGGTGACCGGGATGATGAAGAAGAGCGCGAACAGCAGCAGAAGGAGTGATGCCAGCGTTCGGCCAGTCCAACCTCTCGCCGTCACGTGACGCGTCCGCACAGTCCGCGGGGTGAATATTGCAGTTCTTGCCATCGGTCAGTCCTTTTCGAACAGGCCGCCGCGCGCGACGAAGAAGGCGGAGAGCCCGAGCGCGATGACGAGCAGGATGAGCGAGATCGCAGCGGAGCCATTGAAGTTGTCCTGCTGGAACGCGTATTGATAGGCGAGCTGATTGATCGAGTAGTCGTTCCCGACGACTCCGTTGCTCGCCTGGGAGAGCAGCTGTGGTTCAACGAAGAGCTGTGTTCCTGCAGCGAGCGACATGATGCCCATGTACGCGATCCACTTGCGAAGTAACGGAATCTGGATGTGGATCGCCGTCTGCACAGCGTTCGCGCCATCTATCCGTGACGCTTCCATGATCTCCGTGCTGACGTTGTTGAGCGCCCCGAACATGATCACAATCCAGCCGCCGGCGCCCGTCCAAAACGCGATGATCATGAACACCACAGGCAAGTTCGCCGGCGAAATCGTCGCGACGAACGAGTTCAGACCCATCGCCCGCAGCAGGCCGCCGACAGGACTCACGGTCGGGTTGAGCACGAACAGCCAGAGCAGGACGCTAGATGCACCAGCGAGTGCACCCGGAATGTAGTAAATGAACCGGACGGTGGAGCTCAGCCACCTGACCTTGATGGCGTGGATAACCAGCGCCAGAGTCACCACGAAGAGCAAGAGGCTGACAAGCCAGATGACCAGGTAGATGGCGACGTGCACTACGGCAGGCAGGAAGCGATAGTCGCCGAAGACCTGGACGAAGTTGGAGAATCCGGCGAAGCCACCATCCGGTGTCGTGAACGACAGGTAGAGCGCGTAGACAGCGGGCAGAATACCGAACACGACTGTGAGGATCGTGTAACCGGATACGAAGATGTAGCCGATTCGCGTGGTGGTCGAGTTGGTGCGGCCTTTCGAGCGGGCCACCCGCCGCTGCCCGGTGGAACCCGGTGCAGCAGCGGGAGATTCCGAGCTCGTTGCAATAGCCACGATCAGTTCACCTTGTATCCAGAGACTTGTGCCTGGTTCTCGATCGCCTTCTGCCAGGTCGGGAGGAGATCGACGATCTTCTCGCCGGAGGTGATGTGAGAAGTCATGGTCTTCGCCCAGATGGCTTCCTGGCTGAACTGCGGAGCACCCCAACCGGGCCACACCTGCGATGCCGCGGTGGTCAGTGACGACAGGTCACCAACGAAGTAGTTACCCGCTTCCTGCTTCGCGACCCACTTTTGAGCAGCGCTGGAGTACGCCGGGTATCCGGGGGCGAGGTCCACCTGGTAGGCGTCCGATGTAGACACGAACTTCACGAACTCTTGAGCGGCCTTAAGGTTGGTGCTGTGGCTCGAGATGAACCATGTTCCGCCTCCGACGTTGCCGGTGACTGGGTTTTCGTTTCCCCATGCGAGGGGAGTTGCGACGGCCATCTGGCGGGCGGGAACGTTGAGCGAGGTCTTGCTCTGGAGGATCGAGCCGGCAAACCAGGCAGGCCCGGGCATCATGAGGACCTTGCCCGCGTACTGCTGGACGAATTGCGGAGCGAAGACGCTCTCCTTGGCCATCGTGCCGTTGCTGACGAGGTCGTCGAGCAGGGAAGCCGCTCGCTTGCACTGTGTCGAGTCGGTATTCACCGTGATTGAGCGAATAGCGGTGACGTCGTTGGCTTGGCACTTGCTGGCCCAGAAGTAGGTCTCCGGCGTCCACGCGTCTCCGACGGAGCCGACGATGTAGCCGGGGTGTTCCTTGGCGACTTTGTCTCCGAGTGCCTGGTACTCCTGCCAGGTCTTGGGAACGGTGTAGCCGAACTTGGTGAGCAGCGAATGGTTGTACCACAGCACGGTCTGGGCGAGGTCGTTGCGCAGGCAGTAGACCTGTCCGTCGACCGTGCATGAGTTGAGCGACCCCTTGGCGAAACCGTCCACCGTGCTCGTGTCGACGAGTCCTTTGTTCAAGGTTGCAGCGAATGCCTGCTTGCCGTTGACTTTCTGACTCGCCCAGGAGGCATCGTTGTTCTGGGAGGAGAACACGACGTCCGGCCATCCTTTTCCAGCCTCGTCGAAGAGCGTTATCTTAGTTTGGAAGCTGTTGGAGCCGTTTGCGCTTCCGTCGTAGGTGACAACGTTGATCGGGATCTTGGGATTGGCCTTCTTGAAGGCGTCCGCTGCCGCGACTCGGGTGTTGTCAACCCAGACCGTGATCGTTCCACCGGACTGAGAGGCTTCGGGGAAGCCAAACTGTCCAGCTGAGGTGGAGCTTCCGCTCGAGCATGCAGCAAGGGTTGCCGCGAGGGCGGCGACTGCTGAAACTCCGAGAACTCTGCGGAGAGCTCCCCGCCCGGTGGGGCGGAGTGGCCAAGCAACCATGTGATTGTCCTCTTCTGGTCGACGTCGTTGACGACACGCGAGCGTGAATCCGTTCACGAGTGTTAGTACATCATACAAGTGATGTTTAGTACAGGTAGTCCTGCGCCTTTCTTGAAGGTCAGCGGCCGAGCCAGCCGCCATCGACGGGGAGGATGACCCCCGACACGTAGTCGGACGCGCGAGACGCCAAGAAGACCGCGGTACCAGCCACGTCGTCGCCGGTTCCCCAACGCCCGGCGGGAATTCGATCGAGAATGGCATTCGCCCTGCCCTCGTCGTCTCGCAGGGCTTGGGTGTTGTCGGTTGCGATGTAGCCGGGTGCGATCGCGTTGACGTTGACGCCCCTGGAGGCCCATTCGTTGGACAGGGCCTTGGTGAGACCCGCGATGCCAGATTTGGCCGCTGTGTAGCCGGGCACGTTGATACCGCCCTGAAAACTCAGAAGGCTCGCGGTGAAGATGACCTTGCCTGATCCGCGCTCGAGCATCGGACGCGCTAGGAGCTGGGACAAAACGAACTGGCTCGTAAGGTCGACCTCGAGAACTTTGTCCCACAGATCGATGGGGTGGTCGATCGCTGGCGAACGTTCAATCGTCCCCGCGTTGTTAACAAGGATGTTAGGGCCGAGCGCTGCGAGCTCCTCACCTAGAGCCGTCACAGCCGCACGATCCGCGAAGTCAACGGCGCGGGCACTGAAACGACGCCCGCCTCGCTCGACGGCCTGTTGGATGGCGCTTCCGTCGAGTTCGAGGGTGGCGCTCACGCCGATGATGTCGGCGCCGGCTTCAGCAAGCGCTGATGCGATGGCGAATCCGATTCCTCGCTTGGCTCCGGTTACGACGGCGAGCTGACCCGTCAGATCGAACGCGTTGGTCATGCTTTTGCTTCCTGTCCGGCTTGGACGTCGATGAGAATCTTCATAGCGCGGCCGGCTTCGAGGTCTTCGAAGGCGGCGCCCGTCTCGCTTAACGGCGCGACTCGGGTGATGAGCAGATCTGTAGGGATGGCACCCTCGTCGATCATCTCGACGGCTTTCTCGAAGTCGGTGCGCTGGTAGACGCGGGCACCGAGAATTCGTAGCTCTCGCCAGAAGACGCGCTGCAGATCAATCTCTCGCGGCGTCGGGTGGATGGCGACGACCACAATCGTGCCTCTGACTTTGGCCAGGGCCGTAGCCCCGAGCACCGCTGCAGCTGCTCCTGAAACCTCGAATACAACGTCGGCACCTACGCCGTTGCTCCATTCTTCGACCCACCGGTTCTGGTCAGTAGCGCGAGGGTCAATGGTGATGAATCCGAGCGCTTCGATCTGAGCCCTGCGCTTGCCGTCGAGTTCGACAACAACGACATCGCCGCCGAAACGTCGGGCGACGCACGCGATGAGCACGCCGATCGGGCCACCGCCGAGGACGACAGCCTTGTCTCCAGGCGCGAGCTCCGAGCGCCTGACGTCATGGACAGCGACCGCGACTGGCTCGACGAGCGCGGCCGCTTTCAGATCGATGCTGGCAGGTACGGCGACAAGCGCGTCGGCGGATACGTTCCACAGACCTTGGAGTGCTCCGGGTGAATCGATTCCGACGAAATCCAGGTTCTGGCAGATGTGGCTGTTTCCTGCCAGGCACGCCGCACAGGTTCCGTCCCAGTCGAGCGGCATGACGGTCACCGGGTCTCCGACCGACCACCCCTTCACCCCGAGGCCGAGAGTGTCGATCGTCCCGCTCATCTCGTGGCCGAACGTCAGCGGCGTCGCAACACGTGCATCCATGTCGCCGTGGAAGATGTGCAGGTCTGTACCACACAGACCGGTGTACGCGACGCGGATACGCACTTGCCCGGGTTCCGGGTCCTGTGGCGAGTATTCGTTGATGGCGATGGTCCTGTCGCCGATGTACTGGGCAGTCAACACTGAAGCCTCCAAAAGATATGATGTATGCTAAGCATATCCTGCCTATCCTTGGCTTGGGGCAAGCAGCAAGGAAGGTGCCTATGAAGACACGCTTGTCGCGGCGCGGAGTTCAGCTGACTGAGATCGGGCTGGGTGCCGCCCAGTTCGGCAACCTGTACCGGGTCACCTCGGACGACGAGGTTCACCTCGCAGTTCGGCAGGCGTGGCAGGACGGTATCCGTTATTTCGATACGGCACCGCACTACGGTCTGGGACTGTCGGAGCGACGGCTAGGGCGGGAACTCGCATCGCGGCCACGCGGCGAGTTCGTTGTGTCTACCAAGGTCGGCCGCCTGTTGCAGCCGAGCCCAGAGACTGCGCATCTTCAAGACGGCGGCGGCTTCGCGGTACCTGCGTCCTCGCGGCGTGTGTGGGATTTCAGCAGGGACGGGATCGTGCGTTCAGTGGAGAGCAGCCTTGAACGGCTGGGGCTCGACTACCTCGACATCGTTTACCTGCACGATCCGGACGACTTCTGGGTCGAGGCCTCCACTACGGGGATTGCAACCCTGATCGAGCTTCGCGATCAGGGTGTCGTCCGCTCAATCGGCGCGGGCATGAACCAATCGGCCATGCTCAGGACTCCCGACATGGTGCGAAAGTCCTTGCGGCGTCAAAGGTGGGTTTGGCCTCAGGCCGCAGGACGAGATAGATGCCAGGTAACGGGCTTGGGTGGCGGTGAGGTGCTCGCACAGCTTGCCGCCGGCGTGCGCCACGAGAGTTGA
>Ga0208079_1000716_pt1 | contig 18152 bp, 10 predicted proteins | sample NGESurdeep092012_5_FD_184474 | JGI IMG/M metagenome (GOLD analysis project Ga0208079, IMG submission 184474) | Arctic peat soil microbial communities from Barrow, Alaska - NGEE Surface sample 210-2 deep-092012 (SPAdes) | ecosystem: Environmental > Terrestrial > Soil > Wetlands > Peat ... | reverse complement strand
GAGGGCCGCGTCGGCACGTCGGCGCCACGCATCGACGGCACCCCCAAGGTGCTCGGATCCTTCGAGTACGGCAGCGACCTGTCGACGGAGGGGATGCTGTTCGGGGCCACCGTTCGGAGCCCTCACCCGAGCGCCCGTATCCGTTCGATCGACGTGTCCGGGGCCCTGGCGGTGCATGGCGTCCGCAGCGTGTTGACCGCCGACGACCTGCCGGCCACTCGCACCTTCGGGTTGGAGTTCGCCGACCAGCCGGTGCTGGCGTGGGACGTGGTCCGCTACGCAGGCGAGCCGGTGGCGATCGTGGCAGCCGATCATCCGGAGCTGGCTCGCCTCGCGGCCGCCGCAATCCGCGTGGAGTACGAGCCTCTGCCCGCCGTCACCGACATGGAGGCCGCGCTGCACCCGGACGCGCCGAAGGTCGCCGAGGCCGGGAACGTCCTGCGGCACGTCCACATCGTGCATGGCAACCCGGACGCCCAGGCCGAGGTCTGGGTCGAGGGCTACTACGAAGTTGGCATGCAGGATCAAGCGCCCCTGGGGCCGGAGGCCGGGCTGGCGATCCCGGCCCAGGACGGCGGGGTCGATCTGTACGTCTCCACGCAGTGGCTCCACGTCGACCGCGCCCAGATCGCCCCGTGCCTTGGCCTCCCAGAAGAGAAGGTCCGCCTGTACTGCGCCGGCGTGGGGGGAGCCTTCGGGGCCCGCGAGGACCTGCACATGCAGATCCACGCATGCCTGCTGGCGCTCGCCACGGGTCGGCCGGTCAAGATGTCGTACGGCCGGGAGGAGTCCTTCTACGGCCACGTGCACCGCCATCCGGCGCGGATCTGGGCCCGCACGGGGGCTCGCCGCGACGGCACCCTGGTGAACGCGCACGTGCGTCTTGTCATCGATGGCGGCGCCTACACCTCGTCGTCCGCGGCGGTGATCTTCAACGCCTCCACGTTCGCCGCCGGGCCCTACGAGGTGCCCAACGCGCTGATTGACGGGACGGCCGTGTATACCAACAATCCGCCGTGCGGCGCCATGCGCGGGTTCGGGGCGGTGCAGGTGTGCTTCGCCCATGAAGGCCAGATGGACAAGCTGGCGGCGGCACTGGGCATGGACCCCGTGCAGCTCCGCCTGAAGAACGCCCTGCACACTGGATCGGTGCTTCCCACCGGGCAGGTGATCCATGGGTCGGCGCCGGCCCGCGAGGTGATCGAGAAGTGCGCGGCGCTTCCCCTGCCGCCGGACATTCCGCCGGACGACCGGGACCCGGTGACGCTGCCCGGCGGCGCCGGGAACGTCGGCCGCGGGGAGCACGTTCGGCGCGGCGTGGGGTTTGCCCTGGGCTACAAGAACATCGCCTACAGCGGGGGGTTCGACGATTCCTGCGAGGCGAGGGTGCGCCTCGAGCGGGGGGCCCACGGGCCGCTGGTGACGATTCACACTGCCGCGGTCGAGGTCGGGCAGGGCCTGCACACTGTGCTTGCGCAGATCGCCCGTACCGAGATCGGGGTGGACGACGTGGTCGTCTTGCAGCCCGACACCAGGGTAGGGACGGCCGGATCGACCTCCGCGTCGCGCCAGACCGTCATGGCTGGCGGTGCCGTGGCCACCGCGTGCGCCGCGGTTCGGGAGCGCCTCTTCGGGCGCGTCGTGGCCCGCGCGGCCGCGACGGGCGTGCCACCGCAGGCTCCGCTCCGCCTGGCGGAGGGCCGGGTGTTCGCCGGCGAGGTGCCGATCGGTGAGATCGCCGACTTTCTTGATCCTCCGCTGGAGGCCAGCGAGGTGTTCCGACACCGGCCGACGACTCCGCTCGACGAGCATGGCCAAGGGGACCCCCACGTCATGTTCGCCTTCGGCGCCCAACGGGCGGTCGTGGAGGTGGACGAGGATCTCGGTCTGGCGCGGGTGGTGCAGCTTGCCGCTGTCCAGGACGTGGGACGCGCCTTGAACCCGCGTGGCGTCGAGGGCCAGATCGAGGGCGGCTCAGCGCAAGGCCTGGGACTTGCGCTGTTCGAGGAGGTACGCCTCCGGGAGGGGCTGATCCAGAACGCCTCGTTCACCGACTACCTTTTGCCGACGATCCTCGACATGCCGCCGGTGGTGTCCGACGTGGTGGAGGAGCCCGAACCGAACGTGCCGTTCGGAGCGAAGGGCGTCGGCGAGGGCGCGACCATCGTCGCAACGTCCGCGATCATGGCTGCGCTGCGCAACGCGACCGGCAGGGAGCTGAACCGGGTCCCGGTGACCCCCGACGACCTTGTCGGGCTGGCGCCGCCTCGTGCCAGCAAGGGGCCGCCCGCGGTGCCTGACGTTCCTGGTCCGCGTCCCGTGTTCGAATACCGAACGAAGACGTGAGAGGGATCTCGCCCGTCGCATCACCGCCGCTCGTGACCACCGAAGTCAGGACGGTTCAACGCTACGTAGGGCGGCCGGTGGTCCTCCCCTGCCCGACCCGCCGCGAAGGTCCACGCGTGGGCATGTCGGCGCGAACTGAATGAGAACCTCACTCCCACGCGATCCAGCCCTTGAGATCGGCTGGTCCCCTCCCCTCCATCGAACGTCGGTCAAATCCACAACAGGCCGAATGGCACTTAGGACAGGGCGCTGGACTGTGGCACAGTACCGCCCCCAGGAGTGATGTCAGACGACTAGCGTCTGACGCCAGGGGTGGGGCTCTCGAGTCAGGGCCCTGCCAGCGGTGCCTCTACGCTGTGCCCAGGGGCGCCAGAGCGGCGGACGCGCGTCACGTCTCCATGGCCCTTGGGATGCGTGTTTCGGCCGGTTCATGAAGATTGCCTGGCGAACCTGAACCCAACTGGAGGCGTCAGAGATGCGACTCGCGAGTCGAATGGAGCGCATCGGGACGGAGACCGCGTTCGAGGCGGCCGGGCGTGCCCGCGAGCTCGAGGCCACCGGCGTCGACGTGGTGCACCTGGAGGTCGGCGAGCCCGATTTCGACACGCCCGCCAACATCCGGGCGGCGGCAAAGCGGGCGCTCGACGAGGGCAAGACCCACTACGCGCCGTTCGCCGGAATCCCCGAGCTGCGTGCCGCGATCGCCGACGACGCCACCGCTCGCAAGGGCTTCCCGGTCGCTCCCGAATCGGTCTTCGTCACGGTGGGCGGCAAGGGCGTGATGCTCTACGCGATCGAGGCGCTGGTCGATGACGGCGATGAGGTGATCGTGCCCGATCCGGGCTACCCGATCTACGAATCGCTGGTGAGCTGGATCGGCGGTACGGCGATCCCGATCCCGATTCGCCAGGCAAACGGGTTCCGTCTCGACCCCGACGAGCTCGCCTCCCTCGTCACGCCGCGCACCAAGATGATCGTGCTGAACTCCCCGGCCAACCCGTCCGGCGGTGTGCTCACGCGAGCGGACATCGAATCGATCGCGGAGCTCGCGCAGGCCAACGACCTGGTCGTCCTGGCCGACGAGATCTACGGCCGCATCCTCTACGAGGGCGAGCACGTCTCCATCGCGAGCCTGCCCGGCATGGCCGAGCGGACGGTGGTCCTCGATGGGTTCTCCAAGACCTACGCCATGACCGGCTGGCGCCTGGGCTACGCGATCGTGCCCGAATGGCTGGCCTTTGCCTTCGGGCGGCTGATCATCAACTCGGTCAGCAACGTCGCCAGCTTCGCGCAGTACGGCGCGGTCGAGGCGCTGCGCGGCCCGCAGGACGACGTCGACGCGATGGTCGCGGAGTTCCACGCCCGGCGCGACCTGATCGTCGACGGGCTCAACGCGATCCCGGGCATCAGCTGCCTGCGGCCCTCGGGCGCCTTCTACGTCCTCCCCGACGTGTCCGGCACCGGGCTCTCCGGGGCCGACCTCGCCCACCGATTGCTCTACGAGGCGGGGGTCTCGACGCTGGCCGGGACGGCGTTCGGCGGGGTGGCAACGGACCACATCCGGCTCAGCTACGCGACCTCGCAGGCGAACATCCGCAAGGCGCTCGACCGGATCGGGCAGTTCGTGGACAAGCTGGCGGTGTCGGCGTAGGGCCGGGCCGATACGAAGACGGCGGAGGGATGGCATCCGTGACCGACACTGGCGGGCTGACCCGGGTCGACGAGCTGTACGCGGAGGCCGAGCGCCAATTCGCGGACTGGGAGGTCGTGAAGGACCTGGTCGACGAGATGATCGACCTGTCCCTGAACTACCGCCAGTCGGGGCATCCCGGCGGCAGTCGATCCAAGGTGCACCTCTTCCTCGCGCTGCTCCTCTCGGGCGCCATGCGCTGGGACATCCGCCGCCCCTGGCGCCCCTTTGCAGACCGGTTCGTGCTCTCGGCCGGGCATACGGTGCCGCTCGTGTATGCCACCCTGGCCGTCCTCAACGAGACGCTCCGGGCGCGCCACGAGTGGACCGGCGACCCGCGGTTCGCCTTCCCCGACGAGGGCCGCTGGGCGCTCACCTGGGAGGACCTGCCGCGCCTGCGGCACCGCGGCGGCCTGCCGGGGCACCCCGAGATGGAAGGCAAGACCCTCTTCCTGAAGTTCAACACGGGCCCTTCCGGCCACGGCATGCCGCCCGCCGCGGGCGAGGCGCTGGCCCTCAAGCTCGCCGGCTGCGAGGACGTGCGGGTCTTCGCCGTCGAGGGCGAGGGTGGCCTGACGCCGGGCGCCAGCCACGAGACGCGCAACGCGGCGTGGGGCCTGGGGCTCTCCAACCTGGTGTTCCTGGTCGACTGGAACGATTTCGGGATCGACGAGTTCCGCGCCTCCTCGGTCGTGCCTGGGACGCCCGAGACCTGGTTCGCCGCGTACGACTGGCGGGTCACCGGCACGCCCGACGGCATGGAGTGGGCCCCCGTGACGCGCGCCGTGCTGGAGGCGGCGCGCGGCGAGAACCCGGAGAAGCGCCCGTCGGTGGCCTGGTTCCGCACCCGCAAGGGCCGCGGCTACGGCAAGTACGACGCCAAGAGCCACGGCACGCCGCATCCCATGAACGCGCCGGAGTTCTGGGCCGTGCGCCACGCGTTCATGGCGAAATACGGGGTTGCCTACGAGGGCGTCGACGAGCCGGCCCCGGCCGACGCCGGCGCGCGCGCCCGACAGGCTGAGGCCAACCTGCGCATCGCGAGCGGCGCCCTGCGCGAGCGGCGCGATGTCGTCGAGGCGATCTCGGACCGCCTCGTCGAGCTGGCCGGCCGGGTACCCGAGCGCGTGCCCGCGTTCAACCTTGGCGGCGCGGGGGCGCGCCTCGTCGAGGACCGGCGCATCTACGACTACCGTGCCTATCCGCCGCAGATCTGGAAGCAGCCCGGCGAGAAGGCCCCCAACCGGGCCGCGCTGGGCGCATGGGGCGCCTGGGTCAACTCGTTCGCGAAGGCCGAGTACGGCCGTCCCCTCTTCATCGCTGCCTCCGCCGACCTTGCCGAGTCGACCAACCTCGCCGGGTTCGGCAAGGGCTTCGGCGACCTGGAGGGCTGGGGCTGGTACGAGCGCGACACCAACCCGCGGGGCGCGCTCCTGCCCACCGAGATCACCGAGTTCACCAACGCCGGCATGATGGTCGGCCTGGCCACGGTCAACCTGGCCGACGACCCGATGGCCGCCTTCAACGGCTTCTGGGGCGCCTGCTCGACCTACGGCTCGTTCAGCTACCTCAAGTACGGCCCGCTGCGGCTCTTCAGCCAGCTGGCCCAGGACACCCAGCTCAAGGTGGGCAAGGTGCTCTGGGTGGCGGGGCACTCCGGCCCGGAGACCGCAGAGGACTCGCGCACCCACTTCGGGGTCTTCGAGACCGGGGTGACGCAACTCTTCCCCGAAGGCCACGTGATCGACCTGCACCCCTGGGAGTACAACGAGGTCCCGGTGGTGCTGGGTGCGGCGCTGGCCCAGGCGGCGCCCATCGTTGCCCTGCACCTGACGCGCCCGCCGATCGAGCTGCCCGACCGCGAGGCGTTGGGCATGCCCTCCCACTTCGAGGCCGCCCGCGGGGCGTATGTGCTGCGCGACTTCCGGCCCGGGAAGCCCGCCATGGGCACCGTCTTCGTGCAGGGCACCACGAGCACCGCCAACCTGGTGAAGCTCCTCCCCGATCTCGACCGGGAGGGGCTCAACGTCAAGGTGGTGGCGGCCATCAGCCCGCAGCTGTTCCGGCTGCAGCCGGCCGACTACCGCGCCCGGACGGTGACCCCGGCCGACCGGATCGACGGAATGGCGATCACCAACCGGGCCGCCCGCCTGATGCGCGACTGGGTGGACGGCCCGCTGGCCCTCGAGTATTCGATGGGTTCGGACTGGGACGACCGCTGGCGGACCGGCGGCACGCTCGACGAGGTGATGGACGAGGCGCACCTGACGCCGCCGTTCCTGCTGGCGGGGATCGAGCGCTTCGTGCGTGAGCGCGAGTCGCGCCTGCAGCGGGTCCGCGAGGCGCTCGAGGCGGCGGAGTCACGCGGGGCGGGCAGGACGGCGGGCGACAGATGACCCGGTTTTCTCATCGGCTTTCAGCGTTCCTGGCAGCCAGCTCATGCAGAGGAGCACTCCATGCAGCCACTTGAACTTGAGCGCGACCTCGTCGACGCGACCGTCTACGACAATACGGTCGCGCGGTTTCGGGAGGCTGGCATCGGGCTCCCCACGTTTGCGCAACTCGCCGACCCCTCCCGGATCCCCGGGAAGGTTCGTGCCGCTCTCGAGGGCGTGGGGCCTGACGACGCGCACCCCCTGAACCTGTTCCGGGTCAACTGGTACAACGACGACGCTCGCCGCGGCCTCGCGCCCGTACCCGCACACGTCGTGCTCCCGAAGGCGCTCACCGGCGTCGACGCACGCATCGTTGTGGCCTTCGGCGACCGGTTCCCGATGATCGGCGCACACAAGGTGCTCGCCGCATATGGCTGCCTGGTGCCGCGGGTCATCACCGGGCAGTTCGACCCCACACGCCACCGCGCGATCTGGCCGTCCACCGGCAACTACTGCCGGGGCGGGGTTGCGATCTCCCGGATCATGGACTGCCGTGGAGTGGCCGTGCTGCCGGAGGGCATGAGCCGGGAGCGGTTCGCCTGGCTGGAGAACTGGGTCGTCGATCCCTCCGACATCATCCGGACACCGGGCACCGAGAGCAACGTCAAAGAGATCTACGACCGCTGCAAGGAGCTCGCCAGCGACCCGGAGAACGTGATCTTCAACCAGTTCTCGGAGTTCGGGAACTACATCGCCCATTACCTCGCCACCGGGACGGCGCTGCTGCACGTCTACGACGACATGCGCGAGAAGGAGCCGGCCCTTCGGCTGCGGGCATTCGTCTCGGCGACCGGTTCGGCCGGTACGATCGCCGCAGGCGACTTTCTTAAGGAGCGGGCCGGTTCGCTTACCGTCGCGGTCGAGGCGCTGGAGTGCGCGACGATGCTCCGCAACGGGTTCGGCGAGCACAACATCCAGGGGATCGGCGACAAGCACATCCCGTTCATCCACAACGTGATGGCCACCGACGTGGTGGTTGCGGTTTCGGACCGTGCGACCGACCGCCTGGGCGTCCTGTTCAACACCGAGGTCGGCCGCGCGTACCTCGGCGGGCGTCGGAGCGTGCCGCGCCAGGGCATGGAGGCCCTGCCGTCCCTCGGCCTGTCGAGCATCGCCAACGTGCTCGCCGCCATCAAGACCGCGAAGTACTACGAGATGGGCCCCGACGACGTGATCGTGACCGTGGCGACCGACGGTGCGGCCATGTACGGCAGCGAACGCGACCTGGCGCTGGACAAGTACTTCGCGGGCGATTTCGACGAGGTGGCCGCCGGGGAGGTCTTTGGCGAGCACCTGCTCGGCGCGACGACGGACCACCTGCTGGAGCTCACCCGGGAGGACCGGGAGCGGATCTTCAATCTCGGCTACTTCACCTGGGTCGAACAGCAGGGGATGTCGATCGAGGAGTTTCGGGTCCGCAAGAACCCCGGGTTCTGGACCGACCTGCCCACGATCGTGACCGATTGGGACCGGATGATCGACGAGTTCAACGCGCGGACAGGAGTGCTGGAGGCGCTGTGACCACCCCACCGCGCGCCCCCGCCAGCGCACTGGTGTGCGCCGGGTGCGGCGCGTCGCCGGCGCCGGACGATCCGTATCCCTTCCGTTGCCCGAACGCGGGCGCGAACGACGACACCGACCACGTCCTGCGCCGGCTGCTGGACGTCTCCGCCGTGGAATTCCCGGCCGCCGGCGGCAACGCCGCGACGAATCCGTACCTCCGCTACCGGCGCCTGTTCCACGCCTACCACCTGGCCCGTGCGGGCGGGATCGACGACGACGAGTACTGCGCACTGGTCGCTCGCCTGGACGACGAAGTCGCCAAGGTCGACGGCCACGGCTTCCTCGCAACGCCGTTTTCCCGCGCGGATGCGCTCAGCGAGCAGCTCGGGTTCGCGCTGGACGGCGGCGTGTGGGTCAAGGATGAGACCGGCAACGTGTCTGGTTCTCACAAGGCCCGCCACCTGTTCGGACTGCTGGTCCACCTGGAGGTCATGGAGCGACTGGGCCGTGCCGACGCGGCGCACCGACCCCACCTCGCGATCGCGAGCTGCGGGAACGCCGCCATGGCGGCGGCCGTCATCGCCGCGGCCGGCCGTCGCGTGCTGGACGTGTTTGTCCCCGTCGACGCCGATCCCATCGTGGTGGCCCGGCTAGAGGAGCTCGACGCGCGGGTGACCGTGTGCCCGCGCGAGCCGGGCGTCCCGGGCGACCCCACCTACCACCGGCTCCGCGGGGCGCTCGAGGAGGGCGCCCTGCCGTTCACCTGCCAGGGCAACGAGAACGGACTCGCGGTGGAGGGCGGGTTCACGCTCGGTTACGAGATGGCAGCGGCCCTGTCGGACGGGCCGGCGCTCGATCGGCTCGTGGTCCAGGTGGGCGGCGGTGCCCTTGCGAGCGCCTGCATCGAGTCGATCGATGACAGCGTCGCCATGGGAGCGCTCCCGCGGGCGCCCCGCTTCCATGCGGTGCAGACGATGGGTGCCTGGCCTCTGCGTCGGGCGTTCGACCGGGTTGCCGCGCGCCTGCCGGCTGACGCGACCCCTGAGGACCTGCGGGGGGCGCTCTCGTTCGCTGCGACACACCGGTCGGAGTTCATGTGGCCGTGGGAGGAGGAACCCCACAGCGTCGCGCACGGGATCCTCGACGATGAGACCTATGACTGGCTCGCGGTGGTCGAGGGGATGCTGCGCTCAGGCGGAAGCCCCGTCGTGGTGAGCGAGGACCTGCTGGTCCACGCCAACGAGCTCGCCGCCAGCGCTACCGGCATCGACGTCGACCCGACGGGCTCCGCCGGGGTTGCCGGGCTGCTCGCCCTGCGGGACCGCGGAGAGATTGGCGACCACGAACGGGTTGCCGTCCTGTTCACGGGCGTCCGTCGCTGATCAAGGCACGAGCCGGCTGAGGAGGCCCTGCGCGGGTCAGGGACCGCTCCCCTGCCCTACGTTTGCCGGTCCAGGCGTTCAGGACCCGGTCGGCACCAGATCGGCCGGATCGAGCGGGAGCCCCTCGCGGGCGTTGAGGATCTCGCTGAGCCGCTCGACCTCGGCCTCGAGGCCAGAGCTCGGCGTCACCCTGACACCCCCGTCGCCGCGGGTCAGCAGGAACCCGGGGCGATCCCCCATGGAGAAGCGGGCGGGATCGAGGAAGAGCGCCGGCTTCACCGCTACCGGGTCTCCCGTCTCCGGGCAGAACACCCCGCAGTTGCCGCACTGGTTGCAGGCCTCGGCGAACAGGAAGTACTGGTGGCGGCCCGGGACCTCCATCGTGTCGGGGGTGGGCAGCCGGAAAAAGGCATCGTTCGGGCACACGGTCACGCATTGGTTGCATGCGACACATCCCCACGTCTCCAGGACGTGATCGACTCGTCGGGGCAGCTGGGCCGTGCCGGCCCGCGTGTAGGCACCGTTCTCCGTGGGGTCATGGAGGGCGGCGACGTGCGCAGCGACGGGGCCAGAGAAGCCGCCGGCCAGCGCTGCCTCCCGCTCATGAGCCTTCCAGGCGTCGAGATCGGCGCACCCCGCCGAGGCCATGGCATTGGTGAGGGCGGTGAGCATCGGCTTGAGTCGCCCGTATCCGCCTGGCTTGAGGAGATCCGAGCAGACGCTGATCGGCCGGAGCCCCAGCCCGGCCACCGTCGCGAAGTTCTTCTTCGTGACCCCCGCGGAGAAGCTCACCGCGATCGTGCCAGCCTGCCCCTCGACCCCGAGCCTCCCGGGCAACGCCCGGTTGAGCTCGTCGAGGAGGGACGTGGCCACGACGTGGAGGGGAGGTCCGGACAGGTACATCGGGGTGCCGGGAAGGAACCCGCGGTGGTTCTCGACGACGAGCGTGTTCGTGAGCTTGATCCCGAATCGTCGCCCACGGTCCCTGGCAAAGGCGTCGAGATCGCCGATGAGCTCGAGCGCCACGGGGAACGAGAGATCCGCGTCGAAGTCGGCACGGCGGAGCTGAACCTCGTCGTACCCGAGCTCGACCCCCACGATCTGACGGACGCGCTCGGACCCGAGGAGGGTCGGGTTGAGCTTCACGACGACGTCGAGCCCGTGCCGGGTCATCAGGTGCCTGGAAACGGAGCTGATCTCGCCGGGCGGACAGCCGTGGAACGTCGAGAGGGTGACGGAACCGGCGACCTGGGTCGGGAACGGGTGGTCCCGCCACGCGGCAAACGGCGCGGGGATCTCCGATCGGAGCCGCTCGATCGTCTCGGCCGCGTCGGTCAGCCCGTCGATGAAGGCGGCCACCGGGGCCGACGAGATGCCGGCGAGGTCGTAGCCGACCGAGAGGTCGAAGATGTGGGGACCGGGATCAGGCCCGAGGAAGGGGGTGAGCTCGCCCCACCCGCGGAGGATCTCGATGATCATCCACGCCTTCACGTACTCCTCGAGGGACTGGCCGATCCGCAGCTCCTGGCTCCACTCGACGTTGTAGCCCACCGTCTCCATGTCGATGCATGGCCGGGAGACGTCGATCTCGTCGAGGACCTGGACGGTCTTGAGCTCGACGATACGGGCACCGCCCAGCCAGGCGAGGACGATGTTCTGGGCGAGCTGGCTGTGCGGGCCGGCAGCCGGGCCGAGCGGCGTGGCGGCGCGACGGCCAAGGAACTCGACGGACAGATCGGGGGCGGCCGATGCGTCGAAGAAGCGGGCCGCCGGGAGGTCGAAGATCCGGCGCCGGGTCTCCCACTCGTGGGCGATCCGACCGAGGAGCACCCGGAGCGGGAACGGGACGAGCGGCTCTGTGGCGCGTGCCATGGTTTCTCCCCGTACAGGTCGGTTCTCGTGGGAAGGAGTTACAGGCGGGCGTGCAGGCGGGCGGCCTGCTCCCGGGCCTTCGCCCGGATCTCGCTGGCGTCGACCCGCGTGGGGTGACCGTCCTTCCACACGACGGCGCCACCAACCTCCACCCGGAGGGGCCGGATCCCGGGGGTGAATGCGACGTGCCATGGGTTGATTGGCTCGTACGACCAGGTGACCCGGTCGTCCCTCGCCTCGGGAACCAGGTCCCAACCGGTCTGCAGCCATCCCCAGGCCGTCTCGGGTGACGCAGTGACATCCACGGACCGCTGGAGCGCGAAGGCGAGCCGGAATGTCTCGATCATCTGCGCACCGATCCCGTCTGTGCCGAGCGCCACCGGGTTCGTGAAACGCGCCGGGTTCGCGTAGCCCACCGCGTTGTTGAGGTTGGAGAACGGGTTGTGGAGGATCGTCCCGGCCAGGCCGTGGTCCGTGGGAAGGTGGACGCAATGGGCAAGGAGCCACTGCCCCGTGGTGTAGCGGACGAGCCGAGCCGGAGCCTCGGCATCCTCCGGGCCCTCGCAGACGTGGACGTGGACCCCTACCCCGAGTTCTTGAGCGAGCCCTGCTGCCGCTTCGAGGGTGCCGTCGCGGCACGTGAACGCGGCGTGGATCCCGACGAGCCCCTTGCCACCGCCGGAGAGGAATCGCCGGTTCTCTTCGAGGCCCCGCCTCGCCCCGTCCGGGCCGTGGCGATCAGTGACCCCGTAGGCACACACGACCCGCACCCCGACCTCGGCACAGGCATCGGCGATCACCGAGAGCGACCCCTCGATGGCATTCGGCGACTCGTGATGGTCGATGATCGTCGTGGTGCCGGACTCGAGGGCTTCGAGGGCGGCGAGCTTCGCCGACCACTCGATCATCTGGAGATCGAGGGCGGTGTCGAGCCGCCACCAGACCTGTTCGAGGATTCCCCGAAAGGTCGTCGGGGCGCTCGGCGGGGCGGGCATGCCGCGGGCGAGCGCCGAGTAGATGTGATGGTGGGCGCACACGAGGCCCGGAGTGACGCCGGCGCCGAGCCCGGTCACGGCATCACGCTCCTGCTGTCGGGTACCGGAGCTTCGGGGCGGACCCCTGCCATCATCATGCCGATCTCCTCCCGGGTAGCCGTCCGCGGGTCCGCCGAGCCGATGATCGTTCCCTCGTACATCACGAGGACGCGATCGGAGAAGGTCATCACCTCGTCGAGGTCCTCGGAGATGATGACGGTCGCCGTGCCGCTCTCGCGTTGAGCGACGAGGCGCTGGTGGATGTACATCGACGCGGACACGTCGATTCCCCTGGTCGGCTGGGCGACCAGCAAGACCTCCGGCCGGCCCGACAGCTCTCGAGCCATGATCAGCTTCTGGATATTGCCGCCGGAGAGACTCCTCACCGGAGTCTCCAGGCTGGGGGTCTTCACGTTGAACGCGACGACCAGCTCCTGGCAGTGCCGGCGTATGGCCCGAGTTCGCAGGAACCCGAACCGACAGAACGCGCGGCTGCCGTAGTCCACCAGCAGGAGGTTCTCGGCAACACTGAAGTCGGCGACCACGCCGTCTCGCATGCGTTCCTCCGGCACGTACCCCAGTCCCGCCGACCGAATCGCGGCGGGCCCACGTCCCGCCAGTTCCGTGTCGTTCAGCCGGATCGAGCCGCTGACGGGGGGGCGGAGCCCGGCGATCGCTTCGGCGAGCTCACGCTGTCCGTTGCCAGCGACACCTGCGATCCCGACGAGCTCGCCGGAATGGACCTCGAAGCTGATGCCGCGAACCGCTTCGGCTCCCCGATCGCTCTCGACGCGGAGATCCTTCACGACGAGCCGACTCGCGCCGTCCACGCCCTTGGCCGGAGGCTCCTCGGCGGCGACCTGGTGTCCCACCATCATCTCCACGAGCCGCCCCCGGGACGCCTCACCTGCCGGCACTGTGCCGACGACGCGGCCGTTGCGAAGAACGGTGATCCGGTCCGAAAGATCGAGCACCTCGTGGACCTTGTGCGAGATGAAGACGAGTCCGCGGCCGCTCTTGGTCATCTGGCGCAGGACGGCGAAGAGATCCCCCACCTCCTTCGGTGTCAGAACGGCCGTCGGCTCGTCGAGGACGAGCAGCTCGACGTCGCGATACAGCGCCTTGATGATCTCCACACGCTGCCGCTCGCCGACGGAGAGTTGCCAGACCAGGGCCTGCGGGTCGACCCTGAGCCCGTACGTCTCTGAAAGCTCACGGATTCGCGCCGAGACCGTATCGAGGCCGGTCAAGGGCCCGCGCGTAGACTTGGTGCCGAGCGCGACGTTCTCGGCAACGGTGAGGGTGTCCACCAGCATGAAATGCTGGTGGATCATCCCGATCCCATGGCGAATCGCGCTCGAAGGCGAGCTGATCGCGACCCGCTGGCCGTTGATCCGGATCTCACCTTCGTCAGGCCGATAGAGCCCGTAGAGCACGCGCATGAGCGTGCTCTTGCCGGCACCGTTCTCACCGAAGAGGGTGTGGACCTCCCCGGCCCGAACATCGAAGTCGACCTTGTCGTTGGCGACCACCCCGGGAAAGCGCTTGGTGATGTTGCGCATCTCCAGGATCGGGACACCGGCATTGCCGGTCGCGTCCCCCGGGGTGGTCACCTCCACGGTCATCTTTCCCGACTCACCCGTCGACGATCACTGCGGAACGTTGACCGATCCCTCGGTGATGCCCTTGATCAACTCGTCGGCCTTTGCCTTCACCGCGGCGGGCAGGTTGAAGCCGGGATTGAACTGGATCTGCTCGCCACCATTGCCAAGCGTCGCCGTGAATGTCGCACCGCCGAGCTTGCCACCCTGGATCTCCGTGAGGATCTGCTCGAGGATCGGGGCCCAGTTATAGACCTGGCTGGAGACCACGTTGCTCGGCGCGAGGGACACCTGGGTCCACTGCGTTCCGAACCAGGGGAGATTGTGAGACTTGGCGACTCCGATTGCCCCGACGACGGCCTGTGCAGTGCCGGTCAGCACGTCGGCCTTGTTGGCCACGAACGTCGTTGCAGCAGTGGCCATCAGGCTGACGTCACTGAACGAACCGGTGTAGACGGGGATACAGCTGATCGAGGCCTCCACGAATTTTGCCCCGGCGCAGAACCCATCCACGTACAGCTTGGCATCGCCGACCGCGATCGGGCCGATGACCCCGAGCACCTTGGACTTGCTGAGCAGCGCCGCCATCGCGCCCTGGACATAGCCGCCCTCGTTCGAGTTCGCCTGGTAGGCAAAGACGTTCGGGAGGTTGTATGTGGATCCCGCCGTCCCCCAGGCGAAGGAGACCTTGGGGAATTGCGGTGCCAGCTGCTGGATCGTCGACCCGTACTGGGATCCGTGCGCAATGATCAGGTTGTAGCCCTGGGACGCGTAATTCTGGATCACATTCGCGGCGGTGGCGACCACGAACTGGTTGTCGGAGACAGCGATCTCCAGGTTGTACTTCGCCTTGAGCGAGTTGAGTGCCTCCACCATTGACTGCGTGAAGGCAAGGTCGTTCACGGCGCTCGGCGCGACCAGGGCCACCTTCAGGGTGGTGGCTGCCGCCGCGCTCGGGCTCGGCTCGGACGAGGCGGCTGCCGGAGCGCTCGGGCTCGGCGCGGGCGAGGCGGCTGCCGCCACGCTCGGGCTCGGCGCGGGCGAGGCGGGTGCCGGCGTGCTGCTGCCACCGCAGGAAGCAGCGACAAGCGCCACCAGAACTGCGGGCAGGATGAGCGAGAGCTTCCGGTCAAGGTGCCTGTGCATCGTTGTTCTCCTTTGAGGGGATCCTGGGTCTGTCAGTCGCTCCTGAGGGCGGGCACGGTGTGGGACGGCACTCGGTCGCGTCAACCCTCCCTCTCGTACGGTCTGCCAAGAGCTGCCGGCTGTCGGAACCGACGGGCGAGGAAGAGCAGGGCCAGCACCGTGATGACCGCCGGCGCCGTCGCGGCCAGGTCAGATGCACTGAGGGGAATGATCCCGAGCGATTTCCACGTCAGGATGACGACTCCGACGAGCCCGTACAGCAGCGACCCTCCCATCACCCCCACCGGTCGCCACGCACCGAAATAGACGAGCGCGACAGCGATGAACCCCTCGCTCTGGGTCAGGTTCACCTGGAAGATGCCGCCGTACATGAGAAGGCTCGCGCCGGCGAGACCTGCGAAGGTGCATCCCAGCATCACGGTCGACCACCGAATGCGAGCGACGCTCACCCCAAGGCTGTCGGCCGCGGCCGGGTTCTCTCCCACCGCCTTGATCTTCAGCCCGTAAGTCGTGCGGTTGAGGACGAAGGCCACGATGGGAACCAGGAGGAAGGCCAGATAGACGAGCACGCTCTGCTTGAAGAACATCCCGCCGACCACCGGGATCTCGTCGAGCAGTGGAATACCGACCGGTGGCAGCGTGGCGATCGGAAGCGGCGTGCCGACCAGCTTCTGGAACAGCAGGGCGCTGAAGCCAAGGCCGAATAGGTAGATACCGATCCCGCTGATGCCTTGTTCAGCCTTGAGCGTCACGCTGACGAGGGCTGTGATCATGCCCATGATCGTGCCCGTGCCTGCGCCCGCCATGATGGCGAAGAGAAGATTGCCCGTCTGCAGCGCGGTGTAGTACGTGGCGAACGCGGCCAGGAGCATGATCCCGTCGACTCCGAGGTTGATGACCCCGCTTCGCTGGCCGATGGTTTCGCCGAGTGCGGCAAGGAGAAACGGAGTTGCGAGCGCGATGCCAGACGCGACGGTGACCGTGAGGACGTCAACTGTGAAGAACTGGTTCATCGGTCGCCCCCTCCTTTGACGGCCAACGGTGGATCCTGGTGGGGCCGACGCGGTGGACTGGCCGCTCGAGGGCCACCGAGGGCAATCGACTGGGCGCGAGCGCGCCTGCGCAGGTACTCGAGCGACACGACCAGGACCACGACGATCCCGCTGAGCGCAGTGACGAGGTCAGAGGGCACACCGGTGGCGACCTGCAGCGACGAGCCACCCACGATAAGACCGCCAAAGAAGAATGCCGAGACGATCGTCCACAGCGGGTTGAGGCCGCCGAATAGCGCGACGACGATGCCGTTGAAGCCAGCGGAGCCCGTGAACCCAGTCAGGCTGCCATCCGTCACCATGCGGTGCGAGATGCTGCCAAACACCAGGATCGCTCCGGCGAGACCGCACATGGCCCCGCTCAAGGTCATCGCCAGGGTGATCGTCCGCTTGACAGGCATGCCCGCGTAGGCCGACGCATTCCGCGAGAGCCCAACGCTCCGGATCTGGAACCCGAAACTGGTGCGCCACAGCAGGAAGTACACACAGATCGCGACGATCACCGCGATCGGCACGCCCAGGTGGAGCTGCGTACCCTTGACGAGGATGGGCAGCAAGGAGTTCGGCGGCAGGAGCTTCGTCTCCGGGATGAGGCCCCCGACCGAGTCCGGCGACTGGTCGACCATCGGGCCAGCGAGCAGGTAATTCATCACCTGGACTGCCACGAGGTTGAGCATGATGGTGCTCAGGATCTCGTTGACGTTGTACTTCGCCTTGAAGACGCCCGGTATCGCGCCCCAGATCGCGCCACCCGCAGCGCCGGCCAGGAGCACCAGCGGGATCATCACGAGACTCGGCAGATTGGGCAGAGCGAGCGCGGTCGCCGAGCCCGCCAATCCACCCATCGCGATCTGGCCCTCGCCGCCGATGTTGAAGACATTGGCTCGAAACGCGATGCAGATCCCGACCCCGACGAGCAGCAGCGGAACTGCCTGGATCGCGGTGCTGCTCAGCGCATAGCTTCCGCCGAAGGCTCCTGTCACGAGCGCGCTGTAGCCGGTGAGCGGGTTCGCGCCCAGTGCCAGCATCATGACGGCGCCGAGCAGCAGGGCGATGATGAGAGCCGACGGTACCGCGAACCAGCTCAGCAGGAATCGACCCAAATCCACACGGCCGCCAGCGACTGTCGCCCTCATCGGCTCGTCGGATTCAGTTCCGCTCATGTCCGCCCCTTGTTCGACCGGGCTAGAAACTCGCGACAATGTCTGGCAGCAGTTCAGTGTTGCTGGATGGCACGGCGCAAAGGCCGGCGCATGCGTGGCCTGATCGAGCTCCCCCATCCCTCGATGGTTTCTTCACGAGTCTACCGGGGCAGAGTCCGATTACGGCGCACCAATGCCTGCCTCGCCTGTAGCCCCGCGCCTCCGGTGGCTGTGGGCGAGTCCCAAGCCGAGACTCTGCGGCGATGAGCCGGGTGGGCACCACTGAGCAGCCCACGACGGTCGCGCCTGGATCACCCTCCGGGCGGCCGAGGGTGTCGGGATCGCCGACAAGGTCAACAGCAGCATCCCGACGCTGCTGCTGCGGCGTCGCCGGTTCAAGGACCACGGTCTGGAGGGCGTGGTCGAGCGCTGCATCCGGGTCGGCGGCCGGGTGTATATGCGCCGGAAGGATGGCGGCCCACAGCGACATCGCGAACGGGGCACAGGGTGTGTCGCCGATGCAGACGCATCAGGCGAGCCGTGGCGGCCAGATCCGAGACACGAGACTGGTGCTGTCGAGAGCCGTTGCATCACGAGCTGCCACTCCAGGCGTCAGACGCTAGTCATCTGACATCCTCTCCGGGCACGCATTGTGGCATAGCCCAGCCGCCCCGTCCCCAGTGCCATTCGGCCTGTTGTGGATCCAGGCGCTCCGAGCGTCGACAAGGAAGCACGCGAGATCATCGGGACACGCGAGGCACTGACGCTGGCCTGTCTGGGCCATCGCTCTCCTGGTGGCGTAGAGTGGCCCCAGGGGGATGGCACCTGGGCTTGATCCGCACCTTCGAGGGCCAGCCGATGGAAGAACACGACGTTCGTGAGCGCGCCGAGGCTCTCTGTGCTGCCCTCGTCGCCGGGGACATCGAGCGGGTGACCGAGGACTTCAGCA
>Ga0208079_1000715_pt1 | contig 18159 bp, 12 predicted proteins | sample NGESurdeep092012_5_FD_184474 | JGI IMG/M metagenome (GOLD analysis project Ga0208079, IMG submission 184474) | Arctic peat soil microbial communities from Barrow, Alaska - NGEE Surface sample 210-2 deep-092012 (SPAdes) | ecosystem: Environmental > Terrestrial > Soil > Wetlands > Peat ... | reverse complement strand
CGAGCTTGTCCAGCTCGGGGTACGCGCCCGAAAGGGCTTGTCGCAGCGCGTGGTCCAGTGCGTTGACGGGACCGTTGCCCTCTCCGGTGGCCAGGACGCGTTGGCCACCGGCAGTGAGCTTGACCGTGGCCTCTGAGAGGGCCTGGCCGTGTCCGATCGAGTCGGTGATGACCCGCCAGGACTCGACCCCGAAGTAGCTCAGGGGCTTGCCCGCGACCTCACCGTGCAGCAGGAGCTCGAACGAGGCGTCAGCCGCGTCGAACGTGTAGCCCGCGAGCTCCATCTCCTTGACCCTGGCAACAACACGGCTGAGCAGCTCGGGCTCGTCGCTCAGGTCGTAGCCGAGCTCGCGGCCCTTGAGCTCGATGCTGGCCCGCCCCGCCATGTCCGAGACCAGCATCCGCATGTCGTTGCCGACGGCCGTGGGGTCCGTGTGCTGGTAGAGGTCGGGGTCGATCCTGATGGCGCTCGCGTGCAGGCCCGCCTTGTGCGCGAAGGCACTTGCGCCGACATAGGGTTGCCTGCTGTACGGAGGCACGTTGGTGACCTCGCTGATCGCGTGGGCGATCCGGGTGGCCTCACGAAGCCGGCTCTCGGGCAGAAGTCGAAGCCCCTGCTTGAGCTGGAGGTTGCTCACCACCGTGAGCAGGTCAGCGTTACCGGTGCGCTCGCCATACCCGTTGATGGTGCCCTGGACGTGGGTGGCACCGGCGGCGACCGCAGCCAGGGAGTTGGCCACCGCACAACCGGTGTCGTTGTGGCAGTGGATCCCCAGCCGGGCCCGGCTCGCGTCCAGGACGTCGGCGACGATGTCGCCCACCTGAGGCGGCAGCATGCCTCCGTTGGTGTCGCACAGGGCAATGACCTCGGCCCCGGCCTCGGCCGCGACACGCAAGACCTCCAGCGCGTATGCGCGGTCCGCCAGGTACCCATCGAAAAAATGCTCCGCGTCCAGGAAGACCCGCCGACCCTCACCGCGAAGGAAGGACACGGTGTCGCGGATCATCGCGAGGTTCTCCGGAAGCGTCGTGCGCAAAGCGGACTCGACGTGGCGGACATGCGCCTTGGCCACCAGCGTCACCACCGACGCACCCGAGTCAACGAGCGCCCGAACCTGCGGATCGTCCGCTGCCACCATCCCCGCACGCCTCGTCGCGCCAAACGCGGCCAGCGTCGCGTTGGACAGGTTGAGCTCCCGCTTGGCCCTGGCAAAGAACTCGGTGTCCTTGGGGTTCGCGCCGGGCCAACCGCCCTCGATGAAACCGACACCGAGCTCGTCCAGGTGCAAAGCGATGGCCAGCTTGTCAGCGACCGAGAGGTTCAAGCCCTCTTGCTGCGCGCCATCGCGCAGCGTGGTGTCGTAAACCTGCAGCTCAGTCATCATCCGCCCTGTCTCGCGGAACGAAAAGGAAGCGTGGCACGCCCGTCCACCATCTGGCTACCCGTCTCGCACTGTGGTCACGGGACTGTGGGCGCCTGCGTCGCGCAGGCCAGGATCAGAGCGTCGAACAGTCGAGTGTCGTCACCAGCTTCGGGATGCCACTGCACCGCCAGCCGAAAACGCGAAGCCGGATGCTCCATCGCCTCAAGCGTGCCGTCCGGCGCCCAGGCAGCAGGGATATAGCCGGGGTGACTGAGCACGGACTGGTGATGAGAGCTGGGGACGACCACCTCTTGGCCGAGCAGCCTATTGAGCCTGGTCCCCTCGACCGTACTCACACTGTGGGAGCCATAGTCCACCGAACGGGGCGAGTGGTCTTCGTGCCCCACCCTGTCCGGCACATGCTGCTCGAGCGTCCCGCCGGCGGCCACCGCCATCACCTGCATGCCGCGGCAGATGCCCAGGACGGGAGTGTCCAACTGTTTTGTGACAGCAGCAAGCGCCAGCTCGAAGGCATCGCGATCGGGACGCGCCTCCTGCACGCTGGCATGCGGGTGCGCGGCATAGCGCCCTGGTTCGACGTCGGCGCCGCCGGCGAGGATCAGCCCGTCCAGACGCGAGATGACAGCGCGGGCCATCTCGGCGTCGGCGTCAACGCGCGGCGGGATCAGCACAGCGATCCCGCCAGCGCGTTCGACCTTGGTCACGTAGTTGTACGGCAGCAACGCGTGCGGCATGCTCTCCCACACCCCGCGTACGGCGTCCTCGACGTAACACGTGATGCCGATGATGGGTCGAGAGCTGTTGGCGTCCATGGCTTCTGGTGTTCCCCGTATCACAACGGAGTGACGTAGGCGCCGGCGATCCCGCCGTCGACCATGAACTGCGCCGCCGTGATGAAGCTCGACTCGTCGCTGGCGAGGAACAGCACGGCGCTCGCGATCTCGTCAGGCTCGGCAAACCGGCCGACGGGGATGTGAACGAGGCGGCGCGCCGCCCGCTCAGGATCACTGGCGAACAGCTCTTGGAGCAGTGAGGTGTTGACCGGGCCGGGACACAGGGCGTTGACGCGCACACCCTCGCGGGCGAACTGCACGCCGAGCTCACGCGACATCGACAGCACCCCACCCTTGCTGGCGGTGTAGGAGATCTGCGATGTCGCAGCACCCAAGACCGCCACGAAGGAGGCGGTATTGATGATCGAGCCCTTCTTCTGCTCGAGCATGTACGGCAGGACCGCCTTGCAGCAGAGGTAGACGCTGGTCAGGTTGACCTCCTGCACCCTGCGCCAGGCGTCGAGGTCGGTGGTGAGGATCGAGTCGTCCTCGGGCGGGGAGATGCCCGCGTTGTTGAAGGCCACGTCGATGCTGCCGAACTTCTCCTTGGCTGTACCGAACAGGGTCTCCACCTGCTCGGGGTTCGTGACGTCGCAGTGGACAAACGCACCGTCGATCTCCCCGGCGATCCGCGAGCCGTTGGCGTCGTCGACATCGCCGATCACGACCTTGGCGCCTTCAGCTGCGAACCGTCGGACCGTGGCCAGCCCGATACCGCTGCAGCCTCCTGTGACGACCGCGACCTTGCCTTCGATCCTGCCTGCCATGAGTATCTCTGCCTTCCCTCTACGGATGCGGTTCTGTCAGGTGGTGCTGTTCAACGGGTTCTCATCAACTGGTGGAGATGAACACGTTCTTGACATCAGTGAACGAGTCGAGCGCATCGGGACCGAGCTCGCGACCGATGCCGGATTGTTTGAAGCCGCCGAACGGTGTCGAATACCGCACGCTGCTGTGGGAGTTCACCGAGAGGTTGCCTGCCTGTATGCCCCGCGAGACGCGCAGCGCGCGCCCCACGTCTCGGGTCCAGATCGATCCGGACAGGCCGTAGTCCGAGTCGTTGGCCTTGGCGATCGCGTCGGCCTCGTCCTCGAAGGGCAGCACGGCCACGACGGGGCCGAAGACCTCCTCGCGCCAGACCCGCTCCGAGGTGCTGCGCGCAATCACCACGGTGGCGGGGTACCAGAAACCATCTCCGGCGGGCGCCTCGCCGCGGAAGGCGACGTCCACCGGCTCCACAGAGTTCTCGACGTACGAGCGCACCACCTCTCGCTGACCCGGACTGATGAGGGGCCCCATTTGCGTGATGTCCTGTGTCGGGTCACCCACCACGACGCTTTTGACGGCTTGTTCGAACAGCTCCATGAAGCGATCAAAGACGTTGCGCTGCACCAGAATCCGACTGCGTGCACAACAGTCCTGACCCGCATTGTCGAGGAAAGACATGGGAGCTGCCGCGGCCGCAACCTCAATATCGGCGTCGTCGAAGATGACGTTGGCGCTCTTGCCGCCCAGCTCCAGGGTGATCCGCTTGACCTGGTCGGCCGCCCCCCGCATGATCCGCTGACCCACCGCCGTCGATCCCGTGAAGCAGATCTTGCGAACCACGGGATGCGTCACGAACCGCTCGCCGACCACCGACCCCTTCCCGGCAATGACGGTGAACACACCTTCGGGGATGCCGGCCTCCAACGCGAGCTCACCGAGCCGAATGGCCGTCAGCGGTGTGAGCTCGGCAGGTTTGACGACCACGGTGTTGCCGGCTGCCAGAGCAGGCGCGAAACCCCAACCGGCGATCGGCATCGGAAAGTTCCACGGCACGATGATGCCAACCGTCCCGAGCGGCTCCTTGAACGTGACATCCAGGCCACCGGCGACCGGAATCTGCCTGCCGAACAAGCGTTCTGGAGCAGCTGAGTAGTAGCCGAGGACGTCGCGGACGTTCCCTGCCTCCCAACGGGCGTTGCCGACCGTGTGCCCGGAGTTGCTGACCTCGAGCTGGGCCAGCTCCTCCAGATGAGAGTCGACGACCTCGCTGAACCGACGCAGGAGCCGACCGCGATCGGCAGGCGCGACCGCGCGCCACGCGGGACTTGCGGCGTCAGTGCGGGCGATCGCCTCATCGGTCCGCTCAAGATCGGGCTGCGTGATCCTCTGGACCAGCGCCTCGGTTGCCGGGTTGATGACGTCGTGTTCCCCGGCCGGTGCCGGGTTGGCCTGTTGGCTCACAGCCGCTCAAACCCTCTCACCCGTTCCCAGTCGGTCACTGCCGTGTTGAATGCGTGCAGCTCGACGTCGGCAGCATGCACATAGTGCTCCACCACATCCTTGCCAAAGAGCTGCTCGGCCACGGTCGATGCGGCGAAGAGGTCCCGGGCCTCCAGCAAAGTGGAGGGGACGCGTGACTTGTCAGAAGCATAGGCATTGCCCGTGAAAGCCGGTTCGAGCGGGAGCTGCTCGCGGATGCCGTACACACCACCCGCGAGCATCGCTGCGACAGCCATATAGGGGTTGACGTCCCCGCCCGGCACCCGGTTCTCGACGCGCAGCCCCGCGCCGTGACCGACAACACGCAGGGCACAGGTGCGGTTGTCGTGACCCCATGCGATCGCCGTCGGGGCGAAAGAGCCCGGGGCAAAGCGCTTGTAGGAGTTGATGTTTGGCGCATACAGCAGCGTGAACTCGCGCATGGTGGCCATGATGCCAGCCAGGAAGTGATCAAACATCTCGCTCTGGCCCCCGGCCCTGCCGTCGTCGGCGAAGACCATGGTGCCGTCCTTCCCACGCAGCGAGAGGTGGATGTGGCAGGAGTTGCCCTCACGCTGGTCGTACTTGGCCATGAAGGTCAGCGACTGGCCATGGGCGGCCGCGATCTCCTTGGCTGCGTTCTTGTAGATGCTGTGGTTGTCGCAGGTGCGAACGACCTCGTCGTAGAGGAAGGCGATCTCGTGCTGGCCCAGGTTGCACTCCCCCTTGGCGTTCTCGACCACGACTCCTGCGGCGTACATCTCGTTGCGGATTTCGCGGAGCAACGGCTCGACCCTTGTTCCGCCCAGGATCGAGTAGTCGACGTTATAGCGGTTGGCGCCCGTCAGCCCTTGGTAGCGCCGGTCCCAGGCGGCGTCGTACGAGTCCTCGAACACGATGAACTCGAGCTCGGTCCCGGCAATGGCCACACAACCGAGTTCTGCTGCGGCGGACGCCTGTGACTGGAGCACGGAGCGGGGCGATGGGCGCACCTGACCACTGCCGTCCATCCAGAGCAGGTCGCACTGCACCGTTGCTGAGTGGGGTTGACCCGGGGTTCGGCGCAGCGTCGACATGTCCATCTCGAACAACATGTCACCGTAGCCACGTTCCCAGGAGCTGATGGCGTAACCCTCGACGGTGGCCATATCGACGTCGACAGCAAGTAGGTAGTTGCAACCCTCCACGCCATGACCGAGGACATGGTCCAGGAAATACTGCCCATGGTTGCGCTTGCCCTGCAGACGTCCCTGCATGTCGGTGATCGCTGTGATGACGGTGTCGATGGCCCCCGACTCGATCTCCGCTCGCAGTTGCTCAATGGTCAGTGTCGGTGGGGCAGTCATACATCTCTCCTCAAGTCTGAAGCTCGTCGTCCTTCATCGTTCGTATCCGCTAGCCAAGAAGGCCCCGAAGCAACGCCGAGGTCGCATCACAGTGCTCCTCCATGAACTCCCGGGCACCATCTTCGTCCCCGGCCAGCACTGCCGCGACGATCGCCCGGTGTTGGGCGTTCGAATGGCTGATGTTGGCCGGCAGCACCGGGATCGCCGCCAGCAGCTCCTGGAGCGCTGACTGAGCTCGGGTGACCGCCTCGATAAGCATGGGTGACCCGGACAACGTCGCGATGGCCAGGTGCAGCCTGGCGTCAGCAACCCGATGCGCGGCGTTGTCCGATGCCGAGCAGACCTCCAGCTCGGATGCCGCGAGCCACGCACGCTGGTCCGCTGACAACGGCCGACCAGCCGCTAGGTAGGCGGCCCCGGGCTCCACCACCCGTCTGAAGTCCAAAGCATCGGACAGCGCCGCACCGTGACGCACTCCCACTCGGTTCTGACCCACCTGGTCCTGACCCTGGTAGACCACGACGGTGCCGCCTCCTCGGCCACGCCGCGTAGTCACCAGACCCGAGTCCCGAAGGGCCGCAATGGCTTCGCGCAGCGTCATCCGGCTGACACCGAGACGCGCGGCGAGCTCCCGCTCGGGAGGCAGCTGCTCGCCATACGCGAACACACCCAGACGCACCGCCGTTGCCAGCTGCTCCACCGTGGACTCGAAAGCGTTGCCTCCCCTCAGCGGCCGCAGGACCGCGTCGGGCAGACGACTCACCGAGGTCACGCGCTCCACCGCCGTCAAAGGTTGAAGATCTCTTCAACGGGTTTGGTGTCGTGCCCGGACGGAACGTCCTTCATGAAGTGCTGGCGGCCGCCGATGAACCAGGAGGCCGTGGCGAAGACCAGGACCACCACAACCGCGATCGGCGCATAGTTGAAGTTGTTCACGGTGATGGGGTTGGCCGTGGGGAGCATGAAGAGGATCACGATGAACCCCACCCACACGATGGCGATCCAGCCGATGGCCGCGCTGTACTTGCCCAGGTTCCACTCCCCCATCTGGAAGTCCGGGTTGAGCCGGCGCAGCAGAACCGGCGTGATGTACGCGATGTACAGCCCGATAACAGCGATGGAGGTGACCGCGAAGTATGCCGTGGTGCTCTTCAGCGCGGGGCTGGCCAGGACGAGCGAGCAGACCGTGCAGAGCCAGATGGAGTTGGTCGGCGTCCCGGTGCGGAGGTTGACCTTTGCCCAAAGTCTAGAGCCGGGCAGCGCCCCGTCGCGCGAGAACGCATAGGTCATCCGCGAGTTCGCCGTCACCGACGCCATGCCGCAGAAATACTGTGCGACCCCACAGATGAAGATGAGGAAGAGCCCCAGCTTGCTCCCGGCGGCGTCAACGAAGATCTGCGCCGCCGGAAGCCCGGTCGAGCTACCCAGCTCCGCGCTGTAGTTCTGGATCGCCGCGGTGACTGCCAGGAGCAGGACCCAGCCGGCAAGGATCGACACGACGACCGAGTTCACGATGCCCTTGGGCGCGTTGGTGGCGGCACCGTGGGTCTCCTCGACCACGTGGGCGGAGGCGTCGAACCCTGTGTAGGTGTACTGCGCCATCAACAAGCCGATGAGGAAAACGTAGATGGGGTTGGCCCAGCCGTTGTGGTTCTCGTAGTGGAAGAACGTCCATGACAGTGTCTGGTGATGGTCCGGGATGAACGCGAGGACCGCGACGATGACGGCGACGCCGACGAGGTGCCACCAGGCGCTGATATCGGACAGGAGCCTGACCAGGTTGACGCCGAACGTGTTGAGCAGTCCGTGGGAGAGCAAGATGACGGCGTAGAGCAGGAACGTGTGCACTGCGGTCGCCTCGACGCCCCAGGCAAGGTTGGCGAAGGCAATCCAGGTCAGCGCCGCGCCGAAGTCGATCGCCGCGGTCACCGCGACCTCACCGAGGAAGTTGAACCACCCGACATACCAGGCCCAGACCGCTTTGTTCCTGCGCGCCAACCGCCCGGTCCAGAAGTACAGACCGCCGGCGGTCGGGTAGACCGAGCAGATCTCGCCCATCGCCAGCGCGACACAGAGGACGAAGACCCCGACCAGCGGCCAGCCGATGGCGATCGCGATCGGACCGCCCGAGCTCATGGCAATGCCAAAGCTCGTGATGCATCCGGCCAGAACGGAGATGATCGAGAACGAGACGGCGAAGTTGGAGAACCCACTCATTCCGCGGTGCAGCTCTTGCTTGTAGCCAAGCTCGGCCAGCCTGACCGCATCCTCGTCGAGCGCCGAGACAGCGGGGGGAACGCTCATGCTTCACCTCATCTACGTCGATCGGCAGACCAAAAGTCGCAGAGAATTATGGTGAAGTGATTAAAGTCACACAGGAGGCTTCCCGTCAATGGTCTGTTCACAGACCATTGATCTCTTCTCCGGGGAGCCCTAGACGAGGCGGGTGAGCCAGTCGCGCGGGTCCACCGTGCGCCCATACTGAAGGTCGAGCAGCGTATGACGGATCTTGCCGGTCACCGACCCCACGCCACCGTCGACGCCGTGGTCGCCGATCACGACCTCGCCGCCCTGCCATGCCAGCCGCCCCACCGGAGTCACGACTGCTGCAGTACCGCAGGCGAAGACCTCGGTGATCTCACCGCTGGCCGCGCCATCACGCCACTCGTCGACGGAGATGCGGCGTTCTTCCACCTTGAGGCCGAGGTCGACCGCCAGCTCGATGATCGAGGAGCGCGTCACGCCCTCCAGGATCGTCCCGGTCAGCTCGGGGGTCACGACAGTGCCATCACCATGCACGAAGAAGAGGTTCATCCCGCCGAGCTCCTCGACCCACTTGTGCTCGACCGCGTCCAGGAACGCGACCTGGTCGCAGCCGTTGGCCTTGGCCTGGACCTGTGCGGCCAGGCTGGCGGCGTAGTTGCCCCCACACTTGGCCGCGCCGGTGCCGCCTGGAGCGGCACGCGTGTAGTCGGTGGACAGCCAGATGGACACCGGCCTCAGCCCACCGGCGAAGTAGGGACCAGAAGGCGAGGCGATGACGCAGTACGTCACCTCGGCCGCCGGCCGGACTCCCAGGAATGCCTCGGACGCGAACATGAACGGGCGCAGATAGAGGCTCGTCTCTTCGGCATCACCCGAGGGAACCCACTTCTCGTCGGTCGAAACCAGTGCTCTGAGCGACTCGATGAAGTCGGCGACTGGTAGCTCCGGGAGAGCCAAACGCCTTGCGCTGCGCGCGAATCGGGCCGCGTTGATCTCCGGGCGGAAGGTCCAGACCGAGTTGTCAGGGTGCCGGTAGGCCTTCATCCCCTCGAAGATCTCCTGGCCGTAGTGCAGCACCGCCGCAGATGGGTCGAGCGACAACGGCCTGCGGGCAGTGACCTTCGCGTCATGCCAACCCTGATCGGTGGTCCAGGTCGCCAGGACCATGTGGTCGGTGAACGTCTTGCCGAACCCCGGGTTGACAAGGGCGGCCTCGCGCAGGTCGTCCGGCAGTGCGTCGGAACGCGGCTCGACGGTGAACGAGAGTGCTGCCGGTGACATGGGTCCTCCAAGGACGTGCGCGTGTTATCTGCCCCAGCAGGCTACCGGGACGCGATTCGCCGCCCTCAGCGAAGGTCGGCAGCACTCGCGCTCAGCCTCCGATCAACCGACCAGATCGGCGATGGCGTCACCGATCTGGGACGTTGAACGAGCCGCGTTCCCCCGCGTGCTCAGGTCCGAGGCCACGGCCCGCTCGACCCTGCGCGCATCGTCCACGCGCCCGACGTGCTCCAGGAGCATCGCGACGGACAGGATGGCTGCGGTCGGGTCGGCCTTGCCATGTCCTGCGATATCGGGCGCAGAACCGTGAACCGGCTCGAACATGCTGGGTGACGTGCGCTCGGGGTTGATGTTCCCGCTCGCGGCCAGGCCGATGCCACCAGCGATCGCGGCCGCGATGTCGGTCACAATGTCGCCGAAGAGGTTGTCCGTCACGATCACGTCGAAACGACCAGGGTCGGTGACCATGAAGATCGTGGCGGCGTCCACGTGCAGGTATGCCGTTGACACACCTGGGAACTCGGCACCCACCTCATCGACCGTCCGGCGCCACAGGTCACCCGCGTTCACCAGGACGTTGTGCTTGTGGACGAGGGTCAGATGCTGACGTTCGCGCGCCTGAGCTCGGACGAAAGCATCGCGAACGACACGCTCCACGCCATACCGGGTGTTGATGCTGACCTCGGTGGCGATCTCTGCCGGTGAGCCAACCCGCAGCGCGCCACCGTTGCCGACGTACGGGCCCTCGGTGCCCTCACGTACGACGATGAAGTCGATGCCGTGCGGAGCCACGCGTTCGACCGCCAAGGGGCTCGGCACACCTGGATAGAGCCGGACAGGGCGCAGGTTGACGTACTGGTCGAGGGCGAAGCGAAGCCCCAGAAGCAGCCCGCGTTCCAGCACACCACTCGGAACGTCCGGGTCGCCGACAGCGCCGAGCAGGATCGCGTCGTGTCCGCGTATCTCGGTCAGAACCGAGTCAGGCAGCGTCTCACCGGTGGCAAGCCAGCGGCGGGCCCCCAGGTCGTACTCGGTGGTGTTGACCGTGAGGCCGCTGACCTTGCGGCCGTTGCTCGGAGTGGCCGAGGTGATCGCGGAAAGGACCTTGAGTCCCTCGGCCACCACCTCGGGGCCGATGCCATCGCCCCCGATGACCGCGATGTCCAACGACTCCTGTGCGTGCGCATCAACCATGCTGCTCAGCGTAGGAGCGGTCTTGCATTCTGGATCTTTCGTCTCACATGACGAACGGCGCCGCGATGATCCCCGGCACCGCTCGTCGTCAACCGCCGTTGCTCACTCGTCAGAGTGACCCTGGTCCCGCAGGTCCATGGACTCCTGCAACGCGCGGCGGACAACCTGTTCTTCTTCGCTCATGTCAATCACGTCCTTTGCCCAGAAGGGCTGTCGCACAGAGGTATTGGGATGGCTCGGCTGCAATTGGTGCATGCCGGTATGCCCGTCAGCAGGGGTGCGGGGTCTCCGCGACGAAGTGCTGACTCAGAAGATATTGCGACGGCGGGCAATGGTGATCAGCCGCTGCTGCATGGCTCAGAGATTACGTCGACGTCGAACCTTTTGGGACGCAGTTCTCACAACTTGAGACGCACCACACAGTGACATCGGTCACCCGGATCGGGCTCAGCTGTCGAGGTCGACGACCCTGACGGTGGTCGCGTCGATCTCCTGGGAGAGCTCGCTCAGCACGGCCGGCGGGATCTGCGAGTCGACGGTGAGCACGACCAGGGCCTGGCCACCCGCCGCGTCACGCGCCACCTGCATGCCCCCGATGTTGATCCCAGCCTCGCCGAGCACGCGCCCGAGGCTGCCCACCACACCGGGGCGGTCTACGTACGTGTAGAAGACCATGTGCTCGGAGATGGGAACCTCGAGGTCGAACTGGTTCACGCCGACAACCTTCTCGATCATCCGCGGGCCGGTCAATGTGCCGGCGACACTGATGACACTGCCGTCAGCCAGGGTTCCACGCAGGGTGGTGACGTTACGGAAGTCCGGGCTGTTCGGATCGGTCAGGAGGCGCACCTCGCACCCTCGCTCCTGGGCCAGCAACGGAGCATTCACGTAGGAGACCGACTGTTCGACGACGCCCTGGAAGAGGCCCTTGAGCGCCGCTAGCTTCCAGACACTGACGTCGTGCTGGGTGATCTCGCCCCTGACATCGATGTCAAGCTGCGCCGGCACAGACCCCGCAAGCGCGGTGTAGATGCGACCGAGCTTCTCCACCAAGGCGATTCCGGGACGGACCTCCTCGGCGATGACCCCACCCGAGACGTTCACGGCATCCGGGACCAGCTCACCCGCAAGCGCCAGACGCACCGACCTGGCAACGGCGACACCGGCCTTTTCCTGGGCCTCTTCTGTGGACGCACCCAGGTGCGGGGTGACGACGACCGACTCGAACTCGAACAACGGGGACTCGGTGCACGGCTCCTTCGCCCACACATCGATGCCGGCGCCGGCGACCCGACCTTCCCTGAGGGCATCGGCAAGCGCCTGCTCATCGATGATCCCGCCGCGGGCGGCATTGATGATGCGCACGGAGGGCTTGACCAGCTTGAGGGCCTCTTCGCCGATAAGCCCCACGGTCTCGGGCGTCTTGGGCAGGTGGATGGTGATGAAGTCGCTCTCTCGGAGCAGCTCGTCGAGGGGGACAAGCTTGACGCCGAGCTGTCCAGCGCGCGCCTGGGTCAGGTAGGGGTCGTAGGCGAGCAGCTTCATACCGAAGGCCGCTAGCCGCTCAGCGATCAAGGCACCGATCCGACCGAGGCCGACGACTCCGGCGGTCTTGTCGAGCAGCTCGACGCCGCCGTACTGGCTGCGCTTCCACTTGCCGGCCTTGAGCGCCTGGTTGGCGGGTGCGATGTTGCGGGCCGTGGCCAGCAGGAGACCGATGGCCAGCTCCGAGGCAGACGTGATGTTGGACGTCGGGGCGTTCACGACCATGACCCCGGCGACCGTTGCGGCCTTGACGTCCACATTGTCCAGACCGACGCCTGCTCGGGCGACGACCTTGAGCTTCTTGGCGACAGCGAGCGCCTCTTGGTCGATGTTGGTGGCGGAGCGGATCAGCACGGCATCGACGTCAACCAGGGCCGCCAGCAGCTCTTCGCGGTTGGCGCCATCGCACCGCCGGATCTCGAAGTCAGGCCCCAGGGCGTCGATGGTCGCAGGCGAGAGCTCTTCGGTAATTAAGACAATCGACTTAGTGGCAGTCAAGGCAATGGGATTGGTCACTGGACCTGTCCTTCAGAGCTGGAGGGTCGGCCAGTCCATGTGTGCGGCCGGTCGGTGGGAGCAGATTCCTCGGCACCGCGTTGTGCCCAGGCATCAGTTTAGGGCGCGCCAGCCGGTGCGGTCGGCGAAAGCCCGCGATGTGGACCACCCGAGAGTCAACGGGCGGCAGAACCCTCGACGTAGTCGCTGTCGGACGGCTTGATCCAGCTCATCAGGCCGCGCAGCTTGCGGCCCGTCTCCTCGATCGGGTGGGCAGCGCCCTTGGCGCGCAATGCGTTGAACTCAGGGGCGCCCGCGTCCTGGTCGGCGATGAAGCGCGCAGCGAAGGCACCGCTCTTGATGTCGGCGAGAACGGCCTTCATGTTCTCTTTGACCCGCTCGTCGATGACGCGCGGACCAGAGACGTAGTCGCCGTACTCTGCCGTGTCGGAGACCGACCACCGCTGCTTGGCGATGCCGCCCTCGACCATCAGATCAACGATCAGCTTGAGCTCGTGCAGGCACTCGAAGTACGCCACCTCGGGCTGGTAGCCAGCCTCGACCAGGGTCTCGAAGCCGTACATGACCAGCTGCGACGCGCCCCCGCACAAGACCGACTGCTCGCCGAACAGGTCAGTCTCGGTCTCCTCGGTGAAGGTCGTCCTGATGCCGCCGGCACGCAGCCCACCGATCGCCCGGGCATAGGACTTGGCCAGCTCCCAGGCCTTGCCGGTCTCGTCCTTCTCGACGGCGACGAGCACCGGGACGCCACGGCCGTCGACGTACTCACGGCGCACGAGGTGGCCGGGTCCCTTGGGGGCCACCATGGCGACATCAACACCGGACGGGGCCTGGATGTAACCGAATCGGATGTTGAAGCCATGGGCAAAGAACAACGCCGCACCCTGCTTGAGGTTCGGGGCGATCGACTCTGCATAGACGCTGCGCTGGACCTGGTCCGGGGTCAGGATCATGACGAGGTCAGATTCCCTGACCGCGTCGGCCACCGAGAGGACAGTCAGTCCCTCGTCCTGCGCCTTGGCCCTGGACTTGCTGCCCTCGGCCAGGCCGACCCGAACGTCCACGCCGGAGTCGCGCAGGTTCAAGGCGTGAGCGTGACCCTGACTGCCGTAGCCGATCACAGCAACCTTGCGCCCCTGGATCACGGACAGGTCTGCATCGTCGTCATAGAACATTTCGGCCACGGTGGGCTCCTTCAGGTATGTGAAGCGGTTGCCTTGAACTGCGTTGGGAATATCGGAACTGCTCTGCTCTCAGGCCGACCTCAGCGAGCGATCGATGATTGAGCGGCCTCCGCGACCGATAGCGACCATGCCGGAGTGCACGAGCTCCTTGATACCGAACGGCTCCAGGATCCGCAGCAGCGCCTCCAGCTTGTCGCTGTCGCCGGTGGCCTCGATGGTCACCGCGTCTGTTGCGACGTCAACGACCTTGGCGCGGAACAGCTGTGTGGTCTCAAGGATGTGCGAGCGGGTCTGCATGTCGGCCCGGACCTTGACCATGAGGATCGCCCGCTGGACCGAGGCGGTGCGCTCCAGCTCGACGACCTTGAGCACCTCGACCAATTTGTTGAGCTGCTTGGTGACCTGCTCGAGCGGCAGATCCTCGACGTCGACGACGACCGTCATTCGCGACACCTCGGGGTTCTCGGTCGGTCCGACCGCCAGGGAGTCGATGTTGAACCCCCGCCGCGAGAACAGGCCCGCGATACGGGTCAGGACGCCTGGCTTGTTCTCCACCAGGACTGACAGCGTGTGCTTGCTCATCTCAATCGCCCTTTCGGTGCACTGTTCCTGATGGCGAGGCGAAGACCTCGCTCCGCTCCTCGCTTCGCTTCGATGCTCACGGCGCCTAATCCTCGCGATCCCACACCGGCGTCAAACCGCGTGCAACCTGGATCTGGTCGTTGCTGACTCCGGACGGCACCATCGGCCACACCATCGCATCGCGGTGGACGACGAAGTCCAGCACGACAGGGATGTCGTTGACCTCCATCGCCGCCGTGATGGTCGCATCAACGTCGGCAGCCGAGTCACAGCGCAGTCCCATGCATCCGTAGGCCTCCGCCAGCTTGACGAAGTCCGGCACCCGAACCTGCTGGTGGCTGGTGTGAAGGTCGGTGTTGGAGTATCGCTCGTTGTAGAACAGGGTCTGCCACTGGCGGACCATGCCCAGGCTCGAGTTGTTGATGATCGCGACCTTGATCGGGATCTTGTTGATGACGCAGGTCGCCAGCTCCTGGTTGGTCATCTGGAAGCAGCCATCGCCGTCGATGGCCCAGACGGTGCGCTCTGGCTGGGCGACCTTGGCTCCCATGGCGGCCGGCACCGCGAAGCCCATCGTGCCCAGGCCACCGGAGTTGATCCAGCTGTTCGGCCGCTCGTAGCGCACGAACTGAGCGGCCCACATCTGGTGCTGGCCCACCCCCGCCACGAAGACCGACTCTGGACCGCTGATGGCGCCGATGCGCTCAATGACGTACTGCGGCGACAGCGTCTGATCATCATGAGGGGTGTAGCCCAGTGGGAAGGTGGCCTTCCACTGCGCGACCTGGACGCGCCAGTCCTCGTAGTCGGCGGGGCGAACCGCCTCGTGCTCGCCCCCGAGGGCAGCCATGAGATCGCTGATGACCTCCTTGCAGTCGCCCACGATCGGCACGTCGGCGAGGCGGTTCTTGGAGATCTCGGCCGGGTCGATGTCCGCATGGATGACCTTGGCTCCAGGAGCAAACGTCGACAACTGACCGGTCACCCGATCATCGAAGCGGGCGCCGAGCGTGATCAGCAGGTCGGACTTCTGCAAGGCCGTGACGGCAGCCACGCTGCCATGCATGCCCGGCATACCCAGGTTCAGCGGGTGGCTGTCGGGCACGGCGCCACGCGCCATCAACGTGGTGACCACGGGTATCTGGGTCAGGTCGACGAACTGACGCAACACGTCGCTGGCCCGGGATCGGATGACTCCCCCGCCGACATACAGCACCGGACGACGCGCCTCCCGGATCAGGCGGGCCGCCTCCCGGATCTGTTTGCCGTGCGGCTTGGCCACGGGGCGATACCCAGGCAGGTCGAGCTTGGGCGGCCACACGAAGGTGGTCTCGGCCTGCAGCGCGTCCTTGCTGATGTCGACCAGGACCGGACCTGGCCGGCCGGTTGCGGCGATGTGGAACGCCTCGGCGATCGCCCGTGGGATGGCAGAGGCGTCGGTAATCAGGTAGTTGTGCTTGGTGATCGGCATCGTGATGCCGCGGATGTCAGCCTCCTGAAAGGCATCGGTCCCAATCGATCGGGAGGTGACCTGACCGGTGATAGCGACGATGGGGACCGAGTCCATGTAGGCGTCGGCGATCGGCGTGACCAGGTTGGTCGCGCCCGGGCCGCTCGTGGCCATGCAGACGCCGACCTTGCCGCTGACCGAGGCGTAGCCCTCTGCCGCGTGTCCCGCACCCTGTTCGTGCCGCACCAGGATGTGCCGCACTGTGGTGGAGTCCAGCAGCGGATCGTATGCCGGCAGGATCGCGCCGCCGGGGATGCCGAAGACCGTGTCGACCCCAAGGGCCTCGAGGGCCATGACCAGGCTCTGCGCGCCGGTGACCTCAACCGCGGGGACCCGGGCAGCGTGCGTCGCCCCAGGGCTCCGGGTTGCGGGCGCGCCGGACGCCGCGCTACGTGCGCGGGTCGAGCCGGCGAGGTCCGCCGGTGAAGCGCCCTGGATACCTGGCGCTCCTGGGGTCGAGCCTTCCCTGGTCGAGCCTGGCCCGGGGGCCTTGCCTTTCGTCACTGCCGTCACCGCTTTCACTATCGAGCGCCTCTTCGGTCCCGTGGGCCGATCCCGCCGGTGATCACGGACCTTCTGCATGAAAAAACCCCTCGGTCCGTAGCCGGACATGAGGGGCAGCGCGCTGACTCAGGTGAGAGTCTGCGCGCTAGGGAAGTACGACGATTCGAGCCACGCCCCCACCGTGGAACACCCTGGTTGCAGTGTCAACAAGCGGGTGCGGGCGATCTCATCATCCGGACGGATTGTCCGACAAATGGACCGATTCCGGGGAGTATCAACCACAGACCGCTCCCCCTGCCGCGCTGCCCACGAGCTTGCGGTACTTGGCCAGGACACCGCGGGGGTACTTGGGAGCCGGCGGGGTGAAACCGACGGCGCGCTCAACCAACGCTTCTGGCGTGACATCGACGTCGAGCGTGCCGGCGGCCAAATCGAGGCGGATCCGGTCACCGTCCTGCACGAACGCGATGGGCCCGCCGTCGACCGCCTCGGGAGCCACATGTCCGACACACAGGCCCGTCGTGCCGCCGGAGAATCGACCGTCGGTCAACAACAGCACGTCCTTGCCGAGACCCGCGCCCTTGATGGCGCCGGTGACCGCCAGCATCTCGCGCATTCCGGGCCCTCCCTTGGGCCCTTCATAGCGGATGACCACGGCGTCGCCAGCCTTCACAGAGCCGTTCGCGACAGCGTCCATCGCCGCTCGCTCACCGTCGAAAACCCTTGCGCTGCCTTCGAATACGTCTGTGTCAAAGCCAGCAGACTTGACGACCGCGCCCTCGGGAGCCAGCGAACCACGCAGGATCGTCAGGCCTCCGGTCCTGTGGATCGGCTCGGACACGGCGCGCAGCACGTGACCATCGGGGTCCGGCGGACGCACGTCGGAGAGGTTCTCAGCGACCGTACGGCCAGTGACCGTCAGACAGTCACCGTGCAGCAACCCCGCGTCGAGCAAGGCCTTCATGACGACAGGGACTCCCCCGACCCGGTCGATGTCGGTCATGACGAACTGGCCGAACGGCTTGACATCGGCCAGGTGCGGGACCGTGGCCCCGATCCGTGCAAAATCGTCCAGCGACAGCTCGACCTCAGCTTCGTTGGCGATCGCCAGAAGGTGCAGGACCGCGTTGGTCGAGCCGCCAAGGGCCATGACGACGGCGATGGCGTTCTCGAACGCCTCCTTCGTCATGATCTGTCGGGCCGTGATGCCACGGCGCAACAGCTCGACGACGGCCTCGCCGGACTTGCGGGCGAACCCGTCCCGGCGACGGTCGGTGGCCGGCGGCGCCGCGCTGCCGGGCAGCGACATCCCGATGGCTTCTGCCACGCAGGCCATCGTGTTGGCGGTGTACATGCCACCGCAGGCCCCCTCGCCCGGGCAGATCGCACGTTCGATGGCGTCGACGTCATCCCGGCTCATTCGCCCCGCTGCGCAAGCCCCGACGGCCTCGAAGGCGTCGATGATCGTGACCGTTCTCTCCGACCCGTCGCTCATCCTGGCGATACCCGGAAGGATCGTCCCGGCATACAGGAAGACGCTCGCCAGATCGAGACGGGCAGCGGCCATGAGCATGCCCGGTAGTGACTTGTCGCAGCCGGCCAGCAGGACGGAGCCGTCGAGTCGCTCAGCCTGCATGACCGTCTCGACGGAGTCGGCGATGATCTCGCGGCTGACCAGCGAGAAGTGCATGCCCTCGTGGCCCATCGAGATGCCGTCGCTGACGCTGATGGTGCCGAACTCCAGCGGGTAGCCGCCCGCGGCGTGCAC
>Ga0208079_1000711_pt1 | contig 18191 bp, 15 predicted proteins | sample NGESurdeep092012_5_FD_184474 | JGI IMG/M metagenome (GOLD analysis project Ga0208079, IMG submission 184474) | Arctic peat soil microbial communities from Barrow, Alaska - NGEE Surface sample 210-2 deep-092012 (SPAdes) | ecosystem: Environmental > Terrestrial > Soil > Wetlands > Peat ... | reverse complement strand
AACGTCATCCAGCAGGCTCACGACGGCGCCGCCCTCGGCGGTGGTGAGGTTCTTGGTCGGGAAGAAGGAGAACGTGGTGACGTCGGCCAGCGACCCGACCGGCTGACCATCGAGGGACCCGCCGATGGAGTGCGCGGCGTCCTCGAGCAGGAGCGCGTCGCCCGCGTGAGCGATCTCGGTCAGCGCCTTGGCGTCGATCGGGTGTCCGGCATAGTCGACCCCGGCAACGACCCGGGTGCGGTTGGTCATGACGGCTGACACGGCTTGCGGGTCGAGGTTGCCGGTGTCCTCGCAGATGTCCGCGAACACGATGGTGGCGCCCAGGAGCGAGGCGCAGCTGGCGGTCGCGATGAACGTCAGGGGGGTGGTGATGACCTCGTCCCCTGCGCCGACTCCCATGGCGGCGTAGGCCACATGCAGGGCGGCCGTCCCGGAGCTGACCGACACCACCGGGGAGATGCCGAAGATACGGGAAAGGTCTTCCTCGAAGGCGGTGACTGCGGGGCCCGTGGTCAACCAGTCGCTGCGCATGACGGCCGCCACGGCCTCGATGTCCGACTCGTTGATGGACTGACGTCCGTAGGGGAGCACAGCTCAGACGTCCGTTTCCAGGAGCTTGGTGATCTCCTCGAGGGTGAACCACTGGTCGTTGGTGTCCGACGTGTAGTGGAAGCCGTCGGCCACTGGCACGCCGTCGGTCGGTGGCTGGTATCCCCAGGCCGCCAAATCGGGCTGCAGGACGTAGCGGTCGCCGACACGCAGGGCGCGGCGGCCCTCTTCGGCGGAGATCATCTCCTCGTGCAGCTTCTCGCCGGGGCGCAGGCCCGAGTTGTGCATCGGCGCGCCGGGAACGACCGCCTGGGCCAGGTCGACGATCTTCATGGAGGGGATGCGGGGCACATAGAGCTCGCCGCCGTGCATCATCTCGAAGGAGTCCAGCACGAACCTCACGGCCTGCGGCAAGGTGATGAAGAACCGGGTCATCCGCAGGTCGGTGATCGGCAGGGACGCACCGGTCTCGCCGAGCTTGCGGAAGAACGGGATGACCGAGCCGCGGCTGCCCATGACGTTGCCATAGCGGACGACGCTGAAGCGCGTGGGATAGGCGGCGGCGTAGTGGTTGCCGGTGATGAAGAGCTTGTCGGCGGTCAGCTTCGTGGCGCCGTACAGGTTGATCGGGCTTGAGGCCTTGTCGGTGGACAGGGCCACGACCCTCTTGACGCCGGCGTCGATGCACGCCTCGATGACGTTCTGCGAGCCGATGATGTTGGTCTTGACGAACTCATACGGGTTGTACTCGGCGGTGTCGACCTGCTTGAGCGCAGCCGCGTGGACGACGTAGTCGACGCCGTGCATGGCCCGGTTGAGGCGGTGCAGGTCGCGGATGTCGCCCAGGAACCAGCGCAGGCGAGGGTCGTCGTTGAACCTCTGCCGGCATTCGTACTGCTTGAGCTCGTCACGACTGTAGATGACGATGCGCCGGGGGTCGTCGTTGTCCAGGAGCTCCTGAATGAAGGCTTTGCCGAACGAACCCGTCCCGCCGGTGACGAGAATCGAGGAACCTGACAGAACTGACATTCGTGCCTCCATCGTGGCGCTGACCTGTCTGGAATGATGTCACGGTCGGCAGGTTGTCACGGCGGGACCCACGCAGAAGGAGCACGATGCGCATCAACGCCGTCATCCAGGCACGAGCCGGCTCGACCCGACTTCCCGCCAAGGTCCTCGCTGACCTTGGCGGACGTTCGGTGCTCGAGTGGGTCGTCAGGGCGGCGCGGGCGGCCAACCGGATCGACGAGGTGATCGTGGCCACGTCCACGCTGGCGGGCGACGACGTGGTCGCCGACCTGGCCGAGTCCTTGGGAGCCCTGGTGGTCCGGGGGAGCGAGGATGACGTGCTCTCACGCTTCGTCGCTGCGCTCGACGCCTATCCCGCCGACGCGCTGGTCCGCCTGACCGCGGACTGCCCGCTTCTGGACCCGTCGCTGATCGACGCGGTCGCCGGCGCCTGGGCTGCGGCTCCGACCCTCGACTATGTCTCGACCGTTGTGGTGCGCAGCCTGCCGCGAGGGATGGACATCGAGCTGGTGACCGCTGGTGCCCTTCGTGCCGTCGACCGTATGGCGGTCGGTCACGACCGCGTGCATGTCACCTCGGCCGTCTATGCCGACCCCACGGCATACCGCCTGCTGGGCCTGTGCGTGACGCCTCCCGCCAACGACCTGCGGGTCACCCTCGACACGGCCGAAGACCTCGACCTGCTGCGCGCGCTGGTGGTCGAGCTGCCCGACGCGCCACCGCAGTGGCGCGACGTCGTGGCGATCCTGCGTGCCCGCCCGGATCTCGTGGCCATCAACGCAGATGTCGTGCAGAAGCCGCTCGAGGCAGGCTGATGCGGATCCTTCTGCTTTGTGACGGGGGTGGACTGCTCGGTGTCGGGCACGTGATCCGATCGCTGGCCCTGGCTGAGGCATCGGTGGCTGCCGGCCACTCCGTTGTGGTTGCCGGCCATTTCGAGGGGTCGTTCGTGCGGGGCCAGCTGGCTCTGGCGCCGGTCGAGGTCGTCCAGCTCGCGGCGCCGATGGCTGACGGTGACCTGCAGCCCATCGTCGACCTGGTCCGGACCCTTGCACCGGACGTGCTCCACGTCGACTCCTACGAGGCGCCCGGGCTGCTCGGGGAGCTGGTGGAGTCGCCTGGCGTGGAGCCCGGTTTCGGCATCCTGGCCCTGGGCAGTCAGGCGGCCGGCAACGTCGTCCTCAGCAACATGGAGGACGGCTCGTTCGGCCGCCGACCTGCGGATGTGGTCATCGACCCGACCATCGGCGCCGAGCTCTCGCCGCGTCCGGATGACGGATCGACCCTGCTCCTGCGTGGGTCCCGCTATACGCCGATCCGCCAACGGGTGCTCGATGCCCGCCGTTCTGGCGAGGCCGACGTCGCTCATGACGCGGCTGCTCGCTCGGTGCTGGTGGTCATGGGAGGAACGGATCCTGTTGGCCTTGCTCCTGTTGCGGTCAAGCTCCTGGCCCACACCGGTCTGGCGCTGGACGTGACGGTGATCGCTGTCGGTGAGATCGCTGAGCGGGTCCGCGCAGCGGCCGAGGGTTCTTCACTGGCCCTGAGCATCCTGGCTCCGGTCGACGACCTTGCCGCGCTGATGGTTCGGCAGGACCTGGTGGTCAGTGCGGCCGGCACCTCCGTCGGGGAGCTGTGTTGTCTCGGCGTGCCGATGGCCCTGGTGTGGGCCGTGGGCAACCAGCGCGAGGGGTATGACCGGGTGGTGACCGCCGGCGCCGCCGTGGGCCTGGGTGGGCCCGAGGTGGGTGAGGATCAGGGGGCCGTGGGCTTGCTCAGGAGCGTGCTGACGGACTCGCGGGCCCGCGCCGACCTGGTCCTCGCCGGTCGGCAGGTGGTCGATGGGTTGGGCGCCTGGCGGGTGGTCCGGACGTGGGAGATGACGAGGCGTTCCGTGCCGGCGGTTGCCGACCCCGGGCGACTGGTGGCTCGCGCAGCAACCCTCGAGGACGCGCGACTTCTCTGGGAGTGGCGCAACGACCCGGCGACCCGGGCGAGCTCGAGGTCGTCGCAAGAGGTGCCGTGGGAAGACCATCTCGTCTGGCTGGGCGACAGCCTGAAAAGGACCGACCGGATGCTGTTGCTCGTCGAGGACGAGGCTGGACCTGTCGGCACCGTCCGTTGGGATCGCACACGGGACAGGGAAGGGGAGCGCGAGTGGGAGGTCTCGATCACCGTGGCGCCGCAGCGACGTCGACAGTCTCTGGCCCGACCACTGCTTCGAGCGGGGGAGGTGGCCCTGTCCGAGGCGACGCGGTCGGGCGCGACCGACGTGACGGCATACCTCGCGGTGGTCCACATCGACAACGACGCCTCGGTGCGGTTGTTCGAGACCTCGGCGTATATCCCCGATGCGCCGCCGGACCACCGAGGCTTCATGCGGTTCCGTAAGGCTGCTCCGGTAGCCTGACGTCGATTCCAGACGGTGGGAGTGTGCGTGAAAGCGGATCTTGTTGTCGTCGGCTCGGGCTTCTTCGGGCTGACCGTTGCCCAGCAGTGTGCAGAGAACCTCGGCCTCAACGTCGTGGTGATCGACCGCCGGGCTCACATCGGTGGCAACGCCTATAGCGAGGCCGACGCCGAGACCGGCATCGAGGTGCACCGCTACGGCGCGCACCTGTTCCACACCTCGAACGAGCGCGTGTGGGAGTACGTCAACCGCTTCACGGCCTTCACCAGCTACCAGCACCGCGTCTACACCACCTTCCGCGGTCAGGTCTTCCCCATGCCGATCAACCTCGGCACCATCAACCAGTTCTTCGACGCGGCGTACTCACCCGACGAGGCGCGGCGGCTGATTGCCGAACAGGCCAGCGAGTTCTCCTCGAGCGACGCCCGAAACCTCGAGGAGAAGGGGATCTCGCTGATCGGCCGACCGCTCTACGAGGCGTTCATCAAGGGCTACACCGCCAAGCAGTGGCAGACCGACCCGACGCTGCTCGCGGCCGAGATCATCTCCCGACTGCCGGTTCGCTACACCTACGACAACCGCTACTTCAACGACACCCACGAGGGTCTGCCGGTCGACGGCTACACCGCGTGGCTGGAGAAGATGGCCAGCCATGACCGCATCGAGGTTCGGCTCGGGACCGACTTCTTCGACACCTCCCAAGAGGTCAACAAGGCCAACGTTGTCGGCACCATTCCCGTTGTCTACACCGGCCCCGTTGACCGCTACTTCGACTATGCCGAGGGCCGGCTCGGCTGGCGGACCCTGGACTTCGAGCGAGAGGTCCTGCCCACCGGCGACTTCCAGGGCACCTCGGTGATGAACTACGCCGACCCTGACGTGCCGTTCACGCGGATCCACGAGTTCCGCCACTTCCACCCCGAGCGCGACTATCCCGGTGACAAGACCGTGATCATGCGCGAGTTCTCCCGGTTCGCGCAGGGCGAGGACGAGCCGTACTACCCCGTCAACACGCCGCGGGACCGGGAGCAGCTGCTGAGGTATCGCGACCTGAGCAGGTCCGAGAACGGGGTGCTGTTCGGGGGGCGCCTGGGCACCTACAAGTACCTCGACATGCACATGGCCATCGGCGCTGCGCTGAGCCTGGTCGACAACACGCTGACGCCGCACTTCGCCAACGGCGCTCGGCTCGAGAGTGGCGGGGTCGACGACTGATCTTGTGATTCTCGACTGGGTCTCTGCCCTCGCCCCCGCCCTTGTGGCGGCGGTGCTTCTCGTGGTGCCCGGGCTGATCGTGAACCTCGGTCTGGGCGCGCGAGGATTCGACGTGCTGGGCCTGGCACCCCTGACGTCGTTGGGCGTTCTGGCGATCGCGACGCTCATGGTGCCCGTCGTCGTGGGTCGGTGGAGCCTTGTTGCGGTCGCCATATCGCTGGCCCTGTTGGCCCTGGTCGCCGTCACGGGGCGTGTGATCATCGCGTGGCGCACGGGGGGTGCGGCCTTCGTTCGACCCGTCCTGTCGCGCCGATGGTGGATGTCACGGCGTTGGACGCCGGATCGCCGAACGAGCTGGTGGCTCGCGTCCGCAGGCTTGGCGGCCGCAATCGTGGCCACCAACTTCATGCTCGGGGTGCGCGACCCCCGCCTTCCATCACAGACGATCGACGCGGGCTTTCACTACAACGCGGTGCTGGCCGTCATCCGCTCCGGACTTCCTGACGGAGGCCAGGTCGGCGCGGCATCCGGGGCTGCCGTCACGGCGTGGTACCCACCGCTGTGGCATGACCTCACAGCCATGGTCAGCTCCCTTACCGGCGTCAACGTCGTGATCGGCGCCAACGCCGTCGCGTGGGCGATCGGCGGGGTCGTCTGGCCGTTGTCGATGGTCTGGCTGTGTTCGCGCATCCTGCCCCACGTCCGTTTGATCACCACCATGGCGCTCGGCCTGTGCGCCGGGGCCATCACCTTGTTTCCCTACCTCATGTTGAGCTTCGGCGTCCTGTGGCCGAACGTCCTGTCGCTGGCGGCGCTGCCGGCGGCGATCGCCTTGACGTTGATGGTGCTCCATCTGATGCCACGGTCCACCCATGCCCAGGACGACATCAGCTCGGCCGGCGTTGCCGCCGACGGCGCAACGCTGGACGAGAACGAGGTTGCCGCCGTCCGAGGTGGAGTGGTGGTCGGGCCGGAGCTGAGCTGGTGGACGGTTCTGTTCGTGGGATTCGTGGGGTCCGTCGGGATGTTCTTCGCACACCCCGGCGCGCTGTTCGCCCTGGGCATCTGGGCTGGCGTTGGGTCTGTCCTGCTCACGGCGAGGCTGGTTGTCCGCAGCAGAGCGCTCGGGGCGCGCCAGCTCCGGCACTCGCTGTTGTTGCTCCTGGGCGGTTATCTGGCTGTCCTCGGAGGGTGGGCAGCCCTGAACCTGATCCCGGCGCTGAACTCCGTGCGCGACTTCAGGTCGCATGAGCTCATGACGATGAACCAGGCCATGGGCCAGGCGCTAACCCTCTCAACGATCATCACCAAGGCGCACTGGGTTCTTGGTGTCGCGGTGTTGTGGGGCTTCTACCGGTTGCTCAACGTCCCCCGCCTCCGCTGGTTGCTCATGAGCCACATCTATCTGGTCTTTCTGTACGTGATCTGCGCCGGCTCGTCGAGCTGGCTGGCTCGGGAGCTGACCGGGTTCTGGTACAACGACGCACAACGGGTCGCCGCGTTGATCCCGATGACCGCGGTGCCGTTGGCCGCGCTGGGCATCACCAGCGCGGCGGATGCCGTGGGCCGTTTCGTCGGCCGGGTCTCGGCGGAGGTCTTCGATCGTCAGCTCTCCCCGCGCCGGGCTCTGGGAATCGCCTGCCTGGGCATGTTGGTCGTTCCCGCCGCCCTCTACCCCTTCCAGGGCATCGGTCACGGGGCGGCAGTTCTTCAGGTCCGTTATGCCAACGCGAACTTCTCCCACCTCTTCGTCACGGCGGACGAACAGGCGCTGTACGAGAAGCTCGCCACCCAGATCCCAGACGGAGAAACGGTTCTGGGCAGTCCTTTCACCGGGGCTCAGTTCTCCAGCATCTGGTCAGGTCACCGTGTGGTCATCCCGCACACCGGCTCGAACCCGACCCCGGACGTCGCTCTGGTCTCCCAGAAGTTCAAGTCCTTCACCACGGACCCGCAGGTCTGCGCCGCGGTCAAGCGGCTCAAGGTCGGTGTGGTCGTCGACGACTTCGACCGCTACGCGCCGACCGATGAGCGCCAGGCGAGCTATTCGGGCCTGGTCGACCTGTATGACACGCCCGGTCTGACCCCCATCGGCTATGGGGCAAGCGTGGTCATCTATCGCGTGGGGGACTGCAAGAGCTGAGCGGGTCTGAGCTGAACAGGCTCTCGTGACCAGATCAGCTGACCTGACCTGACCTGAGCTGAGCTGAGCTGAGCTGAGCTGAGCTCAGATCAGGTCCCACGTCAGCGGCGTACCGCGCGAGACGTCCTGCCGGAAGGTCCGACCCACGGTGATCTCGATCTGGTCGGTGGCAAGGCCACCTGACGGACGGATCGAGCGCACGTTCTCGCGAGTCACGAGATCTCCGGCCCTGACGTCAGCCACGACGTACAGCGATCGACGAAGTCTCAGCACGGCCTGCTCCGACTCGGACGGACCCACCTTGGGCGGGCTCATCGACGACAGCCGCGCGGCCTCCGCTTCGCGGGTCAACATGGCGAATTCGTTGGGGTTCAAGGAGAACTCCGAGTCGACACCGCCGTCGGCGCGATCCAGTGTCACGTGCTTTTCGATGCAGACGGCGCCCAATGCCACCGCCGCGATGGAGACACCGATCCCGCGGGTGTGGTCCGACAGGCCAACCGGGACGCCGAAGGCCTGTTCGAACAGCGCGATGTTGCTCAGGTGGGTGTCCTGCGGCATGGCCGGGTACGACGACGTGCAGGCCAGCAGAATTAGCTGCGAACAGCCGCCGTCGCGTGCCGCGTTGACGGCCGCGTCGATCTCGCGCAGGGTCGCCATGCCGGTGGACATGATGATCGGTTTGCCGGTGCCGGCGATCTCGCGGATCAGCGGCAGGTCGACGATCTCGGCCGATGCCGTCTTGTAGACCTCGACCCCGAGATCCTCGAGGAAGGCGATGGCCGTCGGATCGAACGGGCTCGAGAACGGCAGGAGTCCCTTCTCCCGCGCCCGGTCGAAGATCGGCTTGTGCCACTCCCAGGGCGTGTGCGCCTCTTGGTACAGCTGGTACAGGTTGCGTCCGCCCCACAGTCGGTGCCCATCGGTGATCCGAAACGCAGGGGTGTCGACATCGATGGTGATGGTGTCCGGCGTGTACGTCTGGATCTTGAGTGCCTGGGCGCCGGTCTCGGCCACCGCGTCGACGATCTGCAGAGCGCGGCCGAGGTCGCCGTTGTGGTTTCCCGACATCTCGGCGATGACGAAGGGGCGTTGTTCGCGGCTGATCGTGTGCGATCCGATGCGCACTGATGGAGTTGCTGAACGAGTTGAGGTCACGTGCTTCAGCCTACGTTGGTGGGCGACCGCCGGCTCCGCAGCGCCATGAAGCAAGGATTACGGCAGGAGTGTGAGAGAAATGGACGTATGGGTCTGGAACGTGGAGTGAGTCCTGAGGCGGCGCCGCCCGGCGGTATGTCGGGTCCCCCTGGCCTGCTGCTGCGTCTGATCCGGGACCAGCGGGTCGCGTTCATTGCCGTCGGGGCGATCAACACGGTCGTCGGCTATGCCTTCTTCGCCGCGTTCCTGTGGACCGTTGGCGATCGGTGGGGCAGGCCGTGGAGCTACCTTGCGGCCTTGGCCTGCGCTCACGTCGTCAGCGTCCTCGTCGCCTTCGTCCTCTACCGGTTCGTCGTCTTCCGGGTCCGCGGTCACGTGCTGTCAGACCTGTGGCGGTTCGAGACGGTCTATCTTTCGGCGTTGGCCGTCAACTTCGCGCTGCTGCCGTTGTTGGTCGAGATCGCTGGTCTGCCAGTGCTTTTGGCGCAGGCCCTGATCGTGTTCGTCACCTCGTTGATGAGCTGGGTGGGTCACAAGCACTACTCGTTCCGCCGTCGGCCGTCGCCTGATGACCCTGCCTCCGACACGTCGCAGAAGTGACGGGCGACGTGACTCCTCGCGTGTCGGTTGTCGTGCCGTCGTTCAACAACGCCAGCTTCATCCAGGCCACGATGGACTCGATCCTGGCCCAGACCTTCGCGGATTTCGAGCTGGTGGTGGCCGACCATTCCAGCTCGGACGGGACCTGGGCGCTGCTCCAGCCGTACGCCGGCGATCCACGGGTCAGACTGCTTCAGACCGAGGCCGGCGGAGGAGCACCACGCAACTGGGAGCGGGTCACCGCCGAGGCTCGGGGCGAGCTGGTCAAGCTGGTGTGCGGGGACGACATCATCTATCCGGACTGCCTTCGCGACCAGGTCGCGGCCATGGACGCCCACCCGTCGGTCGTTCTGGTGGCCGCCCAACGCGACCTCATCGATGCTCGCGGCGGCATCGTGACCACTCGCCGAGGACTCGCCGGACTTGTTGGGCGCGTGCCGGGGAGGGTGGCGGTACGGCATACCGTCGTGGCGGGCTCCAACATCTTCGGCGAGCCGGCCTGCGTGCTGATCCGGCGCGAGGCCCTCATACGCGCAGGCGGATGGGACGTCCGGCATCCCTTCGTGATCGATGAGGCGACCTACGTCAAGGTCCTTCTGACGGGCGACCTCTTCGGCATCAACAAAGCGCTGGCGGCGTTTCGGCTCAGCAGCTCGCAATGGAGTGTGCACCTGGCGCGCGCGCAGTCCGACCAGGTGATCGGGTTCCACCACCAGCTGGCCGATGAGGCGCCCGGGTTGCTGAGCCGGGTGGACCTGCGGCGAGGCGACGCCATGGCACGGGCGATGGCCTACGTGCGGCGCCTGGCATACGTCTGGGTGGGGCGTCGGATGCACGCGTCGACACCAGCCACCAGACCATGAGATCCGGGTCGGCGCCAGCAGGGGCTGGACTAGGCTCACGACCGTGTCCCATTCGATGACCACAGCAGTTCGATGACCACAGCAGGGCGAACGCTGCACCGCGTCTCGATCGTGATCCCCGTCTATCAGGGTGAGCGCACGCTCGCCGCCCTGGTCGAGGAGATCGCGCAGCTCGCCGTGCCAACCCTGACCGCGGATGGTCACGAGTTCCAGGTCACCGAGGTGCTCCTGGTACACGACAGGGGTCCCGACCGCTCCGACGAGGTGATTCGTCAGCTCGCGGCAGCGCACGACTTCATCCGCCCGGTCTGGTTGAGCCGCAACTTCGGCCAGCACCCGGCGACCCTTGCGGGAATGGCATCCTCCAGCGGTGACTGGATCGTGACCATGGATGAGGACGGGCAACACGACCCGGCCGACATCGGTGGCTTCCTGGATGTCGCCCTGAGCCAGGGCTCGCAGCTGGTCTACGCCGATCCGGTCAACACCCCGCCACACAACATGCTGCGCAACGGCACCTCACGACTGGCCAAGTGGGTCTTCTCGACATTCCTGACCGGCAACAGCGACGGAGTCTTCCAGAGCTACCGTCTGGTCCTGGGCGAGATCGGTCGAAGCGTTGCGGCGTATGCCGGTTCGGGGGTTTACCTCGACGTCGCCATGAGCTGGGTGGCGGGACCCACGGCGTCGTGCCCGGTACGACTGCGGGATGAGGGCGCCCGACGGTCGGGCTACTCGACGAGGGCCCTGCTGTCGCACTTCTGGCATCTGGTGCTGTCCAGCGGCACCCGCGCACTGCGCTTGGTCAGCGCCCTGGGCGCCCTGTTCGCTCTCGGGGGAATCTCCTACGCGATCTACCTTCTCGTCGTCCGCATCACCACCGACTCGATACCTCAGGGCTGGACCTCCACGATGGTCGTGGTGCTGGTGAGCACCGGCGCGATCCTCTTCTCACTCGGTGTCATTGCGGAGTACGTCGGGGTCGCGGTCAGCATGGCCATGGGCAAACCGCTCTATCTCATCGTCGGCGACCCCAAGGACGGTCCATTGGGGCGGCGAGGACACAAAGGGCCTGGCACGTCGTGACCGCAACGCCTTCCGTGCACCCGCTGGTCTGGGTCATCGGACGTGGGGGTCTGCTCGGCCAGAGCCTCGAAGCGGCTTTCGACCCCACCGGATCGCCGGAGCTCCTCTGGCGCCCGCCCGAGCCCATCGCGTGGTCGGCGCCACGCGCCGGGGCTGAGGACCTGCGCCATCAGGTAGGCACGTTCCTGCGCGCGGCCGGTGACCGGCCGTGGTCCGTGGCGTGGTGCGCCGGTGCGGGGGTCACCGGCAGCTCGGGACCGGCGCTGCAGCTGGAGCTGGCTGCCCTGGGGGAGACGCTCGAGGCCCTTGCTGCCGCTCCGCGTAGGAGCGACGGCGCGTTCTTTTTCGCCTCCTCCGCGGGTGGCGTCTACGCCGGTGTGGGCGCTCCGCCCTACAACGAGTCGTCCCCGGTGCGCCCCCTGGGCGCCTATGGCCAGGCCAAGCTCGATGCCGAGGCTCTGGTCACCGCCTGGAGCCACCGGACCGGTACGCCGTCGCTGATCGGCCGCATCGCCAATCTCTATGGCCCGGGCCAGAACCTCGCCAAGGCGCAGGGGCTAATCTCCCAGATCTGTCGGAGCCACCTCACAGGTCAACCTGTGTCGATCTACGTCTCACTCGACACCCTGCGCGACTACTTCTTCGCGCCTGACTGCGCCGAGCTGATCGTGGAGGGGCTGGCGCGCTTGCGTCAGGAACAGTCGGCGACGCAGCAGGGCAGCGGCGGCGGCGTGGCTGCCGGCGTGGTCACCGGCTTGGTCACCACCAAGATCCTGGCCTCCCAGCGGGCCATCACCATCGGGGCCGTGATCGGCGAGATGCGCCGGATCTTCAAAAGGTCACCGCGCATCGTGCTCGGGGCATCGCCGGTCTCGGCACTTCAGGCCAAGGATCTGAGTCTGCGGTCCCGGGTCTGGCCCGACCTCGACCGCCGTACGCTCACCCCTTTCCCGGTGGGCGTTGCGATCACGGCGGCGGATCTGTTGCGTCGGCTTCAGGGCGGGGCAGTGGGGGGGTTGTAGCCTCGTTGACGTTGCCGTTGACACGCGGTGCGGAAATCGACCGTGAGGCCACGACACGCCCGCGCTGGAACCTGACCACGATGGAGGCTCGGTGTGAGTACCGATACGCCTGACTACGCCGAGCGGTTGCGACGCAAACAGACCGTGTGGTGGAAACGCCTGCTCCCCGTCCAGGCGCCCTATCACTGGAACCTGCGTCGCCAGGATCTCGGGCGCACTCTGGACGTCGGCTGTGGTCTCGGCCGTAACCTGGGCGTTCTGCCGGCGGGTTCGGTCGGGGTCGACCACAACGCAGAGATGGTCGCGTTGGCTCGCTCCATGGGCCACGAGGCCTACACGGTGGGGGAGTTCATGAAGGGCCCGCTGGCCCGCCCGGGTGCCTTCGACGGTTTGTTGGTCGCCCACGTGGTGGAGCACATGGAGCGCGAGCAGGCCCTGCAGCTGCTTCGCGACTACGTGCCGTTCGTACGCCCGGGCGGGAGAGTCTTTCTGGTCTGCCCGCAAGAACGTGGTTTCGCCAGTGATCCGACCCACGTCTGGTTCGCCCAGGCCTCGGACCTGGCCGAGCTGGTCGGGACGCTCGGCCTTGACCTGCAGCGGTCATTCAGCTTTCCGTTCCCGCGAAAGGCGGGAAAGCTGTTCATCTACAACGAGTTTTGTGTGACCGCACAGGTACCGGTCTAGCGTCTCTTCAGCTCAGGTTTCCTCGGCTCAGGTCGCGTCAGCTGACGTCGCTCAGCCGAGCTCGACGGTGAAGTCGGGTCCGGTCGCAGCTCGGATGTCGTCCTCGGTGACTCCTTCGGCGAGCTCACGCAGCACCAGTCCGTGGTCGGTGACATCCATGACGCACAGGTCGGTGATGATGCGCTGGACGACCCGCTTGCCGGTCAGGGGCAGCGAGCACTCCTGGACGATCTTGTGGGTGCCGTCCCTGGCGACGTGCTCCATCAGGACGATGACCTTCTTGGCGCCGTGGACCAGGTCCATCGCGCCGCCCATGCCCTTGACCATCTTGCCGGGGATCATCCAGTTGGCGATGTCGCCGTCCGCGGAGACCTGCATCGCACCCAGGATGGCGGCGTCGACCTTGCCGCCACGGATCATGCCGAAGCTGGTCGCCGAGTCGAAGAAGGAGGCACCCTTGCGCAGGGTGACGGTCTCCTTGCCGGCGTTGATCAGGTCCGCATCCTCTTCCCCATCAACGGGATAGGCCCCGACACCCAGGATGCCGTTCTCTGACTGCAGAACCAGCTCGACGTCCTCGGGGACATATTGCGGCACCAACGTTGGCAGGCCGATCCCGAGGTTGACGTAGTCACCATCGGAGAGCTCGGCGGCGGCGCGGGCGGCCATCTGCTCACGGTTAAGGGCCATCAGTGGTGGCCTCCGTTCAGTGCGTCGGGCTTGGGCTGGACCGTGCGGCGTTCGATGCGTTTGTCGGCGGCTTGTTCGGCAGTCAGCGGCAGGACCCGCTGGACGTAGATGCCGGGCAGGTGAACCGCGTCGGCGTCGATCTCGCCAGGGTCGACCAGGTGCTCGACCTCGGCGATCGTGATCCGCCCTGCCATCGCAGCCAGGGGGTTGAAGTTGCGCGCGGACTGGCGGAACACCAGGTTGCCGTGCCGGTCGCCCTTCCAGGCCCGGACCAGAGCGAAGTCGGTGGCGATCGCGTTCTCGAGCACGAACGTCAACGTCTTGCCGTGCCATTCCATCTCGCGGGTCTCCTTCGGGGGAGACACCTTGGCGATCGAACCGTCGGGGGCGTATCGCCACGGCACACCGCCGTCTGCGATCTGGGTGCCGACGCCGGTCGCCGTGAAGAACGCAGGTATGCCGGCCCCGCCCGCCCGCAGCTTCTCGGCCAGCGTGCCCTGCGGCGTGAGCTCGACCTCGAGCTCCCCGTGGAGGAACTGACGCTCGAACTCCTTGTTCTCGCCCACGTAGGACGCGATCATCCGGCGGATCCGTTTGTCCTTCAGAAGGATCCCCAAACCCCAGTCATCGACCCCGCAGTTGTTCGAGACGGCTTCGAGATTGGTGACACCGCTCTTGTGCAGCTCGGCGATGAGCACGCTCGGTACCCCGCAGAGGCCGAAACCGCCGACGGAAATTGAGGAGCCGTCGACGATCCCTTCGACGGCTGTGGCAGCGTTCGAAACGACTTTGTCCATGTCGTGGACTCTAGCGGCCTCGCTGCGGGGTTTCGTTGGGCACCCGTTCGCTGGGTACCCTTGAGAGAACGTGGCGCGGCAGGACAGGAGATCTCGGTGGCGGTCCTGTCCCAGCATGTCCCGGTTGCCCCGGTCACGCCTGGCGCGCCGAGCGCCCCACGCGCTGACGAGCGGGCGAGCCGTTCGTTCTTCCCCGAGATCCAGGTCTTGCGGGCACTGGCGGTCATGCTGGTCGTGTTCTACCACTACTGGCCCGGCACACTCACCGGTGGATACGTCGGCGTCGATGCCTTCTTCGTCATCTCTGGCTATCTGATCACCTCCCACCTGATCCGTGAGGTGGAGAGGACCGGCACCCTCAAGCTGTGGGCGTTCTACGCCCGGCGGGCTCGGCGGCTCCTTCCGGCGTCGATCTTCGTCCTGCTGTTCGCCGCGTTGGGGACGCTCCTGCTTCTTCCGACGGACCTGTGGGCTTCGACCGCCCATGAGCTGACCGCCAGCGGCTTCTACGTCCAGAATCTCTGGCTCGCATCGAAGGCCGTGACCTACTCCGCGTCGAACGATGTCGCCTCCCCCGTCCTGCACTACTGGTCGCTGTCGGCGGAGGAGCAGTTCTACCTGGTCTGGCCGAGCCTGATCATCATCTCGTTGCTGGTCGCCCGCAGATGGCTGCGGGGCCACACCACGACGACCATCGGGTTCACGCTGTTGCTGGTGACCCTCAGCTCGTTCGCCATCTCGGTCTGGGCCACCCAGACGCACCGTGCCGCGGCCTACTTCATCACCCCGACGCGCGCGTGGGAGTTCGGCGCCGGTGCCCTGGTCGTCCTGCTGATGCGCAAGTGGGCGCCATCCCTGACGTTGTCCCGGCTCATGCGCTGGCTGGGCATGATCGGGTTGCTGGCCTCGGCATGGTTCTTCTCGGACGCGACCTCGTTCCCGGGTTATGCCGCGGCCCTGCCGGTGATCGCCACTGCCGCCGTCATCGTCGCGGGTGACACGGGTCGCGGCGACCCGAGCGACCTGGTGTTCCGGCTCCGCCCCGTCCAGTGGCTCGGTGATGTGTCGTACTCCGTCTATCTGTGGCACTGGCCGCTCATGGTGTTCGCGCCGTATGTCCTGCGCCACAACCTCACGACGCCCGAGCTGCTGGTCCTGATACTGCTCTGCCTGGTCGTCTCGGGGCTGAGCAAGCGCTTTGTCGAGGACGCCATGCGTTTCTGGCCGCGCCTGACCAGGACCCCGCGAGCCACCCTCTTGGCGGCCGGTGCCGGCATGCTGGTGATCGCGCTGGTCTCCGGGACGCAGGTCTTCGCGGCGGGGGTCCAGGAACGGAGGACCGCGGCGCTGCTGGCCGATGTCTCGAATAGCCCGTGCTTCGGCGCGCCGGCGATGGAGAACCGTGCCGCGTGCCCAGAGGCGCTGACGGCGCCCCCGGTGGCAGCCGTCACCAACGCAGATGCCCCTTGGGCACCACAGCCGGGATGCCACGCCACCGGATCGAACCCCTCATCCCTGACCTGCTACTGGGGAACGGGCCAGCCCAGTCGGGTGGTGGCGCTGGTCGGTGACTCCCACGCAGAGCACTGGCGTGGGGCGTTGGTCCGGATCGCCAAGGCGAAGAACTGGCAGATCATCGAGATGTACAGCAGTGGGTGTCCGGCGTCCGATGCCAGGAGCGTCGTCTTCGAGCGACGATCCCGGGACGGCGACCTGTGCCGCACGTGGACGTCCGAGGCCACGGCCGCGCTCAAGGCTCTTGCGCCCGACGACATCATCACCGCGGCGTACGTCCAGCAGAACGTCTTCGACCCTGCTGACTCAGGCCCTGCCGGGTTCGAGCGGGTCTGGCGGCAGTGGCTGACGTTCGCCCGGGTGACGGTCCTGCGAGACATCCCGACGACGGCCAACCACAACGGTCCGCAGTGCCTGGCCGTGCACTTCGGCAAGCAGCAGGCTTGCTCCAACCCGCGCTCCAAGGCCCTCATCGACGACGACATGATGCGGGCGGCTCGGACCATGCGCCACGAGGTCAGCCTGGTTGATCTCAGCGACTACTTCTGTGACAACAGCCGCTGCTACGCCGTGATCGGCGGGGCGAGCGTCTACTACGACTACGACCACATGAGCATGCAGTTCAGCGCCAGCCTGGCAGCGCCGCTGTTGCGTCAACTGCCTGTGCCCTGACCATTCTTTTGGTGGCCACTTCGCGGTCTCGTCCGCGCCGGCGAGGTCGCGCAGACAAGCTGAGCGAATTACAGGTTTGTAGTTCGGCCAATGGGCTGCGGTGGGATGCGACACTCGGGATAACTGTTAACTACTGGGGTTATCAGGGTTGAAGTGACGCATGAGGAGAAACAGCAGATGGCGGTGAGGGCGCGCCTGGTCACGTTGAGCGGTGCGGCGCTGGCGGTACCTCTGATGGCGATCGGCCTGGCCTCGACGGCTCGGGCTGACACGACTCCCGTGGCACCGGTTCCTCCCCCCACACCTGCCAAGCTGCCGGTGGTCCCTGCGGCGCCGACGAAGGTTCTCCCTGTTGCTCTCGACATGAGGACGCCGTACGAGCCGCAGCTGTCGTGCGACCCCCACGACAAGCCCGGAGTGTCCGCTTTCGCTGCCCTCATGAAGGCCAACTACAAGACCGGGACAACCGGTATCAGCCGCAACTGCGACGCCACCGTCAGCGAACATTACGACGGCCGGGCGCTGGACTGGATGCTCAGTGCGAAGGACCCACAGCAGAAGGCTGTGGCCGACTCGGTGGTGGCCTGGCTCAGCGCAGACAACGGCGTCATGGCTCGCCGGTTCGGGATCAGCTACATCATCTGGAACACCAAGATGTGGCGCGAGTATGCGCCCGAGCGGGGATGGGCGGCATACACCGGATCTGTCCCGCACACCGACCACATCCATTTCAGCTTCTCCTGGGATGGCGCCATGGCGCGCACGTCGTGGTGGACCGGGAAAGCGACCACGAGCGTCGACCTGGGCCCCTGCCGGGTGTATGCCGGCCAGTACGCGCCGCTGTACACGTTGGCTCGCACGGCTGCATGCCCCACCAACCTTCCCGTGGCCCCGGTCTCGCCCTACCCGGTGTACGTCTTGGGCCAGCGCAATGCTCAGATCGCGGTGGCGCAGAAAGTTCTGGGAGTGACCGCCGACGGGCAGTTCGGGCCGGTGACCTTCGCCGCCCTCGTCGCCTGGCAGACAAGCGCCCGCGTCCCGATCACCGGGGTCCTGGACAAGTCCACCTGGGCCAAGCTGGTCCCGACCCCACCACCCCCTGTCACGACGCCCCCTGTCACGAGGACGCCGGCGCTGACGCCCGCACCCGCTCCTGCACCGAGACCATCCTCTGCTTTGGCACCTATCCGGCCGGTGGTCAAGACCCCGGCTGCGCCGGTGGCATCGACCCGGTACACGGCATACAAGAACGTGGTCCTGAGGCAGGGTTCGGCAGGATCGGCCGTCGTCGCTCTTCAACGTGCGCTCAAGGTCACGCCCGACGGTGACTTCGGGCCCAGGACCCGGTCCGCGCTGGTGACCTTCCAGAGGCTGCAACACATTTCGCCCAACGGCGTGGCGGATCGCCTGGTGTGGGACCGGCTCGAGCAGCGGGATTATCCATTGGTCGGATACCGCGGCCTGACCCTCAAGCAGGGTTCCCGAGGCGTCGCGGTGGTCGCCCTGCAACGTGCGTTACGAGTGGCTCCGGACGGTGTCTTCGGGCGTGGCACCCAGGCTGCGGTCATGGCGGTCCAGTCCCGCGCAAAGCTGGCACCGACCGGTGTGGTCAGCGGCGTCACCTGGGACGCGATCGAGAGCCAGATCAGGCGTTAGCGCGGGCCGCCTGCGGCTGAGCGTCGATGCTCCGGCCGCGCTTCAGGGCAGCGTGAATGTGACGCCCTCGGAGGCGAGCCGCTCAGGCCCGGCCTCGCTCCC
>Ga0208079_1000710_pt1 | contig 18192 bp, 17 predicted proteins | sample NGESurdeep092012_5_FD_184474 | JGI IMG/M metagenome (GOLD analysis project Ga0208079, IMG submission 184474) | Arctic peat soil microbial communities from Barrow, Alaska - NGEE Surface sample 210-2 deep-092012 (SPAdes) | ecosystem: Environmental > Terrestrial > Soil > Wetlands > Peat ... | reverse complement strand
GTCATCGACCTCTACGACCGTACGCCTGTCGGGACCAAGGTCGTCGTGCTGCCATCGAGCGTCGGTTAGAAGCTGCGTTAAGCCGACAGCCCCCCAATAACAGCCATGCGTCGCGTCCATGCACCTTTGCATCGCGTCCGCGCTGCTCGATCAAGCGCGCCACGGCATAGCGACCTTTGAAAAGGCGAAAGCCAAGAGCGACTTAATGTTTCAACTGCAATTCGCGCTGGAGAATGAAGAACGGGGCCTTACACAATTGGAAACGGCGAAAAAAAATGGCGACCAACTACTAGCTCAGATTCTAGAAAACCCAAACAGTTCTTCGCCGATGGCAAACAGGTTATCCTCACTCTGGGAGCGGCAGGTAATTCCAACATCGCCGACAAACTTGTCTGGGCCCGGAATCGGAGGGGAATTGTTAGAAGCCATCTGGCGGGTTCGGATGATATCTCAAAGCATATTTATGGGCACGCAACAGGACGGAGGGTTGCGAGTTCCCTACATGGCAAAAAATGAAGCACGTGCCGTCGAGACGGTCGATGCGTTTACTGCGGTCGTGAAGAGTCTTCCCAATCATATACAGATGCAGCGCGACCGCGTGGCTCTTGCGAAGCTAAAACTGCGTAGTGCGCGCGCTTGAGCGTCAGCATGAATGATCGGGCGCGTGAAACATGGAAACCACCGAAAAGATCGTCGAAGCCTACGTGCGATATGTGAAGCGCTGGGCGACGATCCCGAACATCCGATGCGACGGGCAGTTCGAGATCGACCTGCTGGCGATCGATCCCGTCACCTTGAAGCGCTACCACATCGAGACCGGCGTTTCCGGTTCGCAGGCTTTTTCCAAATTGACCGGAGAAAAGTTCGATCCGGCTCTCCTGAAGGTACGCGTTCAGGCGCCGAGGATGCGGCGCACGCTCGGCTATTTTGTCGAGCACAAGTTCGGATCGAAGCAGGTCATCGCCAAGCTCAAGCAATACGGCTTCAAGCCTGGTTCATATACCAAGGTGGTGGTGACGTGGGACTGGAAGCCGGAGGTGGAGGCCGCAGCCGACGCCGCGGGAATCGAGCTGTGGGATTTTCGCCAGATCATGCACCGCATCGCGCATTCTATCCGCGACACGCGCAGCTACTTCACCGACGACACCCTGCGCACGATCAGCCTGTTCGCGCGAGCGATGAGCGACGTTGAACCTGAGCCGGAAATAGAAACGGGAACGAAAAAGGTCAAGCCTGATCAGCCGCCTCACTTTGTTCGCAGGACCGACTGAAAGGCCGGTAGGTCGCCGTCCGGCGTCCTTGCCGGCGCGCCAGAAACGGCGCGCCGGCACGCGATCGGCTGCCGTGATGCGCACCATAGCGGGCACGACGGAAGAACGTCCCGGCGGGGCGTTTGTGGGCCGTGCACGTCTCATCGTCTATAGAAGCACAGCCCTGTATATTGGACATATGTTGGACATGACACCCTGTAAGCAGCGAAAGTGCCTGCAGCTATTGGACTTCAGAAGTCGGCGTGTCGCTCTGGTGTGGCGATATGCCGGCGATCATGAAGGGCTTCATCGAGCGCCTGCTGCAGCCCGATCTGTTGGCGATCCAGGCCGCTGGCTCGAAGGCGAGCTGGAAGGTGTTCAAGGGCAAGTCCGCACGCGTTATCATGACGATGGGCATGCCGGGCTGGTTTTACCGCTGGTACTTCGGCGCCCATGCGCTGAAATTGCTCAAGCGCAACATCCTGCACTTCATCGGCATCAAACCGGTGCGCTCCACCATCTATGGCATGATCGAAGCGGTCGGAGTTGAGAAACGCCAGCAGTGGCTGCGCGAGGTGGAAGCACTCGGCCATCAGGCGAGCTGACGCAATCAAGCCCGCTCGCATTCGGCGACCGGCACAGGCGAAAGCTCGCCGCAGCGGCGCTGCCACATTGGCTTGAGATGGCAGGCCGCATTGATCAGCGGCGCCACCAACTCGCCCTTGACGGTATGCGCGTCGGGATGATCGGCGAAGCCGAAGGTGAGCTTCTCGCGCTCCTTCGCCGGAAGGTAGAGCGTGCCGAACAGCCAGTCCCACACCGCCAGGCAACTGCCGAAATTCTTGTTGAAGTGCTTCGGATTGTTCGAGTGATGCACCTGGTGATGCGCGGGCGAGACGAAGATGCGCCCGGCCAGCCCACGGAACGAGATCCACATATGCGAATGTTGCAGATGCACGTAAGTGTGGATGAACAGCACCAGAATGATGTTGGTGTCGCTCAGCGCATATTGATAGGCGGTCTCGCCGAACATGAAATTGCCGAAGCCGTTGGCGATCGCGGCGGAGAGCGCGAGAATGTTGGCGAAGATCCAGGCGTAGACCGGATGGATGCGGAAATCGGTGAGCGGCGTGAGCACTTCGGCGGTGTGGTGCACTTTGTGGAATTCCCACAGCACCGGCACCTTGTGGCTGAGCCAATGATTGAACCAGTAGCCGAACTCGTAGGCGAGGAACAGCATCATGGTGATGATCGAGCGCGTGAGGTAAACCGGCAGCGTCGACGGCGTCACCGGGCCGACGAGCGCGATCAGGCCGGCGATGATGCCGTTGCTGATGAACTGATAGGACAGCACCGCCCAGCCGAACACCACGCCGAACACGAACACGTTGAACAGCAGATAACCGATATCGGCCTGGTTCGAGCGGCTGCGCAGGATGCGTTTGGGGAACAGCGCGCGCGATTGTTCGCCAGCGAATGCGGCGGCCGCGCTTGGCTCGCCGCCAGGCGAAATACAGCACCGAAAACAGCAGCGCCGCGGCCAGCGAGGTGAGCGAGAATTGCGAGCCGAGCGACAACAACAGCGTGCTCAGCCGGCCGAAGAAGAAACCGATGCCGGCCGATAAATCCAACGGCAGCTCCTGCGGTGCGCGCTCAGGCGCAATGTCTTACCGGAGGGTAAATATTGCGTTGCTTGCGCCGCTAACCTTTGCGCCTACCGCAGCAGGTCCGCGTATTCCGGATGCTTGGCGATATAGCCGGCGACGAAGGGGCACTTCGCCACCACCTTCAGGCCTTGCGTGCGCGCGATCTCCAGCAGGCCGCGCACCAGCTGCGAACCGATGCCCTTGCCGCCGAGTTCCTTCGGCACTTCGGTGTGCATGATGGTGATGGTGCCGCCCGCGCGCTTGTATTCGGAGAACGCGACATGGCCGTCGGCGTCGAGCTCGAAGCGATGGCGTTGCGTGTTGTCGCGGACGGCGTTGGGCATGGTCACCAATTAATGCGCGCCGCCATTTTGAACAAGCGGATCCCGGCGCGGAAGCAATTTCGGCATTACGCCGCGTGGCTTAGCCATTGCTCCCCCCGGCAGCCAAAATCGGCCGGTTTGCGCTAGATCAAGGCGCCACCCCCTACTTTAGTCGTAGATGGCTCTATGCCCCTGTGGCGCGCTGATTCGGCCGGGTGGCTGCATTCGCGCCGGGGCTAACCGGATGGAGGAAACCATGGCGGGCATTCGCTTCTTCAATATTCACCGCACCTGGGAAGACTGGGTCGGGATGATGCTGGGCGTGCTGATCGGGCTGTCGCCCTGGATCGCGGGGCAGGCGGACGGTCAATCGGCGATGCTGAACGCCATTGCGGTCGGCGCGGCGGTGCTGTTGCTGGCCGAGTCCGAGTTGGTGGATCTGCATCGCTGGGAGGAATCCCTCGAGCTGCTGTGCGGCGTGTGGCTGATCGCCTCGCCGTTCGTGTTCGGCTATGCCGAAGCCGGCGGGCTGGCCATCTGGCATTTCGCGCTCGGCGGCATCGTGGCGGTGCTGGCGGTGATCGAGCTGTGGCAGGACTGGACGCTCACCGACCAGGACTTGGTCCAGCACAGCCACTAGCGTTCGGACGCGTTGGCGGGCAACTGCCCAACGCGGGCGGCTTGTTCTTTCCCTCTCCACAATTGGAGAGGGGAAGTGAGTTTGCTGCGCTCGCTGTGACTCTCAATTGTCATCCCCGCGCAGGCGGGGACCCCGTAATCAATGAGCTATCTGGGTGTACTGGATGCCCCGCCGGCGCGGGGCATGACAGCAAAGGTGTGCCGCGTTTGCGCGCGGCATTGTCGGGGCGCGTGAGCCAGGCCTCGACCGCGGCCACTGGCTTGGGCGCACGGTCGCGCAGCGCGTCGAAGCTGAGACGTTCGGAGCGCCCGATCAGCATGGTCTTGACCCCGGCGCGCACCTCCGGCGGCACCAACGACGTGTAGCGGGTGAGACAATCGCCCGGTTCACACCGGCATTGGCGGGCGCGGCGGCAGCTGGCGCGGTCGCACCAATGCCAGAGCGCCATCAGGTCGGCGATCCAGCGCCGGCTCGTCACCAGAAAAGAATTGTCGGGCTGGTCGAGCGGGCGCGGTCGCTCGCTGCGTCCGAGCTGCGCTTCGATGACATCGAGCAGCTTGTGCGCGACCTGTGTCATCTTGTCGATCGTGTTTTGCATATCGGGCAAGCTCCATCGTTCTCGCGGCGCGTTTGGCGCCCGAGCTTTTCCAAATGGCCCTCGTTCTCGCGAACGAAGGGGACTGCGCACCGAGCGGCGCAATCGCGTCCCCTCATGGGGATCAGGCAAGAATGGGTTTATATGCCTATAGGAATATTGTCAAGAGTGTTTTGGGCGCGGCGTAACGTTTTTCCGACATCCAAGTCGCTTGTGCCAATTCTAACCGCTGAAAACATTGGAATTTGATAAATATGCGATCATTTTATTTTCCGAAGTTAGTTGCCGAAAATTAGATCCTTACTCCGCCGCCTGCACGCCTTTCTTCCGCTTATTCTCCCGTCGCCCCAGTACCGGCGCCAAAAATGCGCCGGTGTAAGAACGCTTCACCTTCACAATATCGTCGGGTGTGCCCTGCGCCACGATCTCGCCGCCGCCGTCGCCGCCTTCGGGGCCGAGATCGATGATCCAGTCGGCGGTCTTGATCACTTCCAGATTGTGCTCGATCACCACCACGGTGTTGCCGGTGTCGGTGAGCTCGTGCAGCACCTCCAAGAGCTTGGCGACGTCGTGGAAATGCAGGCCGGTGGTCGGCTCGTCCAAAATGTAGAGCGTGCGGCCGGTGGCGCGCTTCGACAGCTCCTTGGCGAGCTTGACGCGCTGCGCCTCGCCGCCCGACAGCGTGGTGGCCTGCTGGCCGACATGGATGTAGTCGAGGCCGACGCGGTGCAGCAGCGCCAGCACGTCGCGCACGCGCGGCACCGCCTTGAAGAATTCGAGCGCCTCTTCCACCGTCATGTCGAGCACGTCGGCGATCGACTTGCCCTTGAACAGCACCTCCAGCGTCTCGCGGTTGTAGCGCTTGCCCTTGCAGACGTCGCAGGTGACGTAGACGTCGGGCAGAAAGTGCATCTCGATCTTGATCACGCCGTCGCCCTGGCAGGCCTCGCAGCGGCCGCCCTTGACGTTGAACGAGAAGCGGCCGGGCTCGTAGCCGCGCGTCTTCGATTCCGGCAGGGCGGCGAACCATTCGCGGATCGGCGTGAAGGCGCCGGTGTAAGTCGCCGGATTGGAGCGCGGGGTGCGGCCGATCGGCGACTGGTCGATGTCGATGATCTTGTCGATGTGTTCCAGCCCCTCGATGCGGTCGTGCGGGGCGGCGCTGAGCGAAGCGCCGTTGAGCTTGCGCGCCACCGCGTTGTAGAGCGTGTCGATCAGCAGCGTCGACTTGCCGCCACCGGAGACGCCGGTGACGCAGGTGAACAGCCCGAGCGGAATTTCGGCGGAGATGTTCTTGAGATTATTGCCGCGGGCGTTGACCACTTTCAGCGCGCGGCGCGGATTGCGCGCGCGCCGCTCCGGGATCGGCACCGTCAATTCCCCGGACAGATATTTGCCGGTCCATGAATCCGGCGCGGCGATCAGGTCGTCGATGCTGCCTTGCGCCACCACATGGCCGCCATGGATGCCGGCGCCCGGGCCGATGTCGAGCACATAGTCGGCGCTGCGGATGGCGTCCTCGTCGTGCTCGACCACGATCACGGTGTTGCCGAGGTCGCGCAGGCGCTTCAGCGTCTCCAAAAGCCGCGCGTTGTCGCGCTGGTGCAGGCCGATGCTCGGCTCGTCGAGCACGTACAGCACGCCGGTCAAGCCGGAGCCGATCTGCGAGGCCAGCCGGATGCGCTGGCTCTCGCCGCCGGACAGCGTGCCGCTCGGGCGCGCCAGCGTCAGGTAATCCAGGCCGACGTCGACCAGGAACTTCAGCCGCTCGCGGATTTCCTTCAGCACCCGCACGCCGATTTCATTCTGCTTGCTGGTCAGGTTCTTCGGCAAGTCGGTGAACCAGGTGCCGGCATTTTTCACGCTCAGCTCGGCGACTTCGGAGATATTCTTGCCGGCGATCTTGACGCACAGCGCCTCCGGCTTGAGCCGGGCGCCGTGGCAGGCCGCGCACGGCACGTCGGTGAAATATTTCAGCAAGTCCTCGCGCGCCCAGTCGCTCTCGGTTTCCTTGAAGCGGCGCTCGAGATTGGTGATCACGCCCTCGAACGGCTTCTTCGTGGTGTAGCCGCGCAAGCCGTCGTCATAGACGAATTTGATCTCGTCCTCGCCGGAGCCGTACAGGATGGCGTCCTGCGTCTTCTTGGCCAGGTCCTTCCACTTGGCGTCGAGCGTGAAGCGGTAGTGCTTGGCCAATGCTTCGAGCGTCTGGATGTAATAGGGCGACGATGACTTCGCCCAGGGCGCGATCGCGCCCTTGCGCAAAGACGCGTCGCGATCGGGGATCACCAGTTCGGCGTCGATGTGCTGCTCGACGCCGAGCCCGCCGCAGGCCGGACAGGCGCCGAACGGATTGTTGAACGAGAACAGCCGCGGCTCGATCTCCGCAATGGTGAAGCCGGACACCGGGCAGGCGAATTTCTCCGAGAAGATCAGCCGTTCCGGGCCGCTCTTGTCGTGGATCTTGGCGGTCTTTTTCTTCTCCCTCTCCCCGCTTGCGGGGAGAGGGTCGGGGTGAGGGGCTTTTTCTGCATCCGCAAATTCCACTACCGCCATGCCGTCGGCGAGCTTGAGCGCGGTCTCGAATGAATCCGCCAGCCGGGCCCCGAGATCGGGCCGCACCACCAGGCGGTCCACCACCACGTCGATGTCGTGCTTGAATTTCTTGTCGAGCGTGGGCGCGTCGGCGATCTCGTAGAATTGGCCGTCGATCTTGACGCGCTGGAAGCCCTTCTTCAGCCACTCGGCCAGTTCCTTGCGGTACTCGCCCTTGCGGCCGCGCACCACCGGCGCCAGCAGATAAAGCCGCGTGCCTTCCGGCAGCGTCATCACCCGGTCGACCATCTGCGACACGGTCTGGCTTTCGATCGGCAGGCCGGTCGCCGGCGAGTAGGGCACGCCGATGCGCGCCCACAGCAGGCGCGCGTAGTCGTAGATCTCGGTCACGGTACCGACCGTGGAACGCGGATTTTTCGAGGTGGTCTTCTGCTCGATCGAGATCGCCGGCGACAGCCCGTCGATCTGGTCGACGTCCGGCTTCTGCATCATCTCCAGAAACTGCCGCGCATAAGCCGACAGGCTCTCGACATAGCGGCGCTGGCCCTCGGCATAGATGGTGTCGAAGGCGAGCGACGACTTGCCCGAGCCCGACAGGCCGGTGAACACCACCAGCTGGTCGCGCGGAATCGCGACGTCGATATTCTTGAGGTTATGCTCGCGGGCGCCGCGGATGGTAATGGCGCGGGCATCACGGGCTCTTTTGCTGGAAAAATCGGTCATGGATTGAGACGGAGGCAAACAACACCACGCGCGGCGCCGCAGGATACGGTGTCGCTAGGGATCGTAATTCGGAACGTAGTGAGAACGACGCCGTTTTGCCAGTCCGGGCGGGGCTATCGGTTGAAAAGTCGGCCTTAAAACAAACTCATACTGGCGGCCGACGCTATATGTTGTGGATGATTCGAACTGTGGCCTTTACGCAACGGAAAATCCAAATTACTGAGGCGAATCAGTTGCGTGGCCGGAAAAAACCAGCTAGAACATACCAAGAACATAAATGCGGGTGGTCGTCCGCATGCAATCGCGGAACACGACAGCAGCCCTGTGGATTAAGGCCGAACGAGCTTGCCGCCCCCCGGGCGAGGTCTAGGGTGAGCCAGTCATTCAAGCGGGCCCGCACGCGGCAGGCGGCCCCGCAAAAGGCGAACGGCGGCGACTTTCACTTGAAGTCGCGCGACCGATGTCGCCACGTGGAGAGAATCATGGCGGGTAGCGTCAATAAAGTGATCCTGATCGGCAATCTCGGCGCCGATCCGGAAATTCGCCGCACCCAGGACGGCCGGCCGATCGCGAATTTGCGGGTGGCGACCTCGGAAAGCTGGCGCGACAAGACCACCGGCGAGCGCCGCGAAAAGACCGAATGGCACCGCGTGGTCATTTTCAACGAGGGCCTCTGCAAGATCGTGGAGCAATATCTGAAGAAGGGCTCCAAGGTTTATCTGGAAGGCGCGCTGCAGACCCGCAAATGGCAGGACAAGGAAGGCCAGGACCGCTACTCGACCGAGGTCGTGCTGCAGGGCTTCAACTCGCAGCTCACGATGCTCGATACCAAGGGCGGTGGCGCTGCCGGTGCGTCGGATAGTTCCGAGGGCGACTTCGGCGACCGTGGCCCAAGCGGCGGCCCAAGCGCCGCGCGCGAGCGCAAGCCGGCCATGGCCGGTACCGCCAAGCGCGACGACATGGACGACGAGATTCCGTTCTGAAAAATATTAGCGAAGGCTGCGACGGAGCTTGGCGCGCACGCGCCAGCAGCATCAATATCCTGAGCGAACACCCCGCGCTTTAACCGGCGAGCGCCATGCGCGCGCCGTCGATCACATATTGCACGGCGAGTGCGGCGAGCAGTACGCCGAGCAGGCGCGACAGCACCGTGTTGGCGGTGGTGCCCAGCAGTTTGGCGATTGGCGCGGCGAGCGCGAACACCACAAAGCACAGCGCCAGCACGGCGGCGATGACGCCAAGCAGGATCGCAAGCCGGGCCGGATCGCCGCCACTGCGGCCGGCCAGCAGCACGGTGGCGGTGATCGCGCCGGGGCCGGCCATCAGCGGAATGGCGAGCGGGAAGGCGGCGATGTTGCGCACGTGCTCCTCGATTGCCTCTTCGGCCTGGCGCGATTGCCGCTCGATGCGCACGCCGAACACCATTTCCGACGCGATGGAAAACAGCAGCAATCCGCCAGCGATGCGGAACGCGGGCAAGCCGATCGACAATGTGCGCAGCAGCCAGTCGCCGGCCAGCGCGCTGCCGGCGAGGATCGCGGCCGCGATCAGGCAGGCGCGCAGCGCGACCGAGCGTTGGGCGCGCCCCGGCAGGTCTTGCGTGATCGCCACAAAGGTCGGAACCAGGCCGATCGGATCGACCACGACGACCAAGGTGACCAGGGCGGGGATGAGAAATTCGAGCGGCATGGGCTGCGATGAACGGTACGCTTTTGCGGGCCAAATGGCTGCTAAAATGGTGGGCGCAAACGGCCTGCCCAGGGTGTGTCATGCGCGCCCAAATGGTCGCTATAACCTATTGGAAAAACTTAAGAAAATAGGCTGTACAGGACGGCATTTCGGGTGGCCAAGCCGCGGTGAATCGGTTAGAAAAACCGCAAGCCGAAGACGCTCAGGAAACAATCTTTGTCCGACATCGAAGCTCCGAAAACGGGGGACGGCAGTCCTTCCGACGTGCGCCCCGTTTCGATCACCGAGGAAATGAAGCGCAGCTATCTCGATTACGCCATGAGCGTGATCGTGTCGCGGGCGCTGCCCGACGTGCGTGACGGCTTGAAGCCGGTGCACCGGCGCATTCTCTATTCGATGCACGAGCAGGGCCACACGCCCGACAAGAAATACGTCAAATCGGCGCGCGTGGTCGGCGACGTGATGGGTAAATATCACCCGCACGGCGACCAGGCGATCTACGACGCGCTGGTGCGTATGGCGCAGGATTTTTCCATGCGCCTGCAACTGATCGACGGGCAGGGCAATTTCGGTTCGGTCGACGGCGATCCGCCGGCGGCCATGCGCTACACCGAATGCCGGCTGGCGAAGCCGGCGATGGCGCTGCTCGACGACATCGACAAGAACACCGTCGACTTTCAGGCCAACTACGACGGCAACGAGCATGAGCCGGTGGTGCTGCCGGCGCGGTTCCCGAATTTGCTGGTCAACGGCGCCGGCGGCATCGCCGTCGGCATGGCGACCAATATTCCGCCGCACAATCTCGGCGAAGTTATCGACGCCTGCATGGCGGTGATCGACAATCCGGCGGTGAGCATCGATGATCTCATCAATATCGTGCCGGGACCGGATTTTCCGACTGGCGGCATCATTCTCGGCCGCGCCGGCATCCGCAGCGCCTACCATACCGGCCGCGGCTCGGTCGTGATGCGCGGCAAGGTCGCCTTCGAGACCGTCCGCAAGGAACGCGAAGCGATCATCATCAGCGAAATTCCCTATCAGGTGAACAAGGCGACGATGGTCGAGCGCATCGCCGATCTGGTGCGCGATAAGAAGATCGACGGCATCTCCGATCTGCGCGATGAATCCGACCGCGACGGCTACCGCGTGGTGATCGAGCTCAAGCGCGACGCCGAACGCGACGTCGTGCTCAACCAGCTTTATCGCTTCACGCCGCTGCAATCGAGCTTCGGCGTCAATACCGTGGCGCTCGACGGCGGCCGCCCACTGCAGATGACGCTGAAGGATATGCTGGTAGCCTTCGTCGCCTTCCGCGAAGAGGTGGTGTCGCGGCGCACCAAGCATCTGCTCAACAAGGCGCGCGACCGCGCCCATGTGCTGGTCGGTCTCGCCATTGCGGTCGCCAATATCGACGAGGTGATCAAGCTGATCCGCGCCTCGAACGACGCCAACGAGGCGCGCGAAGCCCTGATGGCGCGCGAATGGCCGGCAACCACAGCCGCCACGCTGATCGAGCTGATCGACGACCCGCGCCACAAAGTGAGTTCCAAGGGCACGGCGCGCCTGTCCGCCGAGCAGGCGAAAGCGATCCTCGATCTGCGCCTGCAGCGGCTGACCGCGCTCGGCCGCGAGGAGATCAAGGCCGAGCTCGACAAGCTCGCCGCCGAGATCGCCGATTATCTCGAGATTCTGCGCTCGCGCGCGCGCATCCAGACCATCATCAAGGACGAACTCAGCGCGCTGAAAGAGCAATTCGCCACGCCGCGCCGCACCGTGATCGCGGAGGAAATCGGCGACGTCGACGATGAAGACCTGATCCAGCGTGAGGACATGGTCGTCACCGTCTCGCACCTCGGCTATATCAAGCGCGTGCCACTCTCGACCTATCGCTCGCAGAAGCGCGGTGGCAAAGGCCGCGGTGGCATGCAGGTGCGCGAGGAGGATTTTGTCAGCCGGCTGTTCGTCGCCTCCACGCACACGCCGGTGCTGTTCTTCTCCTCGCGCGGGCAGGTCTACAAGGAAAAGGTCTGGCGGCTGCCGCTGGCGGCGCCGCAGGCGCGCGGCAAGGCGCTGATCAACATTTTGCCGCTCGATCCCGGCGAAACCATCAGCAGCATCATGCCGCTGCCCGAGGACGAGAAGACTTGGGGCAATCTCGACGTGATGTTCGCCACCACCAAGGGCACGGTACGGCGCAACAAGCTGTCCGACTTCGTCGAGGTGCGCCGCTCCGGCATCATCGCGATGAAGCTGTCGGAAGGCGAGGGCATCGTCGGCGTGCAGATTTGCACGGAGAGGGACGACGTCCTGCTGACGTCATCCGGCGGCCAGTGCATCCGCTTCCCGGTCACCGACGTGCGCGTGTTCAGCGGCCGCACCTCGATGGGCGTGCGCGGCATCGCGCTCGACGATGACGACAAGCTCATCTCGATGTCGATCCTGCGTCACGTCGGCGCCACTTCCGAGGAGCGCGCGGCCTATCTCAAGCGCGCCAACGCCGTGCGGCGCGGCGGCGAAGAGGAGGCGGCTGCGGACGGCGAGGAGGCTGTGGTTGCCATCGAGCTTGGCGAGCAGCGCTATGTCGAGCTGTCGGCGGCGGAGCAGTTCGTGCTCACGCTCTCGGAGCGCGGCTACGGCAAGCGCACCTCATCGTACGAATACCGGATCACCGGCCGCGGCGGCAAAGGCATCGTCGCCATGGACATCTGGGAGAAAGCCGAGGGCGGCAAGTTCAAGCTCAAGCCGAAAATCGGCCGCCTGGTGGCGTCGTTCCCGATCGAGGAGGACGACCAGATCATGCTGGTCACCAATGCCGGCAAGCTGATCCGTACGACCGTTTCCGGCATCCGCATCGCCGGACGCTCGACGCAAGGCGTGATCGTGCTCAATACCGCCGACGACGAGCGCGTGGTCTCGGTCGAACGGCTGAGCGAGGACGAGGCCGAGTAACCTCGCTCAATCGACCTGCAGCTTAATCGACCTGCAGATTGAGCGCCCGCACGATCGGCGCCCACTTCTTCAACTCGTTCTGAATGTGATCGGCAAGATCCTGCGGCGTGCCGCCGCGCGGCTGTGCGCCGAGCTTGACCAGCATGCTTTTCATCGGCTCGGCCTGCAGCGCCGCATTGGTGGCGGCGTTGAGTTTCGCAACGATGGCGGGCGGCGTGTCGCGCGGCGCCAGCAGCGCGGTCCAGGCTCCGGTGGCGAGCGTGGGAAAGCCCGCCTCGCGCATGGTGGGCACATCGGGCAATTCAGCCAGGCGCTGCGGCCCAGCGACGGCGAGCGCGCGCAGTCTTCCGTCGCCGACCAATTGCATCGAGGTGGCGATGGTGTCGAAGGTGAATTGGGTGTCGCCGGCGACAACGCTGGTGAGCGAGGGCCCGCCGCCTTTGTACGGCACGTGCACGATCTGCGTGCCGGTGAGCTGCTTGAACAGCTCGGCGGTGAGATGCGGCAGCGTGCCGGTGCCGCCGGTCGAATAATTGAGCTTGCCGGGATTGGCCTTGGCATAGGCCACGAGCTCGGCCACGGTTTTCACCGGAAGCTGCGGATTGATCACGAGCAGCTGCGGCGTTTCTGTGATCAGTGCGACCGGGGCAAAGCTGGCGGCATCGTAGCCGGCGTTCTTGTAGATCATCGGGCTCATGATCAGGCCGCTCGCCGCCGACACCATCAGCGTATAGCCGTCCGGATCGGCGGCCGCCGCAGTCCGCGAGCCGATGGTGTTGCCGGCGCCCGGCTTGTTCTCGACGATAACGCTCTGGCCGAGCGTGGCCGGCAGCGCATTGCCGATCAGGCGCGCCATCACATCGACCGGACCGCCGGCCGGCGTCGGCACGATGATGCGGATCGGATGGTTCGGATAAGGCTGAGCGAAGGCGGAGTTGGCCCACAGCATAGCGACTGCCGCAACAACGACCCGGCGCATGGTCCCTCCCTCAGGATCGCAATAGTCCCGAAAGAGAGCCTAACCCGCCGTTGGCCGGCGGGTAAGCCGGTGGCCCGCTTGCCGGCGCTACCGCGCCAGGCGCTCGGCGGTCACCAGCCGGATGCGCGGATTTCCGAGCGGGGTGCCGACGCAGTTGAGATAGGGCCAAGGCTGCTGGGTGCAGGCCTTCAACGCGGCCTCCGCCGGCTTTGCGAGCGGGCCGGCATCGAGTCGGGCGCTCGGGGCCGATAGCAGCGTCAGTACGCCGGCAATCGCGGCGGCGGCCATAACGGCGGTGATCGATTTCAGCATGACGGCCCCCCTGTCCTTGATGGTCTTGGGGGTTAGTCGCTGCCTCCAAGCGAGCGGTTCAAAGGTCAAACGTTCGAAAGCGGCAAAGGGTCCAAAGCGGCAAGGGCGCAAGCCGGCGTGACGGCCTTGCCGGGGGCAAAAGGGCGGGGTAGACCCCCCGCTTATGCCGCGGACCGCCCTTTACGCGGGGTCATTCGACCCCGTCACCAACGGCCATCTCGACGTGGTTAGCCACGCCGTGCGGCTTGCTGACAAACTTGTGATCGCGGTCGGCGTTAATCCCGGCAAAGCGCCGCTGTTTTCCACCGACGAGCGGATGAGCATGCTGCAGGACATCTGTGGGCCGCTCGCGCGCGCGGCCAAATGCGAGTTGGCTTGCGTCACCTTTTCCGGTCTGGTGGTCGAGGCCGCACGCCAGGCGGGCGCGACGCTGCTGGTCCGCGGCCTGCGCGACGGCACCGATTTCAACTATGAAATGCAGATGGCGGGCATGAACCAGGCGATGGCCCCCGAGATGCAGAGCGTATTCCTGCCGGCCTCGCCGATGGTGCGCCCGATCACCGCCACATTGGTGCGTCAGATCGCCGGCATGGGCGGCGACGTATCCGCCTTCGTGCCGGCATCGGTCGCCGCGCGCCTGAAATCAAAATTCCAGCGTTAGCGCATGATCCCGAAAAGTGGATTCCGGTTTTCGGACAAGATCATGCGCCAATCAACAAGTCGGGAGATATCATGGTTCGCATTCTCGCTTTCGTCGTCGCGCTCGTCTGCGCCACTCCGGCTTTCGCGCAGGTCAAATTGCCGGCCGGCCTCGATCCGCAGAACACCATTCTGCTCGACACCAAGAATGGCCGCATCATCATCAAGCTGCGCAACGACATCGCGCCCAAGCATGCCGAGCGCATCAAGCTGCTGACGCGCGAGGGCTTCTACAACAATGTGCCGTTCCATCGCGTGATCGCCGGTTTCATGGCGCAGACCGGCGACGGGCAGAACGGCAACGGCTCGGGCGGTTCGAAATACGGCAATCTGCCGGCGGAATTCTCCAACGTGCCGTTCACGCGCGGCATCGTCGGCATGGCGCGGCGCGGCGGCGATAACAATTCCGCCAATTCGCAATTCTTCATCATGTATGCCGACGGGCCGAGCCTGAACGGGCAATACACTGTGATCGGCCAGGTGGTGTCCGGCATGGACGTGGTCGACAAGATCAAGAAGGGCGAGCCGGTGCCGGATCCGGACAAGATTTTGAAGATTCAAGTCGCCGCCGACGCGAAGTAATTTCCGCTGTCGTCGCCGGGCTTGTCCCGGCGACCCCGACAAGGAGGGCACGGTGCCCCATGAATCGGGATGGCCGGGACAAGCCCGGCCATGACGAACATGAAATCAAAGGAGTTTTGAAATGGCCAAACCTGAAGACACGCTCACGCTGGAAACCACGCAAGGGCCGGTGGTGATCGCCATGCGCCCCGATCTGGCGCCCGGCCACGTCGCGCGCATCAAGGAACTGGTGAAGCAGGGCTTCTACGACGGCATCGTGTTCCACCGCGTGATCGACGGCTTCATGGCGCAGACCGGCTGCCCGCAGGGCACCGGTACCGGCGGCTCGGGCAAAAAGCTCAAGGCCGAGTTCAACAAGGAGCCGCATGTGCGCGGCACGGTGTCGATGGCGCGCGCGTCCAGCCCGGACACCGGCGACAGCCAGTTCTTCATCTGCTTCGACGACGCCCGCTTCCTCGACAACCAGTACACCGCCTGGGGCAATGTGATCGAGGGCATGGAGAACGTCGACAAAATCAAGCGCGGCGAGCCGGTGGCCAACCCCGACAAGATCATCAAGGCGACGATGGGGGCGTAGTTTCTTCTCCCCGCGTGCGGGGAAAAGGTGGCGAGCGCAGCGAGCCGGATGAGGGGGCCTTTCATCAGAATGCCAACCTCACCAGCCCCTCATCCGACGTCCTCGCTGACGCTCGGACGTCGACCTCTCCCCGCTTGCGGGGCGAGGTAAGAACCATGCGCACCGACCTGTTCGACTTCGAGCTGCCGGCGGATCGCATCGCGTTGCGGCCGGCGAGCCCGCGCGATGCGGCGCGGCTGCTGGTGGTGCGGCCGGGGCAGGTGGCCGAGCTGGAAGACCGCACGTTCACCGATTTGCCCGACCTGTTGCGCCCGGGCGATTGCCTGGTGGTCAACGACAGCAAGGTGATCGCGGCGCGGCTGTCGGGCCGGCGGGTCGGCCGCGGCCCAACCGAGCCGGCGATCGAGGCCACCCTGCACAAACGGATCGACGGCTCGCATTGGCGCGCTTTCATCCTCGGCGCCAAAAAGGTGGAGGTTGGCGATACGCTGCGGTTTGGCACCGAGGGGCGGGTCTGTTTCCTCGGAGAGCTCGACGCTCAAGTTTCACAAAAAGATGAGGGAGGCGAGGTAACTCTTTCATTTTCCTTCCATGGTCCGGTGCTCGACCAGGCCATCGCGGAACGCGGGGCGATGCCGCTGCCGCCCTATATCGCCTCCCGCCGCGCCCCCGACGACCAGGACCGCGCCGATTACCAGACCCTGTTCGCCGCCCATGACGGCTCGGTGGCGGCGCCCACCGCCGGCCTGCATTTCACCGACGCAATGCTCGGTCGCTTGCAGGAGCGCGGCATTGGCCTGCACAAAGTCACCCTGCATGTCGGCGCCGGCACGTTCCTGCCGGTAAAAGCGGACGACACCGCCGACCACGAGATGCATGCCGAATTTGGGACAGTGTCGGCGCAAGTGGCGGATGCGCTCAATGTCGCGCGCGCGGCCGGCCGGCGCATTGTGGCGGTCGGCTCGACCGCGCTGCGGTTGTTGGAAACCGCGGCGAGCGAGGACGGCAGCTTGCGGGCGTTTTCGGGCGAGACCGCGATCTTCATCACCCCGGGTTACAAATTCCGCGCGGTCGACCTGATGCTGACCAATTTCCACCTGCCGCGCTCGACCCTGTTCGTGCTGGTGTCGGCGTTCAGCGGGCTGGAGACGATGCAGCGCGCCTATGCGCATGCGATTGCGACGGGCTATCGCTTCTATTCCTATGGCGATGCCTGCCTGCTGTTCCCGGCTGTGACCTCGGTATAGCATTCCGGTCGCAAGACCGCCCGACCGCAAAAATGCGGCGGGCAAAGGTCTCCCTGGGAGGGAAACGTCATGCCGACCGTTACTGGGCGCAGCCGCCGTCAATTCCTGAAATTCCTGTCCGCCAGTCCGTTGTTCGCCGCCGGTGCCTTCGACGCTTTCGCTGGCGACGGGCCGGTCGCGCCGCCCAAGCCATCCGATCCGGTGCTTTGGGCCCCGCTGCAGACTGACAAACTAATTAAAACTCCCAAGGAGGCGATCAACGTCTTCGATTTTGAGGCACCTTGCCGTGTGAACGTGCCACCGGCGCATTTCGGTTACATGGCCTCCGGCATCGACGACGAAGTCACGCTGCGCGCCAACCGCGAAGGCTTCCTGAAATTCCAGTTGCGGCCGCGCCGCCTCGTCGATGTCAGCAAGATCGATATGAGCACCGACATTCTCGGGGTGAAATACAACAGTCCGATCGTCATCGCGCCGGTCGGCGGGCAGAAATCCTTCCACGCGGACGGCGAGGTCGCCGTCGCCAGAGCGGCAAAGCCGGGAAACCATCTGCAAATTCTGTCGACTGCCACCACCTCGGGCGTCGAAGAGGTCACCGCCGCGCGCGGCGCTCCGGTCTGGTACCAACTCTATGCGTCCAACAACTGGGAGGTGGCGAAAGCCCTGGTGCTGCGGGCCGAAAAGGCTGGCAGTCCGGTGGTCGCGGTGACCGTGGATCGTTCCGGCGGCCGCAACCAGGAAACTCTGTTCCGATTGCGGCCGACCGATACGCGCGATTGCTCCGGTTGCCACGACCGCAGCAGCCTGACCGCCAACATGAAGCGGCGCTCGATGTACGGGGGCATCGATCTTGCCAGCCTGACCAACACGCAATCGTCGGCCATGACCTGGGATTTCATCAAGCGTTTGCGCGATACCACCAAGATGAAGATCGTGCTCAAGGGCATCCTCGCCTATGAGGATGCCGTGCTCGCCGCCGACGCCGGAATTGACGGCATCATCGTCTCCAATCACGGCGGGCGCAGCGAGGACAGCGGGCGCTCGAGCATCGACGCGCTGCCGGAAATCGTCGAGGCGATCAAAGGCCGCATGCCGATCCTGGTCGATAGCGGATTTAGCCGCGGCACCGACATCGTCAAAGCGCTCTGCATGGGCGCGACCGCGGTTTGCGTCGGGCGGCCCTACATCTGGGGTCTGGGCGCGTTCGGCCAGGCCGGCGTCGAGCGCGTGCTTGAATTGATGCGCGTCGAACTGTACGGAGCGATGCAGCAGGTCGGCGCGCCGACGATTAAGCACCTGGTGCCGGCGATGGTGCGGCGGGCTTAAGGCGGCAGGGGAATCGGGTGAAAAAATTATGCGGCGATGAGGCTTGCGAGGAAGTCATCGTCCCACGCGGCAACTTTGCGCTTGAGGCGGAGGGAATCC